>Ga0308164_10000471_pt1 | contig 68002 bp, 63 predicted proteins | sample PhyTR2_FD_201031 | JGI IMG/M metagenome (GOLD analysis project Ga0308164, IMG submission 201031) | Phyllosphere microbial communities from UC Gill Tract Community Farm, Albany, California, United States - DLSLT.R2 | ecosystem: Host-associated > Plants > Phyllosphere > Unclassified | place: USA... | reverse complement strand
TATGGGTGTTCGATGGCATATTCCCCAGGCTGAGCGAAGCGACAGCCCGATTCTTGTATGGCTACCCGCTCCCGAGGCAATTTCTTTGGTGACTTTCTTTTTTGCCCGAAAAGAAAGTTACCGCGGGTGTGGGGCGGCGTTAGCCCCACCTCCACCTTACGGAGTAATAGAAGAAGTAAACGAGCCGAAGGCAGTTAAATAATAACTCACGGAAGCCGACGAGACATACAAACCACAACGTGGATTACTTAAGCGGCAAACCGTAGATTATCCACGAATAAATTAACCGTCCCTCTGACAAACCCATTAAAAGCAAACCTTGCCACGCCAACCAGCGCCGCAAGCTAATGCAGAATCAGCCATTCCAGCCGTATGTCGCCATGGCCAGCAGCCGACCAGCCACTGCCCAAGCCAATCAAGCGGTTCGGTAACCCGCCTCAACGATGGCCTGCCGAATGGCGTCGCGCCCCGGACCTCCCGCGACATCCACTCGCCCGCTGGCCAGGTCAACCGTCACCTGCGCTGCCGGATCCAGGTCTTCGATCGCTTCCTTCACCGCGCGCACGCAGTGCTGGCAGGTCATGCCCTCGACCTTGAATTGCTCTTGCATGGAAACTCCTCGATATGGGTATGAATGCGGATGCTTGGAAGCCGGGATTTTCGGCCAGGCACGCCGGCCTCGCACGGCGGGGCGCGCATGTCCGTTTCTTTTGTATCGCCGCCCCTCGACCGTGCAACGTTGTAAGACGCTAGCCTTGGCGCCATGAACGCTTCAGTGAAATCGGTTTCGGTCGCCCCGCTCGACCTGTCGGTCGGCGGCATGACCTGCGCGTCGTGTGTGGCGCGGGTCGAGAAAGCCTTGCTCGCGATACCCGGCGTGACGGACGCCAGTGTCAACCTGGCGACCGAGACGGCGCGAATTCGTGTGGCGGACGACGCACCCGCCGGCACCGACTGGCCGGCCCGCCTGCGCCGCGCGGTGCGCGATGCCGGCTACGAACCGCGCAGCGCCGAGCAGGCCGCGCTGGCTGATGCGGCATCGCCCTGGGCCGGTTTGTGGCCGGTGGCGGCAGGCGGTGTGCTGAGCACCGCGCTGATGCTGCCCATGTTGCTGTCTCCCTGGAATGCCCACGTCATGGTGCCGCCGTGGCTCCAGTGCCTGCTGGCGACGCCGGTGCAGTTCTGGCTGGGCGGTCGCTTCTACCGGGCCGGCTGGGCCGCCCTGCGGGCGCGCAGCGGCAATATGGACCTGCTGGTGGCGCTGGGTACTTCGGCCGCCTACGGCCTGTCGCTGTGGCTGTGGTGGCGCGCGCCGACAGGCGAGGTGCCGCATCTGTACTTCGAAGCCTCCGCCACCGTCATCACCCTGGTGCTACTGGGCAAGTGGCTGGAAGGCCGGGCCAAGCGGCAGACGGGCAGCGCCATCCGCGCCCTGCACGCCCTGCGGCCGGATACGGCGCGCGTGCTGCGGCGCCGGCGCGAGATCGAGATGCCGGTGGCCGAATTGCTGGTCGGTGACGTCGTGGTGCTGCGCCCCGGCGAGCGTTTTCCGGCAGACGGCGAGGTGCTCGAGGGCCGTTCGCAGGCCGACGAATCGCTGCTGACCGGCGAACCGCTGCCGGTGGACAAGTCGCCCGGCGACCGCGTCACCGGCGGCGCCGTCAACGGGGAGGGCCGCTTGCTGGTGCGGGTGTCGGCGGTCGGCGCCGAGTCGGTGCTGGCGAGGGTCGTCCGGCTGGTGGAGGACGCCCAGGCGGCCAAGGCGCCGATCCAGCGCACGGTCGACCGGGTGGCCGAGGTATTCGTGCCGGTGGTGCTGCTCATCGCCGCGCTGACCTTGGCCGGCTGGCTGCTGGCCGGCGTGGGCGGGGAGGCGGCGCTGGTGCACGCCGTGTCGGTGCTGGTGATCGCCTGCCCCTGCGCGCTCGGCCTGGCGACGCCCGCCGCACTGATGACCGGCACCGGCGTGGCGGCCCGCCACGGCATCCTGGTGCGCGACGCCACCGCACTGGAACAGGCACGACGCATCGCGACCGTGGCGTTCGACAAGACCGGCACATTGACCGCCGGCCGACCGCGGCTGGTGGCCTTCGATGTCACGGACGGATCCGGCGATGCGGAGTGGCTGGCCATCGGCGCGGCCTTGCAGGCCGGCAGCGAGCATCCGCTGGCGCGTGCGGTGGTGGCCGCCGCCGCCGGACGCGAATTGCCGATCGTTGCGGCCGACGACCTCAACGCCGAACCGGGCCGCGGCCTGCGCGGTCGGGTCGACGGCCGGGCATTCGTGCTGGGCAGCCAGCGCTGGATGGAAGAACTCGGCGCACGGGTGCTACCGGTGCGGCGCGACGGCGAGCGCGCGTCGGCGACGGTTTCGATGCTGGCCGAATGCGGTTCCGGCGCACCGGTCGTGCGCGCCGTGCTGTTTTTCGGCGACCAGCCACGCGATGGCGCGACGCAGGCGCTGGCGCGGCTGCGCAGCCAGGGACTGCGGCTGGCGATGCTGTCGGGCGACCAGCAGGAATCCGCGCAGGACATGGGCCGGCGGCTGGGCCTGCGGCCCGACGAAATTCGAGCCGGACTGCTGCCGGCCGACAAGGTCGCCGCGCTGCGGGCGCTGGGCGAGTTCGGCCCGGTCGCCATGGTGGGCGACGGCATCAACGACGCGCCCGCGCTGGCAGCGGCCGACCTGGGCATCGCCATGGGCAGCGGCACCGACGTCGCCCTGCAAGCCGCCGGCATCACGCTGATGCGGTCCGATCCGGCGCTGGTGGCGGCGGCACTGGATATCGCGCGGCGCACCGGCGCCAAGATTCGCCAGAACCTGTTCTGGGCCTTCGTCTACAACCTGGCCGGCATTCCGCTGGCGGCGTTCGGCATGTTCAGCCCGGTGGTGGCCGGCGCCGCGATGGCGCTCAGCTCGATCAGCGTCATGGCCAACGCACTGCTGCTGCGGCGCTGGCGGCCCCGAGAAAAAGAGCGTCACCTGGGGTAAACCCTTGCTAACGGCTATGGCAAGTCCTTAGTCAAAGTTAGCGGTATCAAACTGGCCTCGCTGGCAAAATACGCAATTACTTACATCCATGCGCCGGCTGTCGTGCATTGCGGCTCCGGCGACCCTTTTTGTCAGTTGCTGCGGTAATCGCCCAGGAGTCGCCATGTCCGTGTTTTCGTTGCGCCGGTACACCATCCGTCTGCGCATGTTCGGCGCCATCGCGCTGGTGGTGGCGCTGGTCGCGATTTTGGGCGGCGCCGGTTTCTGGGGCATGGCCGACATCCAGCGCAAGGCCGAGGAGTTCGTCTCGACCTCCTCCACCGCGTCGGCCCAGATGGCCTCGGTGCACGACTCGCTGTCGATCGCGCGCCGCGCCGAGCGGGACATGATCATCCAGTACGAAAAGCCGGAAGGCGTGCGCGCCGCGCGGGTGCGCTGGAACGCCGCGCTGGAAAAGGCGGCGGCCACCGGCAACACCTTCGCCGAACAGCGTGCTGGCGAAGATGCCGCCGCCATGCGCGAAGTGCTGCAGGGCGTGGGCAAGTACCGCGATGCCTTCAACGCCACGGCCAACCAGCTGGAGGCCGGCGGCTACGAGTCCGCGACGACCGCCAATCGCACCAGCGCCCGGGCGGTCGGGGTGTTCGAGGAAGCCGAGAAGCGCCTGCTGGTGCTGGACGACTCCCTGCGCGCGCAGACCCAGGCGACGCTCGAGGCCCAACGCAGCATGTCGAGCCGCATCCAGATGCTGTTCGCGGTGGTGGTGCTGGTCTCGGTGCTGACCGTGGTGCCCCTGACGCTGATGAACATGCGCTCGATCTGCCTGCCGCTGGAGCAGGCGCGCCGCACCGCCCAGGCCATCGCGCAGGGCGACCTGTCGCAGCCGATTCCGGTCGAGGGCCGCGACGAGCTGGCCGACCTGCAGCGCGCGCTGGCCGGCATGCAGGCCGGCCTGGGTTCGATGGTGGCGCAGGTGCGCAACGCCAGCGAGAGCATCGCCAGCGCCAGCCAGGAGATCGCCGTCGGCAACCAGGATTTGTCGAACCGCACCGAGCAGACCGCGGGCAACGTGCAGAACACGGTGGCCTCGATCTCCGAGCTGGGCAGCAACGTGCAGCAGACCGCGTCGTCTGCCAAGAGCGCACATGCGCTGGCCACCACCGCCAGCGGCGCGGCCTCGCGCGGCGGCGAGGTGGTGCAGCAGGCGGTCGCCAGCATGCAGAACATCGCGGCTTCCAGCCGGCGCATCAACGACATCATCGCGTTGATCGACAGCATCGCCTTCCAGACCAACATCCTGGCGCTGAACGCCGCGGTGGAAGCCGCCCGCGCCGGTGAACAGGGCCGTGGTTTCGCGGTGGTGGCGAGCGAGGTGCGCAACCTGGCGCAACGCTCGGCACAGGCGGCCCAGGAAATCAAGGGACTGATCGAGACCAGCGTCACCGCGGTCGACGGCGGGGTGAAGCTGGTGCGCGACGCCGGTGCCGCCATGGACGAGATCGTGGCGGGCGTGAAGCGCGTCGGCGGCATCATCGGCGAGATCAGCGCGGCGGCCAGCCAGCAGACCACCGGCATCGGCGAGGTGACGGACGCGGTCAACGACATCGATCGCATGACGCAGCAGAACGCCGCGCTGGTGGAGCAATCGGCGGCTGCCGCGGAGTCGCTGCGCGAACAGGCGCAGCGCCTGGCGGGAGTGGTCGGGCAGTTTCAGCTGGCGGGCGCCACGAGCACCGCCCTGCCCTCGCCCGTGGCCGCGCAGCGCCTGCCGGCGGCCGACCGGCGCCTGCTGGCCCACGCCTGAGCGGCCGGACGGCCGGCGTCAGCCTCGCGGTGCTGCCGCCGAGATGCCCGCGGCCTGCAGCAGTCCGCGGGTGTAGCCCAGGCAAAAAGCGGTAAAGCGCTCGCCGCCCTCATCCAGCTCGGACACGGGAACGTGGTCGGGGCACAGCGGACCGGCATAGCCGCCGCGCTGGTAGGCCTTGATGGCCTGGAACAGGTCGACGTCGCCCTCGTCGGGGAATACTTCCTGGAAGTCCAGGTAGCCGCCCCGGATGTTGCGGAACTTGACCAGGAAGATGCGCCCGGTCGCGGCGAATTCCTCGATGACCGGAACCATCGCCTTGGCCGGGTCCTTGAACATGCCGGCCACGCTGCCCTGGCAGAAGGTCAGGCCGTGATTGCGGCTCGGCGACAGTGCCAGGAAGCGGCGGATGCCCTCGACCGATCCGAACACATGCTCCGCGGCGCCCGGCCCGCCCACCGAAAAAGCCGGGTCTTGCGGATGGCATGCGAGCCGCACGCCGGCGGCCTCGGCGGCGGGAACCAGGCCCTCGATGAGGAATTCGATGGCATCCCAGCCGGCCTTCTCGTCAACCGGCGGGACGCTGTCGGCATAGCCGACGTGGCCGGTGCGGAATTCGTCGTAGTCGAAACCGACGTTCCGGACGCCGCCCCGGCCGGGCCGCAGCCCGGTGCGCCCGTTCTGTGCCAGGCGGGTGTCGTATTTGAGGCAGCCGATGCCGGCGTCTCCGGCCTTGCGCACGTTGTCGATCAGCACGGCGCGTTTTTGCCGTGCCAAATCCAGATCGGTCATGGCGGCCGACAGCACCGAACCCAATCCCAGGGCGAAGACGTCCAGACGCAGGCCGAAACCCTCGATCCACTCCCGGTAGCCGACGAGTTGCCCGGCATCCCACGGGCCGCATCCGGCGCCCACGGCGGGTATCTGGGATTTGCGGTTGTCGACGACCAGGTGCGTCACGCCGAACTGTGTGGAAAGGCGCAGCCGGCGCTCGTCGGGGGCCGATAGTTGTTCGCTGATGTACATGATGCGTAGCCCTCTTTTTTCCGGAGAAAAACCGATCCGGTTCCGTCAGGCAACAGCTTGCCGTCTGGACACGGTTCCAGGCTGACCATTGACGTATTTTCGTTTACACGGGCATACGATCGTTTTCCCGAAGCCACGGATTTGCCGATGTTCAGCGGCTTTGCGGGTGGCCCGAGGGTGCCGGACGCGCAGGTGCGGGTGCCGTGTTCTTGCGCTGCGCCGGGCTTGCCGGCTTGGACGTCTCGCCGGGCGAGCCGAAGATGCGGCCCAAGGTGGAGCCGATGCGCGCGCCCAGCACCGTGCCGACGCCGGGCAGAACGGCGGTGCCCACGGCCGCGCCCGCCACCGCGGAGGCCGGCACGCTGAAGCGCGGGTCGCTCGTCGGGCCGGTGATGCGCAAGGGCACGCCCACCAGGCCGTCCACCAGGTCGACGGCGATATCGGCGTCGAGCTGGCGGTTCTGCAGCACCACCGTTCCTCGTGCGCTCAGCTTGCCGGAGCGGGCGCGCAGGTTCTCGTAGCGCATGACAACGCCGTCCGGATCGCTGCGGGTGTCGAGCACGCCGGTGAGCGAGTCGAGCGGCGTGGTGCCCGCGTGATCCTTGCCGATGCTGCGGATGGCCTTGTCCAGGTCGAAGCGCAGGATGGTGGCCGGGTTCACGTCGAAGGTGGTGCGGGTGTGCAGCGACTGGGCGATCTCGCCCGGCGTGCTGCCCTCGGCTTCCAGCGTGGTGCGGCCGGAGGCGCGGCCGGCGATCACCGGCTTGCGCTCGAAAGTCTCCAGCAACTGGCGCAGCTCGATGTCGCGCGGTTGCAGTTCGCCGGTGATGCGGTAACGCTCCGGCGCGGGCTGCTGCAGCGCCAGCTGGCCGTTCCAGGTGCCACCGGCGATGGCGATGTCGGCCTGCCAGCGGTCTTGCCCGTCCAGGCGGTGGAGGTCGAGCCGGGCGGGCGGGGTGGCGCCGGAGCGCACCAGGGTGGCGGCGCGAGGACGCCAGGCGGGATCGAAGTCGGCATCGCCCGAGAATTCGATGTCGACACCATGCCGGCCGACCCACTGCACGGCGCGGAACTCGGCGCGTTGCAGCGGCAACTCTGCCACGCGGAGCGGCCCCTGGCCTTCGGCGCCGGATTTGTCTGCGCCCTTGAAGGCACGCAGCGACAGCTGCGGGATGGTGGCGCCGTCGAGCAGCGCCCGGCCGACCGCCAGCTCGCCGTGCAGCAGGGGCGCGATGCGAGGCCAGGCGACCAGGCGGCCGATGACGATGGGCGCTTGCTGCTCGGTGCGCACATCGGTCACTTCGACCATCGGGCGCGGCAGCAATTGCCAGTGCAGGCGACCGATATGCACGGTGACCCCGGTTTTTTCCTGGACGGCCTGTTCGGCGCGGCGCGCCAGTTGTTCCTCGCTGGGAATCGCGATTGCTACCGCGATGCCCGCGACGGCGACGACGGCCAGGACGACGAGGCTGATACGGAGGGCGGTCTGGCGGCGTGGCATGGGCGGAGCAAGGGGTGGAGCAAGGGGTGGAATAAGGGCGGTTCGGCGCGATGGCGAAGCTGTCGTTATGCCCTGCCCCGGTGTACGGCGGCGTCGGCGAAGACGCCTTTTTTGGCGACTCGGGGAGCCTTCGCACTACGATGCCGGGCATCTCCAACCACAAGAAACAAGCGAGACCATGCCTATCTGGACGACCCCTTTCACGTTGGACGACCTGCACCGGAAGTGTGCCGATACCGCGGTGGAACATCTCGGCATCGAGTTCCTGGAGATCGGCGACGACTTCCTGCGCGGCCGTGTGCCGGTCGATCGGCGCACCCGCCAACCTTTTGGCATCCTGCACGGCGGTGTGTCGGTGGTGCTCGCGGAAACACTGGGATCGATGGGCGCCGTGCTGAGTTGCACCGCGGGCCATCGCGCCTTCGGCCTGGACATCAATGCCAATCACCTGCGTTCGGTGGCGTCGGGCTGGGTGACGGGGCTGGCGCGGCCGGTGCATCGCGGCCGCAGCACGCAGGTGTGGCAGATCGACATGCAGGACGACGACGGACGGCCGACCTGCGTGTCTCGACTCACCATGTCGATCCTGCCGCCGGCGACTGCGGGCTGAGCATATTTCGCATAAGAAACCAACTTTTTATTCGTTCTGGTTTGGATTTTGCGGACTGAATAATGCGGCGCGGCCGGATATCGATGTTTGGTGGCCGCGTTTTTCTCGTCTGCCTCCATGAACTTCCAGCAACTGCGCTCCGTGCGCGAAGCCGTGCGATGCGGCTTCAACCTCACCGAAGTCGCGCATGCGCTGCATACCTCCCAACCCGGCGTGAGCCGGCAGATTCGCGAACTGGAGGACGAACTCGGCATCGCCCTGTTCGTGCGTTCTGGCAAACGCCTGACCGGCATGACCGAGCCCGGCGCGCACGTGTTGCCGGTCATCGAACGCATCCTCCAGGACAGCGGCAACCTGCGGACCGCGGCACAGGAGTTCGTTGCGCAGAAGAGCGGGCGCCTGGTGATCGCCGCCACCCACTCGCAGGCCCGTTACGCCCTGCCGGGAGCGGTGCAGGATTTCCGTCGCCAGTTTCCCAACGTGCGACTGCACCTGCACCAGGGCTCGCCCCGGCAGGTGGCCGAAATGCTGATGTCCGGCGAGGCCGACGTCGGCATCGCCACCGAGGCGCTGGACCGCTACGACGGGCTGGTCGCCCTGCCCTGCTACCGCTGGACCCATTCGGCGGTGGTGCAGCCCGGGCACGCGCTGCTCGAGGGCGGACTGACGCTCGAGCGCCTGGCGCGCTACCCCCTGATCACCTACGACACCGGCTTTACCGGCCGTCCGCATATCGACGAAGCGTTCGCGCAGCAGGGCCTGGTGCCGGACATCGTGCTGTCGGCCATGGATGCCGACGTGATCAAGGCCTATGTGGAGCTGGGCATGGGCGTGGGCATCGTCGCCTCCATCGCCTACGAGGCCGAGCGCGACACGGGGCTGCGGGCCATCGACGTGGGCCATCTGTTCGGCATCAACCTGACCAAGCTGGCGCTGCGACGCGGCAGCTACCTGCGCGGCTACGTGTACGCCTTCATCGAGTGTTTCGCTCCCACGCTGGCCCGCAGCGTGGTCGAGCAGGCGATGGGCGATGAGGTCGAGTCGGCGGAGCGCTACGACATCTGAGTCCGGCATCTGAGCCGGCCCGGCGCCCGCGCCGGGGACGGCGTCAGGTCTGCCGTGCCAGCCGCTCGCTTTTCCAGTACACGTCGTCGCCGCCCTCGGCCCGGTTGAGCACCCGGGCCAGCACGAAGAGCAGATCGCTCAGCCGATTGAGGTACTGCCGGGGCGCGGGGCGCAGCGGCCCGGCTCCGGACAGCGCCACCACCGCGCGCTCGGCGCGCCGCGCCACGGTGCGGCACACATGGGCCAGCGAGGCGGCGCGCGTGCCGGCCGGCAGGATGAACTCGGCAAGCCGCGGAAGGGTCGCGTTGTGCTCGGCCAGCGCCTCGTCGAGACGCAGCAGCGCGGCGTCCTTCAGCAACTCGAATCCCGGCATCGAAAGCTCGCCGCCCAGGTCGAACAGGTGGTGCTGCACCTCGACCAGCAGCTCCCGTATGGCCTTCGGCAGGTCGGGTTCGGCCAGCAGCACGCCGAGCTGGGAATTGAGTTCGTCCACGTCGCCCATGGCATGGATTCGGAGGTGGTCCTTGGGTACGCGCGTGTTATCTCCGAGACCGGTGGTGCCATCGTCTCCGGTTCGGGTGGCGATCTGTGTGAGGCGGTTTCCCATAAGGCATGGTCTTTCGTTTTGCGGATTGTTCCCGAGCGTCTATCGTACGGTCCGCAAAAACCAAAACATCTCCGAGAGACAACGCATGAATGCTCCTGCCCACGGTTCCCATCTGCTGCCCGTCGTCACCCAGCGCCCGGTGCCGCAGGACTTGCTGGACGCGCTGCTGGCGCGCTTCGGCGGCAAGCAGTTCTCGGTCGCGCAGGCGGTGCGCGAGCAGCACGGGCGCGACGAGTCGGCCTTCGACATCCCGCCTCCGTCGGCCGTCGTGTTCGCCGAAAGCACCGCCGACGTGGCCGACGCGGTGCGCCTGGCGGCCGCCCATGCGGTACCGGTGATCGCCTTCGGCAGCGGCTCGTCGCTCGAGGGCCACCTGCTGGCGGTACAGGGCGGCATCAGCCTCGACGTCCTGCGCATGAACCGCGTCCTGCGCCTGGACGCCGACGACCTCACGGTGACGGTGCAACCCGGCATCACGCGCAAGCAGCTCAACGAACAGATCCGCAGCAGCGGGCTGTTCTTTCCGATCGATCCGGGCGCCGACGCGTCGATCGGCGGCATGGTCGCCACCCGTGCCTCGGGGACCAACGCGGTGCGCTACGGCACCATGCGCGAGAACGTGCTGGCACTGGAGGTCGTCACGGCTGCCGGCGAAACGCTGCGCACCGGCACGCGGGCACGCAAGTCGGCCGCCGGCTACGACCTCACCCGGCTGATCGTCGGCAGCGAAGGCACGCTGGGCGTGGTCACCGAGGTCACGCTGCGGCTGTACCCGCTGCCCGAAGCCGTGTCGGCGGCGATCTGCTCCTTTCCGAGCATCGAGGCGGCGGTGCGCACCACGATCCAGACCATCCAGATGGGCGTGCCCATCGCGCGGGTGGAACTCATCGATGCGAATTCGGTGCGCATGGTCAACAAGCATTCCAACCTCACCCTGCCCGAGGCCCCCATGCTGCTGATGGAATTCCACGGCTCGCCGACCGGCGTGGCGGAACAGGCGGAAGTGGTGCAGGAAATCGCCGGCGACCATGGCGGCAACGGCTTCGAATGGGCCACCACGCCCGAGGAGCGCACGCGTCTCTGGACCGCCCGGCACAACGCGTACTTCGCCGCGGTGCAGTCGCGCCCCGGTTGCCGCGCCATCTCGACGGACACCTGCGTGCCGATCTCGCGGCTGGCCGATTGCCTGCTGGACTCCGTGGCCGAAGCAGACGCCAGCGGGATTCCCTACTTCCTGGTGGGCCACGTGGGCGACGGCAATTTCCATTTCGGCTACCTGATCGACCCGGCGTCGGTCGAGGAGCGCGCCACCGCCGAGGCGCTGAGTAACGCCCTGGTCACGCGGGCGCTGCGCCTGGAGGGCACCTGCAGCGGCGAGCACGGCATCGGGCTGCACAAGATGGGTTTCCTGATCGACGAGGCCGGCGTCGGCAGCATCGACATGATGCGCACCATCAAGCGCGCCCTGGACCCGCAGAACATCCTCAATCCGGGGAAGATCTTCGAGCTGTGATTTTCAACGTCGCCGGTACACCCACAGCGGTTTGCCGGGCCCCGGTCGCACCGGGATCGACTGCAGGGCGGCGTGGCCCTCGGGCAGGGGAAATTCCAGGCTGACCAGCCAGGCGCCGGGCCGCAGTTCGACGACCGCCTTGCTGGCCGCCCGGCCCATGCTTTCCGGCCGCTGGAACAGGTAGACCAGGTCGTAGTCGTGCCAGTCGGTGCGCCAGATGTCGCCCTGGCGCACGCGGGCCCACGGGCAACGGAGCGCGCAGGCCAGGCGCAGCGGCAGGCTCCATTCGATGCCGTGCAGCCGCGCCCGTGGATACGCCTGCCGCAGGGCGATGAGGCCGTCGCCCAGCCCGCAGCCGGCATCCAGGGCAAGTGCGCCGTCGGGCAGCGGCGCGACTTCGGGCAAGCGACCCAACGCATCGCGCGGAGTCGGGAAAAGCGGTGCGTCGTGCCAGGCCCGCATCGGATACACCAGGGCCAGCAAGGCGAGTGGCAGCAGCCAGGCCCATGCCGGAACGGTGGCGGCTCCCAATGCCGCGAACGACAGCGGGTAGCCGGCAGCGACCATCAACCGGCGCCAGCGACGCTGCTGCGGCAGCGCACACAGCACCCCCAGCGCGGTCGTGGTGAAAAGTGCCGTCAGGGGCGGTACCCCGACCGATCGCAGGCCCAGCCAGACGACCCAGCAGGCGGCCCAGGTCAGCAGGGCGGGCAGCGGCCAGCGCAGGCGGGTCTTTTGGGAGGGAGTGGAAGACGGGGTACGCGGATGGTTCGGCATGGCGCCGACATCATCGCGCCCATTTCTTCACGACGGAAGCCACGGTGTCCAGGCGCACCGGCTTGAGCACATGGTCGTTCATGCCCGCGTCCTGGATGGCGGCTACCCGCTCCATCGAGGCGAAGCCGGTGACCGCCACGATGGCCATGGCACCGGCGCCGCCCGGCAGGGCACGGATCAGGCGGGTGGCGGTCAGGCCGTCCATGTCGCCGAGTTCGAGGTCCATGAAGACAAGATTGAAGCGTTGTTCGGAACACAGCCGCAGCGCCTCCGGGCCGTCGGCCGCGACCCCCACCTTGCAGCCGAGCGCCTGGAGCATCTTTCGCAGGATGAGGCGGTTGGCCGCGGTGTCGTCGACCACTAGGACTTCGAGCGCGAAGAAGTTGACATCCCGGGGCGCCTTGGCGGCACCCTGCGCCGGCTGATCGCGCGGCAGCCTGCGGCGGTCCTCGTGCAACGGCAGGCGGATGGTGAAAGCCGCGCCGTACCCGGGCTCGCTGTGGACCCGGATGTCGCCGCGCATCAACTCCACCAGCGCGGCGCAGATGCTCAGGCCGAGCCCCCAGCCACCGACCGTCGGACCGCTGGAAAAGGGCACGTCCGACATGCGGGAAAAGCGGTTGAAAAGCGTTCGCTGGCGCGCCTTGGGAATACCGGGACCGTCGTCGCTGACCGTGATTTCGAGCAGCGGCTTCAGGTTGCCGCGGTAGCGCGCCTTGACCACGACGGTTCCGCTTTCCATCACCTTGATGGCGTTTCCGACCAGGTTCAGCAAAATCTGCTGCAGCCGGGACGCATCGCCGATGAGCGTCTCGGGGACGGAGCTGTCGATGTTGGTGCGCACGTGAATATCGCGGCCGTTGATGGCGCCCGAAGCGGAAATGACCGATGTGCGAACCAGGTGGCGGAATGCGAAGGGCACCAGCGTGAGCCGTGTGCGGCCGGCGTTGAGTCGGCCGACATCCAGCAGATCGCTCAGCAGCACCTGGAGCAAGCCACCCGTTTCGCGCGCATGTTCGATGAGTTCGGCGTGTTCGTGGGGAGACAGCTCGGGATTCGTCGCGACGTCGAAGTAGCCGATGATCGAAGTGAGCGCGTTGCGCATCTCGTGGTTCAGGTTCTCGACGAATTCTTCTTCGGCCAGTCGCACGCTCTCGGCCTCCTGCAGCAGCCGCGATTTTTCCTGGATGAGCCGGACCACCTCCCGGAAGTTGACCCAGTTGGACCAGAGGATCCATAGCGTCGCGCAGCTCATCAGGCAGACCACGGCGAACAGGACCCTGCCGTCGTGCGTGCCGGAGCCGACCGTGGTGTACAGCGCGGCGCAGAGCACCGGCCCGGCATAGGCCAGCGCCGCGGACGGCAGCACATACAAGGTGGCCGATGCACCCAACGCCAGGAAACAGGCGCCGAGTGTCAGGATGCTGAGGACTGCGAAGTCGGATCCGGGCAGGTAGTACGCCATGCTGGCGGCCCAAAAGCATCCGAGCACGCCGGAATACAGGGCCTGCTGGTTCATGTGGGTGACGGATACCGTCTTCGGCCTGTCCTGCCGGCGCAGGCGCGACCAGCTGAGCGCGACGGGCGCCAGGAGATAAGTCATGCCCAGCAACATCGGAATGAGCCCGTTCCAGCCGATCCGGTCGGCGAGGGTGAGCGCGCCGAGCAGCATGCCCAGCGCGTTGCCCAGCACGACCATCGGCAGGTGGCGTACCAGGGCGACGGACTGCGCCACGCGGAGGTCGTTGCTGGCCTCCGTCTGCCACTCGTCGGCGAAGTCCTGGTCGTCGGAAAGCCGGAGAAGCCTCTTCATGCGCCACCCACGACGTCGCTACGCGCCGGCCCGCGCGCTGCCGCCGCCGCCGCTGCCGCTGAGGCGGCGATTGGGCTCGGGACGGTGGTCAAGCCTGTGGCAGCGCTCGCACCACCGCGGCGAACCGGGCGCTGAGAGTGAAGCGGGTTCCATTCGCGTGCGCCGTCCATCCGGGCAGGGGTTCGGAGCCTCCGCCGGGCGCTCGTTCGATCGCCAGGCCGATTTCGATCCAGCCCCGGGGCCGAGGCACGATCGATATTTGGACCCGGGCGATGTAGTCGTCCAGCAGCGTGTCCACGGCCTGCTGGAGAAACCCCGCCATGCCGGCGGCATGCACGGTCCGAAGGTCCAGATCCCGCCCGACATATTCGAGCCGTGGCTCGATCGCATCCGCCATGAAATAGCGCATGGCGGCGTAACTGCGGGCCAGTTCGCAGAGTCCGGACAGGGTGGCGCTGGATGCGGACTGGATGCCGTGCAGCGCGGTCAGGTAATCGGCAAGGCGTGATACGAGGTCCTCGCGAGTCTCTACATCCGGCGCACCGTTGAGACGGTTGAGCAGATTGAGAACCGCATGGAGATTGAACGAACCGCGCTCGTCCGGGAGCGGAACGGCCGACAGGGCCATTGCCGAACGCAGCGCGGCCCATCGGGACGGCGGCAAGACCCGGGCGGGCGACGCGTGAGTCAAGGATGCTAGACCGTCGGTGCGTGGCATGTGGGCCTGGGTTGCGATTACAAGCTTTATAACGTAAGCAATTGCAGTTGCAACGTTTCATTGCGGCTTTTGAACGAGCCGATGGAACCCGACGACGCGCGGAATTCTTTCGGCAGCGAGAGCCTCGGGCAGGGGAAACGACAAGGCGTTTCCCTGTACCCGCAGCCAGCGATGGCGCAGGCGCAGAAGCCACTGCAGTTGTGCTTCTGACTCGACGCCTTCGACAACGACCTCCTTGTGCAGCGCCGCGCACAGCGCGACGACGTGTCTCAGCAAGGTACAGGCGACCGCATCGACCGGTACACGCGTCAGAAACGTCTTGTCGATCTTGACGATGTCGAACGGCAACTCGCCGAGCTGCGCGAGGGCGGATTCGCCGGTGCCGAAGTCGTCCATCGCCAATCGGATACCGGCAGCGCGCAATTGGGAAATATTGGCCAGCATGGTGTCGCCGGACATCAGGGAGCGCCGTTCGACCAGTTCGAGTTCGAGCTCGCCCGGCTGGACGCGGTAATCGGCCAGCAGGCGGCAGATGCGGGGAGCGAAGAGGATGTCGCCGAGATCGTCGGGCTCGATGTTGACGGCGATGAAGACGGGCGCATGGCCGCTGTCGCGCCAGCGCTTGAGTGCGCGGCAGGCGGCCTCGACCATGTGCAGCGTCAGGGCGCCCATCAAACCCGCGGCCTGGGCGAGCGGCAGGAAACGCTCGGGCGCAATCCAGCGTTCGTCGCCGACGCTCAGCCGTGCCAGGGCTTCGAATCCTCGCAATTGCATGGTGGGCAGGATGTATTGAGGCTGGAACACGATGCGTACGTGTTGCGCGTGCAAGGCTGCGATCAGTTCAGGATCTTCGTAAATTCGCTCGAGCCCGGCCGAGGCACGGGACGTCGGGGGGATGTCGGCCTCGCTCTCTGACATGGCTCGCTCTCCAGGACTCGGGGTTTGGGAGAGCGCGGTGCTCAGTGAGGCGAGCGGGTGATGAAGCGACTGTCGAGAACCTTGATATGTGCAAATTGAGGATGCGCGGGGTTCATGACCAGCGCCATGCCGTCGCTCGACAGCGACGTGGGCACCCAGGCACCGAGCAGGTCGCGCTGCCGTAACTGCAGCAGCAGGTCGGGCGAGACACTTTCGCTGTTGGCCAGGTCGACGATCTGCCCCTCGCCGGGGAGCAACAGCTTTTCCCAGACCATTTCTTCGGGGTTGATACCCGCGCACAGGAATGCCAGGGACATGGCGGCAAGTTCGCTTTGGCTCCAGGCGTACACCACTTTTTCACCGGCGCGATGGAACGGGCCGTCGTAGGTTGCGGGTTCGGCTGCGGCACGGCTCCAGGATTGGGTCGGGTGCACGGTGCGCCATGCATGGCGGCTCATAGCGGCCATCCCTTGGAGAGCGCCTCCATCAGCGCGCCCAGTTGCTGGGCTTTGCCCGCGACCGATTGCGCACTTTTGGGTGACGCACTGAGCAACGGGTGGTTCGATTCGAACCATTGCTCCGCCTTGCGGTAGGACCCCATCAGCAGACAGGCGTTTTGGAACAGGACCATGGGGGTTTCCTGTAGGGGGACCGCCGAGCGGCGGCGGTGTTGTACGGGGGCGGTGGTCATAGCGATCTGCCGGCTCCAAGCTGACGATGTTTGGGGGTACGGCTACAGCCGTTACGTTTGCTGCCGACCAGCTGACATGTGATGCGCGCCGGTTTGCATTGAAACGAAGCATCACAAATGTTGGGGGACGCGGAGCCGCTATGCGACGAACCCCATGTTTACCGCGATGAATCGACGTATGGCGCGACGAAATGCGGAAGTGTTTGATGGCTAACTTTTAGTGATCAAAGCGCCTGCAAGCGTTGTGAGAGTGTGTCCTAACATGCGTAAGTTTAGATAAAGAGCAAGGGCGGTAGATGGACGTCGTTGTGGGTGAGGATGACCCGATTCAACGAGAGCGTGTGAGCAGGATGATTGGCGGTCTGCGCCCCGCCTGGCGCCAGGTGGCCCATGCGGGCACGGCTGCCGGCGTGCTGGCCGCGCTGGACGACCTGCATCCGCACGTCCTGGTGCTGGACATCCATCTCGACGGCGAGGACCCCAGGTGGATTCGCCGCCTGCCGCCCGATATCGCGGTGATCTTCACGACGGTCGATGCCAGCATGGCTGTCGACGCGTTCGAGCTAGCCGCAGCCGATTACGTGCTGAAACCGCTGCAGCCCAACCGTCTCGACAAGGCTTTCGAGCGGGCCGAGGCGCGGCTTCGTGAAATGGGCAACCGGCAAACCGCGACCGAACAACCGACCCTCGCCACCGTCGTTGCCGCGCGCGGTGCCGACCTGGTGCTGTTCCAGTCCGAGGACATCTGCTACCTGCAGGCCGACAACAAGTACACGCGCATCGTGTCGGCGATGCAGGAAGGGCTGGTGCGCACGACCATCGCCGAATTCGAGCGACGGCTCGATCCGCGGTATTTCAAACGCATCCACCGCAGCACCTTGCTCAATGTGCGCATGGCTCAGCGGATCTGGCGCGACGAACTCGGACGACTGCGAGTGCGCCTGCCATCCGCAGGAAGTGATTTGTATGTGAGTCGGGCCTACGAATCGGTTTTCAGGGTGCTGTGATACGAGTCGAGGCCCTCGAAAGCGCTTTTCTTTCAGGCGGCCGGCTTACGAAGACGCTCGATCAGGCCATTGAGCTCGTCCATGGATGCGAAATGGATCGCCAGTTCGCCGCGCTCCGGGGAAGCACCGTTTCGTTTGGCACGTTTCTTTACCCGGACTTCCACCTGGGCGGTGAACAAGTCCGACAACTCTTCCTCTACCCGACGCAAATCTTTGGATTTTTCGGGGCGCGATGAGCTTGTCTTCGGTGCGGAAAGACTGAAGTCTGCGCCGATCTTGCGTGCCAGCGACTCGGCCTCCCGCACCGACAGCTTGCGTGCGGATATCTGATGCGCGGCCGTGATTTGAGCTGCCTTGTCCAGCGGCAGCAGGGCGCGGGCATGGCCCATGTCGAGGTCGCCGGCCATCAGCATGGTTTGCACCGGCTCGGCGAGCGCCAGCAGGCGCAGCAGGTTGCTGGCTGCGCTGCGTGACCGGCCGACGGCTTGCGCGGCCTGCTCATGCGTCAGGCCGAATTCCTTCACCAGGCGTTGCAGGCCCTGGGCTTCCTCGAGCGGGTTGAGGTCTTCACGCTGGATGTTCTCGATCAGGGCCATCGCAGCGGCGGCGTCGTCGGGCACGTCGCGCACCAGCACCGGCACCGAGTCGAGTCCGGCCAGGCGTGCCGCACGGAAACGGCGTTCGCCCGCGATGATTTCGTACTGCCCGGCGTTGGGCCCGGCGGCCAGGCGTCTCACCAGGATGGGCTGCATGATGCCCTGCGCCTTGATGCTTTCGGCAAGCTCGTACAGGGCGCCTTCGTCCATGCGGGTGCGCGGCTGGTAGGCACCCGCCACCAGGTTGTCGAGCGACAACGTGGTAGGGAGTGCAGCTTCGGACGAGGCCGGCATGGCGGCAGTCTCTACGGCCTTTGGGCCGAGCAGCATTTCGAGACCGCGGCCGAGGCCTTTGCTTTTCTTGGTGACCATGACGTGTTCGGATTTCAGTTCGGAGATTGGGACAGGCCACGCGCTGGCGTCGGTGCCAGGGCGACAGCCGCGGCGCCAGCGGCTTCGCGCAGGTAGGCGTGCCCCTGGGGCCAGTCGCCGAGTCCGGATGCGCTGTTGAGATGACCCTGCGCGCCCACATCGACAAACGCCGCGCCCCAGGCGTCGGCGAAAGCCTTGGCGCTGGACAAGGTGCAGTACGGGTCGTCGCTGCTGGCGATCAAGGTGCAGATGAAGGGCATCCTCTGGCGGGCCAACGGTGTCCAGCCGTGCAATTGCTGTCGTAACGCATCCGATTCGACATCCGGCGGCGCAACCAGCAGGGCAGCGCGCACCGGCCGTGTATTGCGGGAATGCGCAGCCCAGGAAGCCACGAGTGCACAGCCCAGGCTATGGGCCACCAGCACCACCGGGGCGCCCTCGCCTGCCAGGATCTCTTCTTCGAGCCGTGCGTTCCAGTCGCCGCGCAGCGGACGTTGCCAATCGTGCTGGTCGACACGGCGATAGCCGTAGAGGGCCTCCCAGCGACTTTGCCAATGGGTTTCATCGCTGCCGTGCCATCCCGGCACCGTCAACACGCGTGCGTGGTTCATGCAGCGGCTCCCGGGCCGCCGCTCTCGGCGCGGCGCACCATTTCACCGGCGAAAGCCACGAACGCCTGGGCTCCCTTTGAGGCTGGGTCGAAAACCACGCCCGGCAACCCATAGCTGGGCGCTTCCGCCAGGCGGACATTGCGTGGGATGACGGTGTCGAACACCTTGTCGCCGAAGTGATCCTTGAGTTGCTCGCTGACCTGTTGCTGAAGGGTGATTCGGGGGTCGAACATGACCCGCAGCAAACCGATGATCTTCAAATCCTTGTTGAGATTTGCATGCACCTGTTTGATGGTGCTGACCAGGTCGGTCAGGCCTTCGAGGGCGAAGTATTCACACTGCATCGGCACCACCACACCGTGCGCGGCGCAGAGGCCGTTAAGTGTCAGTAGGGAGAGCGACGGCGGGCAGTCGATCAGCATGAAGTCATATTCCGCATCGACGTCCGCCAGCGCAGTCTTGAGCAGGCGTTCGCGTTGCTCCATCTCCACCATTTCCAGTTCGGCGCCCGCCAATTCACGGTTTGCGCCGAGAACGTCGTAGGCGCAGCCGCTAGCCTCGAGCCGCTCCGCCCTCACCCGTGCTTCCCGCACGGAAACCCCGTCTACCAGCACCTCATAGAGGGATGCCGTAAGCGCCCGTTTATCCACACCCGATCCCATGGTGGCATTGCCTTGCGGATCGAGATCCACCAGCAGCACTCGCTGGCCAATCTTGGCCAGACCCGCAGCGAGGTTGACGGACGTGGTCGTCTTGCCCACGCCACCTTTTTGGTTGGCGACACAGAAGATTCGGGCCATTTGAAATGCGAGAGAAGGAGTTCGGAGAAATAAGAACAGCCGGTAAACCGGCTGTTCTTGAGAAAGGCTGGGGGCCGAGTTTACGGTGAAGGGCGCATCCAGACGATGCAGCGCTCGGCTTCCAAGCCTGGAACAGCGATTTGTTCCACGTGAAACACCTGTACGCCTTGATCCAGATCGGCCAGTTCGGCGCCGGGATGTTTACCTTTCAATGCCATCCACACGCTCTGGTCTCCCATCGACGGCGCAGACCAGCGGGTGAAATCGGCCAAGGATGCAAACGCACGGGAGCACACGACATCCTGGGGCGCCTGGAGGTTTTCTACTCGCGCGTGCACTCCGCGCAAATTTGGCAAACGTAGTTCGAGCGCAATCTGTTGCTGAAAAGCCGCTTTTTTTGCCACGGTATCGACACAAGTCACATGCGCCTGCGGGCAACAGATGGCAATCACGGCGCCAGGCAAACCGCCGCCCGAACCCACATCCAGCAATGCAAACGGCAGATCGTTCCCTCTTTGGCGCAACAGCGATGGGATGATTGCGAGGCTGTCCAATAGATGGTGCGTCAACATTTCTGCCGGATCACGCACCGCAGTGAGGTTGTAAACCTTGTTCCATTTTCGAAGCATCGCGAGGTACCGGCCCAGCAATTCGATCTGGGCTGCGGACAAATCAAGCCCGATCGTCGCGGCACCCTCTTCAAGGGCTTCAGAAACCTGGGCATTCATGCGGACAGGGCCTCGGCGGATTCAGGCGTACCAAACCCTTTAAAGCCGCGTTTCTTCAGGTGTACCAGCAAGAGCGAAATTGCTGCCGGCGTCACGCCTGAGATGCGGGACGCCTGACCCAGCGTTTCCGGTCGGTGCTTTTGCAGCTTTTGGCGTACTTCAATGCTCAGTGCATTGACCTGGAGATAGTCCAGGTCGTCCGGAAGTTTCATGCGTTCGTGGTGTGCGGAACGCTCCACTTCATCGCGCTGGCGGTCGATGTAGCCTGAATACTTCGCCGAAATTTCGATTTGTTCCACCACGGGCTCAAACGCATCGCCCAGTGTTTCACGTGAAACGTCGGACGATATGAAGCGACCAGCGTCCAGAGACATCAGCGCTGCATAGTTCACATCGGGTCTTCGAAGCAAATCTGCGAGGTTGTATTCATGCTCGATCGCCTTGCCCAACACTCGCTCGGACTCGGCTGCGGCAAGGTTCCTTGGGCTGATCCAGATCGACCGCAGCCTTTCTGTTTCACGTGAAACGGCATCGCGTTTGCGGCTGAAAGCATCCCACTGGGCATCGCCAACCAGCCCGAGCGTTCGGCCTGCCTCGGTGAGGCGGGCATCTGCGTTGTCTTCGCGGAGCTGCAGGCGGAACTCGGCCCGGCTGGTAAACATGCGATAGGGCTCGGTGACACCTTTGGTAATGAGGTCGTCTACCAATACGCCCAGGTAGGCTTCGTCGCGGCGGGGCAACCAGGGTGCATCGCCCCGTACTTGCAGCGCGGCGTTCAAGCCGGCAAAAAGGCCCTGGGCGGCAGCTTCTTCGTAGCCGGTCGTGCCGTTGATCTGGCCGGCGAAAAACAGGCCCTTGATCTGCCGGGTCTCGAAGCTCGCGCTCAGCGCACGAGGGTCGAAATAGTCGTATTCGATGGCGTAGCCGGGGCGCAGGATGTGCGCGTTCTCCAGCCCCTTCATGGACCTCACCAGTTCGTACTGAACGTCGAACGGCAAGCTGGTCGAGATGCCGTTGGGATAGAACTCATGGGTCGTCAGCCCTTCAGGTTCCAGAAAGATCTGATGGCTGTCCTTGTCGGCGAACCGGTTGATCTTGTCTTCGACGCTCGGGCAATAACGCGGGCCGACGCCTTCGATCTTGCCGGTGAACATCGGGCTGCGGTCGAAGCCGCTGCGAATGATGTCGTGTGTCCGCTCGTTGGTATGGGTGATCCAGCACGGCATTTGGCGAGGGTGCATGGCGGTCGAACCCATGAAGCTGAAAACCGGAACCTGGCCTTCGTTCACTCCGCCGGGCATGCCGTCGCCCGGTTGTTCGGCGCATTGGCTGAAGTCGATGCTGCGTCCGTCGATGCGCGGCGGCGTGCCGGTCTTCAAACGACCCTGCGGCAGTTGCAACTCCTTGAGGCGGGCCGACAAGGATGTGGCAGGTGGATCCCCCGCCCGGCCCGCGGCATAGTTGTTCAGCCCGACGTGAATCTTGCCGTCCAGGAACGTGCCGGCCGTCAGGACCACGGCTCGACCCCGGAAAGTGATGCCGACCTGGGTGACGGCGCCGACCACGCGGTCGCCCTCCACCACCAGGTCGTCCACGGCTTGCTGAAACAGCCACAGGTTGGGCTGGTTTTCCAGGCGGTGTCGGATCGCGGCCTTGTACAGCACCCGGTCGGCCTGGGCGCGAGTCGCGCGCACGGCCGGACCCTTGGAGCTGTTGAGGATGCGGAACTGGATGCCGGCTTCGTCCGTGGCGATTGCCATGGCACCGCCGAGCGCGTCCACCTCCTTCACCAGGTGGCCTTTTCCGATGCCGCCGATGGACGGGTTGCAGCTCATCTGGCCGAGGGTTTCGATGTTGTGGGTCAGCAGCAGGGTTTTGCTGCCCATGCGGGCTGCGGCCAGCGCCGCTTCGGTGCCGGCATGGCCGCCACCGACGACGATCACGTCGAATTCCTGGGGGTAGGTGTAGAGGGCTTGCATGGTCGATCTCAGGCTTCGATAAGGCGGGTTTTCAGGCCGACGGCCTGGGCGGCGGTGGCCTGGCGGCGATCGGCGGTAACGAACAGGTCTGCGCGTGCGGATTGCGCGGTGCCGACGTGCAGCGCCTCCATGGCGCGCAGGCGCACGGCTTCCATGGCGGCGATGGACAAGGCCTCGACGCGGCGGTCCAGGTTCACGATGGTGAAATCGGCGAAGTCGGCGTAGATGTCGGCCATGATCCGGGCGTAGTCGGCCTGCGGTACGAAGCCGTCGTGTTTCTGGCGATTGAGCGCGGAGGCGACCTCGGTCAGGCAATGGGCAGCGACAAGCACCTCCCGGGCGTCCTGGCCAAGCTGCACTACCGTGTCGCGCCCAACCTCTTCGGCGTAGCGCTTGTACAGAGCGGAAGTGTCGAAAAAGATTCGCATGGTTTTACCAGCCGCCTTCACGTTCTTCCACGATCAGCTGTGCCCCCGTCTTGCCATCCGGCCGCACGATCCGCAGCGGCTCGATGGTGCGTTTCCAGCTGGGGCTGCGCGCATCGCCCGCCTCGTTTCCCACGGGAACCAGGTCGGCTACCGGCTTGCCATGACGCATGATGCGGACCGTTTCGCCCCGCTCGACCAGATCAAGCATGGCGGACGCGTTGGCGCGGAATTCACTGAGCGGCAGAATATGCATGGTGTACAAATTTCAAGGATTTGTACATTTTACCGAGCGCCTGCTTCAGCACGTCGGACATGAAAAAAGCCCTGCGGCAGCAGGGCTTGATCTGTGGCGGATGAGCCGAAACTGCGTGGGTTCAGGCCATGACCATGCGTTTGACGGTGGCCTCGCGAGGATCCGGGTTGTCGCTCGGCGGAACTCCGTCATGGCTCACCTGGATGTGCATGTAGGTCATGCTCACCATGCCGAACATGGTCGCGAAGGCCGTGTCCTTGGCGTCGCGGCCGGTACCCACCCGTACGACCGCTTCCACCGGCGCGAGCTTGGTCGGATCGAACATCACCCATTGCCCTCCCAGCAACGCCTCGAAGGTGGCGTGGAAGTCCTGCGGCGGCTCCTCGAAATGCACATAACCCACCACCAGCCGCGCCGGAATGTTGAGGGCGCGGCAGAAGGTGATGGCCAGATGAGCGTAGTCGCGGCACACGCCGGCCCGCTGCAGGTAGACATCCTGGGCACTGGTGGTGGGCGTACTGACGCCGACCTGGTAGGCGATGTTTTCGCGGATCCAGTCGCAGATGTGGCGCACGCGCTGGTAGCCGGGCGCGACATGGCCGAAGAGGTGTTGCGCGGCGCGACTCATCACGTCCGATTGGCAATAACGGGTGGGCAGCAGATAGTGCAGCACCTCGTTGGGCATGTCGGTGATGCTGCACTCGCTCAGCGATTGGTCGGGCGCACTGCGCGACATCTCGATGGCGGCGTCGTAGCGCACCTTCAGCGTGCCCGCGATACCGTCGCACCGGAAGAAACGATTGCCGTTGTTGGGATCTTCGAACTGGCGTACCTGGATGCCGGGCGTCACGAGAAGCGACTCCTCGAGCACGCGCTGATCACCCCGGCGCGACGCCTGGATGTTGAAGCAGAAATGGGTGTCCGCAAAAATTGCGTATTCGAGGTCGCAACGGAGACGGGTGATGCTGTTCACGAGACCAACCTTGGGAATAAAACTGGAATAAAAAAGCCGCGTCGAACGCGGCTTTTAGTGGGAGTCGTTGTCTATCAAGCCGGGGTGCCCGCGCTGCGACCCACATGAAGCCTGCGTGCCACGCCCGCTGCAGCATTCGCCACCGCGTTGGCAGCACGCTGCCGACGCCCGCGCACCGGAGGAACTCCGCCTTCCCACCAACTGTTCGCAGTGGTGGCCAATACCTTCGCGGCATACCACTGCGGGGTGTACATCGGCACCACCGGGGTGGATGTACGGCCGCTGCGTTCGGTAAAACCGGCGGGCAGGTGAAGCGAAAGACTGCTGCTTGCGTTGAAATTCATGATGTCTGCGCGATCCTTCAGTCGATCGCTTTTTTGACCGCCCCAACGCCGAGCGCCGCGAGCACCACGAAAACGATGGCCACCAGAAGGAACAGGCCGAACAGGATCTTGGCGATACCGGCCGAACCGGCTGCGACGCCGGTGAAGCCCAAAGCGCCGGCGATCAGCGAAATGATGGCAAAAATGATGGCGTACTTGAGCATGGCGTTCTCCTGGTTCCGGAAGTGGGTCCGGAAGAAGCGGGCTGCGTTTCCGGCGTTGAGGCACTGTAGGCAAGCCCTTCCGGACGCCAGGTCGGGTGCCCGCGCTTTGCCCTGTAGGACGAAAACCAAGCGCGGTGCGAGGGGGCGCCAGATGGCTCCGGCTCCCGCTAGCATGTCTGCCGACGCATCCCCCTCATCACCGAAAGTCCTACTCCATGAAGCTCTATTTCAGCCCCGGCGCCTGCTCCCTGTCGCCCCACATCGTCCTGCACGAAGCCGGTATCGCGCATGAAGCTATCGCGGCGCCCACCAAGACCCACAAGCTGCCGGACGGCGGCGACTACTACGGCATCAACCCACTCGGCTACGTGCCCCTGCTCGAGCTGGACGACGGCACCCGCCTGCGCGAAGCAGCGGTCATCGTTCAGTACGTCGCAGACCTGGCGCCGCAGAAGAACCTGATTCCCGCGGCCGGCACCATGGCGCGCTACCGCATGCTCGAGTGGCTGAACTTCATCGCTACCGAACTGCACAAGGGTTTCGGCCCGCTGTTCAATCCGAGCACCCCGGAAGACTTCAAGAACGCCAGCAAGCTCAAGCTGAAATCGCGCCTGACCTGGGTCGACTCCCAACTCGAGGGCCGCGACTTTCTCACCGGCGACCACTTCAGCGTGGCCGATGCCTATCTGTTCGTGGTGCTGGGCTGGGCGCAGCGCATGGAAGTCGACCTGAGCGCCCTGGAGCGCATCAACGGCTTCTACAGCCGTGTGCAGGCACGCCCTGCCGTCAAGGCCGCGCTGGCCATGGAGCAGCAGGCGCAACAGCAGCAGCAGCAGCAGCAGCAGCAGCAATAAGCATCAGCCGCCGACCGGCAGGGTCGTCTCCGTCAGCGCGAACGGCGCGGCGCCGCCAGGCTGGGACTGGTAGCGCAACTGGCGCTGGTGCCAGCGAGCCACCGTGCTGCGGTGCGCGATGCTCACCAGCGCTGTCTGCGGTATGCGGTCTCGTACCAGGGCGTACATGGCGGCTTCCGATTCCTCGTCCAGCGCCGACGTGGCCTCGTCCAGAAACAGGAAGTCCGGTCGCTGCAGCACGGCGCGGCCAAATGCCAGACGTTGCTGCTCGCCGGGCGACAGCCGCATCGCCCAGTTGTCCACCTCCTCCAGCCGATCGGCCAGGCCGGCCAGCCGGCAATCGTGCAGCAGCGTCCGCAGGTCGGACAGCGCGTACGACGACACCGGCTGCGGGTAGCACAGGGCATTGGCCAGGCTTCCGACGGGCACGTAGCTCTTCTGCGGCAGGAACATCAGCCGTTTGCCGGCCGGATGCTCCACCCGGCCGCCACCATAGGGCCAGATGCCCGCGAGCGCCCGAAACAACACACTCTTGCCGGAGCCCGACGGCCCGGAAACCAGCCATCGCTCACCCGGCCCGACGCTCCATTCGACCGGCGCGGTCAGCGGCGCATCCCCGGCGCGGCCGGGAACGTTCAGCACCAACCCGTGCAGGCGCAGCGTGTCGTCCCGGCCAGGCGTCACGACGATGCCGCGCACCCCGTCGCGAGCCGCCTCGTCGGCTTCGGCCCCGGCGATGGTCTGGTCGAGGTCGATCAGCCGGTTGGCGGACGCCTGCCAGTTCACCAGGCTGGCATAGCTGTCGACGAACCAGGACAGCGCGCCGTGCACCTGGCCGAAAGCCGAGCTCATCTGCATCAGGCCGCCCAGCGTCAGCTGTCCGGAAAAGTAGCGCGGCGCGGCCACGATCAGCGGAAACACGATGGCCGCCTGCCCGTAGCCCGAATTCACGAAAACCAGCCGCCGCATGTACTTGATGAGGCCCTGCCAGTTGTCGCGGATCTGCCCGAAACTGGTATGCAGGTCGGCCTTCTCGGAAGATTCGCCGTGGTACAGCGCCACACCTTCGGCGTTTTCGCGCAGCCGCACCAGGCCGTAGCGAAAGCCCGCCTCGGTCTGCTCCTGCCGAAAGTACAGGCCGATCAGCGGCTTGCCGACCTTGTGGGTGATCCAGGAACCGATCAGCGCATAGACCAGGCAGACCCACACCATGTATCCCGGGATGCTCACCGCATGCCCGCCCAGCGCGAACGCCAGCGGCCCGGAGATGGTCCAGAGAATCGCCACGAAGGAAACCAGCGTCACCACCGAATTCAGCAGGCCAACGGTCAGGGACAGGCTGTCGCTGGTGAGGCTGCGGATGTCCTCGGAAATGCGCTGGTCGGGGTTGTCGGCGCGGCCGCTTTGCTCGATGCGGTAGTACACCTGGTGTGCCATCCAGCGCTCCAGGAAACGAGCCGTCATCCAGGTGCGCCAGCGCATCTCGAGCCGCATCGTCACGAACTGCTTGAGTACGGCCACCACGATGAAAACCGCCGCGATGGCGCAGAACTGCACCAGCGCGGTCTTGAACCCGGGGAAGTCGCGCGACTCCAGCGTGTTGTAGAAAATCCGGTTCCAGTTGTTCAGCCAGACGTTGCAGGCCACCACCGCCAGGTTCAGGCCCACCACGACGGCCAGCATCGTCAACGCGGCCTTGCGGTCTTCGGAGACCCAGTAGGGCTTGAGCAGCGCCCAGCTGTCGGCCAGCCGCAGCCGGCCGCGGGGGTCTTCCGTCATCGGCCGGCCGGGCGGAGGGTTGGAAACATCGGAGCTTGCGGTCATCTTGTGGATTTTTGAGGGGGATCGGAGGATTACAACCGTGCACAGTCCGTGCCGCGGGCGGGTTCATCCTGAGCGGCTGGCCTTAATCGTCACTTAGTGACCTCCGACTCATCCCGACCACCATGTCCAAAGACGCTTCCTCCCTCTTCGAACCGCTGCAGGTCGGCGACCTGCAACTGCCCAACCGGGTCGTCATGGCGCCCCTCACGCGCAACCGCTCGCCCGAGGCGATTCCCCTCGACATCACCGCCAGGTACTACGCCCAGCGCGCCAGTGCCGGCCTGCTGATCACCGAGGCCACCGCCGTCAGTCACCAGGGCCAGGGATATGCGCACGTGCCGGGGCTCTACGGCACCGAGCAACTCGATGGCTGGAAGAAAGTCACCTCGGAGGTCCACGACGCGGGCGGACGGATATTTGTCCAGCTGTGGCACGTCGGCCGCATTTCGCACACCACGCTGCAGCCCGACGGCGGCGCGCCCGTGGCGCCCTCGGCCATCAAGGCCAAGGCCAAGACCTACCTGGTGCACCCCGACGGCAGCGGCGAGATGGTGCCCACGTCGGCCCCGCGCGCCCTGGATGTGGGCGAGTTGCCCGGCATCGTCAAGACCTTCCGCGCCGCGGCCCGCAATGCGGTCGAAACGGCCGGATTCGACGGCGTGGAAGTACACGGCGCCAACGGTTACCTCCTGGACCAGTTCCTGAAGACCGGCTCCAACCAGCGCACCGACGACTACGGCGGCAGCATCGAAAACCGCGCCCGCCTGCTGCTCGAAATAACCCGCGGCATCGTCGACGACCTGGGCGGCGGCAAGGTCGGCATCCGGTTGTCGCCGGTCACGCCCGCCAACGACGCCACCACCGACGACGCCCAGCCGCTGTTCGAATACGTGGTGCGCCAGCTCGCCCCGCTGGGCCTGGCCTACGTGCACATCATCGAGGGCGCCACCGGCGGTCCGCGCGACATCGAAGACCGTCCCTTCGACTACGCCGCGCTCAAGCAGACCTATCGCCAGGCCGGCGGCAAGGGCGCCTGGATGGGCAACAACGGCTACGACCGCGCGTTGGCCGAAAAGCGGCTGGCCGGCGGCGAGGTCGATCTCGTCGCCTTCGGCAAGCTCTATATCGCCAATCCGGACCTGGTACGCCGGCTGCAGGAAAACGCGCCGCTGAACCATCCCGACCAGGCCACCTTCTACGGCGGCGGCGAGCACGGGTACACCGATTACCCGGCCCTCGGCGACTGAGACTGCCGCCGCCGGCTAGGCCGCGCGCGGCAGCGTGATCGATGCCGCGAGTCCCGGGTGGTCCGGCGCGGGCAGCAGTTCCAGCCGTGCGCCCAGCAGGTTGGCGTAGCGCGACACGATCGACAGGCCCAGCCCGGAACCCTGTTTCAGCCAGGCGCCTTCCGGCCCCTGCGCCCAGCGTTGCTGAAGCCTGTCTTTTTGTGCGGCGGAGATGCCCGGGCCGTTGTCGATCACCGTCAGCCGGACCTGGGCGGTTTCCTCCAGCACGGTCAGCACTACCGTGATGCGTGGCTGCGATCCGTCGGCCGGCTTGGCGTAACGCAGCGCGTTGTCGATCAGGTTGTTGACGATGCCTTCCAGCAGCGAGGCGTGGCCCAGCACCTGCACCGGCTCTTCGAGGCCGCGTGCGCCCAGGTCGGTGCCGGTGCTGTCGGCGCGGTGCAGGAACCGCAGCACCGCATCGCGCGCGATCTCGTCCAGCGCCACCGGCTCTATGCGCATGGCCGGTGCCTCGTCGGCCCGGGCCAGGGCCAGCAGCTGGTCGACCAGGCGGCTGGCGCGTTCCTGGCTGCGGGCGATTTTTTCGAGTTGCTCGCGCCAGGCGGCCGGATCCTGCTGGGCCAGGCCGTATTCGGCCAGGGCGCGGATGCCGGCCAGCGGCGTGCGCAATTCGTGCGCCACATTGCCGGCGAACTCGCGTTGCGCCCGAACGCCCGCGCCGACCCGGCCGAAAAGCTTGTCCAGCGCTTCGCCGAGCCGCCGCACCTCGCGGGTCGAGCCGCCCGCCCGGATCGGCGACAGGTCGCCGGCGTTGCGCTTCTCCAGCGCCGCCTCCAGCGCCAGCAGCGGCTGCACATCGCGTGTCACCGCCCGGCCCACCCACAGCGCCAGCAGCATCAGCAGAAAGATCTGCGGCGCGATGGCGTAAAGCAACAGGCTGCGCAGCAAGGCGGTGCGCGACTGGGTGGTCTCCGCCATCACCACGTCGAAAGGCTGCGGCCGCGCCGAGCGCAGCGACACCGCGCGCAGTTGCCGGCCCTGGTAGGTGATGTCCGAAAAGCGGTAGCGGCTGCCGGCCTCGGGCGAGGGCGCGTGCAGCCCGCCGTGGCCGGCCAGCAGGGTGCCGTCGGGCCACAGCACCGCGAAATAGATGCGCTCGGATTGGTCGAACAACACGGCCCCCACCTCGCGCGGCGACAGGCCGAGTTCCAGTTCTTCGCCGGTCGTGTGGACGTTGGCGGCCACCGAATAGGCGTCGTCCAGCAAGGCGCGGTCGAAGGCGCGCTGGGTGAAGTTGATGGCCACGGCGATCGACACCACCACCCCCAGCAGCCAGGCCAGCCCCAAGGGCACCAGCACGTGCTGCAGCACGCGCGTTCGCAGCGAGGGCAGGCGGGGTGGCGGTGGCGGCGTGGGGGGCGGCTTGAGGCCGTCGTCGGGCGTGGCGGACGCGGCCCGGTTCCGTCTCACCCGACTGCCCCGGCGGGCGTGTCCTCGGCTTCCAGCAGATAGCCGAGGCCGCGCAGCGTGCGGATGCCGGCGCCGCTGCCGGCCAGCTTCTTGCGCAGGCGCGAGATGAAAGCCTCCAGGGCGTTGTCGCCCAGGTTGTCGTCGAAGGTCGACAGCTTCTCGGACAGGGTCCGTTTGCTCACCACCCGGCCGGGCGGAGTCATCAGCTCCCACAGGACCTCGAACTCGCGTGCCGGCAGCTCGAGCAGTTGGCCCTCCAGCGAAAAGCGCCGCGCCTTCCGGTCCAGCGCCAGCCCGCCGACGGCGGTGATGTCCTGCGTGCCCTGGGAGCGCCGTACCAGCGCGCGCAGACGGGCCTCGACTTCCGACAGTTCGAAAGGCTTGCCCAGGTAGTCGTCCGCACCGGCGTCCAGGCCGGCGATGCGCTCCTCGGTGCGATGGCGTGCGGTGAGCACCAGCACGGGGGTGCGGTCGCCCCGTGCGCGTGCCGCGCGCAGCACTTCGAGGCCGCTGCCGGGCGGACTGCCGGCGCTGTTGCCGGCCGGCAGGTTCAGGTCGAGCAGCACCGCGTCGAAGGGCTGCACCCGCCAGAAGTGATGGGCATCCGCCACGCTGCGGGCCTCGTCGACGCGATGGCCGGCATCCCGAAGGCTGCGAACCATGACATCACGCAGAACGGAATCGTCTTCGACAACCAGGATGCGCATGGCGGAAATGGATTGAGGTGGTTGGAAACGTGACGAGGGTAACAAACCCCTTTACGGAGCAGGTCAGGGGATGGTCAGCCGTACGACGCGATAACCGCGCCATGAGCATAAGACAGTTGATTTTGATGGGCAGCCTGGCCGCCGCGTTACCGGCCGCGGCCCAGACCCCGCCCCTGGTGGCCGCGCCCTTGCCGCGCGTGACCTACGTACCGACGACACCGGCGGCCCCGCCCCTGGCCGCGGCCGCCGCGCCGCGCGTCGTCAGCCTCGCGCAGGCGCTGGCCGCCGCCCGCGACAACCTCGACGTGGCCATCGCCCAGGGCAACCTGGCCGCGGCGCGCGCGGACATCCTCGCCGCCGACCACGCGCCCTTGCCGGTGCTGTCCGGCATCGTCGAGAACATCGACCTGAAGAACGGTGTCGGCCCCGGCAACGCCATCCGGGACAAGCGCCTCGACAAGACCATCGGCATCGACTGGACCTACGAGCGCGGCGACAAGCGTCGCCTGCGCACCGCCGCCGCCGAGCGCGCCGCCGCCGCCGCCACCGCCGACGTGGACGACACCCGCATCCGTGCGCTGGTCAACGCCCTCTCGGCCTACTACGACCTGCTGGCCGCGCAGGACCGTGCCATCGAGGTCGGCGAGATCGCCGGCAGCGCCACCGACCTGGCCCGCGCCTCCGACCGGCGCGTGCAGGCCGGCGACCTGCCCGCCCAGGACGCCGCGCGCACCGCCATCGAGGCCCAGCGCGCGCGCGCGGATGTGCAGAACGCCGAACTGGATCGCCAGCAGGCCGCCATCGTCCTGGCCCAGACCATCGGTGCACGCGGCGCCGGCAGCCTGCTGCCGCGCGATCTGCGGGCCGACGCCGCGCCGATGCTGCCGGTGGTCGACGGCACGCCGGTCGACATCCTGTCGCTGGCCGAGAACCGCGCCGACGTGCGCGCCGCGCTGGCCCGCGTCCAGTCGGCCCAGGCCAACCTGGACGGCGCCAACGCGCTCAAGAAGAACGACGTCACCATCGGCGCCGGCTTCGAGCACTATCCCGGCACGTCGACCCGCCTGATCCAGTTCCGCGCCTCGGTGCCGCTGCAGTGGGGCTACAGCTTCCAGGGCGAGATCGGCCGCGCCCAGGCCGGCTACACCCAGGCCGAGGACACCCTCGACAAGCTGCGCCGCGACGCCGCCCTGGAACTGCAGGGCCTCCAGCAGGCCGCGCTCACCGCGCAGCGCCGCGCGCAGGGCTACGACACCGAGATATTGCCGCGCGCCCGCCGCGTGGCCGACGGCGCCGAGCTGGCCTTCCGCCGCGGCGCCATCCCGCTGGTCGATCTGCTGGACGCCCGCCGCACCCTGCGCGCCACCCTGCTCGAAGCCATCGACGCCCGTACCGACTACGCCAAGGCCGCCGGTGCCTGGGCGCTGCAGACCCGGCCCGACCTGCTGGTGCCGCAATGAACGCCCCTCGCTTCGCCATGACCAACACCGCTTTCCGCTCCGTACCGAGACCCGCCATGCAGCCTTCCTTCCGCCGTTCCCCCGTCGCCGCGCTGCTGCTCGCCGGCGTGGTCTGCTCCGCCGCGCTGCTGTCCGCCTGCAGCGACGCCGAAAAAGCCGCCGAGCCCGCGCCGGTGCAGGCGCCGATCCTGCAGGGCAAGCAGCTGCGCTTCCCGGCCGGCCACCCGCAGCTGGCGCTGCTCGCCACCAAGCCCGCCAGGGAAGCCACGGACGTGGTCGCCGAACTGCCCGCCCGCCTGGTCTGGAACGAGGAGCGCACCCAGCGCATCTACCCGGCCTTCGGCGGCCGCATCGTGGCCATCACCGCCGACATCGGTGCGGTGGTCAAGCCCGGCACGCCGCTGGCGCGCATCGCCTCGCCCGACTTCGGCGCCGCCCAGAGCGATACCGCCAAGGCCGGCGTGGACGTCAACCTGGCCCGCAAGTCGCTGGCGCGCCAGCGCGAGCTGTTCGACGCCGGCATCATCGCCCGCAAGGACCTGGAGCAGACCGAAGCCGACCTGGCGCGCGCCCAGGCCGAGTCTTCCCGCGCCGCGGCCCGGACCACGCTGTACGGCAACGCCACCGCCATCAACCAGCAGCTCGGCCTCACCTCCGGCATCGCCGGCATCGTGGTCGAGCGCAACATCAACCCGGGCCAGGAAGTGCGTCCGGACCAGAGCGGACCCGGCAACCCCGCGCTGTTCGTGGTGACCGACCCCGGCTCGCTGTGGGTGCAGATCGACGCCCGCGAGACCGACATCGCCAGCCTGCAACCCGGCGCCACGTTCGAGTTGCAGGTGCCCGCCTATCCGGGCGAAACCTTCACCGGCAAGGTGGCGGCCGCATCGGACTCCATCGACCCCGGCACCCGCACCATCAAGGTCCGCGGTGTCGTGGCCAACGCCGACCGCCGCCTGAAGAGCGAGATGCTGGCGACAGCCCGGGTGCGCGAGAGGCTTTCCGGCGTCATCGTGCCGTCTTCCGCCGTCACGCTGGAAGGCCGCGACCACGTGGTCTACGTGCAGGTGCAGCCGGGCATCTTCGAGCCGCGCCGCGTCACCATGGGCCACATGGGCCCGAAGGAAGTCGTGCTCAGCGCCGGCCTGCAGGCCGGCGAACAGGTGGTGGGCGACAACGCCCTGCTGCTGGCACGCGAATTCGGCGTGGCCAACGAGAACGCCGGCAACAGCGCGTCCGGCGCCGCAGCCCCCGCCACCACCGGCAAGGCCAACTAAGCCATGAAGCGTCTCATCCACTACGCGCTGCACCAGCCGCTGTTCATCGTCCTGGGCACGCTGCTGTTCGCCATGGCCGGCGTGTTCGCCTTCAAGAACCTGTCGGTCGAGGCCTTTCCGGACGTCACCGACACGCAGGTCACCGTCATCTCCCTGTTCCCCGGCCGCGCGGCCGAGGAAGTCGAGAAGCAGGTGACCCTGCCGATCGAGGTGGCGCTGTCGGGCCTGCCCAACTCCATCCGGGTGTTCTCGCACACCCAGTTCGGCCTGTCCTTCACCGTCGTCACCTACGACGACAAGGCCGAGGTCAACCTGGCCCGCCAGCAGGTCGCCGAACGCCTGCGCGGCATCGACCTGCCCGACGGCGTCGAGGCCGACATCGCCCCCAACGCCACGCCGGTCGGCGAAATCATGCGCTACCGCCTGAAGGGCGCCGGCCGCAGCACGACCGAGCTGCGTTCGGAAGAAGACTGGGTGGTGGAGCGTGCCTTGCGCCAGGTGCCCGGCGTGGCCGACGTGGTCGCCATGGGCGGCGCGATCAAGCAGTACGAAGTCCAGCCCGACCTCGACAAGCTGCGGGCCTACAAGGTCACTTTCCAGAACCTGCTCGACGCACTGGGCCGCGGCAACAGCAACGCCGGCGGCAGCTATGTGCGCCAGGGCGCGCAGCAGTACACCATCCGCGGCATCGGCCTGCTGGCCTCGGCCGACGACATCGGCCGCGTGGTGGTCGCCGCGCGTGGCGGCACACCCATCCTGATCCGCGATATCGCCGACGTGAAGATCGGCGCGGTGCCGCGCCTGGGCGTGGTCGGCCAGGACAACGACGACGACATCGTCACCGGCATCGTCATCATGCGGAAGGGCGAAAACCCCTCGGTGGTGCTGAAGGCGGTCAAGGAAAAGATCGCCGGCCTGAACGACCGCGGCCTGCCGCCGGGCGTGTCCATCGTGCCCTTCTACGACCGCACCTGGCTGATGGAGAAGACGCTCTCCACCGTGTTCCGCAACCTGGTCGAAGGCGCGCTGCTGGTGTCGCTGGTGCTGTACATCTTCCTGTCCAACCTGCGCGCCAGCCTGGCCGTGGTGGTGGTGATTCCGCTGGCCCTGCTGTCGACCTTCATGGGCCTGAAGATCATGGGCGTGCCGGCCAACCTTCTGAGCCTGGGCGCGATGGACTTCGGCATCATCGTGGACGGCGCGGTGATCGTCATCGAGAACGTGCTGCACCGCCTGTCGCAGAGCGACGAGAAGATGAACGAGAACGAGCGCCGCGCGACCATCATCGACGCGGTCAACGAGGTGGGCCGCCCCACGCTCTTCTCGATGCTGATCATCATCGCGGCGCACATCCCGATCTTCGCGCTGCAGCGCCACGAGGGCCGCATCTTCCAGCCGATGGCGCTGTCGGTCACCACCGCCCTGATCGGCTCGCTGATCTTCTCGCTGACGCTGGTGCCCCTGCTCGCCTACTGGATGCTGCGCAAGAAGCTGCCGCACGGCGACAACAAGGTGGTGCGCGGCGCCAAGCAGTTCTACGCGCCGGTGCTCGACTGGGCCCTGCGCAGCCGCCGCACCGTGGCCGTCGCCGCGGTGGTCGCCTTCGGCCTGACCATCGCCGTGGCCTCGCGCCTGGGCTCGGAGTTTTTGCCTGAGTTGAACGAAGGCACGACCTGGGTCAACTTCACGCTGTCGCCCAACGTTTCCACCCAGGAAGCCGCGCGCATCCTGCACATGGCGCGCAAGGCGCTGCTCACCGTGCCGGAGGTGCGCACCACGGTTTCCAAGGCCGGCCAGCCGGAAGACGGCACCGACCCCAAGACCATCTCCATGGCCGAGATCTTCGTGGACATCAAGCCCGAGGAAGAGTGGCGCAAGGGCATGACCCGCGACAAGATCAACGAGGAAATGAACCGCGCGCTGTCGGCCATTCCCAGCATCGACCCGGCGTTTTCGCAGCCCATCCGCGACAACGTGCTGGAGTCGATCTCGCAGATCAAGGGCCAGATCGTCATCAAGCTGGCCGGCGACGACCTGGCGCTGATGAAGACCGTCACCGACCAGATCGCCCACGAGGTGAAGCAGGTCGAGGGCGTGGCCCGCGCCGAGATCGACCGCGACGGCCAGGTGCCGCAGCTGGTGCTCAACATCGACCGCGACCGCGCCGCCCGCTACGGCCTCAACGTGCAGGACATCCAGGACGTGATCGAGGCGGCCCTGGCCGGCAAGGCCGCCACCAGCCTGTGGGAAGGCGAGCGCAAGTTCGCCGTCGCCGTGCGCCTGCCGGCCGAGGAACGGGTCATCGCCAACCTGCGCCGCACGCCCATCGCCACGCCGGACGGCGGCTACGTGACGCTGGCCGACGTGACCAACATCCAGGAGACCGTCGGCGCAATGAACATCGCCCGCGAATCCGGCCGCCGCACCACGGCCATCGGCATCTTCATCCAGGGCCGCGACATGGGCTCGGTGGTGGCCGACATGAAGGCGCGCGTCGAGAAGAACGTCAAGATTCCGCAGGGCTACGTGGTCAACTGGTCCGGCGAATTCGAGAACCAGGAACGCGCCATGAAGCGCCTGGCGGTGGTCGTGCCGATCTCGCTGCTGCTGATCTTCGTGCTGCTGTTCGACGCCTTCAAGAGCTTCAAGATGGCCGGCCTGATCCTGATCAACGTGCCCCTGGCACTCATCGGCGGCTTCGTCGCGCTGTGGATGTTCGGCATCCCGCTGTCGGTTTCGGCGGCCATCGGCTTCATCGCGCTGTCGGGACAAGCGGTGCTCAACGGGGTGGTGATGCTGTCGGTGTTTCAGCAGCTGCGCGGCGCCGGCATGTCGGTGGTCGATGCGGTCCGCGAGGGCTCCATGCAGCGCCTGCGCACCGTGCTCATGACGGCCATGCTGGCGGCGCTCGGCCTGCTGCCGATGGCGCTGTCGCACGAGATCGGCTCCGAGACGCAGCGCCCGCTGGCCATCGTGGTGATCGGCGGCCTGTTCACCGCCACGCTGCTGACCCTGGTGGTGCTGCCGGCGCTGTACGTGGCCTGGTTCGGCAAGGAAAAGCCGGTCGTGAAGCAAGACCGCGAGAACGGCGAGGGCGGAGTGGCGGTGGTCTGATCCGGCGGGCATCATCGCCCGCATGGAACTGCATTACCTCGATTTCGACATCAGCGAAGACGACGACGGCGCCGCCGTCTTCGACGCCATGGCCTCCGTGGGCGCATCGCAACTGCCCGCACTGTGGGCCGAAGTCAGCGCGGTGCTGGCCTGGGGCCACCGCGAGTTTCCCCAGGCCCGCGCCCCGCTCGACGAGGGCGGCGAATGGGACTACCTGCTCGAAGGCGCCACCGAAGTCCGCACACCCCAGTCGCTGGACTTCGACCTGTACACCGCCACCCTCACGGCAACGTCCGGCGTGCCGGCCCCTGCCCGCCACGCCATCACCCTGTCCATCAGCGGCACGCCCGGTTTCAGCGAGGCCTTTCGCGCGCATTTCGGCATCGCCTGATCCTCGGAATGGCTTGACCACTGTTTAAAAAGACAGTGACAATGGCGGAACCGTCATGCACCGGCATGACTTTTCCAAACCCCGCCGGAGCCCTTGCCGATGAACAAAACCCCCAAGGTCTACCTGGCCGGATTCGACGTCTTCCGTCAGGACGCCGAGGCGCTGTTCGCCGGCCTGCGCGCCGAGGCCGCCCGGCTCGGCCTGAGCGCCCTGGTGCCCACCGACAACGGCATCGAGACAGGCCCGGACGATCCCCCCGCCCTGCTCGCCTGCAGGATTCGGGAAGCCAACCTGGTGCTGCTGCGGCAGGCCGACGCGGTGGTCGCCAACCTGGCGCCCTTCCGTGGCCTGGAGCCGGATTCGGGCACCGTCTACGAGGTCGGATTCGCCCAGGCGCTGGGCCTGCCGGTGTGCGGTTACGGGATGGCGCAGATACCGTATGTCGACCGGGTCGCCGCCGCCTTCGACTGCCGCCGCGATGCGTCCGGAGCCCTGCGCGAGGTGGCCACCGGCTGGCTGGTGGAAGACTTCGGCCTGCCGCTGAACCTCATGCTGGCCTGCGGTGTCGATTGCGCCGCCGACGCCCCCGGCGCATTGGCGGCCGTGGCGCGGCGCCTGGCGGGCTGACGCCGCGGTGGGCGTCGACCGGAGTCAACCGGCGGCCGCGCGCAACACGATCTCGGTGATCTCCGAAGGCACTCCCAAGCGGATCGGGAAACCCGCCCACAAGCCGGCGCCGTTGCTGACGTAGAGCTGCATGGTGCCCACCTGGTACAGGCCCGAGACGAAGCCTTCGTTGGCCATGCGGGTCAGCAGGTGCGGCCCCAGGATCTGGCCGCCGTGGGTGTGGCCGGACAGTTGCAGGTCCACTCCGCGAGCGGCGTGGCGCACCGCGCCGACGGGCCGGTGGCTCAGCAAAATGACCGGCGGCCCTGCGGGCGCACCCGCCAGCGCGGCCCGGAGATCGGGCCAGCCCTGGCGCTTGGCGGCGGCGGCCACGTCGGTGATGCCGGCCAGCACGATGGCGTCGTCTCCCAGGCGCAGGGTCTGGTGCTGGTTCAGCAGCAACTGCAGGCCCAGCGCACGGAAGGCCGGCACCCAGCCGGGGTAGTCGACGTAGTACTCGTGGTTGCCGACGATGGCGAACACCCCGTTGGGCGACCGCAGCTTGCGCAGCGGCGCCACGTCGCGCACGCGGGCCGCCACGGTGCCGTCGATCAGGTCGCCGGTGATCACCACCAGGTCGGCGTTCAGGGCATTGGTACGGGCCACCACCGCTTCCATCCAGCGCTCCTGCAGCAAGCGGCTGGCGTGCAGATCGGTGAGCTGCGCGATACGAAAACCGTCCAGGCTGCGCGGCAGGTTGGGCAGCGTGATTTCCACCGTGCGCACGTCCGGAACCCGCACCGCCTGCCAGATGCCGACGGCCGACAGCAGCAAGGCCGCGGCGGCCAGGCCGGCGCTCACGCGGGTTCCGGTCAGCGCGGCCTGCAGCCCCCGGCGCTGGAGCATCCGGGCCGCCAGCGCCGCGATGTCGCGCAGCAGCAGCAGCATCGCCAGCAGCAGCTGGCCGCAGAACAGCCAGCCCAGCAGCATCAGCAGCGCGCCGGGGATCTCGGGCGAAGACATGCTGCCGAAGAAGTTGCGGGTGATGAGCTGGTGCTCGGCGACCAGCGCCAGCGCCAGCGCCGTGGCCACCCTCGCGCCGAGGCTCCAGGGCCGAGGCCAGACAAGACGCCAGACGACAAAAAGGCAGACGGCAGCACTGACGAGGTGGAACAAGGGGTTTTCCTGGAAGCTGGGGAGCGGGGGGAGCGGGCGGGATATCCGGCACGAAGGCGAGCACGGGGATTGTCACCGCCATGCAAAGGCGGAGGCCTGCACGACGGCTTTCACGAGGCTGTCACGGTAGGCCCATAAGTTACCCGGACAAAAGCCGTGACGACATCGGGTCCGGCAGAAAACAACTCCTCAACCAGCAGATGAAAATGACCGAATCCACCGCCCCGACGACCACCCGCCGTAATGCGCTCCGCATGTTCGGCGCCGCCCCGATGCTGCCCCTGGGCACTGTCGCTTTCCTCAGCGGCTGCGGCGGCGGCAACGACCCCGTCGCCGCGCCCGCCACGACCCCGACGCCGGTGGTCCCGGTCGCCGCCAACTTCAGGGCCGCCGAGTTCGTCGGCATGGCCGCGCCCACCCTGGCCACCCCCGCCGCCATGGCGACCACCACCGTCGGCTCGACCCTGCGGATCAGCTACGACGACGGCACCTCGGTCGACTTCAAGCTGGCCTACCAGCCCTTCTTCGTGACCGGCGACATGGTGCCGGACGGCAAGGGCGGCACGGCGCTGGCCGGCGGCTACGTGGACATCTACAACCAGCCCATCATCGACACCTCGGTGGCCGGCCGCAACCGCCAGTTCTTCTCCGATGCGCCGGACGGCACCTCCCTGCTGTCCCTGCCCAACCCCACCGTGGCCGGCATCAAGGGCAAGGCGGTCTTCGCCGTGGTGCAGTTCGAATACACCACCCGCAACCTGGCCGGCGGCGACACCTACGGCACCCTGCCCTCGCCCATCGCGGTGCTGACCCTGGACCAGGACCAGACCACCGGCAAACTGACCCTGGTGAAGTACCACAACGTGGACACCTCGGCCGCCCACGGCCTGTGGATCACCTGCGGCGCCAGCCTGTCGCCCTGGAACACCCACCTGTCCAGCGAAGAGTACGAACCCGACGCCTTCACCGCCGCCAGCAGCGCCATGTTCAAGGCCTACAGCAAGAACGTGTTCGGCACCGAGACAGCCGCCAACCCCTACCACTACGGCCACCTGCCGGAAGTCACCGTCAACCCCGACGGCACCGGCACCATCCGGAAGCACTACTGCATGGGCCGCATCTCGCACGAGCTGGTGCAGGTGATGCCCGACAACCGCACCGTCATCATGGGTGACGACTACACCAACGGCGGCTTCTTCATGTTCGTCGCCGACCGCGAGAAAGACCTGTCCTCGGGTTCGCTGTACGTCGCCCGATACGCCGCCGGCTACTCGATCGACCCGGCCGCCGCCGCCACCCGCATGACCTGGATCAAGCTGGGTTCGGCCACCAGCGCCGAAATCGAGCGCCTGGCCGCCACCCTCAAGCCGACCGACATCCTGGATGTGGCCTACGCCGACCCCGCCGACACCAGCTACACGCTGATGTTCTGCGACGGCGTCGCCAACTGGGTGCGCCTGAAGCCGGGCATGGAAAAGGCCGCGGCCTTCCTGGAAACCCACCGCTACGCCAACCTGATGGGCGCCAGCATGGCCTTCACCAAGATGGAGGGCACGACGGTCAACATCCAGGACAAGATCGCCTACTCGGCCCTGCAGAACATCCAGACCTCGATGGTGCAGAACAACGCCCGCTGGCTGGAGAAAAACGGCATTTCGCTGCCCAAGGCGCTGGTCGCCGGCGGCGTGATGGCCCACAACCTGGCCGGCGGCCAGGCCGACAGCGCCGGCACCGCCATCGCCAGCGAGTGGGTGCCCGCCCAGACCCGCGCCCTGCTGGTCGGCGAGGACATCGCCGCCGATGCACTGGGCAACACCTCCAACCCGGACAAGATCGGCAACCCGGACAACCTGAAGTTCTCCGAGAAAATGCGCACCCTGTTCATCGGCGAGGACAGCAGCAGCCACGTCAACAACTTTCTGTGGGCCTACAACGTCGACACCAAAAAGCTGTCGCGCATCATGTCGATCCCCTCGGGCGGCGAGTCGACCGGCCTGCACGCGGTCGACGAGATCAACGGCTGGACCTACATCATGAGCAACTTCCAGCACGCCGGTGACTGGGGCGGCATCCACAACGTGGTGAAGGCAACGCTGGATCCGCTGGTGCGCGCCAACTACAAGGACCGCTACGGCGCCTGCGTGGGCTACCTCACCGGCAGCGCGATCCAGATGTCGGTCGGCACCAAGAAAGCCTGATCGGCCGAATCGCCGGCGCCCACGCGCCGGCCCGTTCGAACCGGCTCTACTCAGCCGCCGCGGCGCCCGACGCCCCGGCGGCTTTTTGTCGCCGCCACACCCGCACCACACATGGTTCGGTGCAATAGAGTCCCAGAACATCTGAAACCCCGTTCTCCTCTGGGGAGGCCCAAAAATTGAGATCAGGGCGACGCGCCGATCACATTAGGTCGCAGAATATTTCAAAGCACGTCGCCCGGACTTTCCTCATTAGAGTCGCAGAACTTGCTTCCAGCACGACCCGGCCTTGGGAGCAGTTTCACTCTCAACCCTGGCGACCCAGTCCCGCTAGTCCCCCCAGTCCACCCAGTCCACCCAGGCCGCGCAATCCTGGCAACTCCGGCACCCCCTTGCTCCCAGCAGCGACGAGGCGCGCCCCGCGGCGGAACCAACTGTCACCAGCCCGCCTTCGCCCGGAAAAAAGATGTCCTCGGCCGTATAGCGACCTGGTAGCACGCTTTGACTCCATGCTCACGCGGCCCCGCCTTAACGGCAAATCAACCCCGCCCCCATTCGCCTGCCCGCCCGTCAACCCGCTCACCAGGTCATCCGCGCATTGCGTACAGCTACCCCGCATCGGGGCAGCAGGACCGCCACCTTCGGTTTCGGAAAAGACCGCGACTCGGCCCCGAAAATCGGTCGTAGGCTGGCGGCATGAAAACCTCAATCCTCACACCGCAGCAACTCCGCGCCCTCGGCGTCGAGTCTCCGATCAGCCTCTGCCTGTACACGGCTGAGCGGTTCGATATGTGGCCAACGCCTTTCGGCGGCTACTGCCTTGGGCCCATCGGGACGGAGCCGAGCACACACAGGTTGGTCCAATGGGCATGAGCATCGAATCTTGTCTTCAGTACAACCGTGAGCGCGGTCCCGCGAAGCCCTCAGTAGTCCAGGCGGCACCTTTGAAAAGCCGCTGTTTAGCGCCTTAATCAGGCTCAGGCGTCGCGTCAGCTGTTTGGTGCTGAAGCTGCTTAGCAGATGCGCATCACCGGCCCACGTTGACAAGTTAGATTAAATATCTAATATCCGATACATGCTCTATAAAAATACAGAAGGTTTTCCTCGCGAAGTGGTGATGCGCGCCGCTAGCCGGCTGCATGAGCAGGGCATCCGACAAATCGACATTGCGAAGGCGTTTGGTTGCAGTCAAGGTACGGTCTCCAACTGGCTCCGCTCCGAACGAGCACCCATCGCCGACCGATGGCTGTCGCAGGTCAATGATTTGATTGCTTCGCTTGGAGACTTTGAACGCCCGAAAGATCCCTGTGAAGAATCGAAATGACTACGACGCCGGCTTCACCAAGCCGATTCTTGGCCCCGACAACAAGCTGCTGTACGGCGGAGCCGCTCGCAACTACCGGCTTGGCATGATGGGAGGTGTAACAGGAGTGCAGGCGCAAGCCCTCGCTGCATTCGCTGAGCAGATTGCTCCCGTCTTTGCACAGCAGCAAGAGCAGATCGTGCAATTGCAGCGCGGCCTCCTCCAACTCACCGAACTTATGCAACGCAGTGGTGGCACTTTGAATGTTCCTGTCGCGTGATACCGACATATCAGCGGTCGAGGGGAGGCCTGGGACCGCTGAGCCTATGTGGGCATTCAATCGTCTCTCCCACTCGGAATCGTCCATCCTATTGCGGCGGCCGCTTCGCAGTGCAGATGCGTTAGAGCCAGTGTGGTTCTGCTGAGACCAGCCGTAACCAAAAGACTCTGTCTGATTGCATGCTCACGCGCGGTGTCGGAATAACGAGGTAAGTGTGCGGCAGCTCGATGCTCCGACTGCCATGGTGACGCCGAGGTGTTACCGATGGCGCAGCAGCAAGCAGCTCCGTGTGCTGGCTTACTGCCGCCGTCAGACGGTTGAAACGACTTTGCATTGCGACGCCAACTCCATCGATAGGCTGGGTGCAAGTTATATTCAAATGATCTGAGTAGCCAGATGGTGCCCGGGCCTAATTCTCTTAGGCCGGACTGCTTCGATTGGTATCACTCGCCGACGGCTGTTACAGAGCCATGGCTGTGGCCCTGTCGTCTCCACAACGCAAATTTTGAGACCACAACCGAAAAAGCCTATGCTCTATAAATTCTACTCCGCCGAGAACGGGCAAAGCACTGCCAATCTGCTCAGAGTCATCCTGGAACAAAACACACTTCGTGCATCCGACCCACGAACATTTAATGATCCGTTTGAGTGCAAAGTGGTACTGGACCTTGAAGCGTCTGATGAAATAAGGCGAATGCGCTATTTTCATGACAACCCTGCATCAAGCGAACTTGATTACGACTCATGGAATAGAGGGCTCGCTCAATCGCAATGGTGGGTTGAGCAGACTGTGCGAAGCGGCATCCTTGCTGATTTCGGCATTGCAAGCTTCACACAGGACTGGGCGTACGAGTTGTTTTGGGCACATTACGCACGCCATCACACTGGCTTTTGCATCGGTTACGACCCAGAAGTCCTGGCCGCTTGGCCAGAGGCTGAGTACCGTGGCGAAGTTCAATATGTGAACCGCGCTCCTATCTTCAAGTTTTTCCACCATACACAGCACGATTTCGTACGCAAGGTTGCTTTCCACAAATCTGCGCCATGGGTTTATGAAAGGGAGTACCGGCTGGTATTCAGCGGGCACGGGATAAAGGTCTTACCCGAAGGTGCCATCAAAGAAGTGATTGTTGGGTGCCGCGCCGGCCGTGAGGTTCGGGACCTTGTGTGCAATTACGAAAAACCGTCTTTTGATTTCGAGGTCTTCCAGGCTGCAGAGGACCTGAGCGACTTTTCTATCGACCGGTACCACGTGAAAAAAAACGTCTGGGGCATGACCTCGCACTTCTGACATATAAGCTGGCGCAAGCAGCGCAAGCAGCGCAAGCAGCTAGAGCGCATCACGCCGGACGCAGTAGTTGAAGCTAGGGTCTTCTACATCTGGCCTCAAAATTCCGCATATCTGCCCGACTCGGTCAAAGCGATTAACGGTGGAGCAGCCTTTCTGCCACTGCGTTGGGATTAACTTGAGCGGAGGGATGCTCAATAATTAGGTCGCACCGGGTTGCTGGTCACCCGGCAATTGGCACAGCTCTTGGTGGCTCTTGACAGCTGCTTTGGCATCTCTAATCGCGAGCTCGCTTCCCAGTAAATATAGAGGCAACGCCTATCTGCGATTAACCAGAGTTCTCAACAACATTTCTCTTAACTTACTGGGTAACTCCTTAGAGTTTTTATAAAGCAATACGCGTTGTGATTGCAAGTCAAATGCGAGGCCAGCTTTGTCTCTCGCTACCAAAATAGAATCTTTGCCCATGGCTTGCGCGATTCCCAATTCGTAAAATACATTGGGATTTCGTGATGAGATGTTTGCTATCACAAAGTCTGCTCTCGCAATTAAAGTAAGGATGTGCTTTAAAATGTCGCCGCTGGCTTGCTCTTCATCACCTCGCACACACCTCAAGCCCACGCCGCTGCATGCCTCCTTGATAGCTAAATAGTCCTCTTGAAAATTATCCTCGAAAGGGGTTAGTACAAAAACCAAGTTTCGTTCTAAAGCAACGGCGTTTGGGTCAATTCCCATTTGTGAGAGGAAAGTGTTGCCGCTATCTGGACTCCATACGCCATGCTTTCGCACTCGCTCTGGAGATTCCTCAATTTGTCCTGTTTGTGCCGATAAAACAAGGTGGTTTACTTCTTTCCAGCGATGTTCGCTAGACATCAGTTGGTAATTAAGCTCGGCAAGCCTCTTCTCGAAAGACTCTCTCATATCTGAAAGTCGAGCTTGGTGCTCTTCGAAGTCATATCGCGAGCGTGACCGATCTTTCAGACTTTGCATCATGAAAAAGAGCAGCATCATGATGCCGATGAACATAAATATCGCAAGCAGGGCCAGGATAATATCCGCCGGTATTTTTAATTCCGAAATCATTGCTGAATGTAAATAGAAAAAACAAGAACGATAATCGCGAAGAAATAATTTACGCCAGTCCATACTAGCGGGCTTCCATTTTCATCGCGGTTAAATAAAACATCTGATCTTCGGCAAACTGCGGCGACCACACAGGCATAAACAATGTACGCCAAAAAAATCGCCAAAATCGCGTGAATCGATGTTGTGGGAGCGACATTGGGTATTCTTCCAATGTAAGCGACGCCGAAGGAAAGTCCAAGGAATGCCAAGTCCAATGGGAAACTTAGTAAGGCCTTGAAAACATCGACCTTAGTCATGGTCCGTGCGGTAGATAGTTTTAGGACAAACTTTAAAACCACCAACAGAAAAGCAAAGACAAAATAAGTCATCTGTTATGAGAATATGCTGATATTCGCGACAAGACGTCAGTACCATGGCTTGGTTACGTCTAAACATTTGCATCACTGCATATTTGCCGAAGGTTACCATTTGTTAGTGAGCGGTGGTCAACGTTAGCAACCAAATGCGCACATTCTTATCAACACGACGTTAAGACAGATGGCAATCGGACGTAGCCCGGGGAGGCGTACCCACGGCTTAAGTTAGCATCTGAAGCCCGCTTGGTTCCCCGTCCGCTGCGCCATCGCTCGGGGGTAGACGGGCGATGGGCCGCTGTTACCTTGCTTGTGACTCTCGCTGCCATCTCGGTCCAGCCGGAGTGTTGGCCTGGAGCTCCACTTTGGGCGTTTTCTGGTCGACCCGCTTGCTGTTTACGCTGACTTGCGACGTGATTGTTCCTGTCACCTTGACGAATCCGCTTTCCAGGAAAACCTTGCCTTCAAGGGATTCGCGCTTGTCCGGTAGGTTTTCGTCGAAGAAGAAAAGCCAGACCGAGCCGCCGTCGTGATGGCCGTACACCTGCAAGGTCGAGCCAGACCCTTCCAGTGTTCCGGTCAAGTTAAGGGGCTTCGGCTCGGTGAGAAGCATTGCTTGAACGTTCTCTCCCCATCTGACGCTCCAGATTCCGGCGAGGTAGTCGAGCAACGCGTACTTTCGGTCTGTGCGTGGCACCACCTTTATCGTCAACGTTTCCTTTGCGTTCGCCTTTTCACGCCCGGGGGAGTTGACGAGAGCTGTGACTTGATGCTCACCAGCCTGCAGCGGCAAAAACTCGAAGCCACTCCCTCCCTCGGGCAAGACCTTGGTTTGGTCGCCGCTGCTCATAGGGGCTACAGCTGGAGCTAGCAGCAGAAGTCCGTTTTGTGGCACCGTGAGCTTCAGATCGCCCGTGGGCACAGTTCCAGGAAAGTCGGGCTTCACGATGACCTGCAGCGCGATTTTTTCGCCTTAGTAGACCACGCCAGGCGGAGCAACGATCTCCAGCTTCGGTGGTTTTGCCCAGAAGTACTCGAACACAATGTCGCGGGCCGGTGTAGTCAGCGCAACAACGGCACCCGCAACAACAGCTGCAGAAGCCTTCACCATCTCCGTCACGGCGGTACGCCACATGCTCGACGACGTTGACTGAGCCGGCGCGGCAGACGGCGGGTTGCGCTGGGGGGCACTCACACGGGGCTTGGGCATCGGATTCTTTCTTTCACTGAACGCGTCCTATCAGGGATACGCTGCCAATATCTCGTACTCCCGTGACGCCGAAGCTTTGGCCCAGGCCCGGTAGATGAATGTGGGCACCAGGGCCGCCTTCCATGTTGATTGCGTCGACCGACTTCAGCTCGGCGGTCTGGGACACCTCATTGGCGAGCAGCGCGAATTCGTAGAGGCTAAAGGCCGAAGGCACCGAGCACGCCGATCTGGCCATTGCCACCCACTAAAACAGCAACTCGGTTGCTTCGTACGAAGTCTTCCCGCAAGCCATCCACCTGACTCGCTTTCAAAAGGACAGGCATTGTTTGCAGAACCTCCGCAAAGGGGGCCAGCGCGGCATCAGCGGTCGTAGCGGGCAAGACTCTGACTCGGTTGGCAGCCTGAACGAGAAAGCCGCCTAACAGTTTGCCCTTGTCGTTCCATTTCGCACGCGGCCGCAGCAGAACTCCCTGGCTGATATGAACGCCTTCTGCTTGCTGAGCCTGCGACCGCAAACGAAAACCACCGGATGCGACAACCGCTGCATCGGCTGCATGTTTTTTGTAGAGTTGAACTATGTCGCCCTCCGCCTCCACCATGCCAACGCGGAATGTTGAGCAAGCCTTCGGAAGCAACACCCAAACGTACTGGATGCCTCGCTTGTAGGTGTCATCAGCAGGGGTGTTCAGCACCCGTAGGGAGCCCTTTCCTCCTTTGCAGGCTACTGTCGTCAGGGGTGCTTGCAATAGCGCCGAAGCTCGACCCACTATCGACCGGTACTTGTGCGGGTCTGGGTCAGGTGGAGACTCTTGCCTTATTTGTGCTCATCGAGCCTATCGACGGCATCGCTTCTTTTCAAGCCAGGTATGCGGTGACTGATGCCGAGCGTAGGAGAGGACCTGTCTCGAAAATCGTTCAAGCCGGTCTGGAGGAACTCCGCTATGGGATGGGCCGCAGTGGAATGCCCGCCTCCTACGTTGAAACCATCGTCGGGTCGACAATAAAGCGTCTAACAAGATTGCCGCCAAAGGTCTACAAGTTGTGCCGACTGCCATGTCTGCCGAGATTGCGAACGAGCCTTCGTTTCAGTACCTCAGCTTGAGTCCGACTCGCTGAATCGGCCTGCCGCAAATCGACCTGAGCACGTTGCGCCAGCTTGCAGCAGTTGTGCCACGCGGTGGGTTCAGATACTTTGTCGGCCGGTAGGAGAGCTAAGTGAGAGCAACAGCCAAACTCTGGTCTAGGTTGCCGCTGGCCCCGACGGGAACAACTGGGCCATTTCACCGTTTGATTGACAGCAACACATCCCAACTCATGCTCTACTTTGTCTTCAGCATGTGTAGTTGTTCTGCGCTCGGCTTGTGAAATTCGGTCATAGTGCCGAATGACTTCAGGACGCCAGCCTCCATGGCAAAGGCGGTGGTGTGGTACAGGCTGCCTCCGTACCCACCCATGGTCGTCCCGATGTCGTTGCCTGCGTAGACGTTCTTCTCGCCGGCAAGCACCCATACAGGCTCCAGCCCCGCACTCGCAAGCCTGCTCACAAAGTAGTCTCGGGAAGCGACGCTCGCGCCAGAACCTCGCCAATGCAGTGACGGGTCTTGCCATCGGAGGATGTCGGCGGCATCGACGTACTCCGGGGTCTTCCCACTGCGCAAATGCAACTTCAGCACCTGAGTGACCCCGGACGATGGCAGATGGAGCTCGAACCCTTCGTCCACCGAGTTGTCGTTGCCACCGCCTTCAGCGTTCAACGACTCCACAATGCCGGCGTACGGAGTCTTGATGCCCACACTGACATTATTCTCAAGTTCGATTGGTCGAACGTTGCGCCACCCATGCTCTCCCAAAAACGGAAGCAGATTGCCGGTTGCATATAGGCGTGAAACGTCGCCGCGATGCTGCCCGAGCAGCTCTTTTGCCAGCAGTGCACCGTTGCCGAGCGCGGTAACCAGACAACTAATGCGAGACCAAGCGTCAGCGTGGGTGCGTCGGCGTTGGCCGGGGAGCGTCCAGCGACGAAAGCCGTAAACCGTCAACCAACGCTCTTCATCGGGGCTAGTCACTTCGACTTGACCGACGTCGTTGCAAAGGTCGCTCTCAACCTGCACCCAAGCAAGAAGAAGGTCGGTGTCGCCAGACGGAAGTCGGGGTGCAGAAGGAGTCCACCAGGTGACTGGTGTTGCTGCCCAGCCGGTTGCGAGGGTGCTCCGAACAAGCAGCGATGGGTCCAAGTCGCGCTTCATGTCTCGGCCGCGAGGGCCTGGTTCGAATGCCCTGAGCGCGCCTTCGTCTTCCCACGAGCACATAGTCAGATTGTCGGTAATACTGGCTACCGCTTCAGCGAGCGCGATGTATTGGTACTTCTTGCCGACGCGCTCGACGCGGTGTGTGCCCATGCGGTCGTGGCTGATATTTCCGCCTCTTTCGAATCCTTCAAATAGCTCTTCAGTCCAGCCGAGCTGGTGCGCACGCTCGCAAATCCATCGCCTCACGGGGCCATGGTCGAGTTCCGGTGGGCGCCTGTTGTCGTCGCCCATGCGTGTCGACTCCAGGAGGTGACGTTCCGCAAACTCGGCATACTCGGTGCACTTCTTCTTACCGAGCGTCTTCTTGAACGCTTTGTTGGCTTGTCCGACCTCGGCCAAGAGGCGGTCAGACTCGTCCCTGCTGTCTTTAGTGAATGAATATCGCCCAGGGCGAAGGCGATATTCGACACTTAGCTCGCGGAGCGCAATGTAGGCTTTTTGCTGCCTCGCGGTGCCGTTGTCTATCAACTTTGCTTCCCAGCGGTCGAAGAGCTCTTTAGTCGTGCATCCGGCAAACTCTCGCGGCACATCGACAATGTCGTGCAGCCAGTGGCTGACGGTGTAATGTCCGAAGTCCCCGTGGTCATCGGTAGAAGAACAAATCGCATCTCCATAACCCCTGCTGCGGTATTTCTGCAGGTCATCGACAGTCACTACTTCTAGCGGCCAGGCCGACATAAATTTGGCTCGGCACTTGTCGAGGTCGACCTCCGCGGGCAGCTGTTTAGCGGCCTGCGCGTAGAGAAGTACACCGAATGCATAGTCCCGCGCCAGCACGTTCAGCGGCGGCTGTTTGCCTTCAGCAAAGTAGTTTTTCCAGACAGAAGTGGCGAGCACGCGGCAACTGGCTCGGTCTAGGCCTTGCATGGCCGCTCCATAGCAAGCTGCGAGCAGGCGCTCGGTGATATACATGTCATCGACGTCGGCGAACTGCTCTACGAGCGCAGCAGCTTGACCAAGCTTGCAGGACAGGAGGTTTACGAGAGCTTTGGTCGCACGGTCACGCACGGCGCGGTTGCTGGTCGACAAGAACCAGGTCAGCGTGACCGCTGCGAGCCACAGACGCTGTTCATCAACTTCGTGTGCATCGGCTTCGTAAGCCCAGTCGATGAGCGAGACGACGGTACCCCCTTCTTCCAGGTCATCAACGGCCAGGAAAACGGACCACACGGCATCCCTCTGCGGCATTGGTCGCGGAAACAAGTCTTTGTGCAGCCAGTTGGCGTTGAACTGGTTATCGGGCTCAGTGCTGACAAGGAGCATCGAGCCATACGCCGATCTGCCGGTAACCTCGCAAAGCTTGCCCACCCATGCGGTCGTCTGGCTCGTGAACGCCGACGGGCTTCGCCATGCGAGCGAATTCTCGAAGGCATCGCGCAGGGAGTGGTCGTCTATCGCCTCTTCGGGCAACACATCCAAGAGTTCGCAGTTAAACTCCTCTGGCAGTTGCACTGCCAGAGCCTCAACAACCCCGGCAAACCGCCAACTCGCCTCGAAGTAGGCGGCCAGTGGTGCGTTTTGGAACGAGCCTTTTATGTCTGAGCGGTCAATCTGACTGATCAGCCGTTTGGCGCGCAGGTGGTCTGAGAGGCGTTCGAACGTAAATCTAATGATTTCTTTGTGAGCACCGCCACGCTGCCACTCAACGTCCTGAGTCAGAACGCCTTCAGACATGAAGGCAGTGAAAAGGCTGTGGTCCGTGTACCCGCCGGAGTTGTGGATGCCCTCCATCAGCGTGATGGTGTCCGGCACAGACAGGCTTCCGCCGTCGCCATGCGCCGCGCACGCTTCTAAAAACTGCTCCAAAGCCTTGCGTGGAATCTTCAGCTCGGGGACGAGCTTCAGTTCCCGCTGGACTTTATTGGCCACCGCAGTCAGGTAGAAGTCGAAGATGGAGGTGACGCCGTCCATGCCCTTTGGCAACTGCTTGAGGCTCTCCGCGTCGAGATATTCGCAGCATGTTCGAAGGAACAGCGGGTTCTCGAACTCCCTCGCAAGGTTCGGCGAGCTCGGCCGAGTGATGCCACGGCGGTCGAGGTAGGCCTTGGCCGCAGCGCCGGCGTGGCCAGCGAAACCGGGATGCACGACGCGTGCGAGATTGTTAAGTGGGAGAAAGCGGAAGTAGGTGCTGCGGATGGTCAGCACCAGCGCCAGCCGCGGGAATGACTGGACCAGTAGAATAAACCCCGGTAGGCGCGTCTCCCAAAGTGCGATGCCATGCCGCTCATTGAGGGCGTCTACGGCGAGCACTGCCCGGCATTCGGAAGCCTCTGCAGCGGCGTCGAGAGCACCGAGGAAGTCGGCGTCGGTGACCTGGGTCAGGTCGAGCTGACCTCGGATTTGCTCCCATGGGTTTCCATCGGTGAGGTTGCCGCTGAGGACGAGAATGAAGGGGCGCCCCGCCTCCAGTTGCTTGTGCCCGAAGTCTGCCACGAGGTGTGACTTGCCGATGCCACCAGGGCCAGAGATGACTAGTTCGCGCTTGTTTATCAGCTGCCAGCGCTCGCTCGCAATTTCATCGCGGACGCGTTGTACGGCCGAGTAGAGGTCGAACAGATCCCTGCGGGGCAGGTAGCGGTTTTCCTCGGAGACTTTGTCCTCCACATTGGAAAGGGCGGTGGAGATACTGTCGATTGCTGTGGTCGCCAGACTCACCCAATCCGCCGTCGGTACCGATGCCTCCAGCCCTGCAGGAGGCCGGCCAAGGCTTTGCAGCAGCGGCTCGCACGCTTTCCGCACCTGCTCAGCCGCAGAGGACAGCCTCTCGTGCGACAAGCTTCTGACAGCACCGTCCATTTTGTACACAATCTCGGCTGCCCACGTGAAAGGCACGGCAAGTAGCGCCGGGTCGCGCGCCACCGCTTGCAGGGCTTGCTGAACGGGCAGCTCCACGTGGCTTTCGGGGCTGTAGCGCTCACCAAGGTTGTGGCGCTGTACGTCGAGCTTGTCGCGGAACCAGGACGAGCTAAAGGTGACGGCGTCGAACCAGTAACGTGCCCTACCGGAATACATGGGGTCGTCACGTCCAAGGTGCTCGCCGATGATGGAGGCGCTCCAAAGCTCGATTTCGAGGGGCCGACCGCTGGCGGCTGCATCGTCAACGCTCTTTTTGCGCCACCTCTCGTAACGCTGAACCTCGCTGGCCTTCTTGCCCGACCGGTTGTCACGAAGGTCAATGGGCAGACAGACAACGAATGTCGCGAGTCGCGGGTGGGCGCTGAGTGCACGCTTCAAGGAGTCGGTCAGGTCGCCGACTTGTCCATCCTCGAAGCCGTCGATGAAGTACTTTGCTTGCCAGCCAACTTCGTGACCATCAGCATAGGCTCGGTAGCACTCAAGCCCCTGGTCAGCCCCGGGGCCCTTGCGGATGAAACGGGCGCCTGCCTTTGGGTCTTCCAGCGCCGCCAACTGGCAGCAGAGTTCTTCAAATCCTCCGTTCTTCGTTCCGCGATGCTCTCGAATGCGTTTGAAATCCAAGTTCACAGCCACGCTGCCTCCGTCCGATTTTCAGGAGTCACCCCTATTTTGTGAGGATCACTGCTCCCTCTTAAGGCACTCTACAGCACGGATTGCCGCCTATTCCCGCAGGCGTTCTTGGCCTGGCCCTGGAAGTCACGAGCACCGGCTAGCCCGGCGACGGCATGACCCCCATCAGCGTCGGAGATAAAACGAGCTCCAGGTCGACCAGGCGGCCTTCGCCCGGAAAAGAGATGTCCTCGAACGTATAGCGACGTGCTACTCGCGCCCAGCGGCATGTTCGTGGGATCCTCATTGTTCGCAACCGGGTGCAGTTGTCAGCAGCCCCATCAATCTGGCACTCCGACCGGGCACCATGGACCACGCGTCCCCCCGTTGCCAGCATGAAGCCAGCCGCCGCGATATCGGAAAACGCCGGGTCTCGACCGCGAACACAGGTCGTAGTCTGGAGTCATGAACACATTCATCTTCACACCGCATCAGCTCCGCGCCCTCGGCATCGAGTCTGATATCAGCCTTTGCCTCTACACCGGCGAGCGCTTCGACATGTGGGCACCACCGTTTGGCGGGTACTGCCTTGGGCCGATTGGATGGGACGGAGCCGAGCACACTCGCGTTGGTCCCGTGGGGACGAGCATCGAGTCTGTACTCGAGTACTACCGCGAGCGCAATCCCGTGAAACTATCCTAGACCAGGCGATGTCCAGGCAAGCTTCTGACGCTGGCGCCACAGTCAGGCTGCGGCGTCGGTTCCGGTGCTGCTGTTGCATCGAGACTAAGTCAAGTGAGGCCAAGAGGCGCTGATGAAGTAGGAAACGGTTAGCAGCGCCTTCCAGACTCAAGACCGAACCATTTAGCCCCGGCTTCTACGGCCAGTGCCGGCCTGGTTCCAGGTCGCGAAATCTGGGGTTCTGCTCCGGCAGAACCATTTTTCTAGAGCCTCGATGAAATCGCTGTCTGACGCATAAGTGTCGAACCCGAGCAAGCCAGCCGCGGTCACCATTAGTCGCAGCTCGCTTGCGCCCAGCGTACGGACCTCAAAGGTCGCGTTGGGTCTCAGCGCGAACTCGGCCTGCATTGGTTTCATGCATTGGCTGTGGAACAACTGTTTGCCTGCTAGCTCGACGCCCGTTGTCGCACAAAGTGCCGGCGACATTCGCCAACGTTCGCTCACCTGCTTCTTCGATTTGCCAACGTAACGTAGCTTTTCGTCCGCGCACGAGACAACAAAATACAGGTAGTCGGCCTTTCGCCGCCACATTGCCTGGTCAAGCACTTCGAACGTAGCTTGCAGCCAGGGGCCTACCCGCGGATCTGCGGGATCCGCCATGTTTCTCTTCCACTTCGTGCCACCGGCGCCGGTAATGCTCAGCACCGGCACGGCCGGACGCCAGATTTGTGAGAAGAAGTCTTTAGCGTCGCTGTTTTGCATGCCAAGCCATTGGTTCGAGCTCGAAATCCCGCTTAACTTCATCCCAGCGAAGGGGTTCATGAACTACCGCGGCGTTCAGCGCTGACGTCACCATGACCAAGCGCCACTTACTCTCCCGTTCTGCGCACGAGGCCTCGTTCTGCGTGATGTAGAAGTGCGGAGTGTCGTTGGCCGTGCCTTTGACCTCAAACATGTATTCAACATTTCCAGTGGAGCGAGACCGGAGCTCGAGGTCGTAACCGCAGTTGTCTACTTCCCTGCTGAGGATGTCGTGTCGCGGCCACGCGTCTTTGACCGCATTCACAGCCGCCTTTTCGACGGCGTCGCGATGCGCCTGATCGGGGAACGCCAGTCGGAAACTGCTCGCGCGCTTCTTCCGCTCGTGCGTGGGGAGCCAGTCTTTCGGGTGCTCTGCGCTGCGGACAAGTAGGGCCGACGATTTCTCCTCGTCCCACCTTACAACCCACCACTTCACGTCATCCTGAACAGAGTTCAGGATTTCGGACTGCGGACTGGATTGCTCATACAACTTCTTCCGGGTCAACCGGTTCTCCAGAAGCAGGCCGTCGAATGGACGACCCGCTTCGAATGCAGCCTTGAGGATGCGAGCGCGCTCCTTCGTGCGTTCCACTTGCAGACGGCCTCGGGCTTGCAAGTTCACATGTAGTTCGGGCAACAGCCAGTCGTGAGCGAACCACGTTCCATCATCGTCAACAGACAAGTCTTCGGTCCAGAGGGTGACCAATGCGCCTGGTTCTTGGTCTGGCCGAGTGCGCTCCCACGCATATTTGAGGGCATAGCCGCCTTCCTGCAGGTGCTTTCGCTCTTGAAGCGTCCCGACGGTCAAGCCCCATTTGGTGAGCCAGTCGGTGACTTTAGGGTGCCCTTTGTGGGCAATGACAGCGGCAGAGTGGAGCGCGGAAAAATGGGTTCTTACGTCAAGAAGAGCTTCGGATAGCACTGAGGGCCTTACGCGTTGTTGTAAGGAAATTGTCGACTTAAAGCATTACTCAAGAGTTGCGCGCCTCCCATGTTGCCAGCAGGAAGACTGCCAACGCACCAGCCAGATTGACGGCAAGTTCAGCATGACGAGGGGCAGGCCGGACACCTGACCGTCCCGTCTCATGGGCGTCGCTGAGCCTGTTACGGAGCGCACCGAGGCCTTCGACAACAGCGATACAACCCCCAAGAATTTGCTTGAACACCTGCTCGATATGCTGCGAAGGGCCAAGGTTCAGCATCTTCGCCGTCTGCTGGTAAAGCTTGCTGATGTCGGGACTGTCGACAACAACTGCGCCGGATTCTTCCAGCACATGCTTGCAGACAGACTCAAGCAGCGTTCGCGCCATCGTGATTGCGCCTTCCGGATCTGCGGACCGGCGTTCAAGCGCTTTACTCCAGGCTTGCTGCACGTGAGCCGAGTCAAAACTTCTGAACGCAGCAGTGACCGAGAAGTCCGATGGAGAACTCGTACTTTGTTCAAGGTGCTCGAGCAGCGGTCGAAACTGATCCCACAGGTAGGTCCGGCGTTCAGCGTAGGTGCCGTACTTCCCGTTGATGAACTGCCAAAACTGACCCAGGGACCGAGTTGTGCGCAGGAATCGAGGTGCAATACTGTCGCTTCCTCGACCTGCCGTAAACGTAGCTACTCTTTCTCGTCCTCGTCGCTTCCGGTGGCATGTGCCACAAGAAGGCTTTGGAGAGCCTCTGCCTCTTCATAGTGCGCGTTCATTTCTCAGCATGCTACGTAGGAACTCTGGGACCCGTGGCGTTTTAGAGTGCTGGTCAAAACCCTGCATTCGGTCGCCGATCCCTGTCGGCCTAGAAGGCTGCAACTTGGTATAGCCCTTCAGCCGTTCTGGACTCATGGCCAATGCTCGGCAAGCTGCAATCACCTCCTGGCGTCCAAGTTCATTATTTCCAGCATTGCGCAGAGTGGGGTTGGGGGGGATCATACAAACCCTTTCATATTCAGATTGATATGAAGACGCTCTGTACTGCACGCCAGCGATGGAATACTAAGCACTTTTTCGATTTCGTTAATTGCGTCATTGAAGTTCCGGCCCTTGATGATTTTTCTATAAAAATCACCATTGACCTCCACGTAGATTGCTCGGTTTAGGAGAACAATCTTTGCTGTTGGCTTAATCAGCGGTTTAATTTGGCGCGCAAGGGTATACGACATGCCAAGCGCTTTGCACCAGTCGTGAAACACAATTAGGCGACTAAAGCGTGATAGTCGTTGCTGTTCAGCCAGGTCCGAAAGGTTGCGGTACTCAAGCACCTTGCTTTTGAACTTTGCCCACCGACCGTTTTTGAGCAAAACGCTATATCTTTTCTCCGCTTTCATGTCAAAGCTGTTATGCGTCCGATCCCATGGGCGTCCGGTTCGCAGCTTTTCAATTACGGTGTCAACAGTCATTCGAAGGTCATCTTGCCTGCTTCTTGTTCTAAGCAACGGTTCCAACAGCCACCATTCGGTGTCGGAGAGATTAGATGGAGCACTTTGAAAATCGCGGTCTCCGACGGTATTCCCGAGGTTGTTAGTCGTCCTCTTCGCGTGATTTACTTCAAAAAAATGATTTTCTGTAAAATAACTGGAAACAAAGGGGGGGTCGGTTGGCTGAATTCTATGTGCAGAAAATAATGTGGCCGCAATAGTATTTCCGAATCGTAGGCCACGCACTAGGCCGCCAAACTTCGCTTTGGGAAGCGATAAATCGAACCGCCCCTCCCGTGCATAGCTGAGGACGCTGGAAAACATTGCCAAGCTCGAAGGGTAGCCTAGCACCCAAGCAGCACGGCGGAGCACACTCTCTTCGGAATACAGGCGCTTTCGCTCAGAGCGCGTTCCGAAGGTCGAGATAGAAAACGTCTGCTCCTGATTTTTGGGGCCTCCGAGGGCAAAAATTGTTTTCAAGCCGTTCGCGCTCAGGACCGCTTTGGCAAAAACAGTGGCATGGCCAAAGAGCCCAAAAAATAAGACTAAGGCTGGGATGAGAATCCGGTCTTCGCCAATCCTTAATTCAAACACTTCGTGACTGTCTCTGTGTTCACCAGGCACTTCCATCAAGCGTTGGTACTCGGCGCTGTGACCACGGTTCAGCTCACATGCTTCGAACTTGACCTCGGTAGCCCGGCCTCGGCTAGGCCGGTAGTGGCGGCGGTACAGAGGAAGGCTACAAGCTGTTGAAGAACCTGCCGAGTCGATGACTGCAAGCTCGTAGCTCGTACCGCGTTGCACTACCCCTTGGACCCAATGTCGCATTGCTTCTCTCCCAGTTGAGAGAAGTAAAGCGATCCGAAGTCAGCCGTAAGGTTAGACCGTGCTTGCGAGGCTGAACGGTAAAGTTGCGCAGGCCGGCGAAGACATCCAAGAGACTCGAAACACATCACGTTGCCTCTGAAGACAGACCGAGATGCAGTCAAGAAGGCTTCTTTTTCTTGGTCCCGTACATGATCTCGTGTTGCTTGGCCATGATGGCCGCAATGCGCTCCTCTGAAACCATGGCCTTTTGCCGCCCCTGAACAGCTGCCGTCGCCGGGTCGACAACAAGCGGTTGCCTGCGCCGCTTTGATTCGGCCCTCAGTGGCTGGACCGCGTCTGTCCTAGTCAGCCTATTCCCAGACTTCGGCCCCAGTTCAACACGATTGAGGTCATCTGCAGTGGATGCGGTTGGCTGGAGTGCGACAACGTCAACGCCGCTACCAAGAATCGGTGCAACTTTACCGCTCGGCAGAAGGCCAGCAAAACTCACGTTTGACCGACCGAGGGACGTCATCACCTGCAGGAAAAACGTAAGGCTGAACGTCCCCCTCGTGACCTTACTGATGAGTTTACGTTCAGTCTCATCAAAACCCCTAGCCACCATGAGCGCTGCGAGCTGTTTGTAAGTGACGCCGGACAACACCATCTGCGCACGCACCAGTCGTGTCGCAGCCTCCGACCAATCGTCGGTCTCAAAACCTTTGCTCGCATTCGCTGCGACGACAACAGGGTCTTCACTTGCCATGGGCGATAGAAATTGCACAAATGTCGCGAATACGGCACATATGTGCCGCATCTGGCGACCTTGAGCCATCAGGAGTACCGGTAATTAGACGAGTTACTTCCACGCCGGCGGTCGGCGAATCGGAAGCTAACTCGTAATTCTAGGAGTACGGCATGAAGTGCGACCAATCCCCGGGCAACCACAGTCTCCCCATTGGGCAAGCTCGGGGCAACAAAGCTCTAGTGGAGCATGGGTTCCGACTCGTGCATGGCGCGCTCAAGCTTCAGGGAACTGCGCTCAGCCAAACCGTCGTCTTTGAGCTCCCACAACACCAGGGGAGCCTGGCCGAAAGCTGCTGCCACTGGGACAGGGACGACCGAGCGAAAGGACTGACGAGCGCCAACTCTTGGCAACAAATGTTCCGAATTCGCGACATTGTTCAAATGGTGAATGGGATCGCTACACGCTCGGCGCTTGCATCCGATCTTCCCAAGCAGGCGTGAAGGAAACCAACATGCTGATGAATATCCCATACCCCAAAGACGCCGACGAGGCGGTCAAATTCGACCATACGACAACCGTGAAATTTCTGGCAGCACGTATTGCAGAAGGCTTTGGCCGAGGGAACGGGCAAGACTACAAATCCTGGATTACGTTCCGTCAATTCTCCAGTCGAGGCACCACGACCAGGATGCATAGCGTCAAACTTAAAAGGACGGTGATCCTGTTCTCGAATGTAGAACGCGATCTTTTCCTGGACAGTGAGTTTGATGCTGGATTTGTGGATTACCGAGAAAACTTTAGGCTCGATGTGGACCTAACGGACGGAATCGCACAAAAGCTGAAAACGAGGCATCCGCGATACCCCCATTCACCAGTTAAGTCCGTGATGACGCTAGATGCTGTTCTGAGCCGAGTTATCGGCAAAGTAGTTGTGGACGAGGCCGTTGACTGCAAATATGCATACGACCTGGAAAAAATACGGGTGAACCAAAAGCTAAAAATCCACGAAACCGCCGCGAATCACATGGGCATGCATCACAGACTGAATACTGAAGCGACAGTGGGACGAGTCAGGTCTCAAACCATTCAGTGGATACGAATCGCGGTAAAGGACGGCGTGATAAAGGATGATGCCGAAAAATCGCTCTTCGAAGACATCATCAAAGACAGCAAGCGGCTAGCGCAGTACACCACGCTCGCAGAGTATTGCCAGTGGCGAGATGAAGTATGCGGGCTTAATGCTGGCACATCAATGAATAGATTCCGAGGTCTCGTGTGGCAGCACGAGTTGAACATGCCGTTCGACCAGATGTACCCGGCGCACACCCCCCTTCACCGCATCACGGTGGGCGACCCAACTAAAGCGCGGCTCTACATAGAGTTGAATAGCTAATATGCGAGTCCCAGTCCGTAATGCAATAGTGCAGAACAAGCGCGGCGAGCGTTTTCGGGTGCTTTGCATTGAAAAACAGAATGATTTCGTCGGTTTGATTATGATTAATGACGAGAAAGCTCTCCCGTTCAACTGCACATGGGATAAATTCACAGAGGATTGCGAATCCAATCTCTGGAAAGAATACGTTGGCCCAGAGGGCGGAGTGGCACCGCAACCGTCGGCCGCGAGCATGGCAGTTGCTAAGAATCGCCTCGCAAAAATTCAGGGCATTACTGGGGACAAGCGTGCATATTTTCGAGATACCCGCAATGGCATGTTCAAGGAACATGCGCAGAAAGTAGAAGCCCATCCGCAACAACTGAGGGTTTGGCTGCGGAAGTATCTGCAGGGCGGCCAGAGCATCAACGCACTGCAGCCAGATTTCAAGAAATGCGGAGTCGAGGTCGGAGCGAGCAAGAAGGAAACTCGTACGATCTCAAGAGGGCGTAAGCCAGCGGAAAACAAGCTATACATGAATCCGTTTTTCATGCCAACGGAGGCCAGGAATAAGTTTGTAAACGTTGTGTCCGACCTGTTCAAGAAAAACCGAACATGGAGCGCCTTGCGGATTGCGCGGAAGGTTTGGGTAGACCCAATGTTCGCTTATACCGGCGAGGATGGAAGGTTGAAGATCCGCCCGCCTGGTGAGCGACCGTCCGTCCGGCAAGTCGAGTATGCCATCGCTAAGATGACTACGAAAAAGCAGCGCGCGATCCGAAAAACCAATGAGGACGTCTATAACAACGATAACGCCCCAAGCAATGGCGGAATACACAATGAAGCCATCGGAGTAGGGCATTTTTATGAGATTGACTCTACGACAGTGGACATGTGGCTTGTCTCGGAGTTCAACTCCTGGGTGGTCATCGGCAAAGCAACGTTGTACCTAGTTATCGACCGTTTCTCCCGTCTGGTCGTAGGCTTTCATCTGTCATTGGATGCGCCTTCGTGGGTTAACGCTCTCGAAGCTGTGACGACGATTTTCGAAGACAAAAAGCAACTTTGTGAACGTTGGGGCGCTGATTACGTGGAGGAAGCATGGCCGGCAACCGGGCTCGCACCGGCCAATATCGTGGCAGATCGCGGTACTGAAAATACTGGCTATCAGAGCGATACCATTGTTGATGGGGTCAACATTTCAGTCACTAACGTGCCCCGCACTGCGGCGCGCAAAAAAGCAACCGTCGAATTCACGTTCAAAACCATGAATGTGAGCTTGAAGGATCACATGATGGGTTATGACCTGCCTGCTGAACAACTTCGCCGTAGAGGAGGTCGTTACGATTTGGATGCGCGTCACACGCTCAAAGGCTTGGGCAAGGAAGTGGTGCGGTACATCACAAGCCATAACCTTCGACCACATGTAGGCATGCACCGCACGCCACAACAAATTATGTCGGGCGTTGAACCTACGCCCGTGTCGATGTGGCACGATGATTTTAAGAATAGCTCCGGTCAATTCACTCCTTACAACTACGACTATATTAGGTCGTTGCTGATGGAGCGTGAGTCGGCACCCATCACCAAGAATGGCATTGAATTCGGCAATCTTTACTACACGTGTGGCACTGCCGCGAAGGACGGGTGGTTTATAAACACGCGAGGTAAAGCAAAAGCCGTAAAGATTCGGTATGACCGAAGGCTGGTGGACAACATTCTTGTTGAAATCGACGGCGAATTCGAGCTGGGCGTTCTTCAACCTAAATGCGCTGAATACCTAGGCATGAGCCGAGCCGAAGTGGATAACGTGTTCAAGACCGCTGCGGCTCAGCTAGCCACCTTGGTCGAAAAGCGCCATCAAATTGATGTTCAGGCCGATTTAGATGCTGAGGACGCAGCCGAAGAAGCCCTGCGCAAATACGAGGCCGCCAAAGCCAGTAAGCCCAAAGGTAAAAAGAATAGAAATGACACCAATGGGCAACACCGATCAGCTGAGCAGCGTAGAAGGCAGGTGGAAGAAGCCTCGCGCAGCTTCAACGCTCAGCCAATAGCACTCGCGACTGCAAAGGATGCGCTCGCCGCTCCATTAGAGGATGAGGGGCTTGATGAGCATTCGCCAGCGACTGACCTAGTTTATGAAGCTGTGCAACAGTGCGAGGCGAAGATTCCTAACGACGCTCCGCTTATGCCCATGCCCGCGAGAAATATCAAAAAATACGTGATGGATAATTATGACTCTTACTAAAGATACCTACGCGACCGCAGAAGCGGTTCGAGATTACAACTTCCGCCGAATAAATGAGGGTGGGTTCAAATACGTAGTAGCCCAGTACAACAACACGTCCTACGGAAGGTTTGCAAAGAATAAGCTGGTAAGTTGCCTACCCAACATGACAGACACAGAAAGCTTGAAAGAGCGACTTACTGTACTGCCGGACTACGACGAGCAGGACCGCTACCTTCCGCCGGCTCAGCGAATTCACCGTGTAGAAATGCTGGCGCGCTTTATGCTGCCGTTGAAGCGACTCGTAAATTTGGCGCAGTGGCTTGACGCCACGTTGGTCGAGGGCTATGCCGGCCGGGAGCCACACGAGGCTGGCGCAAACGAACTCTTGCAGAAGCTCTATGAGTCAAACAATCTCGGGAATTATCTTGATTCGGATGGCGGCGCTCAATTTAGTTCTGCACTGCTAGGGACGCCCGGTTGCGGCAAGAGCTTTGGCACTGCGGCTATTCGAAACCTTTATCCCCCGTGTATTTTTCATCCCAGCATCTCCCATTGGCAGATTCCCTTCTTAAGTATCGAGATGGCATACAACGGAACGAGTCTGGCAACACTTGCTGACTCAATCCTCCATGCGCTGGACACCAAATATCCCGCCGGAAACTATAGGGCGGAAGTTATCGATACGCGAATGAACGCAGAGCAGAAACTCTTAAAGGCGTTTCAGCTTATGCACGTTCATTCGGTAGGGCTGCTCCACGTCGATGAAGCTCAGAACCGAAATTATGGTTGGGACTTCATGGCAGATCCTACTGCGGACAAGAAGGTGAAATCCAAACGCGGCGATCAGACCCCGCTCGCTTCGCTCCTGGTGATGGCCTCCAATGTTATGAGAATCCCTTTGCTGCTAACAGGCACTCCGGAGTTGCAAGCATTGCTTGGGCATCGTTTCAGCCTACTGCGTCGCACCGTAGATGACGGTAGCGGAGATTGGAAGCCCTTATCCATTCGTTGCGCACCAGGGAAAACAACGACGGAGTTTGGTTACTACTTGAACGCGATGTGGGAGTTTGATTGGACCGATGCTCCTGTAGAGTTGACGCCTGAGTTGAACAAGCTCTTTTTTCACTACTCTGCAGGTGTGCCCGATGCGCTAAGAAAGCTTTATCAGAACGTCCAACGATATTGCATACGGGAAAAAAGCTCATTTCAGCTGAGGTGGTTCAAAAATTAGGAGACCTCCTGATGAAGAAGCTTCCTCAAATCAAAGCGATGCAGCGCAGCGACGCTAAGAGCTTGAGTCTTCTGCAGGCCTCTTCAGATCTGGCGTTCCAGTATCACAAGAGCACTAAAGGAAGTAACTTCGGGAACGAGATCCGGCATGGCAATACCGAAGCTGCAGTAGCAGCACTCCTTGGCACCATGGATGACTTTTCGAGTGGTGATGAGCTCGACGAAAATGGTGGCGAGTCCCCGGCCCTTGACGTGTCTATTGTGCCCAGTCGCCGAGTACGAAAGCTGAAGTGACTTAGCCCTAAGTGCCTGGAAAGCTTGGCGATGATTGCAGCTCCACCACCGTATCGCGACGAGCTGCTCGGTAGTGCCCTCATCCGGGCGTGTCGGCACTATCGAATGAATCCCCAGGCACTGATGCAGCATTGCCTTGGCCACAACGGTGGAAGTAATCTGCTGTACTGCCGACACTTGCCGGAGCTGTCGAAACTGTTCAACATGCCGGCTGAAGGTTTGGCATGGCGGCACACCACATTGCCTTTTTGCACTGCCGCGTTATTCGAATGGCAGGAAGCAAAGGTGCTCGACGAGTTATCCGAAAACTCAGTTCCTTCGTCAGAGGCGACGTCTTATCTAATAACTCAACGGTCTGAGCTGAAGTCAAGAATGTTCTGCTTAGACTGTGTGGCTGATGATTTGCGGCGGGCAGGCGAGTCGTTCTGGCACCGGTGCCATCACCTGCCTCTGGTAGCCGTGTGCCCAATACACGGACTGTACTTAGTGCGTTCGTCAATAAAAATTGAGAGTTCCGTTCGACTGTTGCCACAAGATTGCAGCGGCGAGCCTGTTCTAACTGGGAGGGTTGCGCCGGTTCTATTACTGCACGCCCTGCTAGCCTACGGTGCGCTGGTCCACCGGCCTAGGCGAAGTTGGGTGGCGCACATTGTGAGTGGCCTTTTGAGGTCAAAAGACCTCGATACCAGCGGAGTTCTTTCCCCGCGGATGGCTAGCGCTATGAGAGCATCAATACCTGCAGACTATTGGTCACTAAATCGAAGTGCGGCGGGTGGCGGTGAAGGAAGGCGATGGCTGCCGATGGTGCAGTCGCATTTCACATCCAAATACCTGTTGCTAGAGGCTGTGCGCACAACCTACTTGGATGCCCCTGGCGCCGATATCCGCCTTGCCTCAGCATCAGAGTAGCGCCCATGCCGGGCTTTCAGCGCATCCGTGGATGGCTGGAGAGCTTCGTCCACAGGGCGGACAATAGTGCGGCCATGAAGGTCCGCATACTCTGTCGCTAGAAGTTCTCTCAACAGATGAACTTGGCCTGATGGGTCGACCGATAAATAGTTGAGGTCGTACAGCGTGTGGATGTCTGCCCTGAGCAGCAGTCCATTCGTTACGTGGTAGTTGGTCCCTGTTGCATGGGGTGCTATGTGTGCTGCTTCTAACAGCAGAGGCAATTTTGTTCCTGTCACCGCACACCGGCCGCCATACGCATCCAGGAGTTTGGTTCTGAACTTGGATTGGCCTTGGCGCACCCGCACCACTAACTCACGCCAAGCGTCATCTTGCCCAGGCGATTCGGCCGTACCGGGCGCGACGAGCTGAGGCGATAGCGCTGCGGCTAGCAAGGCATCTTTGTTGGTCTTGCATGCGCTGCAGTAGTCGGTGAAAGTGTCGAAGCCCTGCTGTTTCACCCATCCCAGCAACGCATCAAGCTTGTCAGCACGCACCTTCGCGTATTGGCCGCCGGTAAATGCTGGCTTGCCAGCATGTTGTCTGCACTCAGAGATGGTGTGACAGTGGGCTCGGTGAAGGACAAGATAGCGGCGATTTGGGATCTTGTGGGTGTTCAAAACCCAACCTTGGGGGTTGTCGACCAGCCACTGTGCATAAGCACTTTCCTCCCCTAGAAAGAATGCGGCGGTCATCGGACCTGCCTCATTGTTCGTCAGGCTCAGCGTTCAATCTGTGTTTGGTAGCTCTGGCCGCGACCACAAGCCTCAGCTGCTCGTCGCTCGGGCGCCTCTTGCCCAGCTCCCATGCTCGCAAAGTCGGACTGCTGACCCCAATTAGCGTTGCGTACTGGGCAACAGACATGCCGAGCTTTTGCCTGTGCGCCAGCAGCCTGTTTGCGCTGAAACGCCGCTGGACGCCGTCTCCGTCATCGGCATCAGTCGCCGCATCAGCTGTAGACGCCTGGTGCGCGATATTCACCTTCTGAAGCTTGGCGAGTGCCTTCGTGAGATCCGCCACCGTTCTCCGAAGCGAAGCGATCTGGGCCTTCTGCTGAACCAGCGCCTTACGAATCTCGGCACCCTCCGCGCGCACCTCTTTGCGGGCAACCCGGGAGATCTCTGTCTTCAGCACTGCAGCAACGTTCGCCATGTGTCTCCTGGGAGTGGTCGTACAGACCGTCGCAGCTTAAGGCATCAGCCGCCCTGTGCGGCCTCTGAAAGTTGGTCGCATCAGCGTAGCTTTACCTCAACATGCGCAACGCCTGACTCGTCCGCCCGGTCGAAGATCTCCAGGTACTGCTGGCTACGAACCAGGTCGCTCAGCTTCTTGTACCCATAGTTGCGCGAGTCGAAGGAAGTGTGGTTCTTGCCGATGAAGGAGCCGATTGTTGCCAGGCGAGCCCAACCGCTGTCCCGAGCGGTTTCCTTGATGGCATGGGTCAGCAACTCGCGGATCTCCGGGATGTCCGGCACCGCGACTGCGGCAGCGGCAGCCTGTTCGGTCGGCCTCTTCAACACCTCGAAGAAGATGAACTTGTTGCAAGCTGCGATGAAGGGCTCTGGAGTCTTGCGCTCGCCCAGGCCGTAAACAAGCTTGCCTGCCTCGCGCATCCTTGTCGCCAACCTGGTGAAGTCGCTATCGCTCGACACTAGGCAGAAGCCGTCGACGTTGCCGGCGTAAAGAAGGTCCATGGCGTCAATGATGAACGCCGAGTCGGTTGAGTTCTTCCCCTGCGTGTACGCGAACTGCTGCATCGGCTGGATGGCATGGCGATGCAGGTGTTGCTTCCACCCAGCCAGGTTCTGCGTCGTCCAGTCGCCGTAGGCACGCTTGACCGTTGCAGTGCCGTACTTCGCAACCTCTTCCAGCAACTCTTTGACCACCGAGGCGGAGGCGTTGTCAGCGTCAATCAGAACAGCCAAACGGGTCAAGTCGTGTGTCGACAAGGATGTCTCCAAAAAACTGGTTTTCCATCAACCCGCTGCAGCTTACGGCACAGGTCCTGAAGCACCAGCAGGTGGTCTCATAGCACGCACCTTTACCAACGAATTTGTCGGCAATTCTGAGAGGGTTTGACTCGCTTCGGGGTGTCGGTCCAGCATGGGTGCTGGTGACGATGAGGAGTCATGATGAACGACGATAAAGCTTTGGGTACAGACGGCCGAGGTGTGCGCCCTCCGGCCGCGGCAGCTCATCTCGAGAACGAACGCGGCAGAACACTCCTGGCCGCGTTCGCGCTCGCGAGCACTCTGGTCGGCCTCGTCGTCGCCTTCACTGCGAACGCGCTGTATCTCTAGACCGCCTCAATCGAACATGAGTTGCCTTAGGCCTGGAAGCAAATGTTTAACGCCCGCTCGCCCATGGGGCGCGTACGAAGACCTTTCCGAGGGCGGCTGCGCTGCTGTTTTTATAGGCGGGGTGTCCAGAGCGAGTACTGGCGCGGGCTTTGAGGCTTATCCGAATTCTTTCCCACAGCTCTTTCCACAGGAGTCAGGGATAAGTCGCGGCCCTTATTTGGGGGTGTGCCCACTGCATGTGAGACAACTCGAAGGGGCCACGACCTCCCAACCAAAGCCCCCCGTGCCGGCTGTGCGCACCGCATCCTCCCCGGGACCTTCTGAACCGTAAAGCAGGCTTCGACTTCGAAAGGTAAATAACGGATGTAAACAAGTTTCCCTGAGGCCCTGCCTATACGCACCAGCTCTCCGATCCTCGGGGCGCTCTGGCATCAACAAGTCGCGACTGCGACACCCCGCCAGCCAACGTGTTCAGGCCATCAACTACCTCAGGAACTCATCATGACCGCCATCGACAACCTCAAAGCCGAAATCGCCTTCGACGAACAGCGCATCGCCGCAAAGTACCAAGCGCTGGCAGACCTGGAGAACGCCGCGAAGCAAGCTGTCATCAGCGAACTGCTCGAGAAGATCATCGCGAACGGCATCAAGCCCGAAGACCTTTTCCCCACGGTCCGCACCGCACCTAAGGCGGCTCCTGCTTCCCACGCTCGCAAGAAGGTTGCCCCGAAGTACCGCGATCCGGTGACCGGCACCACCTGGAGCGGCCGTGGCCGGAGCCCGACCTGGATGCAGGGCAAAGACAAGGCTGAGTTCCTGATCGCCACAGGCGCACCTGTTTCCACCACGGAGTTTGACGCACAGGACCAAGTCTTGGGCTCGCACGCCTCTCCAGAAACCGCCGACTTTGTCGGCAGCCCCTCCAGCCGGCCGAAAGTTGGTGTCGTGCCGTCCGACGAGACGCATGGTGACGCTAGCCTCGAGCCGGTTGGCACTGCACCGACGCTGCGGGCGGAGGCTCGGAGGCTGTGGCGACTGCGCCAGCAACTGCCGCCAGGCAGTCTCGCAGAACGCTCAGCCTGAAGGGGTGGAATGACGCTGACCAGATGAACAGATGAACAAGGACGGCCAAGGTGCTTTCGCAGCCCCGGCGGAAGCCGCACTCGCGTAGTCGCGCAGGCCATAGCCGGCGAACTCCCCCGCGCGACTAGAACAAGCTAGCCTCAGAACGGTTATGCGCACTAAAAATTGTTGGTAGTAGCTTGGCTGTGAGTGAGTAAGGCATCTGAATGAGTGACCAGCTGTTGGTAGCGGCACTCCACCCCCCCTTTTTTGTCTCCGCCAACACGGCATTGGCTCGAGTTGTGGGTAGAGCCGAACAGGTACCTAGATTCGCGGAGCAACTACGGGCCGCCGGAAGCATGGAGCCAGAATACCTCAGCCGGGTTGCACCGCCATCACTCGCGCGTTTGAGCAGGTGGTCTTGGCGGGTGACATTCGGGCGGCAGAGCAGGCTGTAATCGCGCCGAACTCTTCGTCAAGGCGCACCACGCGTGCTGTCATCGCTGCTGCCCGCAACCTTACTTTCCACGTCGCACAGTCACTTAAATCTCACGAGAGAAAGCACATGTCAAACACCATCAGATTCGACCTCTCGGACAAATTGATTCACTTCTTCCGTGACGTCGATGCGGAGTCCAGCGACTCGCCTCCCATGCCGGAGCACTTCGCGTTCAACAGCTTCGTGGAGGAAACAAAATACCCAGCGCTCTTCCTGCTTCGCTCTGCCATTCGGATGGAACGACTTTGGGCGACTTGGTCTGTGCGCGGCGGCGCGCGAACCATTTACGGTCCTCGACCAGCGGTGTGCTTCTCGGAGATGCCTTTGTCGGCGTTTCTGGAGTCAAGCGCTGCCCGGTCAAAAAAGGGCGAAGCCATGACGTCGTACGCCCTCACCTTTGGCAAGCGGGCTCTCTATGACTGCGGCGCCAACCCCGTTATATATGGACTCTCCAATCGACAAGCAAGCCCTCCTCCTGGAAAAGGGGGCGGCCCTCGAATCTTTCCAGAGAGCGTGCTTCCGCACGACGAACAATATCGGTACGTCACGTATGCCCCGACATTAAATCGACCAATAGATTGGACTCATGAACGCGAATGGCGATTGCCATACGCCGGTGACCTCTCCGCATACGAAAGCGAACTTCGGGAATTTGGGCACATCTCGGACGCTCAACTCGTGCCGC
>Ga0308164_10000468_pt1 | contig 68660 bp, 61 predicted proteins | sample PhyTR2_FD_201031 | JGI IMG/M metagenome (GOLD analysis project Ga0308164, IMG submission 201031) | Phyllosphere microbial communities from UC Gill Tract Community Farm, Albany, California, United States - DLSLT.R2 | ecosystem: Host-associated > Plants > Phyllosphere > Unclassified | place: USA... | reverse complement strand
AGCTGCAATTGCGCTTTGCCAATGGCGTCGAGCGGACCTATGAGCGTCTGGCCAGCAAAGGCACGGGCCCCGGGGCGGTGATGATCGTGGCCATGCTCGATGCCGATCACGCTGTGCTGATCGAAGAATATTGCGGCGGCACCGATGCCTACGAGCTGTCCCTGCCCAAGGGCCTGATCGAGCCGGGCGAAGACGTGCTGGCGGCCGCCAACCGTGAACTCAAGGAAGAGGCCGGTTTCGGTGCGCGGGAGCTGGAACTGTTGACCGAACTGTCGCTGTCCCCCGGCTACATGAGCCAAAAAATTCAGGTGGTGCTGGCCACCGATCTGTACGAGGAACGGCTGGAAGGCGATGAGCCCGAGCCGATCCGGGTCGACCGGATCAACCTGCGCGAGCTGTCGAGCCTTGCCCAGAATGCCCAGTTCAGCGAAGGCCGGGCGCTGGCCGCGCTGTACCTCACACGTGACCTGCTGACCCAGCGTGGATTGTTCCAGCCATGATCGATTCTCTGCACAACCTGCCACATCCGCTGCTCGCCCCGGTGATTGAACTGACGCGACTGGCGGGCGAAGTGATCCTGCCGTTCTGGCGCGCCAATGTCACCGTGACCACCAAGACCGACGACTCGCCGGTGACCGCCGCTGATCTGGCCGCCCATCAGGTGCTGGTCGAGGGTTTGCAGGCGCTTGATCCGGACATTCATCTGCTCTCCGAAGAGGACGCTGACATCCCTCTCAGCGAGCGTGCAGGCTGGGAGCGCTGGTGGCTGGTCGATCCGCTGGACGGCACCAAGGAGTTCATCTCCGGCAGTGAAGAGTTCACCGTCAATGTCGCGCTGATCGAGCGTGGCCGCGTGGTATTCGGCGTGGTCTCGATGCCCACCAATAACCGCTGCTACTTCGGCGGCGCGGGGCTGGGTGCCTGGCGCAGTGATAGCGTCGACCACATCCAGCCGATCGCAGTGCGCAACCAGCTTGGCGAAGGGCAGACCTTTACCGTGGTCGCCAGCCGCCGCCACTCCAGCCCGGAGCAGGAACATTTGCTCGCCGGCCTGTCGAACGGGCTGGGTCATTTGCAACTGACCAACATCGGCAGCTCACTGAAATTCTGCCTGCTGGCCGAAGGCGCCGCCGACTGCTACCCACGCCTGGCCCCGACCTCGCAATGGGACACCGCTGCGGCGCAGGGCGTGCTTGAAGGTGCAGGAGGCGAAGTGTTGCAACTGGACGGCCAGCCATTCAGCTACCCGGCGCGCGAATCGCTGCTCAACCCGTTCTTCCTGGCCCTGCCCGCCAACGCCGAATGGCGCGACAAACTGCTGGTGCTGGCGCAGTCCTGAGGCCGGCTTCAAGGCCTCTGACCGGCGAGCGCAGGAGCGAACCGGGCGACGCTTCGCTTGCTCGCGAAAGGGCCGGTGCATCCACAGTAAATCCAGTGCTTGAAACGACGCCTTCGCGAACAAGTTCGCTCCTACAAAAGCGCTGAGACGCTTGGCTGAGACAGCTTCACCAGTGCAAAAGCGCATGGCCTGTTCTTCGCTGATGCAGGGGCGGCCGCGTTCTTGTGGGAGCGAGCTTGCTCGCGAAGGCGATTGTTCAAGCGATGAATTTTTGCCGATTGCACCGGCCTCTTCGCGAGCAAGCGAAGCGTCGCCCGGCTCGCTCCCACAGGTCTGCGTCCAGTTCATCCACTACGCGCAGCCTCACTGGCGTAACACGAACTGCCCGACAAAGCACACGGCGTGTTTTTCGCTTGATACAGGTATGCAGTGGCGAGCGCGCTCCCACAGGTCTGCGTACAACGCTGAGACAGTTTCACCAGTGCAAAGGCGCACGGCGTGTTCTTCGCTTGATACAGGTATGCAGGGTCAGGCGCGTTCTTGTGGGAGCGAGCTTGCTCGCGAAGGCTATGGTTCAGGCGATGAGTTTTTGCGGATCGCACTGGCCTCTTCGCGAGCAAGCGAAGCGTCGCCCGGCTCGCTCCCACAGGTCTGCATATGGCGCTGAGACAGTTTCACCAGTGCATCAACTGCACGCAGCCTCACCGGTGCAACACAAACTGCCCGACAAAGCGCACGGCCTGTTCTTCGCTGTCCTGCTCGCTGATGCAGGTGTGCAGGGTCAGGCGGGCGCGGCCTCGGCGTTGGTAGGTGGCTATGAATTTTTCCCACTGCGCCAGCTCGGGCGCGTCGCAGCGGGCGATGGCGTCGCTGCGTACCGGCAGTGGATAACTGATCTGTCCGTCCTGAATCACGATATGCCCATCGGTGATCCCGGCCTCACGCAGTCGCAGGTGCAGCCAGCCCCAGCCCGCCAGTACTGCGCCGCAATACAGGCTGCCGCCGAACAGCGTGCTCTTGTGGTTGACGTTGGGTGCCAGCGGCAGGTGCAGGCGCAGGGTCTGGTTGTGCCAGTCAATCACGCGCATGCCCATCTCGCGGGTCAGCGGGATGTCGTGGTGCAGCACCTGCTCCAGCGCGTGTGCTGCGTCATGTTCAGGCTCAATCGTTGTCATCGGAAGCTCCGCTGCTGTCGCCAAACGTCAGGCCGTGCTTGCGCAGTTTGTCGTGCAGGGTCTTGCGCGGCACACCCAGCGCTTCCGCCAGGCTGCGCACCGAGCTGTGCGGGCGCGCCAGTTCGGCGGCGATCAACGCGCGCTCGAAGCTTTCCACCTGATCGCTCAGCCCGCCGCCCGGTGGTGGCGCCTGTTCTGTATCAGCGCCTTCCAGCTCCAGTTCCAGACCCAGCGCAAAACGCTCGGCAGCGTTTTGCAGTTCCCGGACATTGCCCGGCCAGTTATGCCGCAACAACAGCGCGCGCTGGCCCGGCTTGAGTTCGTGCTTGGGGATGCCGTGGCGCATGCTCGCGGCATCGGCGTAATGTTCGAACAGCATCAGCGCATCTTCACCCCGTTCGCGCAACGGCGGGATACGCAGCGAGGCCACGTTCAGGCGGTAATACAAGTCCGCCCGGAAGCGGCCCTGATCGGCCGCGTGACGCAGGTCTTCCTTGGTCGCGGCGATGATGCGGATGTCCAGCGGGATCTGCTGATTGCTGCCCATTCGCTCGACCACGCGCTCCTGCAGCAGGCGCAGCAGTTTGACCTGCACGTCCAGGCTCATGCTTTCGATTTCATCGAGGAACAGCGTACCGCCGTTGGCAAACTCGAACTTGCCGATACGCCGCTTCTGCGCGCCTGTAAAGGCCCCTGGCTCGTGGCCGAACAGCTCGCTTTCCACCACCGATTCAGCCAGCGCGCCGGCGTTGATCGCCACGAACGGGCCGCTGCGGCGGTTGGACAGATCGTGCAGCGCGCGGGCGACCACTTCTTTGCCTGCGCCGGTTTCGCCGAGGATCAGCACGTCGGCCCGCGTCCCGGCCAATGCGCCGATCTGTTCGCGCAGACGCAGGATCGGCGGCGACTGACCGATCAGGCGTGTGCTCAGTTGTTGGCGATCACTCAGGGCCAGGCGCAGGCTGCGGTTATCCAGCACCAGACGGCGCAACGCCAGGGCACGGCGCACGCTGTCGAGCATGGCGTCGCTGGCGAAGGGCTTTTCCAGAAAGTCGTAAGCCCCGGCGCGCATGGCCTTTACCGCCAACGGTACATCGCCATGCCCGGTGATCAGCAGCACCGGCAGGTCGGGGTCCTGCGCGTGAAGCTGGTCGAGCAGTTCCAGGCCATCCATGCCCTGCATGCGAATATCGCTGACCACCACGCCCGGCCAGTCGCGGCCGATGCGCTCGGCCAGCCCGGTCGCTTCGTGCAGCGACAGAACGTTCAGGCCCGCCAGGTCCAGCGTCTGGCGCAGGGCCTGACGCAGGTGCGAATCGTCGTCGATCAGCACCACCTGAATCTGGCTGTCGATGGCTGTGTCCGAACTCATGCAGAAAGGTCCTCTGGCGGTTGAAGATTGGCTCCGGAAGCACCGGCTCGCAGGCGCAGGGTCAGCAGCGCACCGCCGCTGGGATGGTTGGCGAACAGCAATTCGCCGCCCAGCGCGCGCATCAGCGTATCGCAGATGGCCAGACCGAGGCCAAGGCCCTGGGTGCGGGTCTTGGTCGTAAAGAAGGGCTCGCGGGCACGCGCCAGTGCTTCCTGGGAAAAGCCGGGGCCGTTGTCACGAATGTACAGGTTAACGCCCTCGGCGGTCTGCTCGACACTTATCCACAGCCTGCGTGGCGGGCCTTTTTCAGTGAGGGCGTCCAGCGCGTTGGCGATCAGATTGCCGAGCACCTGACGCAGACGGGTTTCACCGGCCTGCACCCAGATCGTGGCGTCCGGCAGGTCACGGATCAGCTCGACTTCCATGGCGCGCCGCCGCTTGGCCAGCAGCGCCAGCGCATCTTCCAGCGCCGGTTGCAGTGCCACGCTTTCAGGGGCGTGGCGGTCGCGGCGGGCGAAGGCGCGCAAGTGCGCGATGATCGAGGCCATGCGCCCGGTCAGTTCGCTGATCAGCTTGAGGTTGCCGCGTGCATCCTCGGTGCGCTGATGATCGAGCAGCACTTCGGCGTTTTCGGCGTAACTGCGGATGGCGGCCAACGGCTGATTCAGCTCATGGCTGATACTCGCCGACATGGTGCCCAGCGCCGTCAGTTTGCTGGTCTGCACCAGTTCGTCCTGGGCCTGCACCAGCTCTTGCTGCGCCTGTTCGCGCTCCAGCACTTCCTGACGCAGCCGGCTGTTGAGCCCCTCCAGATCGCTGGTCCGCTCGATAACCCGCATCTCCAGCTCGCGGCGCGCCTTGGCCTCGAAAGCGATGCGATCCAGATAATGACGACGACGCTGCATCATCAGGCCCAGCAACAACATCAGCACCAGCAGCGCTGCGCCGCCAATCGCCACCACTGTGCGCACCTGACGGTCGACAAGGGCGCGAGGCGCGAGGATGTTGACGTTCCAGCCGGTTTCTTCGATGGCCTGGGTCTGGGTCAGCCAGGCGTGTTCATCGATTCTCAACGGGCGCGGATCGCGGGTTGGGTAGGACTGGATCGCGACGATGGCTTTTTTCTCGTCATCGGTCAGGTCGCGGGTCGCCCGAAAGCGCCATTCGGGGTTGGAAGTCAGGATCACCACGCCGTTCTGGTCGGTCAGCAGCAGTTGTTCGGGCGTCTTGCCCCACAGGGTTTCGGTGTGGTCCAGATCGACCTTGACCACCAGCACGCCGATGATTCGCTCACCGTCACGCACCGGGCCGGCGAAAAAGTAGCCACGTTTGGCAGAGGTCGTGCCGAGGCCGAAGAACCGCCCGGTTCTGCCCGCCCGCGCATCGATGAAATAGGGCCTGAACGAGAAGTTGCGGCCAATGAAGCTGTCTTTCTGATCCGAGTTCGAAGCCGCCAGGGTCAGGCCATTTGCGTCCATCAGATACATGACATCGGCACCGGTCTGGCGCGTGATTTCGCTGAGCAGACGGTTGGCGTTTACCAGGGTAGGTGTATCGCCCGGCGCCGCCAGTGCGGCGCGCAAGGCCGGCAGGTCGCCGAGGATCTGCGGCAGGGTTTCGTAACGGTGCAGGGTGCCAAGCAGGTTGGCGACGTACAGGTCCAGGGTCTGACGGTTCTGGTTGGCCAGCACGTTGCGGTAATAACGTTCGGCCAGGTGCTCCAGCGGCCACAGCAACGGCGCCAGGCAGAGTGCCAGAAGGGCGAGGCTGCGCCAGCGAGGGCGGCGCGGCAGTGCGGGAGTCATGGTCATCGATTGGCCGTCGCCGAAGGGTTGACGATGCCTGCTGGCGATCACGCCGTCGCAGGCAACAGAAACACCCGGTCGATCCTGACGTGGGCATCAGGCGCGTATTATGCCCGCCGCCGGCTTGTCAGGCACCCGGACATTGCGCCGGGCGGCCTTGGGGCGCGGGCTCAGGGAAACAGGTCGGCTTCTTTCAGGCGCTTGCCTTGTTGATCCTTGGCCGACAGGTTGGGCTGGCCGTCGAACTGCCAGTCGATGGCCAAATCCGCATCGTCCCAGGCGATGCAGCGTTCAGCCGAAGGCGTGTAGTAGTCGGTGGTCTTGTAGAGGAACTCGGCGTGTTCGCTGAGTACCACGAAGCCATGGGCAAAGCCTTCCGGAACCCACAGCTGACGGGCGTTTTCAGCGGACAGCTCGACGCCGACCCACTGGCCGAAATTCGGCGAGCTGCGGCGAATGTCCACGGCCACATCCAGCACCTTGCCGACCGTGACGCGCACCAGTTTGCCTTGGGCATTTTCGATCTGATAATGCAGCCCGCGCAGGACGCCGCGCTGCGAGCGGGAGTGGTTGTCCTGCACGAACTCACGGGTCAGACCGGTGGCCGCCTGAAAAGCCTTGGCGTTGAAACTTTCATAGAAAAAGCCTCGCTCATCACCGAATACCTTGGGTTCGAGAATCAGGACTTCCGGCAATTTTGTTGCGACTACGTTCACGTGGCTTCCCCTGCAATGTTGAATAAGTCGTGGCGACTCGACAGTCTGCCCTGAGGCGCGCCTGCCGAGAAGGGTGCTGATCAGGCAATCAGGTCTTTAGGCTCGGTAAAGCCCAGTCGTTCGCCCTGATAACTGCCGTCCTGAACCCTGCGGCACCAGTCCAGGTTATCCAGGTACCACTGCACAGTCTTGCGCAGCCCGGACTCGAAGGTTTCTTCGGGCGTCCAGTCGAGCTCCTTGTCGATCTTGCTCGCGTCGATGGCGTAACGCTGATCGTGGCCAGGACGGTCGACCACGTAGGTGATCAGGTCGCTGTACTGAGCGACGCCTGCCGGGTGCTGCGGGGCGAGCTCATCGAGCAGCGCGCACATACCGCGCACAACGTCGATGTTTTTCTGCTCGTTGTGGCCACCGATGTTGTAGGTCTCGCCGACCTCACCTTCGGTCACCACCTTGAGCAGGGCCCGCGCGTGATCCTCGACGTACAGCCAGTCGCGCACCTGCAGGCCATTGCCATATACCGGCAGCGGCTTGCCCGCCAGGGCGTTGAGAATCACCAGCGGGATTAGCTTTTCCGGGAAGTGGAACGGCCCGTAGTTGTTGGAGCAGTTGGTCACCACCACCGGCAGGCCATAGGTGCGGTGCCAGGCGCGCACCAGGTGGTCGGACGCCGCCTTGCTCGCCGAGTAGGGTGAGCTGGGCGCATAGGGCGTGGTTTCGGTGAACAGATCATCGACACCGTGCAAGTCGCCATACACTTCATCAGTGGAAATATGGTGAAAACGGAACGCCTGGCGCTGCGCTTCCGGCAGTTTCAGCCACCAGGCGCGTGTGGCTTCCAGCAGGCTGTAAGTGCCGACGATGTTGGTCTGGATGAACTCGGCCGGGCCATCAATGGAGCGGTCGACATGGGATTCAGCCGCCAGGTGCATGATCGCCTGAGGCGCAAAGCGCTCAAGCACCGCACTGACGCGGGCCTGATCGCAGATATCCGCCTGCACGAACTCATAGCGCGTGTCGGTCGCAATCGACTGCAGCGATTCAAGGTTGCCCGCGTAGGTCAATTTGTCGAAGTTCAGCACTTCGTGTTCAGTGTTGTTTATCAGGTGGCGGATCAGTGCAGAGCCGATGAAGCCTGCGCCTCCGGTAACGAGTATTCGCATGAACTGACCTTCTTGTGTGTTCTGGAGTAATGCAGCATAGCGCTTGAGGGCGTATGGCATGATCAGACCATTAAACCCGAGCAGCAGGTCGAATAAAACTCCGGGTAGTTTACGCGCCGGGGTGCAGGTGCGGATTGGTCGCGCAGCACAATCCCCCTATAGTCAATGCCCCTATAGTTGCGCGACTGCCCATCACGCCTTGCTCGACGAGCCTGGGCCTGACAACAAGAACGAGGTTCTCCATGCCGCTTGCCACGCTTATCCGCCGATCCAGTCTGCCTTGCCCCGAGGTCAGCGTGGACCAGGCTTTGCAATTGCTCTCTGAGCACTACGGGCTGAGCGGCACGCTGAAAGCGTTGGGCAGCCAGCAGGATCGCAACTTTCTGCTGGATACCGGCACGCGGCGTTATGTGCTGAAAATCTGCCACGGGGCGTATTCGACCACCGAGCTGAACGCTCAACACGCTGCGCTGCATCATCTGGCCGGCCACAGTGCATTCAAGGTGCCGGGCGTGATCCGCGCCAATGACACCGAACAGTTACTGTCGGTCGACATCGACGGGCAGGCGGTGCATGTGCGCCTGCTGGAGTTCATCGACGGGCAATCGCTGGGGCATGTCGAGCATCTGGGGCGTGACATCGTGGTCGAGTTGGGCGAGCTGTGTGCCCATGTGGATATCGCGCTGGCCGATTTCGACCACCCCGGTCTGCAGCGCATCCTGCAGTGGGACCCGCGCCACGCCCACGCATTGATCAAGCACCTGCTGCCGGTGATCAAAGATGCCGACGCCCGCGCTTGTCTGATCGAAGCGGGCGAGCAGGCTCATCGCCGTCTGTTGCCATTGATTGCGGCACTGCCGATACAGGCGGTGCATCTGGACATCTCCGAGCACAACGCGGTCTGGCGGCGTGAGGCGGGGCACCCGTGGCACTTGCAGGGGCTGATTGATTTCGGCGATCTGCTCAGTACCTGGCGAGTGGCTGACCTGTCGGTGACCTGCGCGGCGCTGCTGCACCATGCCGAGGGTGATCCGTTGTACATCCTCCCGGCCATTGCCGCCTATCACGCTCTCAATCCGCTGAAGAACGAGGAGTTGCAGGCGCTCTGGCCGCTGATCGTCGCTCGATCCGCAGTGCTTGTGCTCAGCAGCGAACAGCAGGCCAGCGTCGAGCCTGGCAATGCGTATATCCAGGCCAATCTTGCCGGCGAATGGAACATCTTCGATGTCGCCACGTCGGTGCCGATGGCGCTGATGGAAGCTGCCATTCTGCGCGCGGTGGGTCTGGACCTGCCGCCTGTCGAACAACCTGCCTATTCGCCGTTGTTACCCAGCCTTTCGGGGCTTCAGCCGGTGCTGGTGGATCTGGGCGTGCTCAGCGAACACTTCGTGGCAGGCAACTGGGAGCAGAGCGGCATCGATGAATATCTGCTGTCGCAAGCGGCCGGGGACAATGGGCTGGCGGCCAGTCGGTTCGGTGAATACCGTCTGTCACGCACCTTGCCTGATTGCGCCAGCGAGCCGGAGACCTTTGCGTTGCACGTCGAACTGCATGTGCCCGCCGCAACGCCGGTGCATGCGCCGTTCGATGGCACCTTGCGGCTGACGGCCGATGCTGCGGTGCTGTTGGTCGGCGAGCGCATCAGTTTGAAGCTGTGGGGTGTGCTGCCGGAGGCTTCGCTAGCGGGTCAGGTGGCGGCGGGCTCGTTGATCGGGCAGGGCGGTGGTTCGCTGTTGCTGCAATTGTGTACGGCGCCAGACCTCAACCCGCCGCTGTTCAGCACACCGGCCTGGGCAGATGTCTGGCGCGCAGTGTGCCCGTCGCCGTCGGCGCTGCTCGGATTTGATTGTGACGCGCCAGCCTTGCAAGACGCCGCGCAATTGCTGGCGCGCCGTGATGCCAGCTTTGCCCGCTCGCAAAAGCACTACTACCAGGCCCCGCCGCAGATAGAGCGCGGCTGGCGCAATCACCTGATCGACATGCAGGGCCGCTCCTACCTGGACATGCTCAATAACGTCGCCGTTCTCGGTCATGGCCACCCGCGCATGGCCCACGAGGCGGCGCGGCAGTGGTCGCTGCTCAACACCAACTCGCGCTTTCACTATGCAGCGATCGCCGAATTTTCCGAGCGCCTGCTCAAGCTGGCCCCCGAGGGCATGGATCGCGTGTTTCTGGTCAACAGCGGCACCGAGGCCAACGACCTCGCGATCAGGCTGGCGTGGGCTTACAGCGGTGGCCGCGACATGCTCAGTGTGCTGGAGGCGTATCACGGCTGGTCAGTGGCGACCGATGCCATCTCAACCTCGATCGCCGACAACCCGCAGGCGCTCAGCACCCGCCCGGACTGGGTGCATCCGGTCACCGCGCCCAACACCTATCGCGGGCCGTTCAGGGGCGCGGACAGTGCGCCGCAGTACCTGCGCAGTGTCGATCAGGCCCTTGCCACGCTGGCTGAGCAGCAACGGCAGGTGGCGGGCTTCATCTGCGAGCCGGTGTATGGCAATGCCGGCGGGATTTCCTTGCCGCCGGGGTATCTGCAACAGGTGTATCAGAAGGTCCGCGCTGTGGGTGGCGTGTGCATTGCCGATGAGGTGCAGGTGGGTTATGGCCGGCTGGGTCATTACTTTTGGGGCTTCGAAGAGCAGGGCGTGGTGCCGGACATCATCAGCATGGCCAAAGGCATGGGCAACGGCCATCCGCTGGGCGCGGTGATCACCCGCCGTGAGATCGCCGAGGCGCTGGAGGCCGAGGGCTATTTCTTCTCGTCATCCGGTGGCAGCCCGGTCAGTTGCCGGATCGGCATGGCGGTGCTGGATGTCATGGAGGAAGAAAAGCTCTGGGACAACGCGCGAATCGTGGGTGACCACTTCAAGGCGCGGCTGCAGGCCCTGGCCGATATACATCCGCTGGTGGGCGCTGTGCACGGCATGGGGTTTTATCTGGGCATGGAACTGGTCCGCGACCGCCACACCCTGGAACCCGCTACAGAAGAAACCGCCCGGCTGTGCGAGCGCCTGCGTGAACTGGGCATCTTCATGCAGCCGACCGGCGACTACCTGAACATCCTGAAAATCAAACCCCCGATGTGCACCACCCGGCGAAGCGTGGACTTTTTCGTCGACAACGTATCGAAGGTTTTGCGCGAACTGGAATAGAGGACGCAGAGCGTCCAGAACGGCATACCCACGCGGAGCATGGGTACGATAGGGGTTGGCCGGACATTATCGTCATACCCGGATCTGTTTTTGATTCTGGCCGAAGGCCGTAGGAGCGAACTTGTTCGCGAAAAGGGCCTCCGCGTCCTACCCAGCTCGTAGAAATGAGCCCCGTCATGGGTATTAAACAGATTAATATCGGTAAAATTCGAAAATTAATGCGCTCCAAACATTTTTTTTGCTTTTAATACCGATTTATATCCGCTATAAAGGCGTTCATAATCGTTATCGCCTGTCTGCTATGGTGATAAGTCCTTTGCAACCGCCCCTGGAGATATTTTCATGAGCCGTATCGTTTCTGTCGCTGCTACCCAGATGGCCTGCTCCTGGGATCTGGAAGCCAACATCGAGACCGCTGAAAAGCTGGTACGTCAAGCTGCCGCCAAGGGCGCCCAGATCATTCTGATTCAGGAATTGTTCGAAACCCCGTACTTCTGCCAGAAGCCGAACCCGGACTATCTGCAGTTGGCGACTACCCTCGAAGCCAACGTCGCGATCAAGCACTTCCAGAAAATCGCCAAAGAACTGCAGGTCGTCTTGCCGATCAGCTTCTTCGAGCTGGCAGGGCGTGCGCGTTTCAACAGCATCGCGATCATCGACGCAGACGGCAGCAACCTGGGCATCTACCGCAAGAGCCACATCCCGGACGGCCCTGGCTACCACGAAAAGTACTACTTCAACCCGGGCGATACCGGCTTCAAGGTCTGGCAGACCCGTTACGCGAAAATCGGCGTCGGTATCTGCTGGGATCAGTGGTTCCCGGAGTGCGCGCGCAGCATGGCGTTGCAGGGCGCGGAAATTCTGTTCTACCCGACTGCCATCGGCAGCGAGCCGCACGACAAGACCATCAGCTCGCGCGACCATTGGCAGCGCGTGCAGCAAGGTCACGCCGGTGCGAACCTGATGCCGCTGATCGCCAGCAACCGCATCGGCAACGAAGAGCAGGACGGCTACGACATCACCTTCTACGGCTCGTCGTTCATCGCCAACCAGTTCGGTGAAAAAGTCGCTGAGCTCAACGAAACCGAAGAAGGCGTGCTGGTTCACAGCTTCGACCTGGACGAGCTGGAGCACACCCGCAGTGCATGGGGCACGTTCCGTGATCGCCGTCCGAACCTGTACGGCGCGGTGAAGACCCTCGACGGTTCGCTGGAGTCCTGATCGCCATGACCACGCTCAATAGCACGCCACGCGCCGACGGTTTTCATATGCCGGCCGAATGGGCACCGCAAACCCAGGTCTGGATGGTCTGGCCCGAGCGCCCGGATAACTGGCGCCTGGGTGGCAAGCCCGCCCAGGCTGCCCACGTCGCCATCGCCAAGGCCATCGCCCGCTTTGAGCCGGTCACGGTGGCGGTGTCCGCTGCACAATACGACAACGCCCGTGCGCGGCTGGACATGCCGAACATCCGCGTTGTGGAAATGAGCAGCAACGACGCCTGGGTGCGCGACAGCGGGCCGACCTTCGTCATCAACGACCGTGGCGAAGTGCGTGGCGTCAACTGGGAATTCAATGCCTGGGGCGGCTTCGATGGCGGCCTGTATGCGCCGTGGAACCTCGATTCCCAGCTTGGCAGCAAGGTACTCGAAATCGAGCGCTGCCCGCGTTATGTCACCGAAGGCTTCGTGCTCGAAGGCGGCTCGATCCATGTGGATGGCGAGGGCACGCTGATCACCACCGAAGAGTGCCTGCTCAATCGCAACCGCAACCCGCACCTGACCCGCGAACAGATCGAAACGATCCTCGGCGATTACCTGGCTGTGGATAAAGTCATCTGGTTGCCGGACGGCCTGTTCAACGACGAAACCGATGGGCATGTGGATAACTTCTGCTGCTACATCCGCCCGGGCGAGGTGTTACTGGCCTGGACCGATGATCCCGAAGACCCCAACTACTCACGCTGCCACGCGGCATTGAGTATTTTGGAAAACACCCTGGATGCCAAGGGCCGTGCGTTTATCGTGCATAAAATGCCGATTCCGGGCCCATTGTTCGCAACAGAAGAAGAATGCGCAGGCGTCGATCAGGTGCATGGCAGCCAGGAGCGCAATCCTTCGGTGCGTCTGGCCGGGTCGTATGTGAACTTTCTGATCGTCAACGGCGGCATCATTGCGCCGAGTTTCGACGATCCGATGGACGGAAAGGCCCGCGAGATCCTGCAAAAGCTGTTTCCAGAGCATGAGGTCGTGATGGCGCCGGGCCGTGAGTTGCTGCTGGGTGGGGGCAATATCCACTGCCTGACACAGCAACAGCCAGCGCCCCACAACCGCTAGCGCTTAGTAACTAGTTGTATCTAACGACTGGATAGTTGGTCCCGTTTTTGCTGTATTAAGCCCATCATCAGATGGGCTTTTTTATGCGTTACGTTATAACTAAGTTCATCAGATTTATCGGCAGTTTTCCTAAATTCCACTGGCGAAACTCCGTTTCCTTAGCTTGACTGTCACATGGCACCAGTAGATTTAGCCCCTCACGAATCAAGAGGTTTTGGTTATGAATGCAGGTATGAACCAACAGCGAGTTCGTGGTTTTTCTGCTTCGCTCAGTAATGAGGCACGCCAGCGAGTGGCGGATTGGTTGAGGACGACCAGGCCCGTGAAAGCCAGACCGGACGTACGGGCCATGCTCCTGAAGCGCTATCCGGCAGGTCTGTTCAACGATGCCGAATTCGAAGCGTTGGCGCGCGTGCTGACAGATTAAGCAATACACCAGACCTGGCCCCGGCCATCCACACGTTTGACACCCCCAGGCACCCGAACTAGGATTCGCGCCCCACTGCCTGTGGCTCCACCCCCTGTACGTGCTTCGTAGTCCACTGCGATGACCTCGTGCGGCTTCCACAGCCTGATCAGCGGCGGGAAGCCAGGACGGCCATTGGCCGCCGCCACAGCGCATGTCATTTTGCAGAACAAGGAAGACAAAATGCTTAACACACGTATGGGTATGCTCGCTTTGGGCATCATCAGCGCCGGTCAGGCCGTGGCTCAGGGCCAAGCCGATTCGAAGGGCTTCGTTGAAGACAGTAGCCTGAACGTCAACCTGCGTAACGCCTACATCAATCGCGACTACAAGAACGACCGTGAAGACAAATCCGAATGGGGCCAGGCCTTCATGGGCACCTTCGCGTCCGGTTTCACTCAAGGCACGGTTGGCGTGGGCGTCGATGCCTTTGCGCTTTACGGCATTCGCCTCGATGGCGGAAAGGGCCGCAGTGGCAACGGCGGCATCGACTTCTTCAAGCAGGGCGACAGCGGCGCGGCTGCCGATGACCTGTCCCGTGCAGGCGCGGCGGTAAAAGCACGCTTCTCGAATACCGTCATCAAATACGGCGATCAGATGCCGCAATTGCCGGTGCTGAACTACGACAACTCCCGTCTGTTGCCGGAAAGCTACACCGGCACGCTGATCACCTCCAAAGAGATCGATGGGCTGGAAGTGGTCGCCGGGCGTTTCACTCAGGAAGCGCGCAAGAGCGCCGAAGGTCGCGACAGTGGTGACCTGAAGAGCATCAACGTCTACGGCGCCAGCTACAAATTCACCGATGAGTTCAGCGCCGCTTTCTACGCTTCGGACAACGAAGACGTGTTCAAGAAGCAGTACCTGAACCTGAACTACGTCTTCGCCCTGCCGCAAGACCAGTCGCTGACCTTCGACTTCAACGGCTACAAGACCCGACTGGATAAAGACTTCACTGCCAGCGACGCACGTGACAACAAGATCTGGAGCCTGGCCGCGACCTGGGCTGTGGGCATCCACTCCTTCACCCTGGCGCATCAGCGCAGCACCGGTGACATGGGTTACGCCTACGGAGGCTATCGCAACGACGGTGGTTTTGGTGATGGCGGTAACACCATCTACCTCGCCAACTCCTACTGGTCCGACTTCAACGGCAAGGACGAACGCTCGTGGCAGGCGGCTTATGGCGTGGACCTGTCCGGGTTGGTCCTGCCTGGCCTGAGCTACAAGGCTGCCTACGTACGCGGCGACAACATCGACGATGGCACCGCAGGCAGTGGCGACGGCACTGAGCGCGAGATATTCAGCCAGCTGACCTACGTGGTCCAGAGCGGGCCGGCCAAAGACCTCTCGATCCGCCTGCGCAACTCGTTCCTGCGGGTCTCAGACGACGCACAGGCTTACAACAGCGAAGGCAACGAGACACGTATCTTCGTGGACTACCCGATCAACGTTTTCTGATCTGAGTGCGGCGGCCTGGCAAAGGCCGTTGCCCGACTCAGTCCGCGACCAACTGAACAAACACTGCGAAACTGCCGAGGAATACCCAGAAAAAGCTGAACAGCCAAGGACTGCGCTTCGAGAACAGCAAGGACTTTTTCGGCCCGGTTTCGCTGGATTCCCAATCGCTGAACAATGGCGAATCGTCATAGGTCAGCCCGATGACCGGCTCGCTGAGCAGCAGTTGCGCCTGTTTGTGATGCCAGTGCTGGATGATGTCGCACGCGGCCCGAATACCCGGCCAGGCGAACAGTGTACTGAGCAGCCCCAGCAAGGCCAGCATTGCCGGGACCACCAGCGTGAACATCGCGCCCCAGGCCGTGTTCATGTTGGCCATCGACGACGCGTAGGCGATTACCAGAAAAGACTGAGCCGACAAATAGGCGTTGGTACGGTTGGAGAGGTTGGTGGTCTCGTAATGAATTTCGCGTCGATAAAAGTCCAGCCGTTCCTTGGGCGAGCCAAACAATTTGACCTGCTGCTCATCCACGACTTTCGCGGGTGTTTCATCCGTTATGATTCTGGGCACTGGTGTTACCGATGTATAAAAGGTGCTGGATAGACCCCCGCCTGTAGCCAGCAGTTCGACTTAAATCCCCGGCATACGGGACCGTTCATCCAGTGCGCACCTTTCGACGAACAGGTAAATCGTCATGACCATCACACCCACACTGCACACCGACCGCCTGCTGCTGACGCCACTGCAGCTCGAGGATGCGCCTGCTGTTCAGCAGCGCTTCCCGCTATGGGACATCGTGAAGTACCTGAACAACCGCGTCCCCTGGCCTTATCCACAGGACGGCGCGCTGCGCTACATTCAGGACGTCGCACTGCCCGCCATCGCAAACGGCAGCGAGTGGCACTGGATGATCCGCCTGCACAGCGCCCCCCACGAGATCATTGGCAGCATCACCCTGATGACCCATCCCGGCAACAACCGCGGCTTCTGGTTGCACCCGGACTGGCAAGGCCACGGCTACATGAAAGAGGCCTGCCGCGTGATCAATCGACAGTGGTTCTACGTGATGGGCATGCCCCTGATGCAAGTGCCCAAAGCCGGCCCCAATGAAGCCTCGCGGCGCATCTCGATCAACGAAGGCATGCGCAAGGTGAGCACGCAGGAAGGGGAGTTTGTCGGCGGACGGTTCGAGGTGGAAATTTGGGAGATGACGCGGGAGGAATGGTTGGCGCGGGCGCTGTAGTCAGGCACTGCGAATGTCTGACGCAGAGGCCGACCGGGCAGTAATCTGTTGCCCAAACCACCAGCCCAAGTGATATTGCTCGACAAACAGGGAGCGACCCGAATGCCGTTGACCCGCAAGACCGAGCCCGACATCACCCTGGTAACGGTCCGGCCCGAAGACTTCGAAACCTTGGTGGCCATACGTATCGAAGCCATGCGCGAAAGCCTCGAGCGCGTTGGCCGGTTCGATCCGGTGCGCGCCCGAGAGCGTTTTCGTGAAGGGTTTTCTGCGTCATGCACACACTACATTCAGGTTGCCGGCAGCAAGGTCGGCTTCGTGGTCGTCAAACCAACCAGCGACGGCCTGTTGCTGGATCACCTGTACATCAAGCCTGCTGTTCAAGGGCAGGGCATTGGTGCTGCCGTGCTTCGGCAAGTGCTCGCACACGCGGACGCAACCGCATCGACAGTACGAGTGGGCGCCCTGAAAGAAAGCGACTCCAACCGCTTCTACGTCCGCCACGGGTTTCAGCTCGTTGAAAGCGGCGAGTTCGACAACTACTACCTACGCCCGCAACGTCTGCCGATGTGCTGAAGGGTTGGGATCAACCCGCAGAGGCAGCTTTCTCCGCCGCACGTGCAGCGAGCATCGCCGCCTCCGATTCCTGGGTGTGCAGCTCACCTTTGTACGCCAACTGATTGAAGAACATGCCGTCGATCTGATCTTTCGATGGCGTCGACGTCTTGGGAATAAACAGCGCGCCCAGGTCCAGAGAATTGGCGAAGTTCTCCTTGTTCAGGTTGTAGCGACCCAGATAACTGCCGCTCCAGGGCGAATCGGCGTCGACCAGATCAATGGCCGTCTCCCGATAGGTAGCCGCTGCGGCTTTCAGCCCACTGGACGCATTCAACAACGTATTGAGTTGCTTGGTATCCGCCTCGCTCAACTCACCGGAACTGTTGATCGCCTTCAGATTACCGTCCGCCTCGATCGTGAAGCCGAACTTCTTGCTGGCCAGATCCGGATACACCGACGCCAGCGTCGACGTGAACGCTTCATACGACGTCTTCAGCGCCTCCGTCGAGTTACTGTGCTGCGCCGCCATCTTCGGGAAATCAGGCGACTGCGAGCGACCTATCCAAGTATCAACCGCTTCCATCGGCTCAGTGGTCGCAGGTACTTCGGTACTCGGGTGATAGACGACAGCGGGTGTACTGGCAGCAGCGTTCTTAAAGGCTTCTTTCTGCGCATCGGTGAGCGGCTGCGGGGTGAGCGTGATGCCGGAATTGGGCAGGGTGATGGTTGGAGAGGTGTTGTTGCCGGGGGTTAGTGAGATAACCATTTCATCGATCCATGATTGTGGGGTTGTATGGAGGGTATCGACGAAGGAGGGGGGAGCTTGAGGGGAGGCCGGGGGCGCGAAGGTTTTCAGGTTGTTTCGGTGCCTAGGTGTTCGTGAGTATTTTCCATGTGAGAAGCAGCAGCTATCCTAAGCACTCTGCTGTGCTTAACGATTTTGTACGATATACCTGAGCTCGACATATAGATTGATATGGAGTCTGTGGAGCGATCTTGACGGCGGGAATCATTGGTCTCACTCACTTCGGGGCGAGTCGAAATACCATGGAAGTCTTTATACGATGGATGTGAGGAAGTGAGATGCGGGTGATTAGAAGTATTTTGAAAGCGCTTGCTGTATTAGCGGTCGCTTGCTTTCTGGCACGAGTTGCGATTGCCAGCGGGCTGGTTAAATCCTTATTAGAAACCTCGGTGGGCAATGCAATGTATATGAAATTGCACCATGTTTTTAATGTTAATGGCCTCGAAGAGGCCGAGGATATGATAGTTGGTGTGGTGCTCATTGTTTCTTTGTTGTTGATTTCTATGCTGGCCTGGTTGCTGTCGAAATTCATGGCGCGGAAGCCTCGGTCAGAGGTTTAGCCAACGCTCGTATGCCTGCTTCAACTTTTTAGGTTGTCTGAGTTAATCAGAGTGGACAATAATCTTTGTAATACATCTCCGATTGTCACCTCAATTGGACTCACTGAGCGCCCACTGTACATCGACGAGGGAAACCCATGCAGTTGACCAATGAAACCATGGCCAAACACACCTTCTTGAAAGGCATGTATCAGGACGAGTATTTCCCTGATGCCGTTGTGAAAATGTGCGAAGACGTGCTGGTCAACCTGTGTCGCGAAATCGAGCAGCAAAAGCCTTCTGACCTCGACGCACTGTATGCCCTGACTCACAAAGCGACAGAGCAAATCAACGAGCTGGAGGAGGTGTTCGAAGAGAACGGCAGTGAGATCGAAACCGTCGCCCGCGAAACCATTGCCGAGGATTTCGTACGGATAGCAGACGCTTATGGTTTCACCGACGCGGACATTGAGGAGCTGATTGCGCCGCGTGGGTGGTAATCAACCGCCTGTATGCCCCCTGATGCTGACGGGTTTTGCCAGAAGGGGGCGTACGCTTGAATGCGCTCAGCCTCTGCCTCTTACGCGAGTCTCTGATTAATGAAGCAGGTCATACTAATTCGCCACGGACAAAGCGCTGCCAACGCAGGCGAAGCCAGTGTGGATCACGCGACTATTCCTCTTACGTTGAAGGGGGTAGAACAAGCCCAGTCAGTGGCCCGATCATTCACACATGCGCCGGATTTGATTGTTGCCTCGCCGTTTTCCAGAGCGCAGGCAACCGCCATGGCGACCGCAGCTACTTTTCCCGCCACCCCGCTTGAAACTTGGCCCATCCAGGAGTTTACCTACCTCGAACCCGCACGATGTGCCAACACGACCGTTGCTCAGCGGCGGGATTGGGTTGAAGCTTATTGGGCCAGGTCAGACCCGGCGTTTACGGATGGAGCAGGCGCCGAATCTTTTTCAGGATTTATGGCAAGAGCGCAGGCCTTCCTGGCTCGACTTGCGGAGCATCCTGCCCAGCGCATTGCGGTGTTTTCGCATGGGCAATTCATCAATGCCGTCGCCTGGCTGATCGAGCGCAAGCCGCAGGACATTTGTGTGCAAGGGATGGCGGACTGGCGGGAGTATGAAATCAAGAACCATGTGGCTAACGGTGGTGGCTACATACTGTTCAAGCATGTGGGCGCTGATGACTGGCGAATATGCTCACAACCCTCACAAAACGCTGAGAGCAGATGAAGCCAAACAGCTTCACTTCCGGAGGGCGCTCTGACAACTACAAAAAAATGCTCGTTGTCGTGAAAGCGGCGCCATTTCGGGGTGAGGAATCGTCACTGATCGGGGCTCTGGCTGCCCATGTCAGCTCTGTGCGAAACGACCTTTGACATTCCCACGCCCAGTGCCTGGAGCACCTTGAGGATGGTAGAAAGCTTCGGGTCGCCGCCAGCAGCAATAGACCTGTAAAGGTTAGGTCTGGCCAAGCCCGTGTTCTTCGACAGATTACCCATGCCCCCTCTCGCCTCGATCAGTCGACGGATGGCCGTAAGGAAAACGTCTTCACCCCCTTCTTCGTCGATTTCTTCCAGCGCAACAGACAGGTATTCGATGGCAAACGCTTCGTCTTCACGGAGCATTTCCAGAACGCTTTCATCATGGGAGCGCGTACGAGTCGTCATTTCTTTTTCACCTTGTGACATTTCCATAGAGCCTTGGCTTGGTCTATATCGTTTTGCTGCTTGTCCTTTGAGCCGCCACCCAAGAGAAATAGTATTTTTTGGCCCTGAATCGCGTAATACACCCGAAATCCGGGCCCAAAATCCAGCTTCATCTCAAAGACCCCATCACCCACCTGCTCGGTTACGCCGAAGTGGCCAAGCGCCGCTCGGTCGATCCGGGTAGTGATTCTTGCTTTGGATCGCGTGTCTCGAACGGTGTCGAGCCAACCCTGATAGATATCCACTCCATTGGCAGACAGTACGTGTTCCACTTCGTACATAAAGAATGTACCTTAAAAGAGACAAATAGGTGATTGAATATTCTTATCGCCAGCATGGCTATTGATCGGAAATGAGCGACGCTGTGATTCAGGTTAGGGGAATTACAGAAAATTGGCGTCTGAGAGGGACTGGTATAAAGCGGCGAAATGTTGCGGGGGAGAGGGCTGGGCGCTTGATGAGCGCTGACGTACGCGTTAAATGCTTTGCATAAATCGCTATTAGAGACATGCATCGCTGCAAGCTCCTCTCTTATTTGGAGTGGTACCATGAGTTGAAAAATCATAAACGTATGATTTATAGACGTTTGTGCTTTTAGGTTGCGGGCTGCAATCTCTAAAATTAGTGTCTTCCTTTGTACCGACCCGGGTTGATAAGCACATCGTCAGGAGTAAAGTAAGTTTACCTATTACGTCAAGATAGCTATCCGCTCGCTAAGCCAAATGCCGAAGCATTTATTTACTTGCTAAATTGTGGGCGAAATGCCACTATTAATATTTGGCAGTGGGGATAAAAATGGACTTATACAACCTAAACCTATCAAAAAGTGCTCAGTTTTATAAAGTGAAAAAAAGAATCACTAAAACGAAAGTTAATGAGATTTTTAAGAAAATATCGGAGAGTAGCGTTGGGTATCCTTTATTTAAGATAACAAAAGAAGTGTTAAGTACAACAACAGAGCAGGTCATATGCTCAGCTATTGCCTTTAGAGAGCTATCTGAGCCACCCTTTCTAACGGGAACTCCCATTGAAGAGGAGAAATACTGCTTTGTGCTGCTAATCGAATGTCGTGACTGTATAGCTATTACTAAAAGGAATGTTCCATTTGTAGAAAAAGCTTTGGATGAGTATTTAGAAGAGTTTGATTATGAACGGTTCACAAACTTTCAAGGAAGGAATTCCCCTGAGTACGAAAAAGTCACCATGAATAATATGGCGATATCGAACGCCGTAATTAAGAGTAGATCATATGAGGCTTTCAAGCTAAATGGTCTGCTAGCATCAAACTCTTCAAGTAGGTCGATTCCTCAGAACTTCAGGATTCGCGTGCAAGGTGACACTATAACCTTAACGCCAAACTCGTCCCGAGTAACGTTTAGAGATAAAAAGTCTGGTATAGAAGGATTTTCTAATTGGGTTATATCTACTATTGAAGAGATTAACAATCTCGCAAATGCAAGCAAATTTATCAGCGAGTTTGCAGAGCCCATTACGCTCAGTGAGATTATAAAAAAGAAAATTGATCCTGCTGCAATATTTATCAATTTGGATGAGCTGGATGAAATTATTAGAGGCAGTAGTGGGACCTCTAAATTGCGAATCACCGACGGCTCAACTGAGCGAGACTGCACGCCGGAAGAGATCTCAAGGCTTTTCAATTTATTTAAGTATTCTATTGGTGTGAATAAGGCTAAACAGCTACAGCTCAAAGGCTCTGAATTGCCTGCAAGAATAACGTTAAATAAAAAACAAGTTACATTTCACTCTAGAGTCTGTGACAAAATATTTATCGAGATTAACGGGCAGCCGAGTGTTTCTATTAGTAAGTATATAAATAACACCAAGCCGATTTCGATGATGTTTAACTCTCCGCAGTATGCCTACTTTGGACGGTCTTGCTTTCAAGATAAGCGTCTCATCCCTAGTCTTAGCTCAATACTCTCAATTTTCGATGAAAAATATGATTTTACAGGAGTCAATAGCGAGAAAGAAAAACAGCACAAGAAAGGAGTCAAGCCATTCCCAGACCATATTTCGGAATTTCCCACTGCGTCATTATTCAGAAAGATAGAAGATAATTATTGTAAGTTGCCTGGTATAACTATTTGTGATGATATGAATGACGAATGGGCAGATCATATTTATTTGGAGTCTGACTCCAATCCTCCTGCGATTACATTTATTCATGCGAAATTCACGAAAAAAGACAGCCACGGGGCAAGTAGTTTTCATGAGGTTGTAGCTCAAGGACTAAAAAATATAGGTCGGGTATTTTCCACGTTGGAAGATTTTAAGGAGAAGCATGATAGGGATTGGAATAAGAATTACGAAAATACTAAAATCAGTCGAGTCAGGGGAGGAAAGGTTTGGAATGATCTAGAAAAAGCGCTGACAAAGATATTCGAAAACCAGAACTCCACAAGAAAAATTGTTCTCGCAACGCCCTTTATCAGCAAAAATCAACTTAAAGAAATATTCTTAAAGCTGTCTGATAGTGGTGAGTGTAAACCACATCACACTCAACTCATTTGGCTAATCAATACTTTCATAGGTACTTGTAAAGATCTAGGGGTCCAGCCGCATATTCTGTGCAAACCTTAGAAGCTAGTATAACCATATGTTGTGGTAAGCAACTTATCACGAACACTAGATAAGCCTTTCCTCGGTAGTCGCCGGGGACAGCCCACCCATAAACTGTTATGGTCGTTCCCAGTTGCAACGCAGCATTGAACCTGCCATGCCTTCGTGGCGCTCACGTAACCCACGCTCGGGACCATTTCACTTTCGTGCTGTGCGAAAAACGTTTCATAGGCGTTGTCGAAGCAATTTCCTAGCCTGACCTCGCTCTGTCTGAAACGGTAATATTATAACCGTTACGAAAGATTGGGCTGGCATATTGGCTTCTCTAATCACTATGAATCAGCATGTTCTGCGGGCGCCCACATTTCTCGTAAGTCATGTCTAATGCCTCGACGACCGCTTGCTGTCCGGCCTTGATGAAAATACCTAGTCCACCATTCGTTGAGCAAAGAGGTAGATCACCTCTGCCACGTAATGCCACTAGTGGGGAGCATACACACAAGGTTGTTGCCGCATCTCATATAATTCGTTTATCGAATAACTAATGCGCGTTCCAGCACATTGGTTATGCCAAGGCGTTCCAATGTTATTTTCTTGTAGGCATGCGAGCCGAGTTGCTGAATTACCATGTTTATCTTGCTCATCAACTTGCGCCCTTGAACCGACCTAACTGAAGGCTTTGCTTGCGCATCATGCAGATGATGCTCCGGCTGCCTCCGGTACTACAACTCTGGCTCAACAGTTTTTTGCGGACGCGCAGAGCCAATCTCTCAAAATCCGGATGCTGCCGTGTGCGACAATGTGCTTACTAACACTAATAAGAATTGAGCACTACTACTCGGCAGGCTGCTCACAGTGAGCTGATCAATCAACGGGATCGTTTGTGTTTATCTATCATCAAGAGCGCGGGAGCCTTTTTACAATCGGTCTCTCCCATTCTATCTGGTTGATCCAAGCTTCCAGCTCCTTAGTCTCCTGCTGATCGGGCTTCAATGTCTTGATAGAGCTGCTGGCGTTGCCACCCACACCCCATACTCTTTCCAGCTCATGCCGAGATATTCGTGCAGTTCCATGCCTGCACCTTCGCGTCCTTCGTGCCAGTCTTCCACGAACCTGTGGATATCTTCTTCCAGCACATCGCCCTTTAGGTAGAGCTAAAGAAATCTCATTTCAGCCTCCTGGCCCGACGTCGCAGATAGTGTCTCAATCTGGATTTTCTAGCCCAAAACGAAAAAACCCGCCAAAAGGCGGGTTTTTCTGAGATTTCAAAGGCTGCAAAAAACACCTTTTAAACCTTGTATGGTGCCGGCACCAGGAGTCGAACCCGGGACCTACTGATTACAAGTCAGTTGCTCTACCAACTGAGCTATACCGGCGTAATGGGCTGCGAGTATATAGAGTCTGATGCGCTTGTAAAGCCTAGCTGTCTGATTCAGTTGAAAAAAAATCGACCGTTGGCGCTTCGGGTCGGATGCGGGCGGATGGTGGTGCAGGACGTTTCTGTTGGTTTGGACGGATTGGTCTGTGTGGTAGGGCGGATGGCGTTGAATTCGGGGGTTGATTTTGCCTTTGGTGCGCACAGCTAGTGCCTGACAGAACGCTGGATTTTTCACCTGGTCGCGCAAACCAATGGGTCCAGCGTTGATGGCGATTTGGCGTATGAACAGGCACCCATCCGACCCCGCCATTTTTGGGCAGTTGCGGGGCAGGAGGGCTTTGCATAGGCTTGTTCTCAACGGCCCAGGCTACTGAGTCAGCAGCACGGGTCGTTAGCTTTTCAGCCATGCAGATAAAGGACTATCTGATGAGTGATGCGATGGATCGTAACCGGGTTTGGGGTTTTGTTTGCCGCAGGCTGGTCATTCGCTGAAGAGTTGTTGAAGGATATTTGCAGGTGCGCCTGGCCTGTTGGCTTTGCGCAGGGTGGGGCTGAGGATGGCTGTCTGAATCGCATGAATGTGCGTCTGGATGCCGACGAAGGCTTCATCGATGTTTCAAGAAATGCCCGGATCCTCTGGATTCGGGCATTTTCTTGTGGGCTGGTTGCTGTTGCGTCGGATTTGCACTGGAGCTACCGGCTTTTTGGCCGATACAGCTGTATCGAAAATGGCAGTCAGCCATGGACAGCAAGTGCAATGCAGAGAACGCCTACGCATTACGAGCTGCTGAATGTCGCTCGCGATGCCTCTCCTGAGCAGATCAAGAAGGCTTATCGCAAGCTGGCGCAGAAGCTGCACCCGGACAGGAATCCAGATCCTTACGCCTCGGAGATGATGGGCGTCGTCAACGCGTCTCACGATGTGCTGGCTGACCCTTCGCGGCGCGCGGCTTATGATGCGCAGCTCGCTGCCAACGAGCACAAGGCGCGTATGGACGCTGCGCGCCGCAAGCAGGCACATGCCGCGCGTGGGCAGGCGGTGCATGTGTATGCGGCCACTTCTGCAGCCACTGCTGCTGCGCCGTCTCAGGCGGCTCGTTCCGGGCCGGCTCCCAAGTCTTCTTCCTATGCTTCTGGATCCCCTTCCCGTGACAAGCGTCGTCGCAGTGCGTGGCGTTGGGCGCTGTTGTTTGTGGTGTTCTGCGCGGGTGGCGCGTGGATGGGCTACGACCCGGGTGCAGGCAAGTCGTTTGTGCCGTCCGAGCCTGCGCCGGTTGCGCAGACGTGGGTCAAGCCAGCGCCTGCCACGCCTGCCGCGCCGGTTGAGGAGCCTGTAGCGAGCCCGGCCAAGCCGGTGGATGCGGCGGCGTCTGAGTGTGGCGTGCCGGCGCTTGATCCGATGGGCGCGCCGTGGCCGGACAAGGCGGGTTATGTGAAGGACATGCCGGTGCTCAAGGACAACGGCTGGTCGCAGATCACTGTGGATAACTCGGCGGGCGAGTCGGCGGTGTATGCCAAGGTCACGGATGCGGTGGGGCGCAGGGCGTTTCGGCATGCGTTTGTGCCGGCCGGGGCGGTGTTTACGTTCGCCAAGATGGACCCGGGGCTGTACCTGCTCAAGTACAAGATGATGAGTACGGGCTGCGCCTTTGCCTCGGGGCGGATTTTGCTGGAGGAGACGCCGATGGGCAGTCAGATCAAGTCCAGTGCCTACAAGCTGACGTTGCGCAAGCTGCAGAACCGCAGTGTGCCGTTTGCGCGGTTGAAGGATGATCAGTTTTAGTAGTGAGTCATGACAGGAATGCGGCGCTGCGTATTCAGTCTTCGCGAACAAGTTCGCTCCTACGGCCTTCGGCCAGAATCAAAGCGTCGTACTGTGAACTCACCTTTTGCAACGCTTTCAGGCGCGTTTTTGCAGGCACCGTCTCTTTCTTTTGAAGGATATTTCCGAGAGAATCCCCGACCGCTTGCGCCCCTCTATCTGGGCTTCTACTCTCCGCCCGTCGCTGCCTATCAGCGATCGGGTTTAGTCGCCCGGATTTGAGTTAAGGCGTATCGCGTCGCTGTTTTGTTCAGGTCTTCTTCCTGCACTCTATGGCGGCTGTGCGTGAGGGCACCTTCGGGTGCGCCGGTCTTAGCTCCCGGTCGACTAACCTTTCGCACAGCTGCCACCTCAATCGTTTAGTCGCGACCCAGTGGCAGTTCCATTGAGGAGAGAGCTAAGCATGGTCAAAGTAACCCCCGATCCGCCCAACAAACAGTCCAGCAGCGCACCGGTCTTCGACAAGGCTGTGGTCAAGCGCGCCATGGAGTGTTACCTGCCAATCTCCCGACCGGCCAAGGAACCCCACGACAGCAAGTTCGACTTCATCAGCCTGGAAGCCACCCTGGTGCACGCGCTGGATTTTCTGCGCTGCGCATCGGCCACCGCTCACGAACTCGGCGATGAACTGACCGGTTCGCAACGTGATCTGGCGTTCGCTTCCATGCACATGCTGGAAATGGCCAAAGTCATGGTCGAGCGCTCGCTGGAGTGTGTCGAAGAGGTCTGAAATCTTACGCCGGACAGCTCGTGCACAGGCGTCTGCGTGTGCACGATTGGGCCGCGCAAAACGCTTGCGCCAGAGCCTTTACCAAATCTTTATGCACAATTTGCTGATAAAGATTTGCGCAGTCGGGTAATTGTGTGCAGTCGGGTGCATTGAGCCGCAAGGCATTGTTTTTGCGGGTTACGGGAAGGATTGCGGAAAAAAATAAGGGGCTTCAGTAACTGGCGCGCCAAGCTTTAACGCACTCATCCACATTTTCATCAACAGACTTATCCACAGGTTGCTCAATCGATTTAGGTCACGATTTTCGAGCCAGAATCAGCAGGTTGCGCGGTGTAATCCGGCTGTCACAGAAAGTGCCAACGCTCACGCTGTAACCCTGCTCACGCACATACATCGCCCTGTCCAGCACCAGCCACATCTCCAGCGGACGCCGAAACAGATCGCGGACCAGTTCCAGATTGCGCACTTCGGCCAGTCTCTTCCAGCCAGCTGCCTCCAGGGCTGCCCAGTCCTGCTGACCCGGCGCGGGCATATGCTTGAGTTTTGCCAGATGGTTGCAGTAGTCCGCGTAGGACGCATCCAGCCAGGATGTCGGCAGCGAGGGTGTGGGCAAGTAGTCATCGATGCCGCGCAGGCGGCGCTGCAGCAGGTCGAAGCCCAGGCGGCGGGCCATCGAGATGTCGCGTTGACGGCGTACGCGTGCGCCAGCCGTCACGGTCTCACTGAGGGGCAGACCCAGCTCGTCACGCGACAGCTTCAGGCCGGACGCCTTGCCCTCGCTGGACAGCGCCTGATAAAGCTCGTGCCGGGTGCGGTTATAGCAGCACGGCGCAATCGCCATACGCCGACAGCCGGTCTGGCTGGCCAGCTCCATCAACTGAATGTGCAGGTCGCCGCAGGCATGCAGCGCCACAGGCGTATGTTCGGGTTGCAGGTAGCGCCACGTGTCGTCGGCCATGACATCCTGCTGCACATGTCTGGCGTCGATGCCTTGCCGCGTGCTCAGGGCCAGGCCTGCTTCGATCAGCGCCGGATCGTGCTCCAGACAGGTCAGACGCTGGCCGGGCCCGGTCAGGCGGCGCCCCAGATGGCCTTTGCCGGCGCACCAGTCCAGCCAGTGAGTTGTGCTGTCACGCATGTCCAGATGGCTGGCGAAGGCTTCGATCTGCTGCCACTTGCGCCCTGGCACATCGACGCTCATGCGCGGCTCGACCGGCTGCAGGGCGTGCACGGGCAGTTCGGCGACGTGGCTCAGCGCGACGGCTTCGGCGGCCAGTTGCTTGAACGGGAAGGGCGCGTCGAGGTATTCCGGGTGGTTGTGCGCGGCCTCGGCCTGTTCCAGCGTGCGTTGCCGCAGCCAGTGCGCGAGGTCCGGGTATTTGTCTTCCCATGGCAGAGCCAGGTGCGTGAACGGCTTTGGCCGCCACAAGGCCTGATGTGCGAACAGGAAGCTGTCCAGCGCACCGAAGTGGCTGTCGAGGTGTTCATCCTGCAAGGGAGGTTCAGAGGGCATGGTGGCGGCCTCGTGGGGCAAGGTGCTGGCTGGATCGACGCCAGCACCTTTCATATCAGCGACCCTGGCTTGCGTCTACACGCAATAGTTTTTCCAGCAGCCGGAAGCCCTGCACCAGCACGAAGGTCATGACCAGGTAGAACATGCCGGCGGCGAAGAAGATTTCCACCGGCAGGTAGGTGCGGGCGATGATCGTGCGCGCCATGCCGGTCAGTTCCAGCAGGGTGACGGTGCTGGCCAGCGCACTGGCCTTGAGCATCAGGATGACTTCGTTGCTGTAGGCCGGCAGGCCGATGCGTGCTGCGCGTGGCAGGACGATGTAGAACAGCGCCTTCCATTTCGACATGCCCAGCGCCCGTGCCGCTTCGACCTCGCCTGGCGGCACCGCCTGCATGGCGCCACGCAGGATCTCGGCGATGTAGGCGGCGGTGTGCAGGGTCATGGTCACCACGGCACACCAGAACGGGTCGCGCAGGTACGGCCACAACGCACTCTGGCGTACCGACTCGAACTGCGCCAGCCCGTAATAGACCAGAAACAGTTGCACCAGCAGCGGTGTGCCGCGGAAGAAAAAGATGTAGGCGTAGGGCAGGGCGCGCACCGGCCAGTGACGCGATGCGCGGGCGATGCCCATCGGGATGGCGAGGATCAGCCCGGCGATGACGGCAATCGCCACCAGCTCCAGAGTCAGGGTCGCGCCCTGCGCCAGGCGGGGCAGCCACTTGATGATGACTTCCCAGTTCATGACGCGCTCCTCAGAAAGCCGCGACTGGCGCGTTTTTCAAGGAAGTACATGCCGGTCATGGCCAGCACGGTCAGGCCCAGGTACATGAAGGCCGCGACCATATAGAAGGTGAACGCTTGCTTGGTGAAGCCCACGGCGATCTGCGCGTGACGCATGATTTCTTCCAGGCCGATCACCGAGACCAGCGCGGTATCTTTCATCAGAATCATGAACAGGTTGCCCAGGCCGGGCAGGGCGATGCGCCACATCTGCGGCAGGACCAGTTTGAAGAGGATGCGCGAGCGTGACATGCCCAGCGCCAGCCCGGCTTCACGATGACCTTTGGGGATGGCCAGAATCGCGCCGCGAAACACTTCGGTCGCGTAGGCACCAAAGCAAATGCCCAGGGCGATGACCCCCGCAGCAAAGGCGCTCAGCGCCAGATCGGGAATGTCGAACAGTTTGCCCAAGGCGCGCATGCCGTTGACGGTGCCGAAGTAAATCAGCAGCACCCAGAGCAGTTCGGGAATGCCGCGCACCAGGGTTGAGTAGGTGCTGCCCAGCCATTGCAGCGGCTTGTAGGGCGAGGTCTTGGCCAAGGCGCCGAGCAGTCCGAGTATCAGCCCCAGGCACAGGGCCGAGAGTGCAAGCTGGACCGTCATCAGCGCGCCAGCCGCAAGGGCCGGGCCGAATCCGTGGAGATCAATGTTCATGGGCAGGCTTTGTCAGGGCCGGTCGCCGCGCTTCGACAGGAAGCGGCGGCGACGCGGTCAGGTGAATCAGAGGATGCTGAAAGGGAAATACTTGTCGTTGATCTTCTTGTAGGTGCCGTCAGCGATGATTTCTTTCAGGGCCGCGTTCAAGCGCTCGCGCAGGGCGTCGTCACCCTTGCGCACGGCGATGCCGATCTTGTCGTCTTCAACGACAGGCTCGCCCTTGAACTCGAAGTTCTGACCCGCTTCGCTTTTCAGCCACTCGAAGCTGACGTATTTGTCGGCCAGCATGGCGTCGACGCGACCGGAGGACAGGTCGAGGAAGGCGTTTTCCTGAGTGTCATAGAGCTTGGCGTCCATGATCCCGAGCTTGTCTTCCAGCCAGGTGGCGGCCAGTGTCGAGCGCTGTGCACCCACTGACTTGCCGGCAAGGCTTTCTTTGGCTTTTTCAGTGCTCGATACGTCGATCGAGGAGGTTTTCGGCGCGATGAATTGCAGCTTGTTCGAGTAATACGGGTTGGTGAAATCGACCACCTGCTTGCGTTCTTCGGTGATCGACAGCGACGAGATCAGGAAGTCGAACTTGTTGGCCATCAACGCCGGGATGATGCCGTCCCAGTCTGACGTCACCGCTTCGCACTCGACCTTCATCCTGGCGCACAGGGCCTGGCCGATTTCATAGTCGAAGCCCACCACCTGGCCACTCGCGTCCTTGTTGTTGAACGGCGGGTAGGCACCTTCGATGCCCATTTTCATTGTTTCAGCAAAGGCACTGCCGCTGAAGGCAAGGGTGGCCGCTGCGATCAGCAAGATCTTTTTGTACGACTGCATGGGTGTTGCTCCGTTAGCGGTGACTCGACATGAATTGTTTGCACCTTGCCGACAGCGGGTTTTCGAACACTTGCTGCGGTGTGCCCTGTTCTTCGACCATTCCCTGATGCAAAAACACCACTTCACTTGATACCTGACGTGCAAAATTCATTTCGTGGGTCACCAGCAGCATGGTCCGGCCTTCTTCAGCCAGTGCGCGGATGACGCCGAGTACTTCCTGAACCATCTCCGGGTCGAGGGCCGAGGTCGGCTCGTCGAACAGGATAACCTTTGGTTGCATGGCCAGCGTACGCGCAATGGCGGCGCGTTGCTGCTGTCCGCCGGAAAGTTGCGCGGGGTAGGCATGGCGCTTGTCGGCGATACCGACCTTGGCCAGCAACTCTTCAGCCACCGCAATGGCCTCGGCCTTGCTCTGACCGAGCACGCGACGCGGGGCTTCGATGATGTTATCGAGCACGCTCATGTGCGGCCACAGGTTGAAATTCTGGAACACGAAGCCGATCTGGCTGCGCAAGCGATTGATCTGCCGGTTATCGGCGGCAATCAGGTCGCCGTTGCGCGCGGCCTTGAGCTTCAATTCTTCGCCGGCCACCAGAATCTGGCCCTGATGCGGGTTTTCCAGCAGGTTGATGCAGCGCAGCAACGTGGACTTGCCGGAACCGGAGGAGCCGAGGATCGATATGACGTCGCCGTCGCGAGCCGTCAGCGAGATGCCTTTGAGCACCTCAAGCTGATCGTAGCGCTTGTGCAGGTTGCGGATTTCCAGGGCGGGCGTGGCCTCGGCCATGTGGGGTCCTCATTGAAGTGTGCGCGCTGGCTGCCAGCGAACGCCAAGCTAGCACAGCGTTTAAAGGACAACCATCGACGTCTGGCGTCCAGCGTGGAGGCGCTCGACGGGTTGTCTCATCCGGGCAGCGGACGGTCGCAAGAAGGCAAGCATGATGCCCTGTAAAACAGGGGCGTGCGCGAAAAAGGCGCGATGTTGCCAGCTTTGGCCTGGTGTTGGAAGTAGCATTTGCTGAGCGGCGGTCTGATTTCTGCACCATGTTTGCGCTTGGAAGAAGGTTTGGGGCATTTTTGGTGCGTGCATATAGACGAATCTGAGGCGTTTGGTAACAAATCCTACAGACAGCTAAGAAAAGCCATCGTCTTGCATGCTTCACGGGTCAAGCCACAGGCCTCGTATTCTCTAAGCGACGTCGTTTTCGAAATATTTTGGCGCAATTCTTGCGTCAAATATAAAGAACGGCACCGTAGGTTTCTTTTTACGTAACGCTCCGGTGTGCCTCGCTCGTCTTGCACAGGTGGTTTTATGAGCAGTACCGCTAACTCTTCCGAGCTCGAACAAGGGCTGAAACCTCGACACATTACGATGCTGTCGATTGCTGGCGTGATTGGCGCCGGGTTGTTCGTCGGCTCCGGCCACGCGATTGCCGAAGCCGGGCCTGCCGTGCTGCTGGCGTATGCCGCTGCGGGTACGCTGGTGGTGCTGGTGATGCGTATGCTGGCCGAAATGGCCGTTGCCTCGCCTGACACCGGTTCGTTTTCAACCTATGCCGATCGCGCTATCGGTCACTGGGCCGGGTTCACCATCGGCTGGTTGTACTGGTGGTTCTGGGTGCTGGTCATCCCGCTGGAGGCCAACGCTGCTGCAACCATCCTCCACGCCTGGTTCCCCAACATCGCGATCTGGATGTTCACGCTGGTCATCACTTTGCTGCTGACGGCGACCAACCTGTTCAGCGTAAAGAACTACGGTGAATTCGAGTTCTGGTTCGCGCTGATCAAGGTCGTGGCGATTATCGCCTTCGTGGTGCTGGGTGTTGCGGCGATCTTCGGTCTGCTGCCCACCAGTAACGTCAGCGGTGTCAGCCATCTGTTCGACTCCGGCGGCTTCCTGCCAAACGGTATGGGCGCGGTGCTGGCAGCAATGCTGACCACCATGTTCTCGTTCATGGGCACCGAGATCGTAACCATCGCAGCGGCCGAGTCCAAGAACCCTGGCAAGCAGATCACCAAGGCCACCAACTCGGTGATCTGGCGGATCTTCCTGTTCTATCTGGTTTCGATCTTCATCGTTGTGTCGCTGGTGCCGTGGAACGACCCGCGCCTGGCCGAAGTGGGCTCGTATCAGACCGTGCTCGATGCAATGGGCATTCCGAACGCCAAGCTGATCGTCGACCTGGTGGTCCTGGTCGCTGTGACCAGCTGCCTGAACTCGGCCCTGTACACCGCTTCGCGCATGCTGTTCTCGTTGGGCAAGCGCGGCGATGCACCGGCGCTGTCCAAACGCACCAGCAAGGGCGGTACGCCTCACTGGGCGGTGATCATGTCGACTGCGGCGGCGTTCCTGACCGTGTTCGCCAACTACATCGCGCCTGCGGCTGTGTTTGATTTCCTCCTCGCCAGCTCCGGTGCCATCGCACTGCTGGTGTACCTGGTAATCGCAGTGTCGCAACTGCGTATGCGCCAGAAGCGCATTGCTGCGCGCGAGGCCATCGACTTCAAGATGTGGTTGTTCCCATGGCTGACCTGGGCCGTGATCGCGTTCATCGTCGCGGTGCTGACCATCATGCTGCTGCAGGAAGAGCATCGCCTCGAAATCATCGCCACCGGCGTGCTCAGCCTGTTGGTGATCAGCGCTGGCCTGATCGTATCGCGTCGCCGCAAGGCCGGTCGCGTAGGCGCTGCTGCGTTGGGTTGATCGCGCCCTTGGGCGGATGACGTTCGTGCCAATGCCACGCATTGGCACGAACTTGCATCAGCGTGCGGCTCTGGTGTCTCTCTTCATCAGCAGGTCGGACGCCAGCGTGTAATCCTTCTGGAAGGCAGGGCTTTCGATCCACTCGATTGCGCTGTCTTCGTCTTCATCGTGGTACATGGCGCGGTACACGATCAGCAGGCCCATCATGAAGTCCGTGGCCGGGTCTTCGTCCTCTTCGGAAATCACCAGTGCCAGCACCGGGTACTGCAGGAAGACGACGCACAGCGCGAGCTGGCTGATGGCCTCCGCTTGCTTCATGGCCGTGAACAGGTCGTCGTAGTCGGCCGGGTCAAAACCGTTCTCGACAATGTCGCTGAAGTCGAAGGTATTGAGGTCGAGCTCGACGTCGTCGAACGGCTGGTTGACCAGCGCCGAGGCAAACACCGGATGAACCAGGCTGGTTGCAGCCTTGCCCGAGCGGTTCTGCTTGGCCTTGATCTTTGCGCGCTTGGCACGTTTTTGCTGCTTGTCTGGCGAGGCCATGAGCGGTCCTTTGGCTGGCGTGGGGTGCGATGGGCGCTATTGAAGCGCAGACGGGCCTGATAACCAAGGTTTGTGCAGTAATCAGCGGTCGATAAAAAACCCGCAACATGCGGGTTTTTGATTTGCGGGGTGTTACCGACGCGTCACCGCTTACTCGGCTTTGCGAACGCTTCGGCTTCATCCATGCGGTTGGCGAACATGCTGACGGCTTCGACCGCATCGCTTGCGCCATCGCGGATCTGCACGATGACCTGCCCGGCCTGGTCTGCCAGCGTCACACCGCGAATGGCACCTTCCTGCGTGGCGTCCATGCTTGCCACGGCTTCGCGTGTTTCGGCGAGGATCTTGCCAATCATTTCGGCAATTTCGGTGGTCGAGCCGCTGGTACGTCCCGCCAGTTGCCTGACTTCGTCGGCCACCACGGCAAACCCGCGGCCCTGATCGCCCGCCCGTGCCGCTTCGATGGCTGCGTTGAGCGCCAGCAGGTTGGTCTGATCGGCAATGCCACGAATGGTGTTGACGATGGCGGTGATCTGCTCGGAGCGATCGCCCAACTGACTCACCAGCTTCGCCGATGCACCGATGTTTTCGGAGATCTGACGCATCTCCCGCGCCGTGTCCTGAATGACCAGGGTTCCCTGTTCGGCCACTTTCTCGGTTTCTGCGGAGATATGGTAAGCGCGCGACGCACCATGCGCGTCCGCTTCCTGTTTTTCGACGCGCTGGGTAATGTCGCTGGCGAACTTGACGATTTTGTAGAGTTTGCCGTCGACATCAAAAACCGGGTTATAGGTTGCTTCCAGCCAGACGACCCGGCCATGTTTGCCGATACGTTTGAACTGGTCACCGATGAACTCGCCGTGGTTCAGTTTGCGCCAGAACTCGGTGTATTCCGGACTGTTGACCAGTGTCGGCTCGCAGAAGGTTCGGTGGTGCTTACCCTTGATCTCGGTCAGCGCATAACCCATGACGTTCAGGAAGTTGTTGTTGGCGGTGATCACATTGCCGTTGGGTTCGAATTCGCAGATAGCCATCGCCCGGTCTACCGCTGCCAGCTTGCTGCTGGTTTCGTTCTCCGACATCACGCGTGTGGTGACGTCCAGGGCGTACTTGACCACCTTGACTACGTTGCCCTGCGCATCGTTTACCGGGTTATAGCTGGCTTCGAGCCAGACGCTGTGGCCATTCTTGCCGACGCGCTTGAAGGTGCCCGAGATGAATTTCCCGGCCTTCAAGGACGCCCAGAGATCAGCGTACTCGCGGCTGCGGAGCATTTCCGGTTCGCAGAAGTCGCGATGCGTCTTGCTTGTCAGTTCTTCGGCCCGATAGCCCATCGCTGCGAGGAAGTTATCGTTGGCACGAAGTATTTTGCCATCGAGACTCAGCTCGATCACCGCCATCGATTTTTCCAGCGCGCTTGTCAGTCCGTTGAGTCCATCTACCTGGGCCTTCATGGCCGTCAGCTCAGCTTTGTTCTTATTTCCGAACATAACGTGCCCCTTGGTGTATTTGCGGACTTACTGTGATGAGGCTATCGACTCGAAAGGCTGCAGCATGAATGTGCACTGCTACAATCGAAAAAATAAATCAAGTATTTTTTTTGACGCCAGAAGACGCGCAGGTCTGATTTGCCAGGAAAAGCATTCGGCAATGAGTTCGGGGCTAATGCGGAGGTGATTTGCCCGCCAGATTCCGGACAAAGAAAAGCCCGCGATGGGGGAGCGGGCTTAAGGATTCACACTTGGGAGCAGCTCTACAATGACGTGGCCGCTGTGAAAACTTTGTGAAGAGTTTTCACTGTTTTACTTTTTTTCAGGCTGAATGGTATTGGTCACTTCGGACGTCGGCACGAAGGTCTTCGACTCTTCGGCAGCCGCTTCCTTGGACTCGGCTTTATCCTTGGCCGCTTCGGTGTTCTCTTTGGCCGCTTCGTTCACTTTGTCCTGAGCAGACTCCATCTTCTCCTGGGATTTCTCCTGATGCGCCTGAGCGTCCTGTGCCTTCTGTTCGGATTTGCTGTCGCAGGCAGCCAGACCCAGAGTAGCGGCGAGGATGAGGGCGGAGGCGGTTAACTTGAGCACGGAATTTTCCTTGTGGAAGCAAATGTATGGCTTCGAGGGTGGACGGCGGGAGTTAGTTCAATGGGATGGAGGTGGCAGAGCTCTGGATGGCTGGTCTTGAGGCGGTCGAAGCATCGGGCTTCCGCGCTGCATAACGCATGTGTGAGCATGCCTCCTCCACGCGAAGGCCTCTCGCAGTCGATAACCGATTCTTGAGTTCAATTATGGAGACCGTACGGATGACCGATCAACAAGTCGCCTCGATAAGCGCGCAGACTGACGTGGACACGTACACCCGCGACAGCGAACATATTCGCGACTTGATTCTTCGCAAACAGGCCCGGAGCGCAGACATCGAAGCCATCCGGCTTGCGCTGATCGAAGGCGAGTCCAGCGGGGAACCTCGTCCATTCAGCGCCGATGAGTTCAAGCAGAGAATGTTGAAAGCGAATGGCTGACTATCTAGCTCATTTGCTATCACCAACCCTGATTAGGAATGTATCTCTACCGCTTAGCTGAATCAGAGGCGCAAATGTGCGCAATGAGAAACCCGACGCCAAGCCGGGCTTTACGCTATGGCTTATAGAGCCAGTCGCGAGACTCGGCATTAGCCCTAAGGATCTTTGCTTTTTTCTCGATCTCTTTCTTTTCGTAATCACTGAAATCGATCAGGACGTGCTCGGGAAACTCTTCTGGGTCGGCCACGGTTGGCAGTCCAAGTGCTAGGCACTCTCCCGCGGTGATAGAAACAACGCCGGCAGAACGGCAGTCCTCCCTTGCGGTGAAGTGAGCGTACGAAGCGTCTGGCGTAATCAAGTCACCGTCATACGAAGAAAGCTTTTTGTCGTCCTTGGGGGTTGGGCGAAACACTTGAGAGGTGATTTTCCCGTCTTGAACAAAACTAGGGTGAACCTGGCGCAGCAACTGAGTTTGATCATCCATCACACTTCACCCTTTGCCGCCTTGGAAATGAAATCTATTAGCGAATCAACGTCAGCTTTGGCTTCGAGATTCAGCTCCATAAAGGTGTCTGCTCCATCCTGGATGTTAAGCCCATGTAGCTCAGCTGTTTTTTCTTTTGGAAAGATTTCAAGGCTGACGTCTTGGTTGCCTGTCCTCCACTCCAGCTGGAAGCCACCTTCGGCAGTAGGGTAGATAAATGGTGTTGGCAGCGTAGCTGGGTACTGGTCCCTAAAGAATGACTCTATCCAATCAAACTCTTGAGGGCTGGGAACCACGCCGCGACCGTCAAGCCATCCGACTCTCAAAAGTCTGAGCTCATCCAGTCGTGCTAGCGGGTCATTAGATTCAATAATGACTGCGTCCTCAATAAGGTCCAGAGAGTGGAGCTTTTCCATCCGGTCGAATCTGCCAACACCCGACACTGAGATTTTAAGGCCTTCACGAAATCCTCGCGTAGCCTCAAGGATGGTGTCGAGATGTATTGCATCCATTTTTGCAGTGATTTTTTTGCTATCGGGTAACAGCAGCTCAAAGCTCATTTTCGCTTGATCAATCTCAGGTACTAACCCTCGGACAGTGACTTCATCCGTAAGAACCTGATTCTGTGATGCTAGCAGAAGCCTACGCCGGGTTACCTTTGAAAGCCTGGCAGGCCGATCAGTACCTGGTCTAAATTCCAATACCTCCCCATCACGCAAACCTCTGCCGAATCTGTCGAAATAGCCAAGCAGCGTAGCGGGTATGTGCTCTGTAATCGAAAAACCCTGTTCGGCAGCGTCGATGGCATTGCCGATCGACTGCGCCGCTTGAAAGAAATAACCCTCATTAGCAGCAGCGAATAGCCCGGCGGTGGGGTCATTGTATTCAATCACGATGCTGGGGACAGCGCTTCCCTCGCCGACAGAAGACAGGTTTATGGATAAGTGATCCGTAAACCCTTTAGGCGCTCGGACTCTGCCGTGTTGCTGTACGAACTTCCACTTGGCTACGGCCACCACGAATTCTTCGAGGGCTGCCAAATCCTTGAGCAGCTCCAATGGAATCGTATGGTCATCAAACCGTGCGCCGACAAGCCGCGGTGCGACAAATGGCCTTTTCATGCGACGTCCTTTTCTTAAGTCATGACTGTTTTATAGTGGCGCAGGTTGAAAATCCCGCCGCGCCCTACGACACAGCCTCCATTTCGGTGGCAGCTGGTTACTCTGTCATGTGCTAAGAAATTCGAGCAAGCGAAAATATGGTGCCAACGATTTCAGGCGCGCGATTAGCGGTGATGAAGTCAAACCGGGTAGCCATGAAGCGGTAGATGCGTCTTGTGTCATGAGCTGGCACCCTCCCGTCCAGGGTATAAGCTTCACTGCGTTTTTGTGGTCTCTGACCTTGGTGAGGTGAGCGCTTTGCTGGCTTGTTTTGACTAGATTTCCAGACCGAGCTGGGTCCGCCCTCGATCTTTGTGGCCTGCCGGGGAGCATCCGCAAACCCCAGACAGCAAAAAGCCCGCACGAGGCGGGCTTTTTGTGTGCTTTCAGGTGTGCTTGGCATCACCTGAAAACGGAAGGTGGTGCCCAGAGACGGAATCGAACCGCCGACACGGGGATTTTCAATCCCCTGCTCTACCGACTGAGCTATCTGGGCAACGGGGCGCATTAGACGTGTTTTTCAGGAGGTCGTCAAGCGTGTTTTTTAAAAAATTTGAATTATTACCGACGCTTACGACCTTCACTGCGTGAAACGCTTTATTTTTCGGGGGGAACGTAGCCTTCGGCCTGGGCGTATTCTTCGCCGGAGAGAAACTTGTCCATCTCGGTCTGGAGGAATTTACGGTCTTCGGCGTTCATCATGTTCAGGCGGCGCTCGTTGATCAGCAGGGTCTGGTGTTTCTGCCAGTCGGCCCAGGCTTTCTGCGAGACGTGGTTGAAGATGTCCTCGCCCTTGACGCCCGGATACGGGGCGCGTTCCAGGCCGGGCAGTTCTTCTTTGTATTTGCGGCACATTACGGTGCGGGTCATGACGACTCTCCTGCGTTCAATACGTCGGCTGCGCGTTTGAGCAGCTTTTTCACCGGGGCGGCAAGGCCCAGGCGTGGCGGGGTGGCGAGGTTATACCAGAGCCAGTCGGCCTCGGCCACGTGATCGGTGGACTCCTGGACCTTGACCAGCCAGGGTTCGATGCTCAACTGGAAGTGGCTGAAAGTGTGGATCAGCCCCGGCAGTTCATGGTGCTCGCCCAGTTGCAGCGCGTGTTGGGTGGCCAGGTGCTGAAGGTCGTCGAAGTCATCCAGTTCCGGCAGGCTCCACAGGCCGCCCCACAAGCCGCTGGAAGGGCGACGATAAAGCAGGATCGCGCCGTCTTCGTTGGCGAGCATCGGCATGAGCGTGCGTTTCTGCGGCACGGTCTTGCGCGGCTTGGGGATCGGGTAGCGCGTTTCCAGGCCCAGCATGTGCGCCTCACAACTGCGCTCCAGCGGGCAGAGCAGGCAGCTGGGTTTGCTGCGGGTGCAGAGTGTGGCCCCCAGGTCCATCATCGCCTGGGTGTAGTTGTTGACCCGGCTGTGCGGCGTGAAGCGTTCAGCGGTGGCCCACAGCTGTTTGGCCACCTTCGGTTCGCCAGGGTAGCCCTCTTGCGCGGTGAAGCGCGCCAGCACGCGTTTGACGTTGCCATCGAGGATCGGTGCGCGAATGCCCATGCTCAGGCTGGCAATCGCGCCTGCGGTGGACAGACCGATGCCGGGCAGCAGGATGAGTTTTTCGACATCGCGGGGAAACTCGCCGCCATGATCGGCGACGACGATTTTTGCCGTTTTCTGCAGGTTGCGGGCGCGAGTGTAGTAACCCAGCCCGGTCCATAGGTGCAGCACTTCGTCCTCGGGCGCTTCGGCCAGCGCCTGCACGCTCGGCAGGGCCTCCATGAAGCGGTCGAAATAGCTCAGAACGGTGCTGACCTGGGTCTGCTGCAGCATGATTTCCGATACCCAGACCCGGTACGGCGTGATGTCTTGTTGCCAGGGCAGGTCATGTCGGCCATGACGGTCGTACCAGTCCAGCACGGCGCTGGAGAATTGTTCGGGTTGCATGGCCTGGAGGGCTCTCGTCGAGATGTGAGTCGGGATATGAAATGGAGCGCCGCGAGGGCGCTCCTGAGCAGTTCACGTTGCCCTAGCGTTTGAACAGTCCCTTGAGGGCGTCCTTGAGCTCGGGGCTGACCTTGTCACCGAGTTTGTCGTTCAGCTTGTCCTCAAGCTTCTCGCTGATTCGGTCGCCCGCCAGTTTCGCAGCGATCTGGCCGACGCCTTCCTTGTCCAGACGGCAGGCCTTGGCGCCCAGTTCCAGCGGGCCACGGCACTGCACCGGCCACTCGATGCCGACAAAGCGCGGGTTGATCTCGCAGGCCGGGTCGGGCATGTCGCTCTTGTCGCCTTCGACGATGATGCCGACGCGGTAGTTCATGCCCAGGACGCGCAGGTCGACGTCGCCGTTGCCGTTGACGGCCATGCCCGGCGTACGGACCTTGAGGTCCGGGTTGCTGGCGACGCCATTGCGTATCACCAGATTGCCGTTGAGCTGCTGGAAAGGAGTGTCCTTGGCACGCGGTTCGCCGCTGAGCGTCTTGCGGTTGAGGATCGAAATCCCCTTGCACAGCTGCTGCTCCAGGTTGGCATTGACCAGTACGCCGTTATTGAGCGCAAAGCTGGCGGTGCCGTTCAGGCTGTCGATCAGGGCTTTTTCGCTGTTGCCTGTGCCGGTCAGGTTGCTGTCGAGGTTCAGCATGCCGCGCACCGGAGGTGTCTGGCCCTGGCTTTCCAGAATGCGTTCGACCGGTACCTTGGCAATGCGCGTCTGCACCGTGGCCACAGGCGTGTCCGGACGCGCGTCCAGATTGCCCTTGACCTCGAAATTGCCGTTGTACAGATCGCCACTCAGCGTATCGACCTTGATAAGGCCACCGTTGGCCTGGGTCTTGAGCGCTGCGTTGTCGATAGGCAGTTTGTTCAGGGTCAGTTTGCCGAAGCTCAGGTCAGCCTCGACATCCAGCGTGCGCAAGCGCTCCAGCGGCAGCAGTTTTGCAGTGCTCCAGGCGGCCTTGGTCGGTTGTTCGGGCAGCGGCGAGTCGCCCGCAGCGGCGGCGGCTTCACCGGACTGCACCTCGGATTTGCGCGCGGCCTTGGCACCTTTGCTTTCTTCGCTTTCAGCCGGACGGTAGCGGTCGGCGTCGAAGGTATCGCCCTTGAGCTGGACACGCAGCGCCTGCTTGGCGAAGTCGTCCACCGCGATGCGACCCGTGAAGGTGCTGTCGTCGACTTTCAGGTTGAGGTTTTCCAGCGCAAGGCTGGTAGGCGTGCCTGCCAGACGCGTGACCATTTCAACCTTGCTCAGCGCGCCCTCGGACATGGCTGGCAACGGCTGGCCGATGTTCTCGAAGAACGCGCGCAGATCAAGCTGGGCAATGGACAGGCCGCCGCTGATCTGAGGCGTTTTGTCCAGATCGCGGGCACGCAGTTCGCCGAGTGCACGCAACTGGTTGGCCGAGACTTTGAGGCTGTTCCATTCAGCGATGTTGGCGGCCAGGTCGACGAGCAACTGGCCTTGCGCCGAGAAGGTCACGGTCTTGCCTTGCAGCGGCTCGCCGGCGACTTCACCGGACAGGCGCATGTCTTCGAATTGATAACGCTTGAGCACACGGTCCATGCGCAATGCGCCGACCAGCTCGGTCTTGGCGCGCACGACGGGCTGGTTGGTGCTCAGGAACGCCGTCAGTTTGATCGGGATATCGGACGCCTCACGAATCGGCCCGGTACTCAGTTGAATGCTCTCGGCCATGAAGGTCCGGCCTTTTCGCGCATCGCTGTAATCCACGCGGGCGTTGTTGACGGTCAGGCTGTCGATATCCAGGCGAATTGGCTGGGATGGGCGATCCGCTTTGGGTGCGTCCGCAGCCGGGGCCGGGGTTGGCTCGCCAGGTGCTTCAGTGCTCGCCACGGCAGGCTTGCCGATGTCTTCCCAGTTGCCATGACCGTTTTCATCGCGGTGCAGGGTCAGGTTCAGGCCTTCGACGCGAATGTCGCTCATCTGTACCTGGCGACGAAGCAGTGGCAGGACGCGAACGGACAGGCCAAGCATCTGCACATCGGCGAACGGCTGATCGGGAGCGGTCAGGGTGGCGACATGGGCGTCGTGCAATTCCAGGCCGAGCCAGGGAAACAGGCTCCAGCCGATATCGCCGTTGAGCGTCAGCTCGACGTTGGCCTTGTCGCGTGCCAGCTGGCGAATCTCGCCTTTGTAGTCGTTGGGATCAAACAGGTGGGTCAGGGCAAAGCCGAGAGCCACGATGATCAGCAACAACCCGAGAATAAACAGCCCCAGGATTTTGCCGAACGCTTTCATGGGCGAGTCCTTGTGTCGATGTTCAAAAATAGCCCACGAGTATACCGCTCTGACGAGCCGACCGGGCTGCGGATACCGTTATTGCTGTCTGGTCCCCGGTTCGGGACGCTGGCACCGTGCGCCACTACGTTTGGGAGCCGATGAAAAGTGCGAGTGGTCTTGTTGCGATATATCTTCCGAATCTTCGCAAGCCGGCCGTACAGCACGCAGGTGCCGGTCCAACTAAGCTCAAGACAGGTTTTCGTGAGTGCTTAATTGGTTGTATCTATGACTCGATAGAGCACGTGGATTAACTTGCGAAAATAGACAATAAAAAGCATATGACGAGATGCTTATTTGCCATCAGAGAGTGATAGTCTCCGTTTTTGCTGGGTCGGGTGCGTCTTTTTGTCACGTATCTGAATAACCTGCCGATAAAACAGACATGGCCGCTCGGCACTGAGTCTGTGGCGGACCAGCGGACCATCTGCGAGCTTCACACATTGGGGTAATTATAATGAGCACAAGCACAGCCTTGGGCGGCGATGCCGTTCAGCCTGCGTTCTTGTCCAAAGAGCGCATTATCGCCAAGCCAGGTTTCAACCGTTGGCTTGTTCCACCTGCAGCATTGGCCATCCATCTTTGTATCGGTATGGCTTACGGCTTCTCGGTATTCTGGTTGCCGCTGTCGAAGGCTATCGGTGTTACGGCACCTGTCGCTTGCACACCGGACATGGGTTTTTTCGCGCAGATGTTCGCGTCGACCTGTGACTGGCAGATCTCCATGCTGGGCTGGATCTACACACTGTTTTTCATCTTCCTGGGTTGCTCGGCTGCCATTTGGGGTGGCTGGCTGGAGCACGCAGGTCCACGCAAGGCGGGTGTGGTTTCGGCCCTATGCTGGTGTGGTGGCTTGCTGATTTCCGCACTGGGCATTTATACGCACCAGATCTGGCTTATGTGGCTGGGCTCGGGCGTAATCGGCGGTATTGGTCTGGGGTTGGGCTATATCTCCCCGGTATCGACCCTGATCAAGTGGTTCCCGGACAAGCGCGGCATGGCGACCGGCATGGCGATCATGGGCTTTGGCGGCGGCGCGATGGTGGGTGCACCGCTGGCTACGGCTCTGATGGGTCACTTCGCTTCAGCTGAAAGCGTTGGCGTATGGCAGAGCTTCGTGGTGATGGCGGTGATCTACTTCATCTTCATGATCGGCGGTGCACTGGGCTACCGCGTTCCGCCAACCGGCTGGAAACCTGAAGGCTGGACCGCTCCGGCTGCCAAGGCCAAGAACTCGATGATCACCAACCGTCACGTGCACGTCAGCGTGGCCTGGAAAACACCGCAGTTCCGTCTGGTCTGGCTGGTGCTGTGCCTTAACGTATCGGCCGGTATCGGTATTCTGGGCATGGCTTCGCCGCTGCTGCAGGAAGTCTTCGCCGGTAAACTGCTGGGCCTCGACCTGACCTTCAGCCAGCTCAATGCCGACCAACTGAAAGCCATTGCTGCGATTGCAGCCGGCTTCACCGGTCTGTTGAGTCTGTTCAACATCGGCGGTCGTTTCTTCTGGGCTTCGTGCTCGGACTTCATCGGTCGCAAGGCAACTTACTTCGTATTCTTCGCACTGGGCTTCCTGCTTTATGCGTCGGTTCCGACCCTGAGCCATATGGGTAGCATTGCGCTGTTCGTAGCCGCGTTCTGTATCGTGCTGTCGATGTACGGTGGCGGTTTTGCGACGGTTCCGGCTTATCTGGCTGACCTGTTCGGTACGCAGATGGTCGGCGCGATCCATGGTCGTCTGCTGACTGCCTGGGCTGCGGCCGGTGTGTTGGGTCCGGTACTGGTCAACTACCTGCGTGAGTACCAACTCGCACACGGTGTTGCACGTGCCGACGCCTACGACATCACCCTGTACATCCTGTCGGGTCTGCTGGTGCTGGGCTTTATCTGCAACCTGCTGATTCGTCCGGTTGCCGACAAGTACTTCATGACCGACGCCGAACTGGCGGCTGAACAAGCCATCGGTCACGACAAGGGTGCCAACGCCACGACTTCGCTGGAGTGGAAAGCATCCGCAGGCAGCAAGCCGCTGGTCATCGCCGCCTGGCTGGCCGTAGGCATCCCGCTGGCATGGGGCGTCTGGATTACCCTGCAAAAAACCGCAGTGCTGTTCCACTAAAAGCCTGCCGGTAACAGAAAAGCGCTTGCACCTCGGTGCAGGCGCTTTTTTTTGCCTGGGTTTTTGGTGCGCTGCGCTTTTGATCATCGCGTCCGGATTTTATTCGTCGCGATAGTCATATTCAGTTGACCCTATGTACTCGATGCACTGCCCGTTCCGGTGCATACGCTGCTACATTAGTCAGCCCTGATTTTATTGCCCGAAGGAGTTGTTTGCATGCTAGCCCACGTGGAGTCATACGCCGGTGATCCGATCCTTTCGCTGATGGAGACCTTTGGCAAGGACTCGCGTGCGGACAAGGTCAATCTGAGCATCGGCCTGTATTACGACGCACAGGGCCGCATCCCGCAGTTGGCATGCGTAGCAACGGCGCAACAGCAACTGGCCGAAGGCGAACAGGCAGCGTCCGTGTACCTGCCGATGGAAGGCCTGGCAGCGTATCGGCAGGCGGTGCAAACCCTGTTGTTCGGTGCCGATCACCCGCTGGTTCAGGCAGGCCGCGTCGCCACCATTCAAACCGTGGGTGGCTCGGGCGCGCTGAAGATAGGTGCCGATTTCCTCAAGTATGCGTTTCCGGACTCACAGGTCTGGGTCAGTGACCCGACCTGGGAAAACCACAACGCGCTGTTCGGCGGGGCGGGCTTCAAGGTCAACGCGTACCCGTACTTCGATGCCCAGACCGGCGGCGTCAGGTTCGAGGCCATGCTCGACACGGTGCAGGGGCTGCCTGCGCAGAGCATTCTCCTGCTGCACCCGTGCTGCCATAACCCGACCGGTGCCGATCTGACGGTGGCGCAATGGGACCGCCTGATCGACGTGATCAAGGATCGTCAGCTCATCGCCTTCCTGGATATCGCCTATCAGGGCTTCGGCAAAGGCATCGACGAAGACGTCTATGCCATCCGGGCGATGGCCAACGCAGGTATCACAACGCTGGTCAGCAACTCATTCTCGAAAATCTTCTCGCTGTATGGCGAGCGGGTAGGTGGGCTGTCGGTGGTCTGTGAAGACGCGGCGTCCGCGGCCAACGTGTTCGGCCAGCTCAAGGCGACCGTGCGCCGCAACTACTCCAGCCCGCCTGCGCATGGTGCCTTCCTGGTCTCGAAAGTGCTCAACACGCCGCACTTGCGCGAGCAGTGGCTGGGTGAAGTCGAGGCCATGCGCCTGCGTATCATCGACATGCGCACGCGGCTGGTCGAGGTGCTGGCGCAGAAGGTCTCCGGCCACGATTTCAGCTTTATCCTCAGGCAGAACGGGATGTTCAGCTACACCGGTCTGACCCCGCAGCAGGTCGACGAACTGAAAGATGTTCACGGCATTTACATGCTGCGCAGTGGCCGAGTGTGTATGGCAGGTTTGAATGAAGGGAATATCGACAAGGTATGTGACGCAATCGCGAGCCTCTTCGCCCGTTAAATACCCTGCTGGTCGTCTGTTTGCTTCATGGCGGGCGCTTCTGGGCCTATAATGCTCGCCTTTTTTTCGCCCAATGATTTTGCGGAGCTGGTGATGGCCGAACGTAAGGCGTACGTCGAGCGCAATACTCTGGAAACCCAGATCAAAGCCTCGATCAACCTGGATGGTACCGGAAAGGCCCGATTCGATATCGGCGTGCCTTTTCTTGAGCACATGCTCGACCAGATCGCCCGGCACGGGCTGATCGATCTGGACATCGAATGCAAGGGTGACCTGGCAATCGACGATCACCACACGGTGGAAGACGTCGGCATCACCGTGGGCCAGGCGTTCAGCCAGGCGATCGGCGACAAGAAGGGCATTCGTCGTTACGGCCACGCCTACGTGCCGCTCGACGAAGCGCTGTCGCGCGTGGTCATCGATTTCTCCGGGCGTCCGGGCCTGCAGATGCATGTGCCGTACACCCGCGCCACTGTAGGCGGCTTCGATGTGGACCTGTTTCAGGAGTTCTTCCAGGGCTTCGTTAACCACGCGAACGTGACGCTGCACATCGACAACCTGCGTGGCACCAACACTCACCACCAGATCGAGACCGTGTTCAAGGCTTTCGGTCGTGCGCTGCGCATGGCGGTCGAGCTGGATGAGCGTATGGCCGGACAGATGCCATCGACCAAGGGTGTGCTCTGATGCAGACAGTTGCGGTCATCGATTACGGCATGGGCAACCTGCACTCTGTCGCCAAGGCGCTGGAGCATGTGGGCGCAGGCCGTGTGCTGATTACCAGTGACGCCAAGGTGATTCGCGAAGCCGACCGCATCGTCTTTCCGGGTGTGGGCGCGATTCGCGACTGCATGGCCGAGATTCGCCGTCTGGGCTTTGATTCGCTGGTTCAGGAAGTGAGCCAGGATCGCCCGTTTCTGGGGATCTGCGTCGGCATGCAGGCGTTGCTCGACAGCAGCGAAGAGAACGGCGGTGTGGACTGCATTGGCATGTTTCCCGGCCAGGTAAAGTTCTTCGGCAAGGACCTGCACGAAGAGGGCGAGCACCTGAAAGTGCCGCACATGGGCTGGAACCAGGTCGCTCAGGCGGTGGATCACCCGCTGTGGCATGACATTCCGGATCAGGCGCGTTTCTACTTCGTGCACAGTTTCTATATCGATGCTGCCAATCAGCGTCAGGTGGTCGGGCGTGGCCATTACGGCCTCGATTTCGCCGCTGCGCTGGCCGACGGTTCGCGTTTTGCCGTGCAATTTCACCCTGAAAAGAGCCACACCCACGGCCTGCAGTTGCTGCAGAACTTCGCCGCCTGGGATGGTCGCTGGTAAGCACATGAGCAAAGCCAAGGGCAAACCGCCGATCCTGACCCTCTCGCCCGAGCATGAGCAACAGGCGATCGACAAGCTCAAGCGCCTGTTCGCAGAGCGCTTCGAGCTGGATCTGGGCTCGTTCGAAGTGGCTGAAGTCCTCGAGCTGTTCACGCGCGAGATTGCCCCGCATTACTACAATCGCGCCATTTTCGATGTTCAGCAGCAGCTCAAGGAGCGCTTCGAGAGCATCGAAAGTGACTTGTGGGCACTCGAAAAGAATTAGATAAAGCAGCTTCAAGCGTTGAGCTTCAAGCCGCAAGAATCAGTGAGTACGCATACTTGCAGCTAACCGCTTGCAGCTTGCCGCTCTTTCAGACCAAGGAATAAGCATGCTGATTATCCCCGCTATCGATCTCAAGGACGGTGCTTGCGTCCGTCTGCGTCAGGGCCGGATGGAAGATTCCACGGTGTTCTCCGATGATCCGGTGGCCATGGCCGCCAAGTGGGTCGAGGGTGGCTGCCGTCGTCTGCATCTGGTCGATCTGAACGGTGCGTTCGAAGGTCAGCCGGTCAACGGTGATGTGGTCACGGCCATCGCCCGACGCTACCCGAACCTGCCGATCCAGATCGGCGGCGGCATCCGTTCGCTGGAAACCATCGAGCATTACGTCAAGGCGGGCGTGAGCTACGTCATCATCGGCACCAAGGCCGTCAAGGAGCCCGAGTTCGTGGCCGAAGCCTGCCGTGCGTTCCCCGGCAAGGTGATTGTCGGTCTGGATGCCAAGGACGGTTTCGTCGCCACCGATGGCTGGGCTGAAGTCAGCTCGGTGCAGGTCATCGATCTGGCCAAGCGTTTCGAGGCCGATGGCGTGTCGGCCATTGTCTACACCGACATCGCCAAAGACGGCATGATGCAGGGCTGCAACATCCCGTTCACCGCGGCATTGGCGGCTGCCACGCGGATCCCGGTGATCGCTTCGGGTGGCATCCATAACCTGGGCGACATCCAGGCGCTGCTGAATGCGAAGGCTCCGGGCATCATCGGCGCAATCACCGGCCGTGCGATTTACGAAGGCACGCTGGATGTGGCTGAAGCTCAGGCGCTTTGCGACCGCGAACAACGCTGAACAGCTGGAGATTGACCCTGTGGCCCTAGCCAAACGCATCATCCCCTGCCTGGACGTCGACAACGGTCGAGTGGTCAAGGGCGTCAAGTTCGAGAACATCCGCGACGCAGGCGATCCGGTGGAAATCGCTCGTCGTTACGATGAGCAGGGTGCCGACGAAATCACCTTCCTCGACATCACCGCCAGCGTCGATGGCCGTGACACCACGCTGCATACCGTCGAGCGCATGGCCAGTCAGGTGTTCATCCCGCTGACCGTTGGCGGCGGCGTGCGTACCGTGCAGGACATCCGCAACCTGCTCAATGCCGGTGCCGACAAAGTCTCGATCAACACGGCCGCGGTGTTCAACCCCGAGTTCGTCGGTGAAGCCGCCGCGCGCTTTGGTTCGCAGTGCATCGTGGTCGCCATCGACGCCAAGAAGGTCTCCGGTCCGGGCGAAACCCCGCGCTGGGAAATCTTCACCCACGGCGGGCGTAAACCCACCGGGCTGGACGCGGTGCTCTGGGCGAAAAAGATGGAAGACCTGGGCGCTGGCGAGATCCTGCTGACCAGCATGGACCAGGATGGCATGAAGAACGGTTTCGACCTGGGCGTCACGCGCGCCATCAGCGATGCGCTGGGTATTCCGGTGATTGCTTCGGGTGGCGTCGGCAACCTCGAGCACCTGGCTGCCGGCGTCATCGAGGGCCACGCCAGCGCTGTATTGGCGGCGAGTATTTTCCACTTTGGCGAATACACGGTCCCCGAGGCCAAGGCTTACATGGCCAGCCGCGGGATTGTCGTGCGCTAAGTCACTGCGCATAAAGGCAGGCGCCGCTTGTTTCAGGCCAAGGGTTTGAAACAGCCGGCGCTCGCTTTGTTTCAGCCCTGTGGCATTCGACTATTGCCTCTAAGCGACATCGCCGGACAGCGTGCTAGACAGTGCGCCGGGTTCACGGCACTCTGCATGCGTCGTTCACGATTGAGTGCCGGAACATGTTCAAACGCCTATTGCTTGCACTGATCGGGGTCGGTGTCTTGTCGAGTGAGGGTGTCCGGGCCAGCGAGTCGACGCCTTATTCCATGGTGTTGCTGACCGAGAACTTCCCGCCGTTCAACATGGCGGTCGACGGCAAGAATTTCGCCCAAGAAAACAACATCGACGGTAGCGCCGCCGAGGTGGTGCGCGAGATGTTCAAGCGCGCGAATATCGGCTACAGCATGACGCTGCGCTTTCCGTGGGACCGGGTCTACAAACTGGCCCTGGAAAAGCCCGGTTACGGCGTGTTTTCCACGACCCGCCTGCCCGAACGTGAAAACCTCTTCAAATGGGTCGGCCCGATAGGTTCCTACGACTGGATCATGTTGGCGCGCGGCGACAGCCCGATCACCTTGACGTCGCTGGGACAGGCCAGGGATTACCGGATCGGCGCCTACAAGGGCGATGCCATTGGCGAGCGTCTGAAAGCCATGGGCTTGAACCCGATTCTGATGTTGCGTGACCGCGATAACGTGAAAAAACTCGCCAACGGCCAGATCGACCTGTGGGCAGTAGGCGATCCAGTGGGCCGCTATCTGGCGAAACTGGAAGGCGTGACGGGCCTCAAGACGGCGCTGCGGTTCAACAGCGCCGAACTTTACCTGGCAGTCAACAAGAGCACGCCTGACGAGATCGTCAGACGCCTGCAAAAAGCCCTCGATCAGATGCGCGCCGAAGGCTGGGTCGATGCCGCCAAGGCGCACTATCAGTAGCCGCTCAACCTGCTGTGGGCGACGGGATGATGTCTTCGCGCAAGGCGGATGGCTGGCCGTTGATGTCGTGGGCGTAGGTGCAGATCTTCAACGGCAACGACTGCGCGCGTAATACCAGATTGCGAAACTGCGGCTTGAAACCGTCAGAGGCGGAGCAGTCGGTGGTGTCCGGCTTGCCCATTTTGACCGTGTAGTAGTCGATCAGCCGGTGCTCGTGCGACCAGATGACCGATGTCGTACCAAAGCGGTTTTTGCCTATCTGCACGTGCGGCTCCGGAGTAGGGCCTGCCGCTTGGAGCTCTATCGCAAGCGTCAGTGCGTTGCGCATCAGACCGATGCTGGGGCGTTGCTCGGCCGAAGACACACCGACCATGCACAGCCAGTTGATGCCGATCTGTTTGTCCACAGAGTCATCGATGGCCGCGTCCTGCGAGCTCATGGTATGGCTGTAACCCGCCGGGTCTTCGCACTGCATGGCCGAAGCGACCTTCTTGTAGCGATACAAGGGCGTGTCGACCATGAAGCGCAAGTCCCAAGATGGATAGACATTCCTGCCCTCGGCATCCAGTTGTACTCTGGCATGCTGTGCAGGCTGCCGGCCCAGTGTTTCGAAATCGACCGAGAAGACTGGAAACAGATCGCACGTCGCCGGGTCCGTACTCAGCGTGCCGCTGACAAAACACTTCTTCAACAGCGTGACCGGGTTGCCATAGTTGCTGTCGGCGACCATGGGCGGAAAGCCGGGTATTTCATCACTAAGGTCTTCGGTCGGGTTATCCGACGAAGCCTGGTTGGTGAGGTTCATGACCGCATAGAGCTCGCCGTTGTCACGGGTCAGCAGCGGACTGCCGGACGCGCCCGTACCGACATCCCGGCACTGATTGCGTACGGTGTGACGCCAGACCCAAGGCTGCTCCATGATCACCTCCGACGTCTGGTGAACACAGGCCGCCATGCGCAGGTGCCCGGTATCCTTGTCGAGCGGTGCGCCCACCCACAAAATGTCGCGACCCTGTTCGGGCATCTCCCTGGCGAGCCTGATCGGCTGAATACCGTCGTTGACGAGCGTTTCAAGCGTGGGCTGCAACTCGACGACCGCCAGGTCGACACCCTGCATGCTGCTCCAGCTGACGCGCTTCAATGGATAGCTGCGGGCCTTGCTGTCAGTGAAGAAATTGAACTGCACGCTGCCTTCGACTTCGCCATCGGTGATGATCACGCCATTCTGACGATTGATACAGTGGCCGCTGGTGATTACGTAGGCGGGCGCGTCAGACGGGCTGTCGACGCTTCGGCTATCGATCAGCGTCGCCGTACAGTTTGACCCTGACCTGCTGTTGATACGGCCAATGCCGTTCCAGTGGTCGCGTGAGCCGTCAGCGTTGAGCAGGGCTGTCGAAGGTGCGAGAGCCATCAGCCCTTCGCCCAGGTCTGCCGGCGTGGCGTGGATGGAAAAAGGCAGCAGTGCGGCAATGCAGCACGCACCCGTCATCATGGTCGGTTTCATCATCAATCCCTGATAAATGTGTCTGGGCCCCCGTCATTGGGGGCACCTTCCTTTAAGCCGGAATTGACACGTTTATCAAGGCAGAAACGGTGGTGGACACGGAAAGTAGATTTGTCGGACTTAGCGTATGGAAAGTGCTGATACAGACTTGGGGGGGATTAGCCCTAAACCCTTGTGTCTGGCCGTTGCTCTGTCGCTGTGTGAGATAGTCAGGCTAAACTCACATCAGTTCTGATGTCAGTCAGGAATGGAGTAATCAAGCCGCCTGCCGTATACACGTTTATCGCGACATACCTTGGTTCTGGCTGTTTCCTGCAGATAAAAAAAGCCCCGCCGAAGCGGGGCTTTTTCCCTTCAGCCTTTACAGGCCGTCGAATGCGTCGCAAATCCATTCCCAGGTCCTGTAGGCACTGAAAATATTCATCGCTAGGCGCAGCAGGCGTTTTATAGGTCGCATACTGTTGTCCTCGTGAAAGGACTGCCTCTCTTGGCGTCTCCCAGCCGAACTTCCAAGTCGGTCTCACGCGAATGATCCCTTGAGGCTGGTCCAGCTTAAGGCCTTTCGATAAAGCCGAGACGGGTTCCTAGGCCCGCGTCGAAAGGTCCTGCAACAGACGTCACCGACTGTTGAGCCGGCTCGCATCTTATCAGCCTTTTGAGAGCCTTTTAGTGCCCGCTTTTTTACCATTGTCAAAAAATAGCCTGATCCTGAAAATTTTCCATGAGGCGATTTTTCGTGTTCCGTTTCGGTATCTTCGAGGCCCTCAACAGGTTTTTCCAAGGGGCTTAATGGGCCCTGATTTGTGGTGCCATTCGCACAAAGGGTGTACTATCAGCCTCACACGCGAATGATCCCTTGGGATTGCGGAAATGGTTCCTAAGCCATTTCCATCAAAAAAGCCGCTTCCTAGAGCGGCTTTTTTTTGACCTTTTTTTGGGAATGCTTCCCCAATCAACTGCAATCAGGTGAGCTGGCAGTACGAGTAGAGAGCAACCTTGAGCTCTGGCTGATAGCGACACGCCGGATCAGCGATAAATCCCATTCTTGCCATGCGCCGCACTCGCCTGATTGCCGCGTTCGCTGATCATGCTGCGCAGGTCGATCCATTCGACGCCTTGCGCTTTGAGGTTGGGCAGTTCGCGTTCCAGGACGTCCAGCGTGACAGGGTAGGGGTGGCCGATAACCACGGCCGAGCCATATTTGCGGGCGATTTTTATCGCGGTCTGCAATTGGTGGGTGATGGCTTCTGCAGTGCGTTCGTCGTCCAGGAACACGTCACGCGAGACGCTGGCCAGCCCGATACGCTGTGCCTCGGCGGCTGCCACGGTTTTCGCACTGGTGCGGCTGTCGACGAAAAACAGGTGACGGCGCTGTAGCTCGGCCATCAGCCAGGTCATGGCGACCGGCTCGGCGGTCATCCGGCTGCCCATGTGGTTGTTGATACCGGCTGCATACGGCACTTTCAGCAGGGCAGCATTGAGACGGCTTTCCAGCTCGGGCAGTGGCAGTTCGGGGTGCCAGGCGTAAGGACCAGTCGCGGGGTCCATGGGCATGTGCAGCATGACCGTTTTGCCTGCGCGATGAGCTTGGCGGGCAAACTCGGTGGCATGCGGGGTGTCGGGCATGATCGCCAGGGTGACCGGGCCGGGAAGCGCCAGTGTGCGGCTGTCGCGATCCTGGTTCTGGCCCAGGTCGTCGATGATCAGGCTCAGGTAAGCCTTGGGCGGTTTGCCGCTGTTCTCGGCTGGCGCTGCATGAGCAACGCCAGTGATCGTGAGGGTCAGCAGTAGCAGAGCCAGAAAGCGCATCCGTCAGTTGCCGCGGGTGATGCTCAGCCCTTTGAGCAGGCTGAGTGCCTGGCTGAGCTGGAAGTCGTCATCCTGCGGACGCGCCTTGGCGGCTGCGCCACTCTTGACGGTCGGTTTGTCTGCGCCGCCGTTGCCATTGCCCAGGTGACCCATCAGGTCGGCTTCCTTGTAGTTCTCGCCGTCCGCTTCGTTGGTGACCTTGGCCCGGCGTACCACGATGTCCGGGTTGATGCCTTGGGCCTGGATCGAGCGGCCGTTCGGCGTGTAATACAACGCGGTGGTGATCTTCAGGGCGCGATCGTTGTTCAGCGGCAGGACGGTCTGCACCGAGCCTTTGCCGAAGGTGTCAGTGCCCATCAGGATGCCGCGCTTCTGGTCTTGCAGGGCGCCGGCAACGATTTCCGATGCCGAGGCGCTGCCGCCGTTGATCAGCACTACCAGTGGCACGCCTTCGCTAGCGTCCGCCGGGTCTGCCGAGAAACGCAGTTCGGAGTTGGCGATGCGGCCTTTGGTGTAGACGATCAGACCCTTGGTGAGGAAGTGATCCGCCACCTGCACCGCCGATTGCAGCACGCCGCCCGGGTTGTTGCGCAGGTCGAGAATCAGGCCACTCATCTTCTTGCCGTTGTCCTTGCGGAATTTGGCCAGCGCCTTGCCGACTTCGTCACCGGTCTTGACCTGGAACTGGGTGATGCGGATATAGCCGTAGCCATTTTCCAGCATCTGCGCCTTGACGCTCTTGACCTGAATGGTTGCCCGCGCCAGGGTCACGTCAAACGGCGTGCCGCCATCGCGAACCAGCGTCAGGGTGATCTTTTCGCCGATCTTGCCGCGCATCTTGTCGACCGCTTCCTGCATGTTCTGGCCCTGGGTCGGCGTGCCGTTGATCTTTACGATCAGGTCGCCTGCCTCGATGCCAGCCTTGGACGCCGGTGTGTCGTCGATGGGCGAGACCACCTTGACCAAACCGTCCTCGACGCCGACTTCGATGCCCAGCCCACCGAACTCGCCGCTGGTGCTTTCCTGCAGCTCCTGGAAATCTTCCGGGCCGAGGTAGGCAGAGTGCGGATCAAGGTTGCTGAGCATGCCTTTGATGGCGTTCTCCAGCAGGGTCTTGTCGTCGACCGGCTCCACGTAGGCCGCCTTGACCCGGTCCATGACCTCGGCAAAGGTGCGCAACTCGTCGAGCGGCAGCGGTGGCTTTGCGGTGGCATTGGTTTTGGCGGGCGAGACTGCTGCAGGCGTGGCTGGCGCGGTCTTTTCGGCAGCTTGCGCCAGAGGCGCGCCGATAACGATGGCAATTGCCAGGGCCAGCGAGGTGAGGCGGGACAAATGCAGCATGTCTAACGAACTCCTACAAATATTGACGCCGACTTATCCTTGAGTGCGGCACCATTGGGCCGGATCGCTGGGGCGACCCTGCTGACGAATAGCAAAGTACAACGCTGCCGTGTCCTGACCGCCACTATTGCCGACCGTGGAAATCGCTTCACCGGCTTTTACAATGTCACCTGCCGACTTGAGCAGGCTCTGGTTATGCCCGTAAAGGGTCAGATAACCGTTGCCATGGTCGAGAATGACCAGAAGCCCGGCACCGCGCAACCAGTCGGCGAACACCACTCGTCCGCCATGCACGGCACGTACCTGGCTTCCGGCTGCGGCGCTGATCATGACGCCGTCCCATTTGGTACGTTCGTCATCACCGCGGGCTTCACCGAAACGCGCAAGCAGTCGACCATCGATAGGCCATGGAAGTTTTCCCTTGGCCTGTGCAAAAGGTCCGCCATAGGAAACACCGGCACTGGAAACGACTGCGCCGGGGGCTTTGACCGGGCGACGCGGTGCCGGTTCATCATCGCTTTTGCTACTGCTGTTGCTGCTGTTATTGCGGGCGACGGCTTCAGCTTCGCGCTGACGCTTCTCTTCCGCCTCGCGGGCGGCAACCAGCGCCTTCTGGCGAGCTTCTTCGGCTTCACGTGCCTGGCGGGCCAGGGTTTCTTCGATGGTCTTGAGGACTTTGGCCAGATCGGCCTGATCCTGCTGACGGGCCTGCATTTTCTGATCGCGAGCCTTGTAGTCCTGATTCAGCTTGGCCAGCGCCTGCTGACGTTCCTGGCGAACCTTGGCCAGCTCTTCGCTCTGGCTGTCCAGACTGCTTTTCTGCACCAGCAGTTGGGCCTGTTGCAGGTCGATGTCTTTTTCGACATTGGCCAGCTGGCGCAGGGTTTCATTGAAGTTGCGTAGCTGTTCCAGGCGCGCCTGGCTCAGGTAATCGTAATACGTGAGGGTTCGGGCGAACTTCTCGGGGTGTTGCTGGTTGAGCAGCAGCTTGAGGTACTCCTGGCGGCCACTCTGGTAAGCGGCGCGGGCCTGGATGGCGATCAGGCGTTGCTGTTCAACGCGGGCGCTGTTCAGTTTCTTTTTTTCACTGTCGAGCTTTTGCAGCTCGGTTTCGGTCTTTTTTAGTTCCTTTTGCAGGACCTCGACCTGCTTTTCCAACTTGCCCATTTCGGTTTCAGTGGTGCGCAGGTCCTTCTGGACGCCTGCACGTTCTTCCTGAAGCTTGCCCAGGACTTTTTGCAGCTCCGCCACATCCTGACGCGCAGCATCTATCTGTTTTTGGGTTTGCACACGCTCGTCTTCGGCAAACGCCGGATTGAGCAGGCAGATCAGAGCAAGGGCAATCAAGGCGCGAAGCATGTGGGTGGGCGATACCGAGGAATTGTGAGAAAAAATGTCAGGCCTAGTATGCCCGCCATGCGCTGCAAAAAAAACGCCTCGCAACCACTGCTTTGAGGCCTGAAACATAAAAAACCGGCCTTGCCTGATGGCTAAAGGCCGGTTTTGACCGGGTTACTCGTTCACAAGAATCGAGTGACCGGTCATTTCCTGCGGTTTCTCCATGCCCAGCAGATGCAGCATGGTCGGCGCGACATCGGCCAGAACGCCGCCTTGGCGAACTTTCAGCTGACGTTTGCCCACATAAACGAACGGTACCGGCTCGGAGGTGTGCGCGGTGTGCGCCTGGCCGGTGTGGTCGTCAGTCATTTGCTCGACGTTGCCGTGGTCAGCGGTGATAAGCGCTTCACCACCGACTTTTTCCAGCGCCTCGGTGATGCGCCCGACACACACGTCCAGGCATTCCACAGCCTTGATCGCGGCTTCCATGATCCCGCTGTGGCCAACCATGTCGCCGTTGGCGTAGTTGACGACGATCACGTCATAACGCTGATGTTCGATGGCATCGACAATCTTGTCGGTCACTTCCGGTGCGCTCATCTCAGGCTGAAGGTCGTAGGTGGCGACTTTCGGCGACGGGATCAGAATGCGCTCTTCACCCGGGAACGGTTCTTCACGCCCGCCGGAGAAAAAGAACGTAACGTGGGCGTATTTCTCGGTTTCGGCGATGCGCAGCTGGGTTTTGCCGTTGTCCGCCAGATACTCGCCCAGCACGTTTTTCAGGCTGCCCGCAGCAAAAGCGGACGGCGCAGGAATGCTGGCCGCGTACTGGGTCAGCATCACGTAGTTGACCTTCGGCTGACGGGCGCGTTCGAAGTCCTTGAAATCGTCTTCGACGAACACACGGGTCAGTTCACGGGCGCGGTCGGCGCGGAAGTTCATGAACACCACCGCGTCGCCATCTTCCACGCGGGCGGCTTCGCCGATGCGGGTGGCTTTGACGAACTCGTCGTTCTCGTCGCGTGCGTAGGCGGCTTCGAGCCCGGCAACGGCGCTGTCTGCGTGGAAATCGGCGGTGCTGTCGACGATCAGGTTATAGGCAGACGAAACCCGGTCCCAGCGGTTGTCACGGTCCATGGCGAAGTAACGGCCGACGATCGTGGCGGTGCGGCCTTTGCCCAGGCGGGCGAAGGTTGCGTCCATCAGCTCAAGGGATTTCTTCGCGCTGCGCGGTGGCGTGTCGCGGCCGTCGAGAAAGGCGTGCAGGTAGATTTTTTCTGCGCCGCGTTTGACCGCCAGTTCCGCCATCGCCACCAGATGGTCCTGGTGGCTGTGCACGCCGCCATCGGAGAGCAGGCCCATGATGTGCACGGCCTTGCCGGCGCTGACAGCTTTATCCACAGCGGCGCAGATGGTCGGGTTCTCGAAGAACTCGCCATCGCGAATCGCTTTGGTCACCCGAGTGAAGTCCTGATACACCACGCGCCCGGCACCCAGGTTCATGTGCCCGACCTCGGAGTTGCCCATCTGCCCGTCCGGCAGACCGACATCCATGCCCGACCCGGAAATAAGGCCATTGGGCATGGTTTGGTAGAGGCGATCCATGACCGGCATCTTCGCGGCCAGAATGGCATTGCCCTTGTGGCTTTCGCTGTGTCCGAAGCCATCCAGGATGATAAGAACCAGAGGTTTTGGCGTGGCAGTCATAGAACCCACTCGATGCTGATTGGATAAAGAGATGAACAAAGTACAAGGGAACGGCATTTTAAGGACAAGTTCAAACGGCGTCACTGCCGTACGGACTTTGGCCGACCTTGGCTGCTGTGTATACTGGCCGACATTTTAACGCCCTGGAACCTACTGATGGTTGCTCACCTGCTTGAATTCGCCACTAACCACTATTTGATCACCGGTGCCTTCGTCATTCTGCTGGGACTGCTGATTGCTTACGAAATGAGCAAGGGCGGCGCCAGCCTGAGCACTCGCGAGCTGACCGCACTGGTCAACAGCGATCAGGGCGTGGTCATCGACGTGCGCTCGAAAAAGGATTACACCGCAGGGCATATCGTCGGCTCCCTGAATTTCCCACAGGACAAGGTACTGACCCGTACCGCCGAACTGGAGAAATACAAGGACAAGACGTTGATCATAGTCGATGCAATGGGGCAGCATGCTGGCACCACCGCCCGCGAGCTGCTCAAGTCCGGCTTCAAGGCGGCCAAGCTGTCCGGCGGCATTTCCAGCTGGCGCGGCGATAACCTTCCTCTGGTGAAGTGAACATGGCTCAAGTCATCGTCTATTCCAGCGACTACTGCCCGTATTGCATACGTGCCAAACAGCTTCTGCAGAGCAAGAGCGTGGCCTTCGAGGAAATCCGCGTCGACGGCAAGCCGCAGCTGCGTGCCGAAATGACCAAGAAGGCCGGTCGTACTTCCGTACCGCAAATCTGGATCGGCTCGACCCACGTGGGCGGCTGCGATGACCTGTTTGCTCTGGAGCGTGCCGGCAAGCTCGATGCGCTGCTGGCCTGATATCCCTTAATCTTTCAGCCTAATCTGACAAGGATCCGAGATGACCGATCAACCGAACAACGACGCCGTTGCCAACGAAGAAAACGGCCCACAATTCTCCCTGCAGCGTATCTACGTTCGCGACCTGTCGTTCGAAGCGCCAAAAAGCCCGGCGATCTTCCGCCAGGAGTGGACGCCGACCGTCAGCCTGGACCTCAATACCCGTCAGAAGCAGCTGGAAGGCGATTTCTACGAAGTCGTACTGACCCTGTCCGTGACCGTCAACAATGGCGACGAAGTTGCCTTCATCGTTGAAGTGCAACAAGCCGGTATCTTCCTGATCAAGGGCCTGGACGACGGCGCAATGAGCCACACCCTCGGTGCGTTCTGCCCGAACATCCTGTTCCCTTACGCTCGTGAAGCCATCGACAACCTGGTCGTACGTGGCTCGTTCCCTGCGCTGATGCTGGCTCCGGTGAACTTCGACGCCCTGTACGCGCAAGAACTGCAGCGCATGCAGGAAGCTGGCGAAACGCCGACTGTTCAGTAAGCGTTACCGCTGCAAACAAAAAGCGCCTTTCGGGGCGCTTTTTTGTGCTTGGCCGCTCGGTCTAGGCAAAACCGTGCTGACGCCATGCTTCATAGACAGCCACGGCCACCGTGTTGGACAGGTTCAAGCTGCGGCAGCCTTCACGCATGGGCAGCCGCAGGCGATGCTCGCTGCTCAGCGAGTCGAGAATATCGGCGGGCAGGCCACGGCTCTCCGGACCGAACAGAAAGGCATCGCCTGGCTCAAAGCTCGCATCATGAAAAGGCCGAGAGCCTTTGGTGGTGAAGGCAAACAACCTCGGGTTGCCTATCTTCTCCAGACAGCTTGCCAGGTCAGCATGTGTCTGCAGCGTGGCATACTCGTGATAATCGAGCCCGGCACGGCGCAAGCGCTTGTCGTCCAGCTCGAAACCCAAGGGTTCGATCAAATGCAGGGTGCAGCCACTGTTGGCGCATAGCCTGATGACATTGCCGGTATTCGGCGGAATTTCTGGTTGAAAAAGGATGACGTGAAACATGCACGGCTCCGAACGAAAGGACGGGATGCATTCTACCCTTGAAGAGGACCCGAGGCCGAAGCTATGGCCGCGTGTTCTTGGTTCCATGGCGATTGTCGGGTTTACCGTGGGCACCATTATCGGCCGCCTGCAGCAGCCTGATCCGGTCGAGCTGGAGCAGATCGAAGAATTGCCTGCCGGTCTGGCGCTCTGGTTCAACGAAGAACCGAAGTATCGCGGCGCGACAGTCGATGGTGCAGTGGTAGTCAACGTCGATGCGTCAGGACAGCCGTGGACGGGCCAACTGAGGTTCGACAATCGGGTTGCGCGCTGGAAGGTGGAACGAGGAGAGAAGGGGTTGGTGCTGACGCTCCTGGCAGCCCGTCCGCTTCACGGCGACTGGCGCACTGAGAAGGTGGACGGGCGCTGGAGACTGGAGGTCAGTCTCCGGGAGGAATAAAAGAGGGGAATCCCCGGCCTGCCTGTACCAAGGTCCCCAAAACTGGTGATGTAATACCTGTTGCAGGGGGCGTGCCAGTTTTCAAATCGTTTCAGAAAAAACGTATTCGCGTGAGAAGCGGATCCTCACTGCGTGAGGCCATGCTTTATTCCTGAAACTCATAACTCTTTGAATTATAAATATTTATACATGTTGCTCGTGTGCCGGAAGTGATTTGGCTATAGAGCGGAGTTGTAGTGCCGCGTCGTTCATCCTTGATAACGCAGTACACGTTCCAGCCTTCCGGTTTTCCAGAAGCGCACTCAATTTGCGCACCACTAGCGTGCAGAAACCCATACTGATGCACTCGTCCATCCGAACTCGATGATGGATCGGTGCCCCTCACGTGCACAAATGAGCCGTTTGCGCATTGGCCAATCGGCTGGCTGCCATGGTGCCCGACACCAGAATTGCCTTTTTGTTCACATGGACTACAGTGAAGGACGGCTCTGAAGGCCGAAAATCGCTTGAAAATGGCCCAAAAAAGCAAAGTGAAAAAAATTTTTTGTGCTTGAACAAGGCGCGCCGTCAAAGTGATGACAACTGTCACATTAACTGACTAATCTCCCCGAAGTTCCCGTAATACAAGGCTTTCGCCAGTTTTGCATCAGCACTCTGCTGGCGGAGATCGAGACCGGTGAAGGGGCATTTTTCCGGTCGGGGGCACGAAAACGATAGATCTGACGAACGGTACCAAAATAAGTTTTGGGAAATGGGTAGTCAGGTCGATACACTCCGTGACGTCTTTGCTGACACGAGTTGTGACAAATGACTGGATGTTCTCAAGATTCCAGCAACGGTTTCTTCAGCGCATAAAAGCATTGCACCGACGTGTTGGCATCGACCAAAGCGGTCTAGTCAAAAGTCAGGGCGAACAGAATCCATTGATCTCGGATCGGGACTGTCGCCTATCGCTAATCCGTGGGTCAGGGCCAAGCCCGGCACCATGGATATAAAAAATTAGATTCACGAGGAGCGTAGTAATGAAGAAGTCCACCCTGGCTTTGGCCGTCACCGTTGGTGTATTGGCTCAGCAGGCCAGCGCAGCTGGTTTCCTGGAAGACAGTAAAGCGTCCGTCAGTTCTCGTACCCTGTATTTTGACAACGATTTCCGCGAAGGCACTACTCACAACAACCGTGAGACGGCCACTGGCCTGAAATTCGACTACCTGTCGGGCTTCACTCAGGGTACTGTCGGTTTTGGTCTGGACGTCCAGGGATTGGTCGGTGTTCACCTTGATGGCGGCCGTGGCAACCACGGTCCTGCAGCGAACGGCGGCATTCTGCCTACCGACAGCGACGGTTCTGCTGTCAGCGAGTGGAGCCGTCTGGGCGCCAACGGCAAGGTACGCTTCTCGAAAACCGAGCTGAAAGTCGGTAACGCATTGGCACCTAACCTGCCAATTCTGGTCAGCAACGATAGTCGTCTTCTGCCTCAGGCTTTCCAGGGCGGCATCCTGACTTCCAAGGATCTGGACAACGTCACCTTCACTGCCGGTCAGCTGAACAAATCCATCGGCCGTGCTTCGAGCAACTGGACTGACCTGTCCATTGCCGGCGCTTCCGAGACTGCCGATCAGTTCCGCTTCGCCGGTGCTGACTGGAAAGTCACCAAAGACCTGACCCTGCAGTACTACTACGCAAATCTGGAAGACTTCTACAAGCAACACTTCCTCGGTTTGGTGCACGTTTACCAAATCGACGCCAACCAGTCCTTCAAGACTGACCTGCGTTATTTCAACAGCAGCTCTGACGGCAAGAACAGCGACGCAGCAACCGGCTACCGTTTCAACAACAACAACGGTTATGCCAAGAACGCTGGCGAAGTGGATAACTCCACCTGGTCCGCCATGTTCACCTACGCCTTGGGCGGCCATGCGTTCATGGTTGGCCATCAGCAGATTGGCGATGACGGCGGCATGGTTTTCCTGAACCAGGGCAACGTCACCAAGAACGGCACCAGCACTTCGAGTCTTGAAGGCAACGGCGGTTCGAGCTTCTACCTGTTCACTGACTCGATGATCAACGGCTTCAACCGCGCGGGTGAAAACACCACGTTCGGTCAGTACTCGTATGACTTCGCCAAGGTGGGTGTTCCAGGCCTGAAAGCAGCCATCGCTTACCTGCACGCAGACGACATTCGTGATCGCACTACCGGTAAAGAAGAATACTCCGAGTGGGAAACCGACATGCGTGTTGACTACGTGATCCAGAGCGGTCCGATGAAAGGTTTCGGCACCACCCTGCGTCACGGTACTTACCGTGCCGATGGCGACCTGAACAACTCGACCAACACCGATCAAACCCGTCTGATCTTCAACTACACCTACAACTTCATGTAAGTGTATTGAGGCTTAAAGGAACCCCGCCCCGTGCGGGGTTTCTTTTGCCTGTTTTTTGATATTCCTGACAGGTCTATTGGGCGCATTATTTATTCTTTTTAACTTCTCTCGACAGGGCGCACAGTAGTGCTATACCAAGGCCTACCCGATACAGACAAGGAGCAACACCATGACACTGCGACTTGGCGACATCGCCCCTGATTTCGAACAGGAATCCAGTGAGGGGCGTATACGTTTTCATGAGTGGCTCGGCGACAGCTGGGGTGTGCTGTTCTCTCATCCGGCTGACTTCACGCCGGTGTGCACCACAGAGCTGGGCTTCACTGCCAAACTGAAAGACGAGTTCGCCAAGCGCGGCGTGAAAGCCATTGCGCTGTCGGTGGACCCGGTCGATTCGCACATCAAGTGGATCGACGACATCAACACCACGCAAAACACCCTGGTCAACTTCCCGATTCTTGCCGACGCTGACCGCAAGGTTTCTGACTTGTACGACCTGATTCATCCTAATGCCAACGACACGCTGACTGTGCGCTCGCTGTTCGTGATCGATCCGAACAAGAAGGTGCGTCTGACGATTACCTATCCGGCCAGCACCGGGCGTAACTTCCACGAGATTCTGCGCGTCATCGACTCCCTGCAATTGACCGACAACTACAAGGTTGCCACGCCCGCCAACTGGGTGGACGGCGATGACGTAGTGATCGTGCCGTCGATCAAGGATGAAGCCGAGATCAAACAACGCTTTCCCAAGGGCTATAAAGCGGTCACGCCTTATCTGCGCCTGACACCACAGCCAAACCGCTGATTTCCGATCTACCAAGCGTGGGGTTATTCGGGCCGATCTATCGGCCCTTTTTTATTCCTTCCTCACAGCCGCCTGCTGCGTCGCTTCATCAATCGCGGACGCGGAGCATGGGCACGATAGTCGAGATTATCGTTCCGCACGCTCCAGCGTGGGAATGCATGTCGTGACGCTTTGCGTCACAGGTCCGGAGGGTGCAGGCAAAGGCATTTTCTTTATATTCATTTATGGAATAACTAAATGAATAAATAAGATTTATAGATATAAAAAAGGGCTGTTAATGTCGTGCCTATTCCCACCTTGCTCGTTCCTCAGCGGTCGAGCAGGGGATCACCCCAAATAGGTAAAGGAGCGCATATGCGCACTGTCATTTTGCGTCGAAGCCTTGTCGCGCTGTTTGCTGCTGCGGTCGCTCTTGGTGCGGTCACTCAGGCTCAGGCGGAAGATCTGCGCATTGGTTACCAGAAGTACGGCACGCTGGTGCTGCTCAAGGCCAAGGGCTCGCTGGAAAAACGCCTGGCCGAGCAGGGCGTTAAAGTCCAGTGGACCGAGTTCCCCGGTGGCCCTCAGTTGCTTGAAGGCCTGAACGTCGGTTCTATCGACTTCGGCGTAACAGGCGAAACGCCGCCGGTCTTCGCTCAGGCCGCGGGCGCGGACCTGCTGTATGTGGCCTACGAGCCGCCAGCACCGACCAGTGAAGCCATCCTGGTTCCCAAAGACTCCCCGATTACTTCGGTCAAAGACCTGAAGGGCAAGAAAGTCGTCCTCAATAAGGGCTCGAACGTCCATTACCTGCTGGTCAAGGCGCTGGAAGATGCGGGTCTGAAATACACCGATATCCAGACCGTCTTCCTGCCTCCGGCCGATGCGCGTGCCGCTTTCGAGCGCGGCAGCGTGGATGCCTGGGTCATCTGGGACCCGTACCAGGCCGCTGCTGAAAAGCAATTGCAGGCGCGAACCCTGAAAGACGGCACCGGCATTGTCGACAACCATCAGTTCTATCTTGCCACCAAGCCGTACGCGCAGAAAAACCCCAAGGTGATTCAGGCACTGGTCGAAGAGGTCCGAGCGGTGGGCGAGTGGTCCAAGGCCAACCCCGATGAAGTGACCCAACAGGTCGCGCCGTTGCTGGGGCTGCCGGCCGACATCACCCTGACTTCCGTGAAGCGGCAGGGCTACGGCGCGCAGTTCCTTACCCCGCCGGTGGTGGCAGCACAGCAGAAAATCGCTGACACCTTCTACCAGCTCAAGCTGATTCCGAAGCCGCTCAGCATTGCTGATGTGGTCTGGACACCTCCTGCTGCTGTTGCTCAAGCACAGTGATCGTCAGGCCCTTCGAGGAGACAACTCCATGAGCGTCAGTGCTTCGCAACGCATCATTCACCGACTGGCGCCCTGGGCACTTCCAGTCCTGTTGTTGGCAGTCTGGCAGCTGTCAGTCAGCGCCGGCTGGTTATCCACACGCATTCTGCCCGCACCCAGCGCGGTCATCGAAGCGGGCATAAACCTGGTCGCCAGCGGCGAAATCTGGACGCATCTGGCGATCAGCGGCTGGCGCGCCGGGATCGGGTTTGCCATTGGCGGCGGCATCGGTCTGGCGCTGGGCTTCATCACCGGCCTGAGCAAATGGGGTGAGCGTCTGCTGGACAGCTCGGTGCAGATGATTCGCAACGTGCCGCACCTGGCGCTGATTCCGCTGGTCATCCTGTGGTTCGGCATCGACGAGACCGCCAAGATATTCCTGGTCGCACTGGGCACTCTGTTCCCTATTTACCTGAACACCTACCACGGCATCCGCAACATCGATCCGGCGCTGGTAGAAATGTCCCGCAGCTACGGCCTGTCAGGTTTCAGCCTGTTCCGTCATGTGATCCTGCCGGGCGCCATGCCTTCGATTCTGGTCGGCGTGCGCTTTGCGCTGGGCTTCATGTGGCTGACGCTGATCGTTGCGGAAACCATTTCCGCCAGCTCCGGCATCGGCTACCTGGCGATGAATGCGCGGGAATTTCTGCAAACCGACGTCGTGGTGCTGGCCATTGTTTTGTACGCCGTACTCGGCAAGCTGGCCGATCTGGCGGCGCGAGGCCTGGAACGTGTCTGCTTGCGCTGGCACCCGGCCTATCAAGTGAGCAAAGGCGGTGCCGCATGACCAGTCTGAAACAGCAACCTCCACACTTGCTGCGTGGCATCCCGCTGGCGGTACGCAAGCTGAAAAAAGCGTTCGGCGCCCGCGAAGTGCTCAAGGACATCGACCTGCACATCCCTGCGGGTCAGTTCGTCGCCATCGTCGGCCGCAGCGGTTGCGGCAAAAGCACCCTGTTGCGCCTGCTCGCCGGCCTCGACAAACCGACGCAGGGCCAGTTACTTGCAGGCTCTGCGCCATTGGACGATGCCCGCGAAGACACGCGATTGATGTTTCAGGAAGCGCGCTTGCTGCCCTGGAAAAAGATCATCGACAACGTCGGCCTTGGCCTGAGCGGCGACTGGCGGGCGCAGGCCCTTGAAGCGCTTGAGGCCGTCGGCCTTGCCGAGCGCGCCAATGAATGGCCTGCCGCATTGTCCGGTGGCCAGAAGCAACGCGTTGCCTTGGCCCGTGCGCTGATTCACAAGCCGCGCCTGCTGTTGCTCGACGAGCCGTTGGGCGCGCTGGATGCCCTGACCCGCATCGAAATGCAGCAACTGATCGAAAAACTGTGGGGCCAGTATGGTTTCACGGTGTTGCTGGTAACCCACGACGTCAGCGAGGCCGTGGCCATTGCCGACCGGGTGATCCTGATCGAAGAAGGGCAGATCGGCCTCGATCTGCTGGTCGACCTGCCACGCCCGCGTGTTCGTGGTTCGCATCGCCTCGCAGCGCTGGAGGCCGAAGTGCTCAACCGCGTGCTGGCCCTGCCGGGTTCGCCGCCTGATCCGGAACCGTTTTCGCCACTGCCCACGCAATTGCGCTGGGCAAATTAACCCTGATCCCCAAAGGAAGACATGCCATGACTATCAAAGCCATCAACGTTCGCAACCAGTTCAAAGGCACCATCAAGGAAATCGTCCACGGCGACGTACTGTCGGAAATCGACGTACAGACCGCATCGGGCGTCGTGACCTCGGTCATCACCACCCGCTCGGTCAAGGAGCTGGAGCTGGTCGTCGGCAGCGAAGTCATCGCCTTCGTGAAGTCCACTGAAGTCTCCATCGCCAAGCTGTAAACGATGGGCAAAAAACACCCCGGACGGTCCTGACCCTCCGGGTTTTTTTGCTTTTTACCTAGCAGTTATGCGAGGTAGGCGACGTATCGGTTTTGCTGGATGCTGACGGCTGGTTCTATGTGAAACAACTGCCATGACCTCCCCCGACCAGACAGTGCTATGCACGTATCGCTACGACCCGCTGGACCGTCTGGCTCCCCGCTACTTTATCCAGCCCTTCGCCGATTGCTTCGTCAAGCGCGACAACTTCATCGGGCGGTATTGGCGATGTCATTTCAGCGGGCTCAACTACAAAATTAAATTCGTTGGCCCCATCCAATGGTAGTAAAGCAGCTTCATCGAGGCCGAGTAGAAGACGAGGAGGCTATCAAACAGGCTTTGCCAGCAGAGATCCTGCCGTGAGGAGTGCACGCCAAAAATATTATGCTGCACTTAAAGCTGCTGGTATTAAAAAGCCTAAGCCTGATAGTCCTGTCTATATTGATGGCAAGCTGGAAACTGAAGCGTTTGCTACAAGAATTAAGTATTTTCAAGCGAAGATAAATTATATGTCCAGTATTAAATGTACTGATAATTATAATCCAACCACCTATGCCAATCAGGTCACAGCATTGAAGCGAGAAAAAAGGGACCAGGCTAAGTATCTACAGAACCCGAGAGAAAAAAATAAATCCACTCGGTCATAATTCTCAATCGGCTCTCTTCACCAAAAACACCGGCAAATACAACCCCAAATAAGCATCAAACACCCGCATCCCTTCCTCAGCCATGCGCGGTGTGATCTCGTCATGCAACTGCACCGACCGCGCATACACCCGATCCCCCAGTTCCATCGCCAGCGCAAACACGTCGACATCGTCCGGCAGTGCGGGCAACTGGAAGTGGCGATCAAATACCTCAAGCATCAGCTGCCCCAGCTCAATGTCGTGCTGGCGGTCGGCCTGGTTGATTTCAGTCAGGCCGTGCTGGGCGAGGATCAATTGGCGAGCGGCGGCGTCGGCGTTGTAGATGGCCAGCATGCGCAGCTCGACGATGCGTGACAGGTCGCGCCAGGTGGTGAGCTGGTCGTGATCGATGGGGGCCTGCAGCGACGCGCGAAAGGCGGCGTGGATGTCGGCGGTCAGTGCTTCAAGCAGCGCGGGGACGCTGGCGAAGAAGTGGTACACCGACGAGGGTGGAATGCCGGCTCGCTCGGCAACGCTGTAGATCGACAGACTGGCCACGCCTTGTTCGGCAAGCAGCGTGCGCGCGGCGTCGAGAATCGAATCGATTCTGGCCTGGCTACGTGCTTGAGGTTTGCGAGGCGTGGCGGCGCGGGTCATGGGCGTGGCTCTTGGTTGGGCTGCGGGCATTGTAAGGGATTACAACGGGATGAATCGCTGTCGTTGCCAAACGATTATCGCTCCCACGCTGGAGCGTGAGGAACGATAAGCGTCGGGATACACACCAAACAAAAACGCCGCACAGCTAAAGGCTTTGCGGCGTTTTGTGTTGCTCAGCCTCAATCAGACCGTATGCAGGTACCAGTTGTACTCGAGGTCGGAGATGGAGTGTTCGAACTCTTCCAGCTCGCTCTCTTTACACGCCACAAAGATGTCGATGTATTTCGGGTCGATGTACTTGGCCATCACCGGGTTGTCGTCCAGCTCGCGCAATGCATCGCGCAGGTTGTTCGGCAGGCTTTGTTCGTGCTGTTCGTACGAGTTGCCTTCTACCGGGGCGCCAGGCTCGACCTTGTTGACCAGGCCGTGGTGCACGCCCGCCAGGACCGAAGCCATCACCAGGTACGGGTTGGCATCGGCACCAGCAACGCGGTGTTCGATACGTACCGCATCGGCGGTGCCGGTCGGTACGCGAACGGCGACCGTACGGTTATCCAGACCCCAGGTCGGCGAGTTGGGCACATAGAACTGCGCACCAAACCGTCGATACGAATTGACGTTCGGGCACAGGAAAGCCATTTGTGCCGGCAGGGTCTCGAGCACACCGCCGATTGCGTGACGCAATGCGGCGTTCTGCTCGGGATCCTCGCTGGTGAAGATGTTCTTGCCGTCGCGATCCAGAATCGAAATGTGAACGTGCAGACCATTACCCGCCTGACCCGGATAGGGCTTGGCCATGAAGGTCGTGTCCATCTCGTGATCGTAGGCGATGTTCTTGATCAGGCGCTTGAGCAATACGGCGTAATCGCACGCCTTGATCGCGTCGGCGACGTGATGCAGGTTGACTTCGAACTGGGCCGGGGCGCTTTCCTTGACGATGGCGTCGGCAGGAATGCCTTGTTCCTTCGCACCTTCGAGGATGTCCTGAAGGCAATCGACGTATTCGTCGAGGTCGTCGATCAGGTAGACCTGTGTCGAATGCGGGCGTTTGCCGGAGATCGGCGAGCGCGGCGGTTGTGGGCGACCGTTCACGTTCTCCTGATCGATCAGGTAGAACTCCAGCTCGAACGCTGCGCAGATAGTCAGGCCCATTTCGTCGAATTTGGCGACGACCTGGCGCAATACTTCACGTGGGTCGGCGAAAAACGGATCGCCTTCGAGTTCGTGCATGGTCATCAGCAATTGCGCAGTAGGGCGCTTTTGCCATGGCTCGTTGCACAGGGTGTCGGGGATGGGATAACAGATTCGGTCAGCATCACCGATGTCCAGGCCCAGGCCGGTGCTTTCCACCGTGGAGCCATTGATATCCAGAGCAAATAAAGAGGCAGGCAGGTTGATGCCCTTCTCGTAAACCT
>Ga0308164_10000467_pt1 | contig 68822 bp, 66 predicted proteins | sample PhyTR2_FD_201031 | JGI IMG/M metagenome (GOLD analysis project Ga0308164, IMG submission 201031) | Phyllosphere microbial communities from UC Gill Tract Community Farm, Albany, California, United States - DLSLT.R2 | ecosystem: Host-associated > Plants > Phyllosphere > Unclassified | place: USA... | reverse complement strand
AGCTGCAATTGCGCTTTGCCAATGGCGTCGAGCGGACCTATGAGCGTCTGGCCAGCAAAGGCACGGGCCCCGGGGCGGTGATGATCGTGGCCATGCTCGATGCCGATCACGCTGTGCTGATCGAAGAGTATTGCGGCGGCACCGATGCCTACGAGCTGTCCCTGCCCAAGGGCCTGATCGAGCCGGGCGAAGACGTGCTGGCGGCTGCCAACCGTGAACTCAAGGAGGAGGCCGGTTTCGGTGCGCGTGAGCTGGAACTGTTGACCGAGCTGTCGCTGTCCCCTGGCTACATGAGCCAGAAAATTCAGGTGGTGCTGGCCACCGACCTGTACGAAGAGCGGCTGGAGGGCGACGAGCCCGAGCCGATCCGGGTTGACCGGATCAACCTGCGCGAGCTGTCGAGCCTTGCCCAGAATGCCCAGTTCAGCGAAGGCCGGGCGCTGGCCGCGCTGTACCTCACACGTGACCTGCTGACCCAGCGTGGATTATTTCAGCCATGACCGATTCGTTGCACAACCTGCCACATCCGCTGCTCGCGCCGGTGATCGAACTGACGCGACTGGCGGGCGAAGTGATCCTGCCGTTCTGGCGCGCCAACGTCACCGTGACCACCAAGACCGACGATTCGCCGGTGACCGCCGCTGACCTGGCTGCCCATCAGGTATTAGTCGAGGGTTTGCAGGCGCTTGATCCGAGCATTCATGTGCTCTCTGAAGAAGATGCCGACATCCCGCTCAGCGAGCGAGCTAAATGGGAGCGCTGGTGGCTGGTCGATCCGCTGGACGGCACCAAGGAGTTCATCTCCGGCAGTGAAGAGTTCACCGTCAACGTCGCGCTGATCGAACACGGCCGTGTGGTGTTCGGTGTGGTATCGATGCCCACCAACAACCGTTGTTACTTCGGCGGTGCAGGGCTGGGTGCCTGGCGCAGCGATGACATCGACCACATCCAGCCGATTGCCGTGCGCACTCAGCCGGGCGAAGGGCAGACCTTTACCGTGGTCGCCAGCCGCCGTCATTCCAGCCCGGAGCAGGAGCATTTGCTCGCCGGCCTGTCGAACGGGCTGGGCCATTTGCAACTGACCAACATCGGCAGCTCATTGAAATTCTGCCTGCTGGCCGAAGGCGCCGCCGACTGCTACCCACGCCTGGCCCCTACCTCGCAATGGGACACCGCTGCGGCGCAGGGCGTGCTTGAAGGTGCAGGAGGCGAAGTGTTGCAACTGGACGGCCAGCCATTCAGCTACCCGGCGCGTGAATCGCTGCTCAACCCATTCTTCCTGGCCCTGCCCGCCAACGCCGAATGGCGCGACAAACTGCTGGTGCTGGCCCAGTCCTGAGTCCGGCTTCAAGGCCTCTGCCCGGCGGGCGTGGGAGCGAGCCGGGCGACGCTTCGCTTGCTCGCGAAGGCGATGGTTCAGACGATGAATTTTCGCAGATTACACCGGCCTCTTCGCGAGCAAGCTCGCTCCCACAGGTCTGCATATGGGGCTGAGACAGTTTCACCAGTGCATCAACTGCGCGCAGCCTCACTCACCGGTGCAACACAAACTGCCCGACAAAACGAACAGCCTGTTCTTTGCCGTCCTGCTCGCTGATGCCGGTGTGCAGGGTCAGGCGGGCGCGGCCTCGGCGTTGGTAGGTGGCGATGAATTTGTCCCACTGCGCCAGCTCTGGCGCGTCGCAGCGGACGATGGCGTCGCTGCGTACCGGCAGTGGATAACTGATCTGCCCGTCCTGAATCACGATATGCCCATCGGTGATCCCGGCCTCGCGCAGTCGCAGGTGCAGCCAGCCCCAGCCTGCCAGTACTGCGCCGCAATACAGACTGCCGCCGAACAGCGTGCTCTTGTGATTGACGTTGGGTGCCAGCGGCAGGTGCAGGCGCAGTGTCTGGTTGTGCCAGTCGATCACGCGCATGCCCATCTCGCGGGTCAGCGGAATATCGTGGTGCAGCACCTGCTCCAGTGCGTGGGCTGCGTCATGTTCAGGCTCAATCGGTGTCATCGGAAGCTCCGCTGCTGTCGCCAAACGTCAGGCCATGCTTGCGCAGTTTGTCGTGCAGGGTCTTGCGCGGCACACCCAGCGCCTCCGCCAGGCTGCGCACCGAGCTATGCGGGCGCGCCAGTTCGGCGGCGATCAACGCGCGCTCGAAGCTTTCCACCTGATCACTCAAACCCCCGCCCGGCGGCGGTGCCTGTTCTGTATCAGCGCCTTCCAGCTCCAGTTCCAGACCCAGCGCAAAGCGCTCGGCGGCGTTCTGCAGTTCCCGGACGTTGCCCGGCCAGTTATGCCGCAACAGCAGCGCGCGCTGGCCCGGTTTGAGTTCGTGCTTGGGGATGCCGTGGCGCATGCTCGCGGCATCAGCGTAATGCTCGAACAGCATCAGCGCATCCTCACCCCGTTCGCGCAACGGCGGGATGCGCAGCGAGGCCACGTTCAGGCGGTAATACAAGTCCGCCCGGAAGCGGCCCTGATCGGCCGCGTGACGCAAGTCTTCCTTGGTCGCGGCGATGATGCGGATGTCCAGCGGGATTTGCTGATTGCTGCCCATTCGCTCGACCACGCGCTCCTGCAGCAGGCGCAGCAGCTTGACCTGCACGTCCAGGCTCATGCTTTCGATTTCATCGAGGAACAGCGTGCCGCCGTTGGCAAACTCGAACTTGCCGATACGCCGCTTCTGCGCGCCGGTGAAGGCCCCGGGCTCGTGACCGAACAGCTCGCTTTCCACCACCGATTCAGCCAGCGCCCCGGCGTTGATCGCCACGAACGGGCCGCTGCGGCGGTTGGACAGGTCGTGCAGCGCGCGGGCGACCACTTCTTTGCCTGCGCCGGTTTCACCGAGGATCAGCACGTCGGCTCGCGTCCCGGCCAGTGCGCCGATTTGTTCGCGCAGACGCAGGATCGGCGGCGACTGACCGATCAGGCGTGTGCTCAGTTGTTGGCGATCACTCAGGGCCAGGCGCAGGCTGCGGTTATCCAGCACCAGACGGCGCAGCGCCAGGGCACGGCGCACGCTGTCGAGCATGGCGTCGCTGGCGAAGGGCTTTTCCAGAAAGTCGTAGGCCCCGGCGCGCATGGCTTTCACCGCCAACGGTACATCGCCATGCCCGGTGATCAGCAGCACCGGCAGGTCGGGGTCCTGCGCGTGAAGCTGGTCCAGCAGCTCCAGGCCATCCATGCCCTGCATGCGAATATCGCTGACCACCACGCCCGGCCAGTCGCGGCCAATGCGTTCGGCCAGCCCGGTTGCCTCGGGCAGTGACAGAACGTTCAGGCCAGCCAGGTCCAGCGTCTGCCGCAGTGCCTGACGCAGGTGCGAATCGTCGTCGATCAGCACCACCTGAATCTGGCTGTCGATGGCTGTGTCCGAACTCATGCAGAAAGGTCCTCTGGCGGTTGAAGATTGGCTCCGGAAGCACCGGCCCGCAGGCGCAGGGTCAGCAGCGCACCGCCGCTGGGATGGTTGGCGAACAGCAATTCGCCGCCCAGCGCGCGCATCAGCGTATCGCAGATGGCCAGACCGAGGCCAAGCCCCTGAGTGCGGGTCTTGGTCGTAAAGAAGGGCTCGCGAGCCCGTGCCAGCGCTTCCTGGGAAAAACCGGGGCCGTTGTCACGAATGTACAGGTTAACGCCCTCGGCGGTTTGCTCGACACTTATCCACAGCCTGCGCGGCGGGCCTTTCTCGGTGAGCGCGTCCAGCGCGTTGGCGAGCAGATTGCCGAGCACCTGACGCAGGCGGGTTTCACCGGCCTGCACCCAGATCGTGGCGTCCGGCAGGTCACGGATCAGTTCGACTTCCATGGCGCGCCGCCGCTTGGCCAGCAGCGCCAGCGCATCTTCCAGCGCCGGTTGCAGTGCCACGCTTTCAGGGGCGTGGCGGTCGCGACGGGCGAAGGCGCGCAAGTGCGCGATGATTGAGGCCATGCGCCCGGTCAGTTCGCTGATCAGCTTGAGGTTGCCGCGTGCGTCCTCGGTGCGCTGATGATCGAGCAGCACTTCGGCGTTTTCGGCGTAACTGCGGATGGCGGCCAACGGCTGATTCAGCTCATGGCTGATACTCGCCGACATGGTGCCCAGCGCCGTCAGTTTGCTGGTCTGCACCAGTTCGTCCTGAGCCTGCACCAGTTCCTGCTGCGCCTGTTCGCGTTCCAGCACTTCCTGGCGCAGACGGCTGTTGAGCCCCTCCAGATCGCTGGTCCGCTCGATAACCCGCATCTCCAGCTCGCGGCGCGCCTTGGCCTCGAAAGCGATGCGGTCCAGATAATGACGACGACGCTGCATCATCAGGCCCAGCAACAACATCAGCACCAGCAGCGCTGCGCCGCCAATCGCCACCACCGTGCGCACCTGACGGTCGACAAGGGCGCGAGGCGCGAGAATGTTGACGTTCCAGCCGGTTTCTTCGATGGCTTGGGTCTGGGTCAGCCAGGCGTGTTCATCGATTCTCAACGGGCGCGGATCGCGGGTCGGGTAGGACTGGATCGCGACGATGGCTTTTTTCTCGTCATCGGTCAGGTCGCGGGTTGCCCGAAAGCGCCATTCGGGGTTGGACGTCAGAATCACCACACCGTTCTGGTCGGTCAGCAGCAGTTGCTCGGGCGTCTTGCCCCACAGGGTTTCGGTGTGGTCCAGATCAACCTTGACCACCAGTACGCCGATGATCCGCTCACCATCACGCACCGGGCCGGCAAAAAAGTAACCACGTTTGGCAGAGGTCGTGCCGAGGCCGAAGAACCGCCCGGTTCTGCCCGCCCGTGCATCAATGAAGTAGGGCCTGAACGAGAAGTTTCGGCCAATGAAGCTGTCCTTCTGCTCCGAGTTCGAGGCCGCCAGAGTCAGGCCATTTGCGTCCATCAAATACATGACATCGGCACCGGTCTGGCGCGTGATTTCGCTGAGCAGACGGTTGGCGTTCGCCAGGGTGGGTGTGTCGCCCGGCGCCGCCAGTGCGGCGCGCAAGGCAGGCAGGTCGCCGAGGATCTGCGGCAGGGTTTCGTAACGGTGCAGGGTGCCGAGCAGGTTGGCGACGTACAGGTCCAGGGTCTGGCGATTCTGATTGGCCAGCACGTTGCGGTAATAACGTTCGGCCAGATGCTCCAGCGGCCACAGCAACGGCGCCAGGCAGAGTGCCAGAAGGGCGAGGCTGCGCCAGCGAGGGCGGCGTGGCAGTGCGGGAGTCATGGTCATCGATTGGCCGTCGCCGAAGGGTTGACGATGCCTGCTGGCGGTCACGCCGTGGCAGGCAACAGATACACCCGGTCGATCCTGACGTGGGCATCAGGCGCGTATTATGCCCGCCGCTGGCTTGTCAGGCATCCGGACATTACGCCGGGCTGCCTTGGGGCTCAGGCAAACAGATCGGCTTCTTTCAGACGCTTGCCTTGCTGATCCTTGGCCGACAGGCTGGGTTGGCCGTCGAACTGCCAGTCGATGGCCAGATCCGCATCGTCCCAGGCGATGCAGCGCTCGGCAGACGGTGTGTAGTAGTCGGTGGTCTTGTACAGGAACTCGGCGTGTTCGCTGAGTACCACGAAGCCATGTGCAAAGCCTTCCGGAACCCACAGCTGACGGGCGTTTTCAGCGGACAGCTCGACGCCGACCCACTGGCCGAAGTTCGGCGAGCTGCGGCGAATGTCCACGGCCACATCCAGCACCTTGCCGACGGTGACGCGCACCAGTTTGCCCTGGGCATTTTCGATCTGATAGTGCAGCCCGCGCAGAACGCCGCGCTGCGAGCGGGAGTGGTTGTCCTGCACGAATTCGCGGGTCAGGCCGGTGGCAGCCTGAAAAGCCTTGGCGTTGAAACTTTCATAGAAAAAGCCTCGTTCATCACCGAATACCTTGGGTTCGAGAATCAGGACTTCCGGCAATTTTGTTGCGACTACGTTCACGAGGCTTCCCCTGCAATCTTCATTAAGTGGTGGCGACTCGACAGTCTGCCCTGAGGCGCGCCTGCCGAGAAGGGTGCTGATCAGGCAATCAGGTCTTTAGGCTCGCTAAAACCCAGTCGTTCGCCCTGATAACTGCCGTCCTGAACCCTGCGGCACCAGTCCAGGTTATTCAGGTACCACTGCACGGTCTTGCGCAGCCCGGACTCGAAGGTTTCTTCGGGCGTCCAGTCCAGCTCCTTGTCGATCTTGCTGGCGTCGATGGCATAACGCTGATCGTGGCCGGGACGGTCGACCACGTAGGTGATCAGGTCGCTGTACTGCGCGACGCCTGCCGGGTGCTGCGGCGCGAGCTCATCGAGCAGCGCGCAGATACCGCGCACGACGTCGATGTTTTTCTGCTCGTTGTGGCCACCGATGTTGTAGGTCTCGCCGACTTCACCTTCGGTCACGACCTTGAGCAGTGCCCGTGCGTGATCCTCGACGTACAGCCAGTCGCGCACCTGCAGGCCATTGCCGTACACCGGCAGGGGCTTGCCCGCCAGGGCGTTGAGAATCACCAGCGGGATGAGCTTTTCCGGGAAGTGGAACGGCCCGTAGTTGTTGGAGCAGTTGGTCACCACCACCGGCAGGCCATAGGTGCGGTGCCAGGCGCGCACCAGGTGGTCGGACGCAGCCTTGCTCGCCGAGTAAGGTGAGCTGGGCGCATACGGCGTGGTTTCGGTGAACAGATCATCGACACCGTGCAGGTCGCCATACACCTCATCAGTGGAAATATGGTGGAAGCGGAACGCCTGGCGCTGCGCTTCCGGCAGTTTCAGCCACCAGGCGCGCGTGGCTTCCAGCAGGCTATAGGTGCCGACGATGTTGGTCTGGATGAACTCGGCCGGGCCATCGATGGAGCGGTCGACGTGGGACTCAGCCGCCAGGTGCATGATCGCCTGCGGCGCAAAGCGCTCGAGCACCGCACTGACGCGGGCCTGATCGCAGATATCCGCCTGCACGAACTCATAGCGCGTGTCGGTCGCAATGGACTGCAACGATTCAAGGTTGCCCGCGTAGGTCAATTTGTCGAAGTTCAGCACTTCGTGTTCGGTGTTGTTTATCAGGTGGCGGATCAGTGCAGAGCCGATGAAACCTGCGCCCCCGGTAACGAGTATTCGCATGAACTGACCTTCTTGTGTGTTCTGGAGTAATGCAGCATAGCGCTTGAACGCGTATGACAGGATCGGACCATTAAACCCGAGCAGCAGGTCGAATAAAACTCCGGCTGTTTCCCGACCTGGGGTGCAGGTGCGGATTGGTCGCGCAGCGCAATCCCCTTATAGTCAATCCCCTGTAGTTGTGCGACTGCCCATCACGCCTGGCTCAACGAGTCTGGCCTGACAACAATAACGAGGTTTTCCATGCCGCTTGCCACGCTCATCCGCCGATCCAGTCTGCCTTGCCCCGAGGTCAGCGTGGACCAGGCGCTGCAATTGCTCTCCGAGCACTACGGGCTGAGCGGCACCCTGAAAGCGTTGGGCAGCCAGCAGGATCGCAACTTTTTACTGGATACCGGCACGCGGCGTTATGTGCTGAAGATCTGCCACGGGGCTTATTCGACCACCGAGCTGAACGCCCAGCACGCGGCGCTGCATCATCTGGCCGGCCACAGTGCATTCAATGTGCCGGGTGTGATCCGCGCCAACGACACCGAGCGGTTACTGTCGGTCGACATCGACGGCCAGGCAGTGCATGTGCGCCTGCTCGAATTCATCGACGGGCAATCGCTGGGGCATGTCGAGCATCTGGGCCGTGACATCGTGGTTGAGCTGGGCGAGCTGTGTGCCCATGTGGATATCGCGCTGGCCGATTTCGACCACCCCGGTCTGCAGCGCATCCTGCAGTGGGACCCGCGCCACGCCCATGCGTTGATCAAGCACCTGCTGCCGGTGATCAAGGATGCCGACGCCCGCGCCTGTCTGATCGAAGCCGCCGAGCAGGCTCATCGCCGTCTGTTGCCATTGATTGCGGCACTGCCGATCCAGGCGGTGCATCTGGACATCTCCGAGCACAACGCGGTCTGGCGGCGCGAGGCGGAGCATCCGTGGCAATTGCAGGGGCTGATTGATTTCGGCGATCTGCTCAGTACCTGGCGAGTGGCTGATCTGTCGGTGACCTGCGCGGCGCTGCTGCACCATGCCGAGGGCGATCCGCTGTACATCCTCCCGGCCATTGCCGCCTATCACGCCCTCAATCCGCTGAAGATCGAGGAATTGCAGGCGCTCTGGCCGCTGATCGTCGCTCGATCCGCAGTGCTTGTGCTCAGCAGCGAACAGCAGGCCAGCGTCGAGCCCGGCAATGCGTATATCCAGGCCAACCTTGCCGGGGAATGGAACATTTTCGATGTCGCCACTTCGGTGCCGATGGCGCTGATGGAAGCTGCCATTCTGCGCGCGGTGGGTCTGGACCTGCCGCCTGTCGAACAGCCTGCCTATTCGCCGTTGCTGCCCAGCCTGGCGGGGCTTCAGCCGGTGCTGGTGGATCTGGGCGTGCTCAGTGAACACTTCGTGGCAGGCAACTGGGAACAGAGCGGCATCGATGAATATCTGCTGTCGCAAGCGGCCGGGGACGGTGGTCTGGCGGCCAGTCGGTTCGGTGAATACCGTCTGTCACGCACCTTGCCTGACTGCGCCCGCGAGCCGGAGACCTTTGCGCTGCACGTCGAGTTGCACGTGCCCGCCGCAACGCCGCTGCACGCGCCGTTCGGTGGCACCTTAAAACTGACGGCCGATGCTGCGGTGCTGTTGGTCGGCGAGCGCATCAGTTTGAAGTTGTGGGGTGTGTTGCCGGAGGCTTCGCTAGCGGATCAGGTGGCGGCGGGCTCGTTGATCGGGCAGGGCGGTGGCTCGCTGTTGCTGCAATTGTGCACGGCGCCAGACCTCAGCCCGCCGCTGTTCACTACACCGGCCTGGGCAGATGCCTGGCGCGCAATCTGCCCGTCGCCATCGGCCCTGCTGGGTTTTGATTGTGACGCGCCAGCCTTGCAGGATGCCGCGCAATTGCTGGCGCGCCGCGATGCCAGCTTTGCCCGCTCGCAAAAGCACTACTACCAGGCCCCGCCGCAGATCGAGCGGGGCTGGCGCAATCACCTGATCGACATGCAGGGCCGCTCCTATCTGGACATGCTCAATAACGTCGCGGTTCTCGGCCACGGCCACCCGCGCATGGCCCACGAGGCGGCGCGGCAGTGGTCGCTGCTCAACACCAACTCGCGTTTTCACTACGCAGCGATCGCCGAGTTTTCCGAGCGTCTGCTCAAGCTGGCACCCGAGGGCATGGACCGCGTGTTTCTGGTCAACAGCGGCACTGAGGCCAACGACCTCGCGATCAGGCTGGCGTGGGCTTACAGCGGTGGCCGCGACATGCTCAGTGTGCTGGAGGCGTATCACGGCTGGTCGGTGGCGACCGATGCCATCTCAACCTCGATCGCCGACAACCCGCAGGCACTCAGCACCCGCCCCGACTGGGTGCATCCGGTCACCGCGCCCAATACCTATCGCGGGCCGTTCAGGGGCGCGGACAGTGCGCCGGAGTACGTGCGCAGTGTCGATCAGGCCCTTGCCACGCTGGCTGAGCAGCAACGGCAGGTGGCGGGCTTCATCTGCGAGCCGGTGTATGGCAATGCAGGCGGGATTTCCCTGCCGCCGGGCTATTTGCAACAGGTGTATCAGAAGGTCCGCGCTGTGGGTGGCGTGTGCATTGCCGATGAGGTGCAGGTGGGTTATGGCCGGCTGGGTCATCACTTCTGGGGTTTCGAAGAGCAGGGCGTGGTGCCGGACATCATCAGCATGGCCAAAGGCATGGGCAACGGCCATCCGCTGGGCGCGGTGATCACCCGCCGTGAGATCGCCGAGGCGCTGGAGGCCGAGGGCTATTTCTTCTCGTCATCCGGGGGCAGTCCGGTCAGTTGCCGAATCGGCATGGCGGTGCTGGATGTCATGGAGGAGGAGAAACTCTGGGACAACGCGCGAATCGTGGGCGACCACTTCAAAGCGCGGCTGCAGGCCCTGGCCGACAAACATCCGCTGGTGGGCGCGGTGCATGGCATGGGGTTTTATCTGGGCATGGAACTGGTCCGCGACCGTTACACCCTGGAACCCGCCACAGAAGAAACCGCCCGCCTGTGCGAGCGCCTGCGTGAACTGGGCATCTTTATGCAGCCGACCGGCGACTACCTGAACATCCTGAAAATCAAACCCCCGATGTGCACCACCCGCCAAAGCGTGGACTTTTTTGTCGACAACGTATCGAAGGTGCTCCACGAACTGGAATAGAGGACGCAGAGCGTCCAGAACGGCATACCCACGCGGAGCATGGGCACGATAGGTGGTGCCTGACACCCATCGTTCCTCACGCTCCAGCGTGGGAATGCCGTTCGTGACGCTCCGCGCTGATATGCAGGATAGGACGCAGAGCGTCCAGAGCGGCATACCCACGCGGAGCATGGGTACGATAGGTGGCGCCTGACACCCATCGTTCCTCACGCTCCAGCGTGGGAATGCCGTTCGTGACGCTCCGTGTCACACCCAGCTCGTAGAAATGAGCGCCGTTATGAGCCTTAAACAGATTAATATCGGCAAAATTCAAAAATTAATAAGAAAAAGACATTTCTTTAGCTTTTAATGCCGATTTATATCCGTTATAAAGGCGTTCATAATCGTCATCGCTCGTCTGCTATGGTGTTAAGTCCTTTGCAACCGCCCCTGGAGATATTTTCATGAGCCGTATCGTTTCTGTCGCTGCTACCCAGATGGCCTGCTCCTGGGATCTGGAAGCCAACATCGAGACCGCTGAAAAGCTGGTACGTGAAGCTGCCGCCAAGGGCGCCCAGATCATCCTGATTCAGGAACTGTTCGAAACCCCGTACTTCTGCCAGAAGCCGAACCCGGACTATCTGCAGTTGGCGACTACCCTCGAATCCAACGTCGCGATCAAGCACTTCCAGAAAATCGCCAAAGAACTGCAGGTCGTATTGCCGATCAGCTTCTTCGAGCTGGCAGGGCGTGCACGTTTCAACAGCATCGCGATCATCGACGCAGACGGCAGCAACCTGGGCATTTACCGCAAGAGCCACATCCCGGACGGCCCCGGCTACCACGAAAAGTACTACTTCAACCCGGGCGACACCGGCTTCAAGGTCTGGCAGACCCGTTACGCGAAAATCGGCGTCGGTATCTGCTGGGATCAGTGGTTCCCGGAGTGCGCGCGCAGCATGGCGTTGCAGGGCGCGGAAATTCTGTTCTACCCGACTGCCATCGGCAGCGAGCCGCACGACAAGACCATCAGCTCGCGTGACCATTGGCAGCGCGTGCAGCAAGGTCACGCCGGCGCGAACCTGATGCCGCTGATCGCCAGCAACCGCATCGGCAACGAAGAGCAGGACGGCTACGACATCACCTTCTACGGCTCGTCGTTCATCGCCAACCAGTTCGGTGAAAAAGTCGCCGAGCTCAACGAAACCGAGGAAGGCGTGCTGGTCCACAGCTTCGACCTGGACGAGCTGGAGCATATCCGCAGTGCCTGGGGCACGTTCCGTGATCGCCGCCCTAACCTGTACGGCGCGGTGAAGACCCTCGACGGTTCGCTGGAGTCCTGATCGCCATGACCACGCTCAATAGCACGCCACGCGCCGACGGCTTCCACATGCCGGCCGAATGGGCACCGCAAACCCAGGTCTGGATGGTCTGGCCCGAGCGCCCGGACAACTGGCGCCTGGGTGGCAAGCCCGCTCAGGCTGCCCATGTCGCCATCGCCAAGGCCATCGCCCGCTTTGAGCCGGTCACGGTGGCGGTGTCCGCTGCACAATACGACAACGCCCGTGCGCGGTTGGACATGCCGAACATCCGCGTTGTGGAAATGAGCAGCAACGACGCCTGGGTGCGCGACAGCGGGCCGACGTTCGTCATCAACGACCGTGGCGAAGTACGTGGCGTGAACTGGGAATTCAATGCCTGGGGCGGTTTCGATGGCGGCCTGTATGCGCCGTGGAACCTCGATTCCCAGCTGGGCAGCAAGGTACTCGAAATCGAGCGCTGCCCGCGTTACGTCACCGAAGGCTTCGTCCTCGAAGGCGGCTCGATCCACGTGGATGGCGAAGGCACGCTGATCACCACCGAAGAATGCCTGCTCAATCGCAACCGCAACCCGCACCTGACCCGCGAACAGATCGAGACGATCCTCTGCGATTACCTGGCTGTGGATAAAGTCATCTGGTTGCCGGATGGCCTGTTCAACGATGAAACCGACGGGCATGTGGATAACTTCTGCTGCTACATCCGTCCCGGCGAGGTGTTACTGGCCTGGACCGATGATCCCGAAGACCCCAACTACTCACGCTGCCACGCGGCATTGAGTATTTTGGAAAACACCCTTGATGCCAAAGGTCGTGCGTTTATCGTGCATAAAATGCCGATTCCAGGCCCATTGTTCGCAACAGAAGAAGAATGCGCAGGCGTCGATCAGGTGCATGGCAGCCAGGAACGCAACCCCTCGGTGCGTCTGGCCGGGTCTTATGTGAATTTTCTGATCGTCAACGGCGGCATCATTGCGCCCAGCTTCGACGATCCGATGGACGGAAAGGCCCGCGAGATCCTGCAAAAGCTGTTTCCAGAGCATGAGGTGGTGATGGCGCCAGGCCGCGAGTTACTGCTGGGCGGGGGCAATATCCACTGCCTGACACAGCAACAGCCAGCCCCCCACAAGAACTAGCGCTTAGTAACTAGTTGTATCTAACAGCAACTAGTTGGTCTCGTTTTTGCTGTATTAAGCCCGTCATCTGATGGGCTTTTTTATGCGTTACCTTATAACTAAATTGGGTTCGTTTATCCGAATGACCCTAAATCAGACTGGCGAAAACCCGTTTTCTTAGCTTGACTGTCACATGGCATCAGTAGATTTAGCCCCTCATGAATCAAGAGGTTTTCGTTATGAATGCAGGTATGAGCCAACAGCGAGTCCGTGGTTTTTCTGCTTCGCTCAGTAACGAGGCACGCCAGCGAGTGGCGGATTGGTTAAGGACAACCAGACCCGTGAACGCCAGGCCGGACGTACGTGCCATGCTGCTGCAGCGCTATCCGGCAGGCCTCTTAAACGATGCCGAATTCGAAGCGTTGGCGCGCGTGCTGACAGATTAAGTAATACACCACGCCCCAACCCGTCCATCTACACGTTTGACACCCCCAGGCACCCGAACTAGGATTCGCGCCCCCACTGCCTGTGGCTCCACCCCCTGTACGTGCTTCGTAGTCCACTGCGATGACCTCGTGCGGCGCTCCACCGCCTGATCAGAGGCTGGAAGCCAGACGGCCATTGGCCGCCGCCACAGCGCATGTCATTTGCAGAACAAGGAAGACAAGATGCTTAACACACGTATGGGCATGCTCGCTTTGGGCATCATCAGCGCCAGTCAGGCCATGGCGCAGGGCCAGGCGGATTCGAAGGGCTTCGTTGAAGACAGCAGCCTGAACATCAACCTGCGTAACGCCTACATCAATCGCGACTACAAAAACGACCGTGAAGACAAATCCGAATGGGGCCAGGCCTTCATGGGCACCTTCGCGTCCGGTTTCACTCAGGGCACGGTTGGCGTGGGCGTCGACGCCTTTGCGCTGTACGGTATTCGCCTCGATGGCGGAAAGGGCCGCAGTGGCAATGGTGGCATCGACTTCTTCAAGCAGGGCGACAGCGGCGCGGCTGCCGATGAGCTGTCCCGTGCAGGTGCTGCGGTAAAAGCGCGCTTCTCGAATACCGTCATCAAGTACGGCGATCAGATGCCGCAATTGCCGGTGCTGAGCTACGACAACTCCCGCCTGCTGCCGGAAAGCTACACCGGCACGCTGATCACCTCCAAAGAGATCGATGGGCTGGAAGTGGTCGCCGGGCGTTTCACCCAGGAAGCGCGCAAGAGCGCTGAAGGTCGCGACAGTGGTGACCTGAAAAGCATCAACGTCTACGGCGCCAGCTACAAGTTCACCGATGAGTTCAGCGCCGCTTTCTATGCTTCGGACAACGAAGACGTGTTCAAGAAGCAGTACCTGAACCTGAACTACGTCTTCGCCCTGCCGCAAGACCAGTCGCTGACCGTCGACTTCAACGGCTACAAGACCCGACTGGACAAAGACTTCACGGCCAGCGACGCACGTGACAACAAGATCTGGAGCCTGGCCGCGACCTGGGCCGTGGGCATCCACTCCTTCACCCTGGCGCATCAGCGCAGCACCGGTGACATGGGTTACGCTTACGGCGGCTATCGCAACGACGGCGGTTATGGTGATGGCGGTAACACCATCTACCTCGCCAACTCCTACTGGTCCGACTTCAACGGCAAGGACGAACGCTCGTGGCAGGCGGCCTACGGCGTCGACCTGTCCGGACTGGTCCTGCCCGGCCTGAGCTACAAGGCTGCCTACGTACGCGGCGATAATATCGACGATGGCACCGCAGGCAGCGGCGACGGCACTGAACGCGAAATCTTCAGCCAGCTGACCTACGTGGTTCAGAGCGGCCCGGCCAAAGACCTCTCGATCCGCCTGCGCAACTCGTTCCTGCGGGTCTCAGACGATGCACAGGCCTACAACAGCGAAGGCAACGAGACACGTATCTTCGTTGACTACCCGATCAACGTTTTCTGATCCGAGGGCGGCGGCCTGGCAAAGGCCGTCGCCTGTCTCAGTCCGCGACCAACTGAACAAACACTGCGAAACTACCGAGGAATATCCAGAAAAAGCTGAACAGCCAAGGACTGCGCTTGGAGAACAGCAAGGACTTTTTCGGCCCGGTTTCGCTGGACTCCCAATCGCTGAACAACGGCGAATCGTCATAGGTCAGCCCGATGACCGGCTCGCTGAGCAACAGTTGCGCCTGCTTGTGATGCCAGTGCTGGATGATGTCGCACGCCGCCCGAATACCCGGCCAGGCGAACAGCGTACTGAGCAGCCCCAACAGTGCCAGCATCGGCGGCACCACCAGCGTGAACATCGCGCCCCAGGCCGTGTTCATGTTGGCCATCGACGACGCGTAAGCAATCACCAGAAATGACTGCGCCGACAAATAGGCGTTGGTGCGGTTGGAGAGGTTGGTGGTTTCGTAATGAATTTCGCGTCGATAAAAATCCAGCCGTTCCTTGGGCGAGCCAAACAATTTGACCTGCTGCTCATCCACCACTTTCGCGGGTGTTTCATCCGTTATGATTCTGGGCACTGGTGTTACCGATATATAAAAGGTGCTGGATAGACCCCCACCTGCAGCCAGCAGTTCGACTTAAATCCCCGGCATACGGGACCGTTCATCCAGTGAGCACGTTTCGACGAACAGAGACATCGTCATGACCATCACCCCCACGCTACACACCGACCGCCTGCTGCTGACGCCACTGCAGCTTGAGGATGCGCCTGCGGTTCAGCAACGCTTTCCGCTCTGGGACATCGTGCGCTACCTGAACAACCGCGTCCCCTGGCCTTATCCACAGGACGGTGCGCTGCGCTACATTCAGGACGTCGCACTGCCCGCCATAGCAAACGGCACCGAATGGCACTGGATGATCCGCCTGCAGAGCGCGCCCCGCGACATCATCGGCAGCATCACCCTGATGACCCATCCCGGCAACAACCGAGGCTTCTGGCTGCACCCGGACTGGCAAGGCCACGGCTACATGAAAGAGGCCTGCCGCGCGATCAATCGACAGTGGTTCGACGTGATGGGCATGCCCCTGATGCAAGTGCCCAAAGCCGCCCCCAATGAAGCCTCGCGGCGCATCTCGATCAGCGAAGGCATGCGCAAAGTGAGCACGCAGGAGGGGGAGTTTGTTGGCGGACGGTTCGAGGTAGAAGTCTGGGAGATGACGCGGGAGGAGTGGTTGGCGCGAGCGCTGCAAGCAGGCATTTCGAACGTCTGACGTAGAGGCCGACCCGGCATTAACCTGTTGCCCATCACCACCAGCCCAAGTGATATTGCTCAATAAACAGGGAGCGACCCGAATGCCGTTGACCCGCAACACCGAGCCCGACATCACCCTGGTAACCGTCCAGCCCGAAGACTTCGAAACCTTGGTAGCCATCCGTATCGAAGCCATGCGCGAAAGCCTCGAGCGCGTTGGCCGGTTCGATCCGGTGCGCGCCCGAGAGCGTTTTCGTGAAGGATTTTCTGCGTCATGCACGCACTACATCCAGGTCGCCGGCAGCAAGGTCGGCTTTGTAGTCGTCAAACCGAGCAGCGACGGCCTGCTGCTGGATCACCTGTACGTCAAGCCGGCTGTTCAAGGGCAGGGCATTGGTGCTGCCGTGCTTCGGCAAGTGTTCGCGCAAGCGGACGCAACCGCATCCACAGTACGAGTGGGCGCCCTGAAAGAAAGCGACTCCAACCGCTTCTACGTCCGCCATGGGTTTCAGCTTGTTGAGAGCGGCGAGTTCGATAACTACTACCTCCGCCCGCCACGTCTGCCGATGTGCTGACGGGTTGGGATCAACCCGCCGAGGCAGCCTTCTCCGCCGCACGTGCTGCGAGCATGGCCGCCTCCGATTCCTGGGTGTGCAGCTCACCTTTGTAGGCCAGTTGATTGAAGAACATGCCGTCGATCTGATCTTTCGATGGCGTCGACGTCTTGGGAATAAACAGCGCGCCCAGGTCCAGAGAATTGGCGAAGTTCTCCTTGTTCAGGTTGTAGCGACCCAGATAACTACCGCTCCAGGGCGAGTCGGCGTCGACCATATCAATGGCCGTCTCCCGATAGGTAGCCGCAGCGGCTTTGAGCCCACTGGACGCATTCAACAATGTATTGAGTTGCTTGGTATCCGCCTCGCTCAACTCACCAGAACTGTTGATCGCCTTCAGATTACCGTCCGCCTCGATCGTGAAGCCGAACTTCTTGCTGGCCAGATCCGGATACACCGACGCCAGCGTCGACGTGAACGCTTCATAAGACGTCTTCAGCGCTTCCGTCGACTTACTGTGCTGCGCCGCCATCTTTGGGAAGTCAGGCGACTGCGAACGGCCTATCCAGGTATCGACTGCTTCCATCGGTGCAGTAGTGGCAGGCGCTTCGGTACTCGGATGATAAACAACGGCAGGCGTGTTGGCGGCAGCGTTCTTCAGCGCTTCTTTCTGCGCATCGGTGAACGGCTGCGGCGTGAGCGTGATGCCGGACTTGGGCAGGGTGATGGTTGGAGAGGTGTTGTTACCGGGGGTTAGTGAGATAACCATTTCATCGATCCATGATTGCGGGGTTGTATGGAGGGTATCGACGGAGGAGGGGGGAGCTTGAGGGAGGTAGGGGGGGCCGGGAAATATTACGGCGTACTTGCAAGGCGCGCATTGCCACGCGCGCCCTTGACGTTATTAATGCTTCTTCAGGACTCTGCGTAGCTCAATACGGTGTCCTTGAGGGCATCGGCAAAACCGTAAATATCATCCAGAGAAGCGATCGGGTGGCGGGTCTCGCCCTTGTCCTTTTCAAAAATACCGATGTATTTCTGAGCACGATTGAAATGCAGGCGAGTGATGGGTTTACGGTTGTTGTCATCCAGAAGAATGCCGAAATAGCTTTGTGTATCACGATGAGCAATACGTTTCGCTTCAACCACAGTGCGGATAATCGACTTGACGATATGGAAGCCTTCCATTTCTTCCACCGTTGTTACGATCCGGTCGTCTAACGGCTCTTCCTTTTCAGGCTGAGTGTTATTTTCGATGATGGTTTCGGCCACCGTGGGCGCCTGAACTCCGCTCATTGCCAGCTTCAACCGGTCGTTGACCTGATCGTTCAGAAATTGCGAGGTGGCCTTTTTGGTCAGAATCGTGAACTGCTCACGTACCTTCTGAGTGATCGCGCCCTCATAAATGCGTGACGCGAAGTAACGGACGAAATCGTCGTCCGGCTGACTGAACTGGGCCGCAATCACGCGCTTGATCTGACCTACGTACTTCAACTCGCCAGCGGCATTGAGAATTGACTCAACGTCGAAGGACGACTTGGTCAGCTTCTGTAATTCCGGAATGGCATGGTCATCAATCGCCAACAGGTCCAGTTCAAGAAATGGTTTTTCATCCATCTTGTTAGGCGCGTCCAGGTCTGTAAAAAACTTGTAGACCCGGCCATTGGTGAGGATCGAAATCCTTGCAGTGGTCACATGGAAATAACGGAACAGCTGGCTGGCATGATTGATGTTCAGCGGCTCGCCGATTTTCTTGGTCTCGATGAGGATCTGAATATTGCCCTCTTTAACGATGGCATAGTCGATCTTCTCACCTTTCTTGGTGCCTACATCGCACGTGTATTCCGGCACAACCTCAGAAGGATCGAATACATCGTAGCCCAGCACAGTATGGATAAACGGCATGACCAGAGCCGTTTTGGTAGCCTCTTCGGTGCGGATGGACGCAGCTTGCTGGCGGACTTTTGCGGAAAGGGAATTGAGTGCTTCAAGAAAATCCATTTTTATTGCTCCGTGCCGGGCTCATGAGCCCTCAGTCCTATCGATAGTCGATAGAGGCGCAACGCTACTACGATGGGTTGCGAAATAGCTATAGGATTTTGAGGCGTGAGCGGAGATATCTGAGGAAATCGGAAACGTCTTACGCGTGGCGAGGCATAGCGGGGAGGGCTGTCCGTTTTGTTTGTGCGTAATGAAGATCTACATGTGCGTTGCTAAATCTGATGCGAAAAAAGGGCCTGTATTGCTGAAAGTACTTATTTTGTATGGTGCCAGCCTCATTAGTCGAGCTTCTCGAATTGGTCCAGTTGTTGGTGCTGCTATTGGTCGACACCTGCTTTCATACCCAATGCCGCAGCTGCCTTATGAGCTCTGCCTCGGGAGCTTGGTAGGTCGCGGCCTGCTCAGGGCCACGCGCACAGGAAACCTCCGTCACGCTGAAAGGGGGGGTGAATTACGTGGATTGCTGCGACCTGACGTCATCACCGAGCGCATTCACTTTTCGTAAGGCGCTTGGGGTATAACATGCATACCAAGCGGATCACGTAGGCAAGATCAACGGCTCTTTATCTTGTAGCCATCAATCGGAATATCTTCTGTGCGCTCATACAGTGGAGCATCGCTGAATGTGGCTTGTTCAAATGCGTGCGTATCCCAACGTCTCGCTTTCAAGGCTGAATACAACATGCCCACCCTCAATGGAATGTTTCCGCGTCTGTCTTTGGCGCGCCTGAAGGAAAAGAAGTTGAAACCTTCTTCCAAAAAGTACCGATAAGGGTCGTAATCGTTAAGATCGATAGAGAACCTTTCGAAAAACTCGACCATCAGATCATTTGCATCGTCACCATCAACGCCCATGTCCCTCGCGACATCGGTCGCCAAGCTGAAGCTTTCAAACGCCTTTCTTCCAAAGCCCGCGGTATCGTTGATGCAGACGACGATGCTATCCATTAATTTGTAATCAAGGGGTTCGTTCATGGTTAGAAAACCTGATCTTCGGTGCTCACAATGGAGTCTTCAGTTACAACTGTCTTGCAGGCTATCAGCCCTGGCTCCGCCGCCGTATACGCCCAGCCTGCAGAATGGGCAATAATCTTGTAATGCATCTCCGATTGTCACCTCAATTGGACTCACTGAGCGCCTACTGTACATCGACGAGGGATACCCATGCAGTTGACCAATGAAGCCATGGCCAAACACACCTTCCTGAAAGGCATGTATCAGGATGAGTATTTCCCTGATGCCGTTGTGAAAATGTGCGAAGACGTGCTGGTCAACCTGTGTCGCGAAATCGAGCAACAAGAGCCTTCCGACCTGGACGCGCTGTATGCCCTGACTCACAAAGCGACAGAGCAAATCAACGAGCTGGAGGAGGTGTTCGAAGAGAACGGCAGTGAGATCGAAACCGTCGCCCGCGAAACCATTGCTGAGGATTTCGTACGGATAGCAGACGCTTATGGTTTCACTGACGCGGACATTGAGGAGCTGATTGCGCCGCGTGAGTGGTAATCAACCGCCTGTATGCCCCCTGATGCTGAGGGGTTTTGCCAGAAGGGGGCGTACGTTTGAATGCGCTCAGCCTCTGCCTCTTACGCGAGTCTCTGATTAATGAAGCAGGTCAGACTAATTCGTCACGGACAAAGCGCTGCCAACGCAGGCCAAGCCAGTGTGGATCACGCGACTATCCCTCTCACGTTGAAGGGGGTAGAGCAAGCGCAGTCAGTGGCCCGATCATTCACTCATGCGCCGGATTTGATTGTCGCCTCGCCGTTTTCCCGAGCGCAGGCAACCGCCACGGCGACCGCAGCTACTTTCCCTGCCACCCCGCTTGAAACCTGGCCCATTCAAGAATTTACCTACCTCGAACCCGCGCGATGTGCCAACACAACCGGTGCTCAGAGGCGGGATTGGGTTGAAGCCTATTGGGCCAAGTCAGACCCGGCGTTTACGGATGGAGCAGGCGCCGAATCTTTTTCAGGATTTATAACCAGAGCGCAGGCCTTCCTGGCTCGACTTGCGGAGCATCCTGCCCAGGACATCGCAGTGTTTTCGCATGGGCAATTCATCAGTGCCATCGCCTGGCTGATCGAGCGCAAGCCGAAAGACATTTGTGGGCAAGCGATGGCGGACTGGCGGGAGTATGAAATCAAGAACCATGTGGCTAACGGTGGTGGCTACATACTGTTCAGGCATGTGGGCGCTGATGACTGGCGAATATGCTCACAACCCTCACAAAACGCTGAGAGCAGATGAAGCCAAACAGCTTCACTTGCAGATGGCGCTCTGACGACTACAAAAAACTGCTCGTTGTCGTGAAAGCGGCGCCATTTCGGGCGGAGGAATCACCACTGATCGGGGCTCTGGTTGCCCATGTCAGCTCTGTGCGAAACGACCTTCGACATTCCCACGCCAAGTGCCTGGAGCACCTTGAGGATGGTGGAAAGCTTCGGGTCGCCGCCAGCAGCGATAGACCTGTAAAGGTTAGGTCTGGCCAGGCCCGTGTTCTTCGACAGATTACCCATGCCACCTCTCGCCTCGATCAGTCGACGGATGGCCGTAAGGAAAACGTCTTCACCCCCATCTTCGTCGATTTCTTCCAGCGCAACAGACAGGTATTCGATGGCAAACGCTTCGTCCTCACGGAGCATTTTCAGAACGCTTTCATCATCGGAACGCGTACGAGTCGTCATTTCTTTTTCACCTTGTGCCATTTCCATAGAGCCTTGGCTTGGTCAATGTCGTTTTGCTGCTTGTCCTTTGAGGCGCCACCCAAGAGAAAAAGTATTTTTTGGCCCTGAATCGCGTAATACACCCGAAATCCAGGCCCAAAATCCAGCTTCATCTCAAAGACCCCATCACCCACCGGCTCGGTTACGCCGAAGTGGCCAAGCGCCGCTCGGTCGATCCGGGTAGTGATTCTTGCTTTGGATCGCGTGTCGCCGCTCCAATCTACGTGGAGGGCAATATAGCGAGCTACTTAGCACTTGCCTGATTTGTAGTACCCGCCTGAGCTCCTATGCATGGCTCTATGGCATAGATTTGTTCCCGTGTTACCTTGTGGGTCGAGTCGTAACCAAGGAGCAGGTCCATGGCTTTTCAACGGTATGTCAATCTGAGCGGTCAATCCAACGTTGTTGCATACGAGCTCGGAGAGAACTCAATAACGCTTGAGTTTGCCAGCGGCAGGTATCGGTTTTATGTCTACGATTACCGGTCGCCTGGGATGGAAGCTGTAGTGGAACTTAAGCGTAGGGCTGCGGCTGGTCGCGGGCTCAACAGCTATGTTTCTACTGGCAGAGGGATGCCATACGCTAGAAAATATTAAAAATGTTTCTGCGTTAATGGCGACATTATCGACTTCTGCGAATTATGAGAAGTTTTGAAACGTTTAGCCTCGAGACGCCCGAGCCAAAGGCAGAAGCCGTTGCGGCCCTAGTAAAGGATTTTTACCCGGTTATGGTAGCTATTCAAAAAAATGCACGGGGTCGAACACGGCGACTTTGATATCAAGCTCAACCAGTGCTGACAATCCATCAATGGATTTCCGAAAAATCACACTATTGAGGTAGGGGTACACTTTTCGACTTTGGGGTCAGGTCGTATAGTGGGGTGCTGGCTTCCGAAGAGAATCGGGAGCAAAGTATCAAGCTTCAATGGCTGGTTTGGGATGTGGGGGTCATGAGGCGTTTACTGTAAACGAGACCCACTGTGGCTTCGTGTCGCTTCGCGTCTGAGAGTCCATAAAGTTCTTTCTAATCGCGAGAAGTATCCGATAACCGCTATTGTCAAGCAGCAAGCGGTGAGATTTGAACATCCAGCACTATCTCTATTGATATCTGCAAAGCTTCCACTAAATAAAATAGTTTTGCGTTGAAGTTGGTGGTTAGTGGTTAGTGGTTAGTGGTTAGTGGTTAGTATACCCCACCACAAAACCGTCAAGACCAATAGAGTATTTGCTTTTTTTGTCGTCTGAAGCTGCATATTCTCTTAGTCGTGCAACTACCTGATTAGGTAAATTATGAGTGTTATTTTTAACTAGATCTAGGACCTCTCGATCAATGCCGATGCTTAATTTTATATTCGCATAATCCAAGTCATAGAACTCAACATCTAGACCATCTATTTTCTCATGGCGGGAGGCGCGATCAAGAAATTTCCCAGCAAGTAAGAATGGCGCATAGTAAGATTTTATAAACTTCTCTTGATCTATATTAACTTGCTTCCCGTCCTCGGCAGAAGGATCTTCTAAATAAGTAAGGATTCTGTCTGGTCCTATATGAGTAGCGCAAGCAGTGCCCGTGGAGGGAGGCATGCCGTGTATCGTCTTTACTTGACGAACCTGATCCTTTGCTTCGAGGATCTTACTATTTAGCTGTGACGTCGATGACGATATTCCTTTTGCTTCAAATACGTGCCAGTTTCCATCTGGGGTTTGCCCTAAAAGATCAGGTTCTCTTGAGCGAGTGCGGCCAATTTGCGGAGCAAAGGTAACCGCATTTTGCTTTTTGAGATACTCCAGATGAATTAAATTTGGAACGCCTAAAAGCTTTTCGGAATAGAACTTAGCGAAAGTCATGCCCAAGTTATAACTAACAATCCGTTTATCATCAGTAATATGAGTGTCGAATATCGGGTGCCTTCTTATACCATGTATGTCGGATTTAATGTTGACTGCAACGATGGCGATTTTTCTGATTATTGACGAATACAGCACCCTCGCAAATCCGTAACTCCTAATGTCTTGGCCGGATAAAAAAGAAGGGCTGCCAACTGTTATGATACTACGATACAAATCAATTTTTCTGCATCTGAGGGCTGACTCTCCTGTTGTATTTAAAAAATCAAAAGGTGAATTGTAGCTCTTAACGACTCTATAAATATTTGGCATAAGCTAGGGGTTCTATAGTTTGAATAGTGGTCGAATTTCGTCTAAAAAATCAGCCTTGGTAAGCGAGAAACCTTAACAAATATGTCTAGAAAAAAACTACAGATCTCCAGAGAACTCTAACTCAAACAGCGCAGAGTTGACTGGTTCAGTCTTCATACCTTTATCGCCCGTTTTTAGTACGTAAATTTCCATGCCTGTCCTGAGTGATTAGGCATAAAATCTTTATGCAATATATGGTGGCTAAGTGATGCTGTCACGTTTTTTTTTTTTCGGACAGCTAGCACTCTTTCGAACTCCCGGGAGCAGGCTCCCAATGCTTTCCAGGTCAGCGTGTGCCTTCCACTCAGTTTGCGTCCGTATTTCACCGTCACTCATCGACAGAAAAGCCCGCTTCAGCGGGCTTTTTTGTAAATAATGGAATAGGTGGCTGCGACCCTGAGACCATAAGGTCTCGGATTTAAATCAATCGTCGGACTCCAAAGGGCCTGAATGCTGGATTTTGCGAGTGTTAACCAGTTGCTTCAAGCCGAGATGGGTAATCTGGCCACCATGGATGATTACACCGCTAAGCCCTCTAATATGGGCATCTACGGAGACAGAGAGATTTAGGAGGTTTGCACAAAACCACATCACAAATTTTTCAAGGGTAGTGCCCAAAAACCAGGACACGTTGAGAACAGACACCTCGTTTTTCAAGCTAGACAACGGCGAACGAAGTCAGTGGTAATCAGATATCCCTGTCTTTAGCTCTTCTTGCTCTCTGCCTTTCGAGAGCGTCCATAAAGGAAAGGTTTATTCGGATAGTACTGATGAGTGCAAATATCTGAAGTCCGGATACAAATGCAAGCAGGAATTGAACACAGGTAGCTAACCGTTCTTGTGTCGCGAAACTGAAGTCACTTTTTATTGATAAAAATACAAGTAGTATAATCGAGACTATCATCGTGGTAGCAGACTGAACGATTACACTAATAATCTGTTTTAGGCGGAGCGTGTCCTCTCCGCCAGCAGAGAAATCAATATTTACTAAGTTTTCGCCTTTTAGTGTCTTTAAGACATTTGGATAAAGGAATGCGACCCAAATGCTCATAATAGTAAAGATCGCGCCCGCGATAGCCACGAGTAGACTAAGTATGTTAGGTATCGAGTCTGGGCTTATTGCAATTCCGAAAATAAGTAGCAATATCGGAGTTGCTAGGCACGCAACTATAGCTTTCATTGTCCGGTTCCGGCTTGAGGGTCAGGCAGATTTGAGTCAACCTGTTTGTCTGTGAGGGGTGTATAATTGCTGCGAGCATCTGATAAAACCTGAAAAAGCTGATCGCAAGTGTAAGACTCCAAAGTCGGCTGTAATACCACTCGCTCTACAATCCTATGAGTTTTAATAGAGGTGCGGTTATCAAGCTCGTCGACAAATATTATATCTGCCCAACCCCCCTCAATGAATCCTGACGAGTAGGCCATTAATTCTTTAATTTGCTCCAGGCTTGGTGTCGCCTCAAGCTTGATTTCCACCTTTCTGATGTTGTCATCATCAGCTTTAGCTTTAGGGAAGAATTTCTCAATTAGGCCTTGAAAATAATTAAATATTTGTACGTTTGCTTGATCCAGCCCGTCCAGCGCAGAAATTTCTGCCTTCATTTCTGTATCTTTAGCCCCGTCGCTGACGGTGACTTCATTGCGTAGCAACATAAACTTTGTTGCTTCGCATATTTTTTGAAGGTGTTCCTCTGTCGTCTTAAAGATCTTGATGTTTGTCTTGAAGCGGTAAAGTAAGTCATAGGTCTCAGGGTGTGCTGGGCTGCTAAAGCTAATTCTTGTTTCGTGCTCGCCAGTACTTCGAGAGTTGTATTCGAGGAACTTGAGTCTGAACCTGACACAGTAGTTAACCCATTTTTGCATAAGATCAGAGTCACATTTTGAGTCGTCAAACTTAATCGATACTACCATGGATTTTTCTGGCACTATCCAATAATAGCATGGGTGGCCCCATAGATAGTTCTCGCCCGTGTTGGACGCGCCATTTGTAATATAATTGCCTGTCGGATTACCATGTGTATCTAACTCTAAACCCCTGAATCCTTTCTTGTCGGCGGGGTCATACTTCCATAGGACCACCATAAAATCACCGTTAGGAAATTCTTTTATTTCTCGACAATAACACATAACTGATTCAGTTTCCGAGTCACCTTTGCTTGGCCATGGACATGTTTCCTTAAGTGCTCGGCCAGAAATCCATGTTTGAAGGCTACGGAAGACTTCAGCTGTCTTTAATCCATAAACTTTGGAAATTAATTCTTCCCCGGAATTCTTTTTCTGTAATTTATAGAGGCCGCTCCGCTCTATTTCGAAAAAATTCAGATAACCATAATTATGTTCACGCTTGAGTTTTGTCATTTACTGCTTTCGTCCTTGATCAATAGCAAAGAAGTTACGTTTTCAAACATATAACATAGATATTGGCGAATTGCCATCGCTCAGTATGCTGATTGTAGACTTTGATGAAGGGAGCATAAAGGTGGGCCCTCAACTTTTCTCCGGCGTGTCAACGAGGCATCGGAATCAGGCAGCGCAAAAAGCGAAAAGCGGTTTATTTCGGTCATCATCAGGACATCCCAGCGAGACGTTGTTTATAGGGATCTGCAGAGCTTCGTCCTAAAAGCCCCTCATACAGGGAGGCCCTTTTGTAGGTGAAATGTGTCTGATTTACGGGAATTCGTTCTGATTAACAGGATGGGGTCGAAAAAAAGCGATATGAGCGATACGCATATAAATCTAGGCTTGAAGCTTCGGTTTTACTGGGCTCTGCGTATTTCACGCTACTGAGCCTGTGCGGGATTCAACTTCAGAAGATCTACTGACCGATAGAACTGCCCCGTTCTCTAGCTACCAGTGCTAAGGATAAAGCCGGGGTTGCTACCCACACCCCATACTCTTCCCAGCTCATGCCGAGGTACTCGTGCAGTTCGATGCCCCCACCGTCGTGGCCTTCGTGCCAGTCTTCCACGAACCGGTGGATATCTTCTTCCAGCACATCGCCCTTTAGGTAGAGCTCAGGAAATCTCATTTCAGCCTCCTGGCTCGACGTCGCAGATAGTGTCTCAATCTGGGTTTTCCAGCCCAAAACGAAAAAACCCGCCAAAAGGCGGGTTTTTCGGAGATTTCAAAGGCTGCAAAAACCACCTTTAAAACCTTGTATGGTGCCGGCACCAGGAGTCGAACCCGGGACCTACTGATTACAAGTCAGTTGCTCTACCAACTGAGCTATACCGGCGTAATGGGCTGCGAGTATATAGAGTCTGATGCGCTTGTAAAGCCTAGCTGTCTGATTCAGTTGAAAAAAATCGACCATTGGCGCTTCAGGTCGGATGTGGGCAGGTGGTGGTGCAGGACGTTTCTGTTGGTTTGGACGGATTGGTCTGTGTGGCAGGGCGGATGGCGTTGAATTCGGGCGTTGATTTTGCCGCTGGCGCACACGGCTTGTGCATCACGGAACGCTGGATTTTTCACCTGGCCTTGCAAACCGATATGTCTAGCCTTGATGGCTATCTGGCGCTCAAGAAGGCACCCATCCGCCCCCGCCATTTTCGGGCAGTTGCGGGGCAGGAGGGCTTTGCATAGGCTTGTTCTCAACGGCCCAGGCTACTGAGTCAGCAGCACGGGTCGTTGGCTTTTCAGCCAGGCAGATAAAGGACTATCTGATGAGTGATGCGATGGATCGTAACGAGGTTTGGGGTGTTGTTTGCCGCAGGCTGGTCATTCGCTGAAGAGTTGTTGAAGGATATTTGCAGGTGCGCCTGGCCTGTTGGCTTTGCGCAGGGTGGGCTGAGGATGGCTGTCTGAATCGCATGAATGTGCGTCTGGATGCCGACGAAGGCTTCACCGATGTTTCAAGAAATGCCCGGATCCTCTGGATTCGGGCATTTTCTTGTGCGCTGGTTGCTGTTGCGTCGGATTTGCACTGGAGCTACCGGCTTTTTGGCCGATACAGCTGTATCGAAAATGGCAGTCGGCCATGGACAGCAAGTGCAATGCAGAGAACGCCTACGCATTACGAGCTGCTGAGTGTCGCTCGCGATGCCTCTCCTGAGCAGATCAAGAAGGCTTATCGCAAGCTGGCGCAGAAGCTGCACCCTGACAGGAATCCAGATCCTTACGCCTCGGAGATGATGGGCGTCGTCAACGCGTCTCACGATGTGCTGGCTGACCCTTCGCGGCGTGCGGCTTATGATGCGCAGCTCGCTGCCAATGAGCACAAGGCGCGCATGGACGCTGCGCGCCGCAAGCAGGCGCATGCTACGCGTGGGCAGGCGGTGCATGTGTATGCGGCCACTTCTGCAGCCACTGCTGCTGCGCCGTCTCAGGCGGCTCGCTCGGGGCCGGCGCCCAAGTCTTCTTCCTATGCCTCCGCATCCCCTTCCCGTGACAAGCGTCGTCGCAGTGCGTGGCGTTGGGCGCTTTTGTTTGTGGTGTTCTGCGCGGGTGGCGCGTGGATGGGCTACGACCCGGGTGCAGGCAAGTCATTTGTGCCGTCCGAGCCTGCGCCGGTTGCGCAGACGTGGGTCAAGCCCGCGCCTGTCATGCCTGCCGCGCCGGTTGAGGAGCCTGTAGCGAGCCCAGCCAAGCCGGTGGATGCAGCGGCGTCCGAATGTGGCGTGCCGGCGCTTGATCCGATGGGCGCGCCGTGGCCGGACAAGGCGGGTTATGTGAAGGACATGCCGGTGCTCAAGGACAACGGCTGGTCGCAGATCACTGTGGATAATTCGGCGGGCGAGTCGGCGGTGTATGCCAAGGTCACGGATGCGGTGGGGCGCAGGGCGTTTCGGCATGCGTTTGTGCCGGCCGGGGCGGTGTTTGTGTTCGCCAAGATGGACCCGGGGCTGTACCTGCTCAAGTACAAGATGATGAGCACGGGCTGTGCGTTTGCGTCAGGGCGGATTTTGCTGGAGGAGACGCCGATGGGCAGTCAGATCAAGTCCAGTGCCTACAAGCTGACGTTGCGCAAGCTGCAGAACCGCAGTGTGCCGTTTGCGCGGCTGAAGGATGATCAGTTTTAGTAGTGAGTCATGACAGGAATGCGGCGCTGCGTATTCAGTCTTCGCGAGCAAGCTCGCTCCCACGGGTTCTGCGCACGTGGGTTGAGATCATGTTTTGCAACGCTTTCAGGCCGGTTTTTGCAGGCACCATCTCTTTCTTTTGAAGGACATTTCCGAGAGAATCCCCGACCGCTTGCGCCCCTCTGTCTGGGCTTCTAATCTCCGCCCCGTCGCTGCCCATCAGCGATCGGGTTTAGTAGCCCGCAGTGAGTTAAGGCGTAACACAGCCGCGTTTCATTAGGCTTCGTCCTGATGCTATGGCGACTGTGCGCTTGGCACCTTCGGGTGCGCCGGTTCTTAGCTCACCGGTCTACTAACTCGCGTACAGTTGCCGCCTTTTCGTTTAGTAGCGGAATGGCAGCGACTTCAATAGAAGGAGCTAAAGCATGGTCAAAGTAACCCCCGATCCGCCCAACAAACCGTCCAGCGCCGCACCGGTCTTCGACAAGGCTGTGGTCAAGCGCGCCATGGAGTGTTACCTGCCAATCTCCCGACCGGCCAAGGAACCCCACGACAGCAAGTTCGACTTCATCAGCCTGGAAGCCACCCTGGTGCACGCGCTGGATTTTCTGCGCTGCGCATCGGCCACCGCTCACGAACTCGGCGATGAACTGACCGGTTCGCAACGTGATCTGGCGTTCGCTTCCATGCACATGCTGGAAATGGCCAAAGTCATGGTCGAGCGCTCGCTGGAGTGTGTCGAAGAGGTCTGAAATCTTACGCCGGACAGCTCGTGCACAGGCGTCTGCGTGTGCACGATTGGGCCGCGCAAAACGCTTGCGCCAGAGCCTTTACCAAATCTTTATGCACAATTTGCTGATAAAGATTTGCGCAGTCGGGTAATTGTGTGCAGTCGGGTGCATTGAGCCGCAAGGCATTGTTTTTGCGGGTTACGGGAAGGATTGCGGAAAAAAATAAGGGGCTTCAGTAACTGGCGCGCCAAGCTTTAACGCACTCATCCACATTTTCATCAACAGACTTATCCACAGGTTGCTCAATCGATTTACGTCACGATTTTCGAGCCAGAATCAGCAGGTTGCGCGGTGTAATCCGGCTGTCACAGAAAGTGCCAACGCTCACGCTGTAACCCTGCTCACGCACATACATCGCTCTGTCCAGCACCAGCCACATCTCCAGCGGACGCCGAAACAGATCGCGGACCAGTTCCAGGTTGCGCACTTCGGCCAGCCTTTTCCAGCCAGCGGCCTCCAGCGCGGCCCAGTCCTGTTGACCCGGTGCAGGCAGCTGCTTGAGTTTTGCCAGATGGTTGCAGTAGTCCGCGTAGGACGCATCCAGCCAGGACGTTGGCAGCGACGGTGTGGGCAAGTAGTCATCGATGCCGCGCAGGCGGCGCTGCAGCAGGTCGAAGCCCAGGCGACGGGCCATCGAGATGTCGCGTTGACGGCGTACGCGCGCGCCGGCTGTCACGGTTTCACTGAGTGGCAGACCCAGCTCGTCTCGCGACAGCTTCAGGCCGGACGCTTTGCCCTCGCTGGACAGCGCCTGATAAAGGTCGTGCCGGGTGCGGTTATAGCAGCACGGCGCAATCGCCATGTGCCGACAGCCCGTCTGGCTGGCCAGCTCCATCAACTGAATGTGCAGATCGCCGCAGGCATGCAGCGCCACAGGCGTGTGTTCGGGTTGCAGGTAGCGCCACGTGTCGTCGGCCATGACATCCTGCTGCACATGCCTGGCATCGATGCCTTGCCGCGTACTCAGGGCCAGGCCTGCTTCGATCAGCGCCGGGTCGTGCTCCAGGCAGGTCAGACGCTGGCCGGGCCCGGTCAGGCGGCGCCCTAGATGGCCTTTGCCAGCGCACCAGTCCAGCCAGTGAGTTGTGCTGTCACGCATGTCCAGATGGCTGGCGAAGGCTTCGATCTGCTGCCACTTGCGCCCCGGCACATCGACGCTCATGCGCGGCTCGACCGGCTGCAGCGCATGCACGGGCAGTTCGGCGACGTTGCTCAGTGCAACGGCTTCGGCGGCCAGTTGCTTGAACGGGAAGGGCGCGTCGAGGTGTTCCGGGTGATTGTGCGCGGCCTCGGCCTGTTCCAGCGTGCGTTGCCGCAGCCAGTGCGCGAGGTCAGGGTATTTGTCTTCCCATGGCAGGGTCAGGTGCGTGAACGGCTTGGGTCGCCACAAGGCCTGATGCGCGAACAGGAAGCTGTCCAGCGCACCAAAGTAGCTGCCGAGGTGTTCATCCTGCAAGCGAGGTTCAGAGGGCATGGTGGCGGCCTCATGTGGCAAGGTGCTGACTGGATCGACGCCAGCACCTTTCATATCAGCGACCCTGGCTTGCGTCTACACGCAATAGTTTTTCCAGCAGCCGGAAGCCCTGCACCAGCACGAAGGTCATGACCAGGTAGAACATGCCGGCGGCGAAGAAGATTTCCACCGGCAGGTAGGTGCGGGCGATGATCGTGCGCGCCATGCCGGTCAGTTCCAGCAGGGTGACGGTGCTGGCCAGCGCACTGGCCTTGAGCATCAGGATCACTTCGTTGCTGTAGGCCGGCAGGCCGATGCGTGCTGCGCGTGGCAGGACGATGTAGAACAGCGCCTTCCATTTCGACATGCCCAGCGCCCGTGCCGCTTCGATTTCACCTGGCGGCACCGCCTGCATGGCGCCACGCAGGATTTCGGCGATGTAGGCGGCGGTGTGCAGGGTCATGGTCACCACGGCACACCAGAACGGGTCGCGCAGGTACGGCCACAACGCACTCTGGCGCACCGACTCGAACTGCGCCAGCCCGTAATAGACCAGAAACAGTTGCACCAGCAGCGGCGTGCCGCGGAAGAAAAAGATGTAGGCGTAGGGCAGGGCGCGCACCGGCCAGTGACGCGATGCACGGGCAATGCCCATCGGGATGGCGAGGATCAGCCCGGCGATGACGGCAATCGCCACCAGCTCCAGGGTCAGGGTCGCGCCCTGTGCCAGGCGTGGCAGCCACTTGATGATGACTTCCCAGTTCATGACGCGCTCCTCAGAAAGCCGCGACTGGCGCGCTTCTCAAGGAAGTACATGCCGGCCATGGCCAGCACGGTCAGGCCCAGGTACATGAAGGCTGCGACCATATAGAAGGTGAACGCCTGCTTGGTGAAGCCCACGGCGATCTGCGCGTGACGCATGATTTCTTCCAGGCCGATCACCGAGACCAGCGCGGTGTCTTTCATCAGAATCATGAACAGGTTGCCCAGACCGGGCAGGGCGATGCGCCACATCTGCGGCAGGACCAGTTTGAAGAGGATGCGCGAGCGTGACATGCCCAGCGCCAGCCCGGCTTCACGATGGCCTTTGGGGATGGCCAGAATCGCGCCGCGAAACACTTCGGTCGCGTAGGCACCGAAGCAAATGCCCAGGGCGATGACCCCGGCAGCAAAGGCGCTCAGGGCCAGGTCAGGAATGTCGAACAGGTTGCCCAGAGCGCGCATGCCGTTGACGGTGCCGAAGTAAATCAGCAACACCCAAAGCAGTTCGGGAATGCCGCGTACCAAGGTCGAGTAGGTACTGCCCAGCCATTGCAGCGGCTTGTAGGGCGAGGTCTTGGCCAAGGCGCCGAGCAGTCCGAGTATCAGCCCCAGGCACAGGGCCGAGAGTGCAAGCTGGACCGTCATCAGCGCGCCAGCCGCAAGGGCCGGGCCGAATCCGTGGAGATCAATGTTCATGGGCAGGCTTTGTCAGGGCCGGTCGCCGCGCTTCGACAGGAAGCGGCGGCGACGCGGTCAGGTGAATCAGAGGATGCTGAAAGGGAAATACTTGTCGTTGATCTTCTTGTAGGTGCCGTCAGCGATGATTTCTTTCAGGGCCGCGTTCAAGCGCTCGCGCAGGGCGTCGTCACCCTTGCGCACGGCGATGCCGATCTTGTCGTCTTCAACGACAGGCTCGCCCTTGAACTCGAAGTTCTGACCCGCTTCGCTTTTCAGCCACTCGAAGCTGACGTATTTGTCGGCCAGCATGGCGTCGACGCGACCGGAGGACAGGTCGAGGAAGGCGTTTTCCTGAGTGTCATAGAGCTTGGCGTCCATGATCCCGAGCTTGTCTTCCAGCCAGGTGGCGGCCAGTGTCGAGCGCTGTGCACCCACTGACTTGCCGGCAAGGCTTTCTTTGGCTTTTTCAGTGCTCGATACGTCGATCGAGGAGGTTTTCGGCGCGATGAATTGCAGCTTGTTCGAGTAATACGGGTTGGTGAAATCGACCACCTGCTTGCGTTCTTCGGTGATCGACAGCGACGAGATCAGGAAGTCGAACTTGTTGGCCATCAACGCCGGGATGATGCCGTCCCAGTCTGACGTCACCGCTTCGCACTCGACCTTCATCCTGGCGCACAGGGCCTGGCCGATTTCATAGTCGAAGCCCACCACCTGGCCACTCGCGTCCTTGTTGTTGAACGGCGGGTAGGCACCTTCGATGCCCATTTTCATTGTTTCAGCAAAGGCACTGCCGCTGAAGGCAAGGGTGGCCGCTGCGATCAGCAAGATCTTTTTGTACGACTGCATGGGTGTTGCTCCGTTAGCGGTGACTCGACATGAATTGTTTGCACCTTGCCGACAGCGGGTTTTCGAACACTTGCTGCGGTGTGCCCTGTTCTTCGACCATTCCCTGATGCAAAAACACCACTTCACTTGATACCTGACGTGCAAAATTCATTTCGTGGGTCACCAGCAGCATGGTCCGGCCTTCTTCAGCCAGTGCGCGGATGACGCCGAGTACTTCCTGAACCATCTCCGGGTCGAGGGCCGAGGTCGGCTCGTCGAACAGGATAACCTTTGGTTGCATGGCCAGCGTACGCGCAATGGCGGCGCGTTGCTGCTGTCCGCCGGAAAGTTGCGCGGGGTAGGCATGGCGCTTGTCGGCGATACCGACCTTGGCCAGCAACTCTTCAGCCACCGCAATGGCCTCGGCCTTGCTCTGACCGAGCACGCGACGCGGGGCTTCGATGATGTTATCGAGCACGCTCATGTGCGGCCACAGGTTGAAATTCTGGAACACGAAGCCGATCTGGCTGCGCAAGCGATTGATCTGCCGGTTATCGGCGGCAATCAGGTCGCCGTTGCGCGCGGCCTTGAGCTTCAATTCTTCGCCGGCCACCAGAATCTGGCCCTGATGCGGGTTTTCCAGCAGGTTGATGCAGCGCAGCAACGTGGACTTGCCGGAACCGGAGGAGCCGAGGATCGATATGACGTCGCCGTCGCGAGCCGTCAGCGAGATGCCTTTGAGCACCTCAAGCTGATCGTAGCGCTTGTGCAGGTTGCGGATTTCCAGGGCGGGCGTGGCCTCGGCCATGTGGGGTCCTCATTGAAGTGTGCGCGCTGGCTGCCAGCGAACGCCAAGCTAGCACAGCGTTTAAAGGACAACCATCGACGTCTGGCGTCCAGCGTGGAGGCGCTCGACGGGTTGTCTCATCCGGGCAGCGGACGGTCGCAAGAAGGCAAGCATGATGCCCTGTAAAACAGGGGCGTGCGCGAAAAAGGCGCGATGTTGCCAGCTTTGGCCTGGTGTTGGAAGTAGCATTTGCTGAGCGGCGGTCTGATTTCTGCACCATGTTTGCGCTTGGAAGAAGGTTTGGGGCATTTTTGGTGCGTGCATATAGACGAATCTGAGGCGTTTGGTAACAAATCCTACAGACAGCTAAGAAAAGCCATCGTCTTGCATGCTTCACGGGTCAAGCCACAGGCCTCGTATTCTCTAAGCGACGTCGTTTTCGAAATATTTTGGCGCAATTCTTGCGTCAAATATAAAGAACGGCACCGTAGGTTTCTTTTTACGTAACGCTCCGGTGTGCCTCGCTCGTCTTGCACAGGTGGTTTTATGAGCAGTACCGCTAACTCTTCCGAGCTCGAACAAGGGCTGAAACCTCGACACATTACGATGCTGTCGATTGCTGGCGTGATTGGCGCCGGTTTGTTCGTCGGCTCCGGCCACGCGATTGCCGAAGCCGGCCCTGCCGTGCTGCTGGCGTATGCCGCTGCGGGTACGCTGGTGGTGCTGGTGATGCGCATGCTGGCCGAAATGGCCGTTGCCTCGCCTGACACCGGTTCGTTTTCAACCTATGCCGACCGCGCTATCGGTCACTGGGCCGGTTTCACTATCGGCTGGTTGTACTGGTGGTTCTGGGTGCTGGTGATTCCACTGGAGGCCAACGCTGCTGCAACCATCCTGCACGCTTGGTTCCCCAACATCGCGATCTGGATGTTCACGCTGGTCATCACGCTGGTGTTGACGGCGACCAACCTGTTCAGCGTGAAGAACTACGGTGAGTTCGAGTTCTGGTTCGCGCTGATCAAGGTCGTGGCGATCATCGCGTTCGTGGTGCTGGGTGTTGCGGCGATCTTCGGTCTGCTGCCCACCAGCAACGTCAGCGGTGTCAGCCATCTGTTCGACACCGGCGGCTTCCTGCCCAACGGTATGGGCGCAGTGCTGGCAGCGATGCTGACCACCATGTTCTCGTTCATGGGCACCGAGATCGTGACCATCGCAGCGGCCGAGTCCAAGAACCCTGGCAAGCAGATCACCAAGGCCACCAACTCGGTGATCTGGCGGATCTTCCTGTTCTATCTGGTTTCGATCTTCATCGTGGTGTCGCTGGTGCCGTGGAACGACCCGCGCCTGGCCGAGGTGGGTTCTTATCAGACCGTGCTTGATGCAATGGGCATTCCGAACGCCAAGTTGATTGTTGACCTGGTGGTATTGGTTGCTGTGACCAGCTGCCTGAACTCGGCCCTGTACACCGCTTCGCGCATGCTGTTCTCGCTGGGCAAGCGCGGCGATGCACCTGCCGTGTCGAAGCGCACCAGCAAGGGCGGTACGCCTCACTGGGCGGTGCTCATGTCGACTGCGGCGGCTTTCCTGACCGTGTTCGCCAACTACATCGCGCCTGCGGCCGTATTCGATTTCCTGCTCGCCAGCTCCGGTGCCATCGCATTGCTGGTGTATCTGGTGATCGCGGTGTCGCAGCTGCGTATGCGCCAGAAGCGCATTGCTGCAGGCGAGGCCATCGACTTCAAGATGTGGCTGTTCCCATGGCTGACCTGGGCTGTGATCGCGTTCATCGTCGCGGTGCTGACCATCATGCTGCTGCAGGAAGAGCATCGCCTCGAAATCATCGCCACCGGCGTACTCAGCCTGTTGGTGATCGGCGCTGGCCTGATCGTATCGCGTCGCCGCAAGGCCGGTCGCGTGGGCGCTGCTGCGCTGGGTTGATCGCGCCCTTGGGCGGATGACGCTCGTGCCAATGTCATGCATTGGCACGAGCTTGCATTAGCGTGCGGCTCTGGTGTCTCTCTTCATCAGCAGGTCGGACGCCAGCGTGTAATCCTTCTGGAAGGCAGGGCTTTCGATCCACTCGATTGCACTGTCTTCGTCCTCATCGTGGTACATCGCGCGGTACACGATAAGCAGGCCCATCATAAAGTCCGTGGCCGGGTCCTCGTCCTCTTCGGAAATCACTAGTGCCAGCACCGGGTATTGCAGGAAGACGACGCACAGCGCGAGCTGGCTGATGGCCTCCGCTTGCTTCATGGCCGTGAACAGGTCGTCGTAGTCAGCCGGGTCAAAACCGTTCTCGACAATGTCGCTGAAGTCGAAGGTATTGAGGTCGAGTTCGACGTCATCGAACGGCTGGTTGACCAGTGCCGAGGCAAACACCGGATGAACCAGGCTGGTTGCAGCCTTGCCCGAGCGGTTCTGCTTGGCCTTGATCTTTGCGCGCTTGGCACGTTTTTGCTGCTTGTCTGGCGAGGCCATGAGCGGTCCTTTGGCTGGCGTGAGGTGCAATGGCCGCTATTGAAGCGCAGACGAGCCCGATAACCAAGGTTTGTGCGGTAATTGGTGGGCGATAAAAAACCCGCAGCGCGCGGGTTTTTGATTTGCGGGGTGTTACCGACGCGTCACCGTTTGCCCGGCTTTGCGAACGCTTCGGCTTCATCCATGCGGTTGGCGAACATGCTGACGGCTTCGACCGCATCGCTTGCGCCATCGCGGATCTGCACGATGACCTGCCCGGCCTGGTCTGCCAGTATCACACCGCGAATGGCTCCTTCCTGAGTCGCGCCCATGCTTGCCACGGCTTCGCGTGTTTCGGCGAGGATCTTGCCAATCATTTCGGCAATCTCGGTGGTCGAGCCGCTGGTACGTCCCGCCAGTTGCCTGACTTCGTCGGCCACCACGGCAAACCCGCGGCCCTGGTCACCCGCCCGAGCCGCCTCGATGGCTGCGTTGAGCGCCAACAGGTTGGTCTGATCGGCAATGCCGCGAATGGTGTTGACGATGGCGGTGATCTGCTCGGAGCGATCACCCAGCTGACTCACCAGCTTTGCCGATGCACCGATGTTTTCGGAGATTTGGCGCATCTCCCGCGCCGTGTCTTGAATGACCAGGGTTCCCTGTTCGGCCACTTTCTCGGTTTCTGCCGAGATATGGTAAGCGCGCGATGCACCGTGTGCGTCCGCTTCCTGTTTTTCAACGCGGTGGGTGATGTCGCTGGCGAACTTGACGATTTTGTAGAGTTTGCCGTCGACATCAAAAACCGGGTTGTACGTCGCTTCCAGCCAGACAACCCGACCCTGTTTGCCGATGCGTTTAAACTGGTCGCCGATGAACTCGCCGTGATTCAGCTTGCGCCAGAACTCGGCGTACTCCGGGCTGTTGACCAGTGCCGGCTCGCAGAAGGTTCGGTGGTGTTTACCCTTGATCTCGTTCAGCGCATAGCCCATGACGTTCAGGAAGTTGTTGTTGGCCGTAATCACATTGCCGTTGGGCTCGAATTCGCAGATAGCCATCGCGCGGTCTACCGCTGCCAGCTTGCTGTTGGTTTCGTTCTCCAGCATCACGCGTGCGGTGACATCCAAGGCGTACTTGACCACCTTGACGACGTTGCCCTGCGCGTCAACGACCGGGTTGTAGCTGGCTTCAAGCCAGACGCTGTGACCGTTCTTGCCAACGCGCTTGAAGGTACCGGAGATAAATTTCCCGGCCTTCAGGGATGCCCAGAGGTCAGCATATTCGCGGCTGCGTAGCATTTCCGGCTCGCAGAAGTCGCGATGCGTCTTGCTTGCCAGCTCTTCGGCGCGATAGCCCATCGCCGCGAGGAAGTTATCGTTGGCCCGGAGGATCTTGCCATCGAGGCTCAGCTCGACCACCGCCATCGACTTTTCCAGCGCGTTTGTCAGTCCGTTGAGTCCATCTACCTGGGCCTTCATGGCCGTCAGCTCAGCTTTGTTCTTATTTCCGAACATAACGTGCCCCTCGGTGTGTTTGCGGACCTACTGTGATGAGGCTATCGACTCGAAAGGCTGCAGCATGAATGCGCATTGCAACAATTGAAAAAATAAATCAAGTATTTTTTGGCGCCAGAGAAACGCGCGGAGCTGATTTGTCGACAAAAGCATGCGGCAATGAGTGCGGGGCTGGCGCGCAGAGCGGCTGCTCGCCAAATTCCGGACAAAGAAAAGCCCGCGATGGGGGAGCGGGCTTAAGGATTCACACTTGGGAGCAGCTCTACAATGACGCGGCCGCTGTGAAAACTTTGTGAAGAGTTTTCACTGTTTTACTTTTTTTCAGGCTGAATGGTGTTGGTCACTTCGGAGGTCGGCACGAAGGTCTTCGACTCTTCGGCAGCCGCTTCCTTGGACTCGGCTTTATCCTTGGCCGCTTCGGTGTTCTCTTTGGCCGCTTCGTTCACTTTGTCCTGAGCAGACTCCATCTTCTCCTGGGATTTCTCCTGATGCGCCTGAGCGTCCTGTGCCTTCTGTTCGGATTTGCTGTCGCAGGCAGCCAGACCCAGAGTGGCGGCGAGGATGAGGGCGGAGGCGGTTAACTTGAGCACGGAATTTTCCTTGTGGAAGCAAATGTATGGCTTCGAGGGTAGGCGGGGAAAATTAGTTCAATGGGATGGGGGTGGCAGGGCTCTGGATGGCTGGTCTTGAGGGGCTCGAAGCATCGTTTCGCACCTGTGGCCGAGCGCTATCTGGAAGCGATTCGGGTTGATACCTTTCTTCGCAGATTGACTGTACATGACCTCGGCAGGTCGATATCCAAGGATCGGATCAGGGAGGGAGAAATGAAAAGCCCAGCTGCAGGCTGGGCCAGCATTTACCAAGGAAGTTTGGAAATTGTGTACCTTGGCCTGCCATTTCCCACTGTTCTCGCGCTTACGCCAATAGTGAATGTCTGATTTAGCCGGGTGTTAATTATTGCCGGGTTCTCAATTGCGGCAGCAATCCGTCCGTGGATAATTGTGCCTTCCTGGGTTTTGAATTCGAAGCGACGTTCGGCAGGAAAGGCGCCAAGAAATTCGCCACTGAACTCGATATCGGTTTCAGTGATGTTTTCCACGCTCAGGCGCGATCTGCTAATGCGAACCTGATCAACGCTGGTAAAGGAAAATACGTGGTCTCTGGTTGTTACGGAGCAGTAGGCTTCATAGGCTATTAGTTTGTCCAGGTACTCTGAGACCGTGGCAATAGCCCTTGTACCAAGCCTAGACGCTGGCTCTGACAACTCCTCATCACCTTTGGTGGATGCCTCAAGAAGTTCTGCAACCAGCTCGAAAGCTTGCGAGACGGGCGTAGTCCCCTCCAGTGTGAGCTGAGGGTCACCACTTGGCGCTTCCTCAAACTCAAAACCAAATGAGCCCAGTGCCGTCCCTGTGATCAGTATCTGGTTTTGAGCTTTGTTTGGGATTGGCCCAAAGTCATTCAGAACACCGCTTATAGAGGCTGCAATAGCCGATACGGCATCGGAAAATTTTGTGGTTACCGCGGCCCCAAACTCAGCACCTATACCGTGTACCCCTCTGACTGGAGTTCCGCGGTAAGTAACCACTGCTTTAGCGGGTGAGAATGCGCCGCGGCCAGGCTCTCGAAGACCTGCGCCTACCTGATTCTTCCTGGCTCGCAGCGAAAGACGTGAAAGGTTGCTCAGACCTGGCTTCTGAGCGATGCGGTCCAGGAAACCGATTTCTGCCTGTGCGTGAGTGAATTCAGTTCTATTCATTCTGGAGCTCCCGCTTTCGAATCCCCAAAAGGTCGGCCGCAGCTTGGTCATGCAATGGATCGAGTTTCACGCTCAGAAATCCTTTCCATTGCTGAGATCTTCTGTGCGACCACATACTGTATCAGTACGCCGCAAGCTCAATGAGTGTTTCGGGTGGGTCAGAGAGCAGATTTATATAAAAATCGACTCTATACGATGTCTTGATCCATTCTGTGTCCGTCAGCTTTTGAACATCATCAGCGGTCAATGATTGCTGAATGGCGGCTGACACATCGGCGAATGTCACAACATCCATATCGTTGGGCGGGCGGCCCTCCAGCATCTCCACGTTCTCCATGAAGCTGCCGTTAAGCCACTGAATGCCCGAAACGATACCCATGCGATGGATTTCAGATCGATGAGACAGGAAGCCCTCAAGCACCTCGCATCTTTCTAAGGTAGTCGAGAAGCGATCAATCAACCGCTTTACGTCTGTCGGATAGGGCGCTCGCTCAAAAGATGTTGGATTCCGCTCGTTGATCGGCGGAATTACCCCCTGATGATCCCATAGTGGTATCAACTTCACCTCCGTGTGCCATGGTCCAGCCGAGGAAGCCAGCTGCGTTGTTTATTGCAGTACACCCCCGCCGGTTCGTTGGTTTGCCTATACCCTCAGCTCGCCAGATGACTTGGCTTCCCCCTTCGGAAGTGCATGTGTGCACTCTGTCATGCAACGCAAAATGCGGGCAAGCGCAAACGTTGTACGCAAAGTTTCGAGCGCTCGCGCGTCAGCAGATTTTCAGGGCTGGATAGAAGATGTCTGCTTCAGCGAGCATAGCGCCCAACGACCATAGGTATCAGCCGGTACTCAGCAATTTAGCTACGTGCTGAATGATTGGCATAGTTCAGTGGTCGAGCTTGTCAATGGACGGGTTGTGTGCCGAGCTTTGGGGATACGAGGAAGGTTAGGCCCAGACAACAAAAAGCCCGCACGAGGCGGGCTTCTTGTGTGCTTTCAGGTGTGCTTGGCATCACCTGAAAACGAAAGGTGGTGCCCAGAGACGGAATCGAACCGCCGACACGGGGATTTTCAATCCCCTGCTCTACCGACTGAGCTATCTGGGCAACGGGGCGCATTAGACGTGTTTTTCAGGAGGTCGTCAAGCGTGTTTTTTAAAAAATTTGAATTATTACCGACGCTTACGACCTTCACTGCGTGAAACGCTTTATTTTTCGGGGGGAACGTAGCCTTCGGCCTGGGCGTATTCTTCGCCGGAGAGAAACTTGTCCATCTCGGTCTGGAGGAATTTACGGTCTTCGGCGTTCATCATGTTCAGGCGGCGCTCGTTGATCAGCAGGGTCTGGTGTTTCTGCCAGTCGGCCCAGGCTTTCTGCGAGACGTGGTTGAAGATGTCCTCGCCCTTGACGCCCGGATACGGGGCGCGTTCCAGGCCGGGCAGTTCTTCTTTGTATTTGCGGCACATTACGGTGCGGGTCATGACGACTCTCCTGCGTTCAATACGTCGGCTGCGCGTTTGAGCAGCTTTTTCACCGGGGCGGCAAGGCCCAGGCGTGGCGGGGTGGCGAGGTTATACCAGAGCCAGTCGGCCTCGGCCACGTGATCGGTGGACTCCTGGACCTTGACCAGCCAGGGTTCGATGCTCAACTGGAAGTGGCTGAAAGTGTGGATCAGCCCCGGCAGTTCATGGTGCTCGCCCAGTTGCAGCGCGTGTTGGGTGGCCAGGTGCTGAAGGTCGTCGAAGTCATCCAGTTCCGGCAGGCTCCACAGGCCGCCCCACAAGCCGCTGGAAGGGCGACGATAAAGCAGGATCGCGCCGTCTTCGTTGGCGAGCATCGGCATGAGCGTGCGTTTCTGCGGCACGGTCTTGCGCGGCTTGGGGATCGGGTAGCGCGTTTCCAGGCCCAGCATGTGCGCCTCACAACTGCGCTCCAGCGGGCAGAGCAGGCAGCTCGGTTTGCTGCGGGTGCAGAGCGTGGCCCCCAGGTCCATCATCGCCTGGGTGTAGTTGTTGACCCGGCGGTGCGGCGTGAAGCGTTCAGCGGTGGCCCACAGCTGCTTTGCCACCTTGGGTTCGCCAGGGTAGCCCTCTTGCGCGGTGAAGCGCGCCAGCACGCGTTTGACGTTGCCATCGAGGATCGGCGCGCGAATGCCCATGCTCAGGCTGGCAATCGCGCCTGCGGTGGACAGGCCGATGCCGGGCAGCAGAATGAGTTTTTCGACATCGCGGGGAAACTCGCCGCCATGGTCGGCGACCACGATTTTTGCCGTTTTCTGCAGGTTGCGGGCGCGGGTGTAGTAACCCAGCCCGGTCCACAGGTGCAGCACTTCGTCCTCGGGCGCGTCGGCCAGCGCCTGCACGGTTGGCAGGGCCTCCATGAAGCGGTCGAAGTAATTCAGAACGGTGCTGACCTGGGTCTGCTGCAGCATGATTTCCGACACCCACACCCGGTACGGCGTGATGTCTTGTTGCCAGGGCAGGTCATGTCGGCCATGACGGTCGTACCAGTCCAGCACGGCGCTGGAGAATTGTTCGGGTTGCATGGCCTGGAGGGCTCTCGTCTGGATATGGGTGGTGATATGAACGGTCGTGCCAGCGGAGCGCCGCGAGGGCGCTCCTGAGCAGTTCACGTTGCCCTAGCGCTTGAACAGTCCCTTGAGGGCGTCCTTGAGCTCGGGGCTGACCTTGTCACCGAGTTTGTCGTTCAGCTTGTCCTCGAGCTTCTCGCTGATCCGGTCGCCCGCCAGTTTCGCAGCGATCTGGCCGACACCTTCCTTGTCCAGACGGCAAGCCTTGGCGCCCAGTTCCAGCGGGCCGCGGCACTGCACCGGCCACTCGATGCCGACAAAGCGCGGATTGATCTCGCAGGCCGGGTCCGGCATATCGCTCTTGTCGCCTTCGACGATGATGCCGACGCGGTAATTCATGCCCAGTACGCGCAGGTCGACGTCGCCGTTACCGTTGACGGCCATGCCCGGCGTACGAACCTTGAGGTCCGGATTGCTGGCTACGCCGTTGCGTACCACCAGATTGCCGTTGAGCTGCTGGAAAGGGGTGTCCTTGGCGCGCGGTTCGCCGCTAAGCGTCTTGCGGTTGAGGATCGAAATACCCTTGCACAGCTGCTGCTCCAGGTTGGCATTGACCAGTACGCCGTTATTGAGCGCAAAGCTGGCGGTGCCGTTCAGGCTGTCGATCAGGGCTTTTTCGCTGTTGCCTGTGCCGGTCAGGTTGCTGTCGAGGTTCAGCAGGCCACGCACTGGCGGCGTCTGGCCCTGGCTTTCCAGAATGCGTTCGACCGGTACTTTGGCAATGCGCGTCTGCACCGTGGCCACAGGCGTGTCCGGACGCGCGTCCAGATTGCCCTTGACCTCGAAGTTGCCGTTGTACAGGTCGCCACTCAGCGTATCGACCTTGATAAGACCACCGTTGGCCTGGGTCTTGAACGCTGCGTTGTCGATGGGCAGTTTGTTCAGGGTCAGTTTGCCGAAGCTCAGGTCAGCCTCGACATCCAGCGTACGCAAGCGCTCCAGCGGCAGCAGCCTGGCAGTGCTCCAGGCGGCCTTGGTCGGTTGTTCGGGCAGCGGTGAATCACCCGCAGCAGCGGCGGCTTCACCGGACTGAACCTCGGATTTGCGCGCAGCCTTGGCACCTTTGCTTTCTTCGCTCTCAGCCGGACGATAGCGGTCGGCGTCGAAGGTATCGCCCTTGAGCTGGACACGCAGCGCCTGTTTGGCGAAGTCGTCCACGGCGATGCGACCCGTGAAGGTGCTGTCGTCGACTTTCAGGTTTAGGTTTTCCAGCGCAAGGCTGGTAGGCGTACCCGCCAGGCGCGTGACCATTTCAACCTTGCTCAGCGCACCCTCGGACATGGCTGGCAACGGCTGACCGATGTTCTCGAAGAACGCACGCAGATCGAGCTGGGCAATGGACAGGCCGCCGCTGATCTGCGGCGTTTTGTCCAGATCGCGGGCTCGCAGCTCGCCGAGTGCACGCAACTGGTTGGCCGAGACTTTGAGGCTGTTCCATTCAGCGATATTGGCGGCCAGGTCAACGAGCAACTGGCCCTGCGCCGAGAAGGTCACGGTCTTGCCTTGCAGCGGCTCGCCGGCGACTTCACCGGACAGGCGCATGTCTTCGAATTGATAACGCTTGAGCACGCGGTCCATGCGCAGCTCGCCGACCAGCTCGGTCTTGGCGCGCACGACGGGCTGGTTGGTGCTTAGAAAGGCCGTCAGTTTGATCGGGATATCGGACGCCTCACGAATCGGTCCGGTGCTCAGCTGAATGCTCTCGGCCATGAAGGTCCTGCCTTTTCGGGCATCGCTGTAATCCACGCGGGCGTTGTTGACGGTCAGGCTGTCGATATCCAGGCGGATCGGCTGGGAAGGGCGATCCGTTTTGGGCGCGTCCGGAGCCGGGGCAGGTGTTGTCTCGCCAGATGTTTCAGTGCTTGCCACGGCAGGCTTGCCGATGTCTTCCCAGTTGCCATGACCGTTTTCATCGCGATGCAGGGTCAGGTTCAGGCCTTCGACGCGAATATCGCTCATCTGTACCTGGCGACGAAGCAATGGCAGGACGCGTACGGACAGGCCGAGCATCTGCACATCGGCGAACGGCTGATCGGGAGCGGTCAGGGTGGCGACATGGGCGTCATGCAATTCCAGGCCGAGCCAGGGAAACAGGCTCCAGCCGATATCGCCGTTGAGCGTCAGCTCGACGTTGGCCTTGTCGCGTGCCAGCTGGCGAATCTCGTCTTTGTAGTCGTTGGGATCAAACAGATGGGTCAGGGCGAAGCCGAGAGCCACGATGATCAGCAACAACCCGAGAATAAACAGCCCCAGGATTTTGCCGAACGCTTTCATGGGCGAGTCCTTGTGTCGATGTTCAAAAATAGCCCACGAGTATACCGCTCTGACGAGCCTGTCGGGCTGCGGATACCGTTATTGCTGTCCGGCCTCCGGCTCAAGACGCTGGCACCGTGCGCCACTACGCCTGAGAGCAGATGAAAAATGTGCGTCGCCTCGTCTCGATATATCTTCCGAATCTTCGCGCACCGGCCGAACAGCCACACAGGTGCGCGCCCAACTAAGCCCAAAGCAGCTTTTCGATAATGCTTAATTGGTTGCATCTATGGCTCGATAGAGCACGTGGATTAACGTGTGAAAATAGATAATAAAAAGCATGTAGCGAGATGCTTATTTGCCATCAGACAGTGATAGTCTCCGTTTTTGCTGGCTAGGGTGCGTCTTTTTGTCACGTATCCGGATAACCTGCCGATAAAACAGACATGGCCGCTCGGCACTGAGTCTGTGGCGGACCAGCGGACCATCTGCGAGCTTCACACATTGGGGTAATTATAATGAGCACAAGCACAGCCTTGGGCGGCGCAGCCGTTCAACCTGCGTTCTTGTCCAAAGAGCGCATTATCGCCAAGCCAGGTTTCAACCGTTGGCTTGTTCCACCTGCAGCACTGGCCATCCATCTTTGTATCGGTATGGCTTACGGCTTCTCGGTATTCTGGTTGCCGCTGTCGAAGGCTATCGGTATTACGGCACCTGTCGCTTGCACACCGGACATGGGTTTTTTCGCGCAGATGTTCGCGTCGACCTGTGACTGGCAGATCTCCATGCTGGGCTGGATCTACACGCTGTTTTTCATCTTCCTGGGTTGCTCGGCTGCCATTTGGGGTGGCTGGCTGGAGCACGCAGGTCCACGCAAGGCGGGTGTGGTTTCGGCACTTTGCTGGTGTGGTGGCTTGCTGATTTCCGCACTGGGCATTTATACGCACCAGATCTGGCTGATGTGGCTGGGCTCGGGCGTGATCGGCGGTATCGGTCTGGGGTTGGGCTATATCTCCCCGGTGTCGACCCTGATCAAGTGGTTCCCGGATAAGCGCGGCATGGCGACCGGCATGGCGATCATGGGCTTTGGCGGCGGCGCGATGGTGGGTGCACCGCTGGCTACGGCTCTGATGGGTCACTTCGCTTCGGCTGAAAGCGTGGGCGTATGGCAGAGCTTCGTGGTGATGGCGGTGATTTACTTCATCTTCATGATCGGCGGTGCACTGGGCTACCGCGTTCCGCCAACCGGCTGGAAGCCTGAGGGCTGGACCGCTCCGGCTGCCAAGGCCAAGAACTCGATGATCACCAACCGTCACGTGCACGTCAGCGTGGCCTGGAAGACACCGCAGTTCCGTCTGGTCTGGCTGGTGCTGTGCCTGAACGTATCGGCCGGTATCGGCATCCTGGGCATGGCTTCGCCGCTGCTGCAGGAAGTCTTCGCTGGCAAACTGCTGGGCGTCGACCTGACCTTCAGCCAGCTCAATGCCGACCAGCTGAAAGCCATTGCTGCGATCGCGGCCGGCTTCACGGGTCTGTTGAGTCTGTTCAACATCGGCGGTCGTTTCTTCTGGGCTTCGTGCTCGGACTTCATCGGTCGCAAGGCAACCTACTTCGTATTCTTCGCACTGGGCTTCCTGCTTTATGCGTCGGTTCCGACCCTGAGCCATATGGGTAGCATCGCGCTGTTCGTGGCCGCGTTCTGCATCGTGCTGTCGATGTACGGTGGCGGTTTTGCGACAGTTCCGGCTTATCTGGCTGACCTGTTCGGTACGCAGATGGTCGGTGCGATCCACGGTCGTCTGCTGACTGCCTGGGCTGCGGCCGGTGTGCTCGGCCCGGTATTGGTCAACTACCTGCGTGAGTACCAACTCGCCCACGGTGTTGCACGTGCCGATGCCTATGACATCACCTTGTACATCCTCTCGGGTCTGCTGGTGCTGGGCTTTATCTGCAACCTGCTGATTCGTCCGGTTGCCGACAAGTACTTCATGACCGACGCCGAGCTGGCGGCTGAACAAGCCATCGGTCACGACAAGGGTGCCAACGCCACGACTTCGCTGGAGTGGAAAGCATCCGCAGGCAGCAAGCCGCTGGTCATCGCCGCCTGGCTGGCCGTAGGCATCCCGCTGGCGTGGGGCGTCTGGATTACCCTGCAAAAAACCGCAGTGCTGTTCCACTAAAAGCCTGCCGGTAACAGAAAAGCGCTTGCACCTCGGTGCAGGCGCTTTTTTTTGCCTGGGTTTTTGGTGCGCTGCGCGTTTGATCATCGCGTCCGGATTTTATTCGTCGCGATAGTCATATTCAGTTGACCCTATGTACTCGATGCACTGCCCGTTCCGGTGCATACGCTGCTACATTAGTCAGCCCTGATTTTATTGCCTGAAGGAGTTGTTTGCATGCTAGCCCACGTGGAGTCATACGCCGGTGATCCGATCCTTTCGCTGATGGAGACCTTTGGCAAGGACTCGCGTGCGGACAAGGTCAATCTGAGCATCGGTCTGTATTACGACGCACAGGGCCGCATTCCGCAATTGGCCTGTGTAGCAACGGCGCAACAGCAACTGGCCGAAGGCGAGCAGGCAGCGTCCGTGTACCTGCCGATGGAAGGCCTGGCGGCGTATCGGCAGGCGGTGCAAACCCTGTTGTTCGGTGCCGATCACCCGCTGGTTCAGGCAGGCCGTGTGGCCACCATTCAAACCGTGGGCGGCTCGGGGGCACTCAAGATAGGTGCCGATTTCCTCAAGTATGCGTTTCCGGACTCGCAGGTGTGGGTCAGCGACCCGACCTGGGAAAACCATAACGCGCTGTTCGGCGGAGCGGGCTTCAAGGTCAACGCGTACCCGTACTTCGATGCCCAGACGGGTGGCGTTAGGTTCGAGGCCATGCTCGACACGGTGCAGGGGCTGCCGGCGCAGAGCATCCTCCTGCTGCACCCGTGCTGCCATAACCCGACCGGTGCCGATCTGACGGTGGCGCAATGGGACCGCCTGATCGAAGTGATCAAGGATCGTCAGCTCATTGCGTTCCTGGATATCGCCTATCAGGGTTTCGGCAAAGGCATGGACGAAGACGCCTATGCCATCCGGGCGATGGCCAACGCAGGTATCACAACGCTGGTCAGTAACTCGTTCTCGAAAATCTTCTCGCTGTATGGCGAGCGGGTAGGCGGGCTGTCGGTGGTCTGTGAAGACGCGGCCTCCGCTGCCAACGTGTTCGGCCAGCTCAAGGCGACCGTGCGCCGCAACTACTCCAGCCCGCCTGCACATGGCGCGTTTCTGGTGTCGAAAGTGCTCAACACACCGCACTTGCGCGAGCAGTGGCTGGGCGAAGTCGAGGCCATGCGCCTGCGTATCATCGACATGCGCACGCGTCTGGTCGAGGTGCTGGCGCAGAAGGTCTCCGGCCACGATTTCAGCTTTATCCTCAGGCAGAACGGGATGTTCAGCTACACCGGTCTGACCCCGCAGCAAGTCGATGAACTGAAAGATGTTCACGGCATTTACATGCTGCGCAGTGGTCGGGTATGCATGGCCGGTTTGAATGAAGGGAATATCGACAAGGTATGTAACGCAATTGCGAGCCTCTTCGCCCGTTAAATACCCTGCTGGTCGTCTGTTTGCTTCATGGCGGGCGCTTCTGGGCCTATAATGCTCGCCTTTTTTTCGCCCAATGATTTTGCGGAGCTGGTGATGGCCGAACGTAAGGCGTACGTCGAGCGCAATACTCTGGAAACCCAGATCAAAGCCTCGATCAACCTGGATGGTACCGGAAAGGCCCGATTCGATATCGGCGTGCCTTTTCTTGAGCACATGCTCGACCAGATCGCCCGGCACGGGCTGATCGATCTGGACATCGAATGCAAGGGTGACCTGGCAATCGACGATCACCACACGGTGGAAGACGTCGGCATCACCGTGGGCCAGGCGTTCAGCCAGGCGATCGGCGACAAGAAGGGCATTCGTCGTTACGGCCACGCCTACGTGCCGCTCGACGAAGCGCTGTCGCGCGTGGTCATCGATTTCTCCGGGCGTCCGGGCCTGCAGATGCATGTGCCGTACACCCGCGCCACTGTAGGCGGCTTCGATGTGGACCTGTTTCAGGAGTTCTTCCAGGGCTTCGTTAACCACGCGAACGTGACGCTGCACATCGACAACCTGCGTGGCACCAACACTCACCACCAGATCGAGACCGTGTTCAAGGCTTTCGGTCGTGCGCTGCGCATGGCGGTCGAGCTGGATGAGCGTATGGCCGGACAGATGCCATCGACCAAGGGTGTGCTCTGATGCAGACAGTTGCGGTCATCGATTACGGCATGGGCAACCTGCACTCTGTCGCCAAGGCGCTGGAGCATGTGGGCGCAGGCCGTGTGCTGATTACCAGTGACGCCAAGGTGATTCGCGAAGCCGACCGCATCGTTTTTCCGGGTGTGGGCGCGATTCGCGACTGCATGGCCGAGATTCGCCGTCTGGGCTTTGATTCGCTGGTCAGGGAAGTCAGCCAGGACCGTCCGTTTCTGGGGATCTGCGTCGGTATGCAGGCGTTGCTCGACAGCAGCGAGGAGAACGGCGGTGTGGACTGCATCGGCATGTTTCCCGGCCAGGTAAAGTTTTTCGGCAAGGACCTGCACGAAGAGGGCGAGCACCTGAAAGTGCCGCACATGGGCTGGAACCAGGTCGCTCAGGCGGTGGATCACCCGCTGTGGCATGACATTCCTGATCAGGCGCGTTTCTACTTCGTGCACAGTTTCTATATCGATGCCGCCAATCAGCGTCAGGTGGTCGGACGTGGTCACTACGGCCTCGATTTCGCCGCTGCCCTGGCCGACGGTTCGCGTTTTGCGGTGCAATTCCACCCTGAAAAGAGCCACACCCACGGCCTGCAGTTGCTGCAGAACTTCGCCGCCTGGGATGGTCGCTGGTAAGCGCATGAGCAAAGCCAAGGGCAAGCCACCGATTCTGACCCTCTCGCCCGAGCACGAGCAACAGGCGATCGACAAGCTCAAGCGCCTGTTCGCAGAGCGCTTCGAGCTGGATCTGGGCTCGTTCGAAGTGGCTGAAGTCCTCGAGCTGTTCACGCGCGAGATTGCCCCGCACTACTACAATCGCGCCATTTTCGATGTTCAGCAGCAGCTCAAGGAGCGCTTCGAGAGCATCGAAAGTGACTTGTGGGCACTCGAAAAAAATTAGCTAGAAAGCAGCTGCACGCATCAAGCAGCGAGAATGGGTGAGTGCGCATCGTTGCAGCTTGCCGCTCTTTTTGACCAAGGAAAAAGCATGCTGATTATCCCCGCTATCGATCTCAAGGACGGCGCCTGCGTCCGTCTGCGTCAGGGCCGGATGGAAGATTCCACGGTGTTCTCCGATGACCCGGTGGCCATGGCCGCCAAATGGGTCGAGGGTGGTTGCCGCCGTCTGCATCTGGTCGATCTGAACGGTGCGTTCGAAGGTCAGCCGGTCAATGGTGATGTGGTCACGGCCATCGCCCGACGCTACCCGAACCTGCCGATCCAGATCGGTGGTGGCATCCGTTCGCTGGAAACCATCGAGCATTACGTCAAGGCGGGCGTGAGCTACGTCATCATCGGCACCAAGGCCGTCAAAGAGCCCGAGTTCGTGGCCGAAGCCTGCCGTGCGTTCCCCGGCAAGGTGATTGTCGGTCTGGATGCCAAGGACGGTTTCGTCGCCACCGACGGCTGGGCTGAAGTCAGCTCGGTGCAGGTCATTGATCTGGCCAAGCGTTTCGAAGCCGATGGCGTGTCGGCCATTGTCTACACCGACATCGCCAAAGACGGCATGATGCAGGGCTGCAACATCCCGTTCACCGCGGCATTGGCGGCTGCCACGCGGATCCCGGTGATCGCCTCGGGTGGTATCCATAACCTGGGCGACATCCAGGCGCTGCTGAATGCGAAGGCTCCGGGCATCATCGGCGCGATCACCGGCCGTGCGATTTACGAAGGCACGCTGGATGTGGCCGAAGCTCAGGCGCTCTGCGACCGCGAACAACGCTGAACAGCTGGAGATTGACCCTGTGGCCCTAGCCAAACGCATCATCCCTTGCCTGGACGTCGACAACGGTCGAGTGGTCAAGGGCGTCAAGTTCGAGAACATCCGGGACGCAGGCGATCCGGTGGAAATCGCTCGTCGTTACGATGAGCAGGGTGCCGACGAAATTACCTTCCTCGACATCACCGCCAGCGTCGATGGCCGCGACACTACGCTGCATACCGTCGAGCGCATGGCCAGTCAGGTGTTCATCCCGCTGACCGTTGGTGGCGGCGTGCGCACCGTGCAGGACATCCGCAACCTGCTCAACGCCGGTGCCGACAAGGTCTCGATCAACACGGCCGCGGTGTTCAACCCCGAGTTCGTCGGTGAGGCCGCCGCGCGTTTCGGGTCGCAGTGCATCGTGGTTGCTATCGACGCCAAGAAGGTCTCCGGTCCGGGCGAAACCCCGCGCTGGGAAATCTTCACCCACGGCGGGCGCAAACCCACCGGGCTGGACGCGGTGCTCTGGGCGAAAAAGATGGAAGACCTGGGCGCTGGCGAGATCCTGCTGACCAGCATGGACCAGGACGGCATGAAAAACGGCTTCGACCTGGGCGTCACGCGCGCCATTAGCGATGCGCTGGGTATTCCGGTGATTGCTTCGGGTGGCGTCGGCAACCTCGAACACCTGGCTGCCGGTGTCATCGAGGGCCACGCCAGCGCTGTGCTGGCGGCGAGTATCTTCCACTTTGGCGAATACACGGTCCCTGAAGCCAAGGCCTACATGGCCAGCCGCGGGATTGTCGTGCGCTGAGTCACGGCGCATGAAAGCGGGCGCCGCTTGTTTCAGGCCAAGGGTTTGAAACAGCCGGCGCTCGCTTTGTTTCAGCCCTGTGGCATTCGAATATTGCCTGTAAGCGACATCGCCGGACAGCGCGCTAGACAGTGCGCCGGGTTCACGGCACTCTGCATGCGTCGTTCACGATCGAGTGCCGGAACATGTTCAAACGCCTATTGCTTGCACTGATCGGGATCGGTGTCTTGTCGAGTGAAGGTGTCCGGGCCAGCGAGTCGACGCCTTATTCCATGGTGTTGCTGACCGAGAACTTCCCGCCGTTCAACATGGCGGTCGACGGCAAGAATTTCGCCCAGGAAAACAACATTGACGGTATCGCCGCCGAAGTGGTGCGCGAGATGTTCAAGCGCGCCAATATCGGCTACAGCATGACGCTGCGCTTTCCGTGGGACCGAGTCTACAAACTGGCCCTGGAAAAGCCCGGTTACGGCGTGTTTTCCACCACTCGCCTGCCCGAACGTGAAAACCTCTTCAAATGGGTCGGCCCGGTAGGTTCCTACGACTGGATCATGTTGGCGCGCGGCGACAGCCCGATCACCTTGACGTCGCTGGAGCAGGCCAGGGATTACCGCATCGGGGCCTATAAGGGCGATGCCATTGGCGAGCGCCTTAGAACCATGGGCTTGAACCCGATCCTGATGTTGCGTGACCGCGACAACGTGAAAAAACTCGCCAACGGCCAGATCGACCTGTGGGCGGTAGGCGATCCGGTTGGCCGCTATCTGGCGAAGCTGGAAGGCGTCACCGGCTTCAAGACAGCGCTGCGGTTCAACAGCGCCGAACTTTACCTGGCGGTCAACAAGAGCACGCCTGACGAGGTCGTCAGACGCCTGCAAAAGGCCCTCGATCAGATGCGCGCTGAAGGCTGGGTCGATGCCGCCAAGGCGCGCTATCAGTAACCGCTCAGCCCGCTGCGGGCGCGTCAGGCGGGCTGTCGACGCTTCGGCTATCGATCAGCGTCGCCGTGCAGCTTGACCCTGACCGGGTGTTGATACGGCCGACGCCGTTCCAGTGGTCGTGCGAGCCGTCGGCGTTGAGCAGGGCTATCGAAGGTGTGAGAGCCATTAGCCCTTCGCCCGGGTCTGCAGGTGTGGCGTGGATGGAAAAAGGCGCCAGTGCTGCAACGCAGCACGCCCCCGTCATCATGGTCGGTTTCATCATCAATCCCTGATAAATGTGTCTTGGCCTCCGTCATTGAGGCACCTTCCTTTAAGTCGGAATTGACACGTTCATCAAGGCTGAGACGCTGATGGACACGGAAAGCAGATTTGCCGGACCTGGCGTATGGAAAGTGCTGACGTGGAAGAGGTGCGATCAGCGATAAATCCCATTCTTGCCATGCGCCGCACTCGCCTGATTGCCGCGTTCGCCGATCATGCTGCGCAGGTCGATCCATTCGACGCCCTGAGCCTTGAGGTTGGGCAGTTCGCGCTCCAGTACATCCAGCGTGACAGGGTAGGGGTGGCCGATAACCACGGCCGAGCCATATTTGCGGGCGATTTTTATCGCGGTCTGCAATTGGCGGGTGATGGCTTCTGCGGTGCGTTCGTCGTCCAGGAATACGTCACGCGAGACGCTGGCCAGCCCGATACGCTGCGCTTCGGCGGCGGCCACGGTTTTCGCGCTGGTGCGGCTGTCGACGAAAAACAGGTGACGACGCTGTAGCTCGGCCATCAGCCAGGTCATGGCGACCGGCTCGGCGGTCATCCGGCTGCCCATGTGGTTGTTGATACCGGCTGCATACGGCACCTTCAGCAGGGCAGCATTGAGACGGCTTTCCAGCTCAGGCAGTGGCAGTTCGGGGTGCCAGGCGTAAGGGCCGGTCGCGGGGTCCATGGGCATGTGCAGCATGACCGTTTTGCCTGCGCGATGGGCCTGGCGTGCAAACTCGGTGGCGTGCGGGGTGTCGGGCATGATCGCCAGAGTAACCGGGCCGGGAAGCGCCAGTGTGCGGCTGTCGCGCTGCGGATTCTGGCCCAGGTCGTCGATGATCAGGCTCAGGTAGGCCTTGGGCGGTTTGCCGCTGCTCTCTGCCGGCGCTGCATGGGCAGCGCCAGTGATCGAGAGGGTCAGCAGCAACAGAGCGAGAAAGCGCATCCGTCAATTGCCGCGGGTGATACTCAGCCCCTTCAGCAGGCTGAGCGCCTGGCTGAGCTGGAAGTCGTCATCCTGCGGACGCGCCTTGGCGGCTGCGCCACCCTTGACGGTCGGTTTGTCCGCGCCGCCGTTGCCATTGCCGAGGTGACCCAGCAGGTCGGCTTCCTTGTAGTTCTCGCCGTCTGCTTCGCTGGTGACCTTGGCCCGACGTACCACGATGTCCGGGTTGATGCCCTGGGCCTGGATCGAGCGGCCGTTCGGCGTGTAGTACAACGCGGTGGTGATCTTCAGGGCGCGATCGTTGTTCAGCGGCAGAACGGTCTGCACCGAGCCTTTGCCGAAGGTGTCAGTGCCCATCAGGATGCCGCGTTTCTGGTCCTGCAGGGCGCCGGCAACGATTTCCGATGCCGAGGCGCTGCCGCCGTTGATCAGTACTACCAGAGGCACGCCTTCGCTGGCGTCTGCCGGGTCTGCCGAGAAGCGCAATTCGGAGTTGGCGATGCGGCCTTTGGTGTAGACGATCAGGCCCTTGGTGAGGAAGTGATCCGCCACCTGCACCGCCGATTGCAGCACGCCGCCCGGGTTGTTGCGCAGGTCGAGAATCAGGCCGCTCATCTTCTTGCCGTTGTCCTTGCGGAATTTGGCCAGTGCCTTGCCGACTTCGTCACCAGTCTTGACCTGGAACTGGGTGATGCGGATGTAGCCGTAGCCATTTTCCAGCATCTGCGCCTTGACGCTCTTGACCTGAATAGTCGCCCGCGCCAGGGTCACGTCAAACGGCGTACCGCCATCGCGGACCAGCGTCAGGGTGATCTTTTCACCGATCTTGCCGCGCATCTTGTCGACCGCTTCCTGCATGTTCTGGCCCTGGGTCGGCGTACCGTTGATCTTCACGATCAGGTCGCCTGCCTCGATGCCAGCCTTGGAAGCCGGTGTGTCGTCGATGGGCGAAACCACCTTGACGAAACCGTCCTCGACGCCGACTTCGATGCCCAGCCCACCGAACTCGCCGCTGGTGCTTTCCTGCAGCTCCTGGAAATCTTCCGGGCCAAGATAGGCGGAGTGCGGATCAAGATTGCTGAGCATGCCCTTGATGGCGTTCTCCAGCAGGGTCTTGTCGTCGACCGGCTCCACGTAGGCCGCCTTGACCCGGTCCATGACCTCGGCAAAGGTGCGCAACTCGTCGAGCGGCAGCGGTGGCTTTGCGGTGGTATTGGTTTTGGCGGGCGAGACTGCTGCAGGCGTGGCTGGCGCGGTCTTTTCGGCAGCTTGCGCCAGCGGCGCGCCGATAACGATGGCAATTGCCAGGGCCAGCGAGGTGAGGCGGGACAAATGCAGCATGTCTAACGAACTCCTACAGATATTGACGCCGACTTATCCTTGAGTGCGGCACCATTGGGCCGGATCGCTGGGGCGACCCTGCTGACGAATAGCAAAGTACAACGCTGCCGTGTCCTGACCACCACTATTGCCGACCGTGGAAATCGCTTCACCGGCTTTTACAATGTCACCTGCCGACTTGAGCAGGCTCTGGTTGTGCCCGTAAAGGGTCAGATAACCGTTGCCATGGTCGAGAATGACCAGAAGCCCGGCACCGCGCAACCAGTCGGCGAACACCACTCGTCCGCCATGCACGGCACGTACCTGGCTTCCGGCTGCGGCGCTGATCATGACGCCGTCCCATTTGGTCCGTTCGTCATCACCGCGGGCTTCACCGAAACGCGCAAGCAGTCGACCATCGATAGGCCATGGAAGTTTTCCCCTGGCCTCTGCAAAAGGTCCGCCGTAGGAAACTCCGGCACTGGAAACGACTGCGCCGGGGGCTTTGACCGGGCGACGCGGTGCCGGTTCATCGTCGCTTTTACTGCTGCTGTTGCTGCTGTTATTGCGGGCGACGGCTTCAGCTTCGCGCTGACGCTTTTCTTCCGCCTCGCGGGCTGCAACCAGCGCCTTCTGGCGAGCTTCTTCGGCTTCACGTGCCTGGCGGGCCAGGGTTTCTTCGATGGTCTTGAGGACTTTGGCCAGGTCGGCCTGATCCTGCTGACGGGCCTGCAGTTTCTGATCGCGGGCCTTGTAGTCCTGATTCAACTTGGCCAGCGCCTGTTGACGTTCCTGGCGAACCTTGGCCAGCTCTTCGCTCTGGCTGTCCAGGTTGCTTTTCTGCACCAGCAGTTGGGCCTGTTGCAGGTCGATGTCTTTTTCGACATTGGCCAGCTGGCGCAGGGTTTCGTTGAAATTGCGTAGCTGCTCCAGGCGCGCCTGGCTCAGGTAATCGTAATACGTGAGGGTTCGGGCGAACTTCTCGGGGTGTTGCTGGTTGAGCAGCAGCTTGAGGTACTCCTGGCGGCCACTCTGGTAGGCGGCGCGGGCCTGGATGGCAATCAGGCGTTGCTGTTCAACACGGGCGCTGTTCAGTTTCTTTTTTTCACTGTCGAGCTTTTGCAGCTCGGTTTCCGTCTTTTTTAGTTCCTTTTGCAGGACCTCGACCTGCTTTTCCAACTTGCCCATTTCGGTTTCAGTGGTGCGCAGGTCCTTCTGGACGCCTGCACGTTCTTCCTGAAGCTTGCCCAGGACTTTTTGCAGCTCCGCCACATCCTGACGCGCAGCATCTATCTGTTTTTGGGTTTGCACACGCTCGTCTTCGGCAAACGCCGGATTGAGCAGGCAGATCAGAGCAAGGGCAATCAAGGCGCGAAGCATGTGGGTGGGCGATACCGAGGAATTGTGAGAAAAAATGTCAGGCCTAGTATGCCCGCCATGCGCTGCAAAAAAAACGCCTCGCAACCACTGCTTTGAGGCCTGAAACATAAAAAACCGGCCTTGCCTGATGGCTAAAGGCCGGTTTTGACCGGGTTACTCGTTCACAAGAATCGAGTGACCGGTCATTTCCTGCGGTTTCTCCATGCCCAGCAGATGCAGCATGGTCGGCGCGACATCGGCCAGAACGCCGCCTTGGCGAACTTTCAGCTGACGTTTGCCCACATAAACGAACGGTACCGGCTCGGAGGTGTGCGCGGTGTGCGCCTGGCCGGTGTGGTCGTCAGTCATTTGCTCGACGTTGCCGTGGTCAGCGGTGATAAGCGCTTCACCACCGACTTTTTCCAGCGCCTCGGTGATGCGCCCGACACACACGTCCAGGCATTCCACAGCCTTGATCGCGGCTTCCATGATCCCGCTGTGGCCAACCATGTCGCCGTTGGCGTAGTTGACGACGATCACGTCATAACGCTGATGTTCGATGGCATCGACAATTTTGTCGGTCACTTCCGGTGCGCTCATCTCAGGCTGCAGGTCGTAGGTGGCGACTTTCGGCGACGGGATCAGAATGCGCTCTTCACCCGGGAACGGTTCTTCACGGCCGCCGGAGAAGAAGAACGTGACGTGGGCGTATTTCTCGGTTTCGGCGATACGCAGCTGGGTCTTGCCGTTGGCCGCCAGGTACTCGCCCAGCACGTTTTTCAGGCTGCCTGCAGCAAAAGCGGACGGCGCAGGAATGCTGGCCGCGTATTGGGTCAGCATCACATAGTTGACCTTCGGCTGGCGGGCGCGCTCGAAGTCCTTGAAATCGTCTTCGACGAACACACGAGTCAGTTCACGGGCGCGGTCGGCGCGGAAGTTCATGAACACCACCGCATCGCCATCTTCCACGCGGGCGGCTCCGCCAATGCGCGTGGCTTTGACGAACTCGTCGTTCTCGTCGCGTGCGTAGGCGGCTTCGAGCCCGGCAACGGCGCTGTCTGCGTGGAATTCGGCGGCGCTGTCGACGATCAGGTTATAGGCAGACGAAACCCGGTCCCAACGGTTGTCGCGGTCCATGGCGAAGTAGCGGCCGACGATCGTGGCGGTACGGCCCTTGCCCAGGCGGGCGAAGGTTGCGTCCATTAGCTCGAGGGATTTCTTCGCGCTGCGCGGTGGCGTGTCGCGGCCATCAAGGAAGGCATGCAGGTAGATTTTTTCTGCACCGCGTTTGACCGCCAGTTCAGCCATCGCAACCAGATGATCCTGGTGGCTGTGTACACCACCATCGGACAGCAGGCCCATGATGTGCACGGCCTTGCCGGCGCTGACGGCTTTATCCACAGCGGCGCAAATGGTCGGGTTTTCGAAGAACTCGCCATCGCGAATCGCTTTGGTCACCCGAGTGAAGTCCTGATACACCACACGCCCGGCCCCCAGGTTCATGTGCCCGACCTCGGAGTTGCCCATCTGCCCGTCCGGCAGACCGACATCCATGCCCGACCCGGAAATCAGGCCATTGGGCATGGTTTGGTAGAGACGATCCATGACCGGCATCTTCGCGGCCAGAATGGCATTGCCCTTGTGGCTTTCGCTGTGTCCGAAGCCATCCAGGATGATAAGAACCAGAGGTTTTGGCGTGGCAGTCATAGAACCCACTCGATGCTGATTGGATAAAGAGATGAACAAAGTACAAGGGAACGGCATTTTAAGGACAAGTTCAAACGGCGTCACTGCCGTACGGACTTTGGCCGACCTTGGCTGCTGTGTATACTGGCCGACATTTTAACGCCCTGGAACCTACTGATGGTTGCTCACCTGCTTGAATTCGCCACTAACCACTATTTGATCACCGGTGCCTTCGTCATTCTGCTGGGACTGCTGATTGCTTACGAAATGAGCAAGGGCGGCGCCAGCCTGAGCACTCGCGAGCTGACCGCACTGGTCAACAGCGATCAGGGCGTGGTCATCGACGTGCGCTCGAAAAAGGATTACACCGCAGGGCATATCGTCGGCTCCCTGAATTTCCCACAGGACAAGGTACTGACCCGTACCGCCGAACTGGAGAAATACAAGGACAAGACGTTGATCATAGTCGATGCAATGGGGCAGCATGCTGGCACCACCGCCCGCGAGCTGCTCAAGTCCGGCTTCAAGGCGGCCAAGCTGTCCGGCGGCATTTCCAGCTGGCGCGGCGATAACCTTCCTCTGGTGAAGTGAACATGGCTCAAGTCATCGTCTATTCCAGCGACTACTGCCCGTATTGCATACGTGCCAAACAGCTTCTGCAGAGCAAGAGCGTGGCCTTCGAGGAAATCCGCGTCGACGGCAAGCCGCAGCTGCGTGCCGAAATGACCAAGAAGGCCGGTCGTACTTCCGTACCGCAAATCTGGATCGGCTCGACCCACGTGGGCGGCTGCGATGACCTGTTTGCTCTGGAGCGTGCCGGCAAGCTCGATGCGCTGCTGGCCTGATATCCCTTAATCTTTCAGCCTAATCTGACAAGGATCCGAGATGACCGATCAACCGAACAACGACGCCGTTGCCAACGAAGAAAACGGCCCACAATTCTCCCTGCAGCGTATCTACGTTCGCGACCTGTCGTTCGAAGCGCCAAAAAGCCCGGCGATCTTCCGCCAGGAGTGGACGCCGACCGTCAGCCTGGACCTCAACACCCGTCAGAAGCAGCTGGAAGGTGATTTCTACGAAGTCGTGCTGACCCTGTCCGTGACCGTCAACAACGGCGACGAAGTTGCCTTCATCGTTGAAGTGCAACAGGCCGGTATCTTCCTGATCAAGGGCCTGGACGACGGCGCAATGAGCCACACCCTCGGCGCATTCTGCCCGAACATCCTGTTCCCTTACGCTCGCGAAGCCATCGACAACCTGGTCGTACGTGGCTCGTTCCCTGCGCTGATGCTGGCTCCGGTGAACTTCGACGCCTTGTACGCGCAAGAACTGCAACGCATGCAGGAAGCTGGCGAAACGCCGACTGTTCAGTAAGCGTTACCGCTGCAAAAAAAAGCGCCTTTCGGGGCGCTTTTTTGTGTCTGTTCAAGAATGGCGGCTGGGCCAAATGGATGCTTTTTATCGCGAAGGAACCCGACGAAGTCGAGCCTGAATCTCACTGAATCGCAGAACCGCTGTGTGATGCGGAGCATCAGTCTGATTAAGCAAATGCCACACTTAGGCCTAAGCAAATCCGTGCTGACGCCATGCCTCATAGACGGCCACGGCCACCGTGTTGGACAGATTCAAGCTACGGCAGCCTTCACGCATGGGCAGTCGCAGGCGATGCTCGCTGCTCAGCGAGTCAAGAATATCGGCGGGCAGGCCACGGCTTTCCGGACCGAACAGAAAGGCATCGCCAGGCTCAAAGCTCGCATCATGAAAAGGCCGCGAGCCTTTGGTGGTGAAGGCAAACAACCTCGGGTTGCCGATCTTCTCCAGGCAGCTTGCCAGGTCAGCATGTGTCTGCAGCGTGGCATACTCGTGATAATCGAGCCCGGCACGGCGCAGGCGCTTGTCGTCCAGCTCGAAACCCAAGGGTTCGATCAAATGCAGGGTGCAGCCACTGTTGGCGCATAGCCTGATGACATTGCCGGTATTCGGCGGAATTTCTGGTTGAAAAAGGATGACGTGAAACATGCACGGCTCCGAACGAAAGGACGGGATGCATTCTACCCTTGAAGAGGACCCGAGACCGAAGCTATGGCCGCGTGTTCTTGGTTCCATGGCGATTGTCGGGTTTACCGTGGGCACGATTATCGGCCGTCTGCAGCAGCCTGACCCGGTTGAACTGGAGCAGATCGAAGAATTGCCTGCCGGTCTGGCGCTCTGGTTCAACGAAGAACCGAAGTATCGCGGCGCGACGGTGGATGGTGCCGTGGTACTCAACGTCGATGCGTCAGGACAGCCGTGGACGGGCCTACTGAGGTTCGACAATAGGGTTGCGCGCTGGAAGGTGGAACGGGGAGAGAAGGGGTTGGTGCTGACGCTCCTGGCAGCCCGTCCACTTCATGGCGACTGGCGCACTGAGAAGGTGGACGGGCGCTGGAGACTGGAGGTCAGTCTCCGGGAGGAATAAAAGAGGGGAATCCCCGGCCTGCCTGTACCAAGGTCCCCAAAACTGGTGATGTAATACCTATTGCAGGGGGCGTGCCAGTTTTCAAATCGTTTCAGAAAAAACGCATCCGCGTGTGAGACGGGTCCTCTCTGTGTGATGCCATGCTTTATTTGTACGGCGCATAACTCTTTGAATTATAAATATTTATACATGTTCTTCGAGTGCCGAAGGTGATTTGGCTATAGAACAAAGTCGTAGTGCAGCGTCGCTCATCCCTCGTAACGTAGTACATGTTTCAGCCTTCCGGTTTTCAGGAGTGCACTCAATTTGCGCACCACGAGGGTGCAAAAAACCATACTGATGCACTCATTCATTCGAACTCGATGATGAACCGTCCCAGTCTCATGCATAAATGAGCCGTTTGCGCATTGGCCAATCGGCTGGCTGTTACAGCGCCCGACACCAGAATTGCCTTTTTGTTCACGTGGGCTACAGTGAAGGACGGCTCGGAAGGCCGAAAAACGCTTGAAAATGGCCCAAAAAAGCAAAGTAAAAAAAAATTTTTGTGCTTGAACGAGGTGCGCCGTCAAAGTGATGACAACTGTCACATTAACTGACTAATCTCCCCGAAGTTCCCGTAATACAAGGCTTTCGCCAGTTTTGCATCAATACTCTACTGGCGGAGATCGAGACCGGTGAAGATGCATTTTTCCGGTCGGGCGCACGAAAATGATAGATCTGACGAACGGTACCGAAATAAATTTTGGGAATTACGCAATTAGGTCGATACACTCCGTGACGTCCTGGCTGACACGAGTTGTGACATATGCCTGAATGTTCTTAGGATCTGCAAAACGGTTCCTTTGGAGCATGAAGAATTCTCACTAATTCCTGCGGCCACCGACATACGCGGTCTAGTCAAAAGTCGGGGTAGACAGAATCCATTGACCTCCAGGTCGGGACTGTCGCCTATCGCAATATCTCTGGGTCAGGGCAGCGCCCGGCACCAGAGACATAAAAAATTAGATTCACGAGGAGCGTAGTAATGAAGAAGTCCACCCTGGCCTTGGCCGTAACCGTCGGTGTATTGGCCCAGCAGGCCGGTGCAGCTGGTTTCCTTGAAGACAGCAAAGCGTCCGTTAGTTCTCGTACTCTGTATTTTGACAACGACCAGCGTGAGCCTGGCTCGGCCAACAATCGTGAGACTGCCACTGGTTTGAAGTTTGACTACCTGTCGGGCTTTACTCAGGGCACTGTTGGTTTTGGTCTTGACCTGCAAGGTCTGGTGGGCGTTCACCTTGATGGTGGCCGTGGCCATCACGCAGTGAACGGTGCAATCTCGCCTTCTGACACTGACGGTTCTTCAGTTGACGAGTGGAGCCGTCTGGGCGCCAACGGCAAGGTACGCTTCTCGAAAACCGAGCTGAAAGTCGGTAACGCATTGGCACCTAACCTGCCAATTCTGGTCAGCAACGATGGTCGTCTTCTGCCTCAGGCTTTCCAGGGCGGCATCCTGACTTCCAAGGATCTGGACAATGTCACCTTCACTGCCGGTCAGCTGAACAAATCCATCGGCCGCGCTTCGAGCAACTGGACTGACCTGTCCGTTGCTGGCGCTACCGAGACCAGCGACCAGTTCCGTTTCGCTGGTGCAGACTGGAAAGTCACCAAAGACCTGACCCTGCAGTACTACTACGCCAACCTGGAAGATTTCTACAAGCAACACTTCCTGGGTCTGGTTCATGTTTACCCGATCAGCGACAACCAGTCCTTCAAGACTGACCTGCGTTATTTCAACAGCAGCTCTGACGGTAAAAACAGCAGCGGCGCAACTGGCTACAGTTTCAACAACAATAGCGGTTATGCCAAAAAACCTGGTGAAGTAGACAACACCACTTGGTCCGCCATGTTCACCTACTCGTTGGGCGGCCATGCATTGATGGTTGGCCATCAGCAGGTTGGTGATGACGGCGGTATGGTTTATCTGGGTCAGGGTAGTGTCACCAAAAACGGCACCAGCCGCTCCAGTTCCGAAGGCAACGGCGGTTCGAGTTTCTACCTGTTCACTGACTCGATGATCAACGGCTTCAACCGTGCGGGTGAGAACACCACGTTCGGTCAGTATTCGTATGACTTCGCCAAGGTTGGCGTTCCAGGCCTTAAAGCATCCCTTGCTTACCTTTACGGTGATGACATCAAAGGCGCACGTAATACCCCTTCGTTCGGCAACGAGTATTCTGAGTGGGAACGCGATATGCGCGTTGACTACGTGGTACAGAGCGGTCCGTTGAAAGGCTTGGGTACTTCATTGCGTCGCGGGAACTACCGTGCTGATGGTGGCCTCAACAGCGCTGTTGATGCTGATCAAACCCGTCTGATCTTCAACTACACCTACAACTTCATGTAAGTGTATTGATGCTCAAAGAGACCCCGCCCCGTGCGGGGTTTCTTTTGCCTGTTTTTTTATATTCCTGACAGATCTATAAGGCGCATTATTTATTCTTTTTAACTTTCCTCGACAGGGCGCACAGTAGTGCTATACCAAGGCCTACCTGATAAAGACAAGGAGCAACACCATGACACTGCGACTTGGCGACATCGCCCCTGACTTCGAGCAGGAATCCAGCGAGGGTCGTATCCGATTTCATGAATGGCTCGGCAACGGCTGGGGTGTGTTGTTTTCTCATCCGGCTGACTTCACGCCGGTGTGCACCACAGAACTGGGTTTCACCGCCAAACTGAAAGACGAGTTCGCCAAGCGCAGCGTAAAAGCCATTGCGCTGTCGGTGGACCCGGTCGATTCGCACATCAAGTGGATCGACGATATCAACACCACGCAAAACACCCTGGTCAACTTCCCGATTCTGGCCGATGCCGACCGCAAGGTCTCCGACCTGTACGATCTGATTCATCCCAATGCCAACGACACACTGACCGTGCGCTCGCTGTTCGTGATCGATCCGAACAAGAAGGTGCGTCTGACGATCACCTATCCGGCCAGCACCGGGCGTAACTTCCACGAGATTCTGCGCGTTATCGACTCTCTGCAATTGACCGACAACTATAAGGTCGCCACGCCCGCCAACTGGGTGGACGGTGATGACGTAGTGATCGTGCCGTCGATCAAGGATGAAGCCGAGATCAAGCAACGCTTTCCCAAGGGCTATAAGGCAGTCACGCCCTATCTGCGCCTGACACCACAGCCAAACCGCTGATTTTCGATCTACCAAGCGTGGGGTTATTCGGGCCGATTTATCGGCCCTTTTTTATTGTTCCCTGCCGCTGGCTGCGTCGCTGGATCAACCGCGGACGCAGAGCATGGGCACGATAGTTGAGATTATCGTTCCTCACGCTCCAGCCTGGGAATGCAGGTCGTGACGCTCTGCGTCACAGGTCCGCAACGTGCAGGCAACGGCACTTCCCTTATATTCATTTATGGAATAACTAAATGAATAAATAAGATTTATAGATATAAAAAAGGGCTGTTAATGTCGTGCCTATTCCCACCTTGCTCGTCCCTCACCGGTCGAGCAGGGGATCACCCCAAATAGGTAAAGGAGCGCATATGCGCACTGTCATTTTGCGTCGAAGCCTTGTCGCGCTGTTTGCTGCTGCGGTCGCTCTTGGTGCGGTCACTCAGGCCCAGGCGGAAGATCTGCGCATCGGTTACCAGAAGTACGGCACGCTGGTGCTGCTCAAGGCCAAGGGCTCGCTGGAAAAGCGTCTGGCCGAGCAGGGCGTTAAAGTCCAGTGGACCGAGTTCCCCGGTGGCCCTCAACTGCTTGAAGGCCTGAATGTCGGTTCCATCGACTTCGGCGTCACCGGCGAAACGCCGCCAGTCTTCGCTCAGGCCGCAGGCGCGGATCTGCTGTATGTAGCCTATGAGCCGCCAGCACCGACCAGTGAAGCCATCCTGGTCCCCAAAGACTCCCCGATCACCTCGGTCAAAGACCTGAAGGGCAAGAAAGTCGTCCTCAATAAAGGCTCGAACGTCCATTACCTGCTGGTCAAGGCACTGGAAGATGCCGGTCTGAAATACACCGATATCCAGACCGTCTTCCTGCCTCCGGCCGATGCGCGTGCCGCTTTCGAGCGCGGCAGCGTGGATGCCTGGGTCATCTGGGACCCTTACCAGGCCGCAGCTGAAAAGCAATTGCAGGCGCGGACCTTGAAAGACGGCACCGGCATTGTCGACAACCATCAGTTCTATCTCGCCACCAAGCCATACGCGCAGAAAAACCCAAAGGTCATTCAGGCCCTGATCGAGGAGGTCCGTGCGGTGGGCGAATGGTCCAAGGCCAATCCCGATGAAGTGACCCAACAGGTCGCACCGTTGCTGGGGTTGCCGGCCGACATCACCCTGACCTCGGTAAAGCGTCAGGGCTACGGCGCGCAGTTCCTTACCCCGCCGGTGGTGGCGGCACAGCAGAAAATCGCTGACACCTTCTACCAGCTCAAGCTGATTCCAAAGCCGCTCAGCATTGCTGATGTGGTCTGGACACCCCCTGCTGCTGTTGCTCAAGCACAGTGATCGTCAGGCCCTTCGAGGAGACAACTCCATGAGCCTCAGTGCTTCGCAACGCATCGTTCACCGACTGGCGCCCTGGGCTCTTCCAGTCCTGTTGTTGGCAGCCTGGCAGCTGTCGGTCAGCGCCGGCTGGTTATCCACACGCATTCTGCCCGCACCCAGCGCGGTCATCGAAGCGGGCATAAACCTGGTCGCCAGCGGCGAAATCTGGACGCATCTGGCGATCAGCGGCTGGCGCGCCGGGATCGGATTCGCCATTGGCGGCGGCATCGGTCTGGCGCTGGGCTTCATTACCGGCCTGAGCAAATGGGGCGAGCGTCTGCTGGACAGCTCGGTGCAGATGATCCGTAACGTGCCGCACCTGGCGCTGATTCCGCTGGTCATTCTGTGGTTCGGCATTGATGAGACCGCCAAGATATTCCTTGTCGCGCTGGGCACCCTGTTCCCGATTTATCTGAACACCTACCACGGCATCCGCAACATCGATCCGGCACTGGTAGAAATGTCCCGCAGCTATGGCCTGTCAGGTTTCAGCCTGTTCCGTCATGTGATCCTGCCGGGCGCCATGCCTTCGATTCTGGTCGGCGTGCGCTTTGCGCTGGGCTTCATGTGGCTGACGCTGATCGTGGCGGAAACCATTTCTGCCAGCTCCGGCATCGGCTACCTGGCGATGAATGCGCGGGAGTTTCTGCAAACCGACGTCGTGGTGCTGGCCATCGTGTTGTACGCCGTACTCGGCAAGCTGGCCGATCTGGCAGCGCGAGGCCTGGAACGTGTCTGCCTGCGCTGGCACCCGGCCTATCAAGTGAGCAAAGGCGGTGCCGCATGACCAGTCTGAAACAGCAACCTCCACACTTGCTGCGTGGCATCCCGCTGGCAGTACGCAAGCTGAAAAAAGCGTTCGGTGCCCGTGAAGTGCTCAAGGACATCGACCTGCACATCCCTGCCGGTCAGTTCGTCGCCATCGTCGGCCGCAGCGGTTGTGGCAAAAGCACACTGTTGCGTCTGCTCGCCGGCCTCGACAAACCAACGCAAGGCCAACTGCTCGCCGGCTCTGCACCATTGGACGATGCCCGCGAAGACACACGATTGATGTTTCAGGAAGCGCGCTTGCTGCCCTGGAAAAAGATCATCGACAACGTCGGCCTCGGGTTGAGCGGCGACTGGCGGGCGCAGGCCCTTGAAGCGCTTGAGGCCGTCGGCCTCGCCGAGCGCGCCAATGAATGGCCTGCCGCATTGTCCGGCGGTCAGAAGCAGCGCGTTGCCTTGGCTCGTGCACTGATTCACAAGCCGCGTCTGCTGTTGCTCGACGAGCCGTTGGGCGCGCTGGATGCCCTGACCCGGATCGAAATGCAGCAACTGATCGAAAAGCTGTGGGGCCAGTATGGTTTCACGGTGCTGCTGGTAACCCACGACGTCAGCGAGGCCGTGGCCATTGCCGACCGGGTGATCCTGATCGAAGAGGGGCAGATCGGTCTCGATCTGCTGGTCGACCTGCCACGTCCGCGTGTTCGTGGTTCGCATCGCCTTGCGGCGCTGGAGGCTGAAGTGCTCAACCGTGTGCTGGCCCTGCCGGGTTCGCCACCTGACCCGGAACCGTTTTCGCCACTGCCTACGCAATTGCGCTGGGCAAATTAACCCTGATACCCAAAGGAAGACATGCCATGACTATTAAAGCCATCAACGTTCGCAATCAGTTCAAAGGCACCATCAAGGAAATCGTCCACGGCGACGTACTGTCGGAAATCGACGTACAGACCGCGTCGGGTGTCGTGACCTCGGTCATCACCACCCGCTCGGTCAAGGAGCTGGAGCTGGTCGTCGGCAGCGAAGTCATCGCCTTCGTGAAGTCCACTGAAGTCTCCATCGCCAAGCTATAAACGATGGGCAAAAAACACCCTGGACGGTCCTGACCCTCCGGGGTTTTTGCTTTTTACCTAGCAGTTATGCGAGGTAGCGACGTATCGGTTTTGCCGGATGCTGACAGCTGGCTCTATTCGAAGAAACTGCCATGACCTCATCAACCCAGTAAAGCAGCTCCATCGAGGCCGAGTAAAAGACGAGGAGGGCATCAAATAGGCTTTGCCAGAAGAGATCCTGTCGTGAGGAGTGCACGCCAAAAATATTATGCTGCACTTAAAGCTGCCGGTATTAAAAAGCCTAAGCCTGACAGTCCTATTTATATTAATGGCACGCTAGAAACTGAAGCTTTCGCTGCAAGAATTAAGTATTTTCAAGAGAAGATAAATTATAGGTCCAGAATTGAAGCGAGAAAAAAGAGACCAGGCTAAGTATCTACAGAACCCGAGAGAACAAATAAATCCACTCGGTCGTAATTCTCAATCTGCCCTCTTCACCAAAAACACCGGCAAATACAACCCCAGATAAGCATCAAATACCCGCATCCCTTCCTCGGCCATGCGCGGTGTGATCTCGTCATGCAACTGCACCGACCGCGCATACACGCGATCCCCCAGTTCCATGGCCAGCGCAAACACGTCTACATCGTCCGGCAGTGCGGGCAACTGGAAGTGGCGGTCAAACACTTCAAGCATCAAGTGCCCCAGCTCAATATCGTGCTGGCGGTCGGCCTGGTTGATTTCGGTCAGGCCGTGCTGGGCAAGGATCAATTGGCGGGCGGCGGCGTCGGCGTTGTAGATGGCCAGCATGCGCAGTTCGACGATGCGTGACAGGTCGCGCCAGGTGGTGAGCTGGTCGTGATCAATGGGGGCCTGCAGCGACGCGCGAAAGGCGGCGTGGATGTCGGCGGTCAGTGCTTCAAGCAGTGCAGGGACGCTGGCGAAGAAGTGGTACACCGACGAGGGCGGAATGCCGGCGCGCTCGGCAACGCTGTAAATCGACAGGCTGGCCACTCCTTGTTCGGCAAGCAGCGTGCGCGCGGCGTCGAGAATCGAATCGATTCTGGCCTGGCTGCGTGCTTGAGGTTTGCGAGGCGTGGCGGGGCGTGTCATGGGCGTGGCTCTTGGTTGGGCTGCGGGCATTGTAAGGGATTCTGACGGGATGAATCGCTGTCGTCGCCAAACGATCATCGCTCCCACGCTGGAACGATAGGTGCCGGGGGGGCACACCAAACAAAAACGCCGCAAGGCTCAAAGCCTGCGGCGTCTTGTACTACTCGGCCTCAATCAGACCGTATGCAGATACCAGTTGTACTCGAGGTCGGAGATGGAGTGTTCGAACTCTTCCAGCTCGCTCTCCTTACAGGCCACGAAGATGTCGATGTATTTCGGGTCGATGTACTTGGCCATGACCGGGTTGTCGTCCAGCTCGCGCAGTGCATCACGCAGGTTGTTCGGCAGGCTTTGTTCATGTTGCTCGTAGGAGTTGCCTTCTACCGGGGCGCCAGGCTCGACCTTGTTGACCAGGCCGTGGTGCACGCCCGCCAGGACCGAAGCCATCACCAGATACGGGTTGGCATCGGCACCGGCAACGCGGTGTTCGATACGTACCGCGTCGGCGGTGCCGGTCGGTACGCGAACGGCGACCGTACGGTTGTCCAGACCCCAGGTCGGCGAGTTGGGCACATAGAACTGCGCACCGAAACGGCGATACGAGTTGACGTTCGGGCACAGGAAAGCCATTTGTGCCGGCAGGGTCTCGAGCACACCGCCGATTGCATGACGCAATGCGGCGTTCTGCTCGGGATCCTCGCTGGTGAAGATGTTCTTGCCATCGCGATCCAGGATCGAGATGTGAACGTGCAGACCATTACCCGCCTGACCCGGATAGGGCTTGGCCATGAAGGTCGTGTCCATCTCGTGATCGTAGGCGATGTTCTTGATCAGGCGCTTGAGCAGTACGGCGTAATCGCACGCCTTGATCGCGTCGGCGACGTGGTGCAGGTTGACTTCGAACTGGGCCGGGGCGCTTTCCTTGACAATGGCGTCGGCAGGAATGCCTTGTTCCTTCGCACCTTCGAGGATGTCCTGAAGGCAGTCGACGTATTCGTCGAGGTCGTCGATCAGGTAGACCTGTGTCGAGTGCGGGCGTTTGCCGGAGATCGGCGAGCGGGGCGGTTGTGGGCGACCGTTCACGTTCTCCTGATCGATCAGGTAGAACTCCAGCTCGAACGCTGCGCAGATGGTCAGGCCCATTTCGTCGAATTTGGCGACGACCTGGCGCAATACCTCACGCGGGTCGGCGAAAAACGGGTCGCCTTCGAGTTCGTGCATGGTCATCAGCAACTGCGCGGTAGGGCGCTTTTGCCATGGCTCGTTGCACAGGGTGTCAGGGATGGGATAACAGATTCGGTCAGCATCACCGATGTCCAGGCCCAGGCCGGTGCTTTCCACCGTGGAGCCATTGATATCCAGAGCAAATAAAGAGGCAGGCAGGTTGATGCCCTTCTCGTAAACCT
>Ga0308164_10000466_pt1 | contig 68931 bp, 62 predicted proteins | sample PhyTR2_FD_201031 | JGI IMG/M metagenome (GOLD analysis project Ga0308164, IMG submission 201031) | Phyllosphere microbial communities from UC Gill Tract Community Farm, Albany, California, United States - DLSLT.R2 | ecosystem: Host-associated > Plants > Phyllosphere > Unclassified | place: USA... | reverse complement strand
TTCTCCTAGAGGTGCCGGGTTCCTAGATTCGGAGACCCATCGGATGAGGGTTCCGTGGGCGAGTGACTGGCTCTCGGTGCATCTCGCCGCCGTTTTCCTGAGTTCGTCGCCCGTTGAACGCCTGCAGACTTCCAGTGGAGGGATCAAGGGGGAAGCATTCGTAACGCGCAGCGTTATGAACACCCCCTTGAAGGCGAAGCCGGTCCTGGAGCTGGAAGGCTGCAAAGTCAACGGAAATGGCGACGAACTCAGGAAAACGGCGTGCGCCGCGACCGCTCGCACGCCCACGGAACCGCCGCGCGGCGAGCGCCCACGTGGGCCGCAGGCCCGCCTGGCTATGTTGGCAAGCGCAGCGCGCAGCGACCGTCAGGGCGCGAAGGGCAAGGGTGGCCTGGAGGGTGAGGGCTTGCCCTCAGTCGCGCAGCGACCGAGCCGAATAGGCGAGCCTGGAACGGGCATCCCGGTTTTCGCCTCGGCGAAAATGCCACTGCTCTGTCCTCGTAGAGCGGTGCGAGCTGGCTACAACTTCGGTGTTAACCCTGAATAAAGGCCGATTTCTATGGTGACAGCCACATGAAAAGGTTAATGACTCTGTCGCCACAGCTATACAATTTGGTCACTTCCCATGTGTGCCAGGCAATGCCGTATGCACCTGAGAATGAGCCATTGCTTAACTTCTGCTGAGTTCTCTTGGCATGAAGTGCATGGCTTTTTCTTTGGTCTCGGCATCCGTGTCCAGCAATATTTCCCTGCCGAATACTGGCAGTGCGGTCGCAACCGGTACGCATTCTTTACAACCGCCTTGGCTGAATTGAGATACCAAGATATACCAATTTGGCGTTACACTGTGAGCTGTTTTGATTATGAGCGCACCCGTCGTACACAGGAACCGCATGCAGCTACAAACGTGTAGTACAGAGAACAGCATCCTAGAAGCCGATCTAGGAAACGCGGTTCTACAAAGGACCCTGGACAAGTTGAAAGTGATGGAGACCGATGACGGCTTTTACGTCGTCGTGCAGGTTCGGTGGGCCGGTGACAAGGACTGGTATCTCACGACCCGGCGTGACCGTCACATGCCCAAAGTTTTCAAAGACTTGAAGCGCCTCAATGACCATCTGCGAGAGTTTTACCCCACGGACAGTTTCGAGCTTTTCCGTGGCATGACGCTTCCACCTCAATCAGGATCAGAAAAAAACGATTCTGGAGATTCTTCGAAGCCAACAGGTACCAGCTCGAAGACCAAGAGGGCTAAGTAACATATACCAAGATATGCTATATTGGCAACCGTCTTCATTATTTGGGCGGTTACATGTTGGATTTCTTGATGATGGCGCAGCAATGTGCGCCCACGGTGGCGCCTCAAACGATGGCTGCCATCGTGCAGGTCGAGTCCAGCCGCAATCCCTACGCCATCGGCGTCGTAGGCGGCAAGCTCCAGCGTCAGCCTAAGACACAAGCCGAGGCAGTGGCCACGGCAAAAGCTCTCGAAGCGGACGGCTGGAATTTCTCGGTGGGTGTGGCGCAGGTCAACCGCCACAACCTCCCCAAATTTTCCCTTACCTACGAAGACGCCTTCGATGCGTGCGCGAATGTGCGCGTGGGATCGAAGATCCTAGAGGAATGCTTCTCGCGTGCGCTCCCGCGGAGCGAGGGCGACCAGCAGCGCGCTTTGCAGGCCGCGTTCTCCTGCTACTACTCTGGCAATTTCAAGCGTGGATTCCAGCCGGACAGAGCTGGTGAGCCTTCCTACGTGCAGAAGGTTCTCGCACAGGCCAATGTGGACACGAAGGCAATCCCGGTCGTGCCCTCAATCGCGCCTGGCACGTCAAGGCCGCAGCGGGTGACTGCAGCAGAGGTCGCACCGGCGAAGACTGCCCCTGCAGCCGCGAGCGAACCCGGGCCAGCCGACCACGCACCGGTGCTGCTGAAAAGGTCCAGCGAAGGCCCGGCACGCCTTTCTTCGAGCGTGACGCAGGAACCTGTCGGCCCTGCAACGTCGATCACGAACGAGGGTGCCGACCGTGCTGGCGGCACTGAAAAGCCTGCGATCACGCAAAAACGAACCTTCAACTTGTTCTGAACACCTGAGAACAGCATCTGGTAACTCACGCAGTGCATGGTGGCACTGCGCAAAGGACAAATTCGTGTCACGCAAAGGTAATGCTGAATATCCAAGAATGGGTTTTTTGATTACCACAACGTAATAATTTGGCAATCAATAGAGTAAACTACGGCGTGTGGCTATCACGTCTTTGAAGCATCACTTGGTGGTGCATTGGAAAAGCAATCGCAAAGGTTGATAGCCACTCCACAAAGAAAATTCACTCAACTTTGGAACCAATGAAATGACGACTGCAAATACTTCTAAGACCCTTCAAGCTGCAATGCTCGGCGCCGTCGCAATGGCCGCACTGTTTGCAATGGACCCCGCCTTGGCACAAGGCTTGGAAAAAGCCAACACCTTGGTCGAAAACTTCTTGACCGTGCTGCGCACAATTTCAATTGGCGTGGTCACGATTGCAATTATCTTCGCAGGTTACAAGATGGCTTTCTCGCGGGCATCTTTCACCGATGTCTTGCCTTTTCTCCTGGGCGGCTTCCTCGTGGGCGGAGCTGCAGAAATCGGTCGTTTCCTGATTAACTGAGCACACTCATTCATGTCAGCCCTGGAACCACAAGACCCCCGCGACCCTTTGTTCAAAGGATGCACACGTCCCGCGATGCTGTTCGGGGTTCCAGTGGTGCCTATGGTATTTGCAGGAGGAACAGTTTTTCTGTTCAGTGTATACACGACGCTTTTGTGCATGCCACTCCTGATACCACTGGTCATAACAATGCGACTGGTCACAAAATCAGACGATCAAATGTTTCGGCTGTTGCGGCTCAAACTAAGGTTCAGGTTTAGAAACCCGAACAGGAATTTCTGGAAGGCGTCGGCATACAGCCCGCTCGAATACACAAAGCGAAAGTAGCATTCATATGTCGGCCCTTCCCAAGTATTTCGATCAGATCAATGGCGAGCGGTCGGTCAGCTCGCACATTCCTTACAGCAGCCATGTGTCGCCCAATACCATTGTGACGACACAAGGCGATTTCATGCGGATCTGGCGGGTTCCAGGCATCAGCTTCGAAACAGCAGAGCCAGAGGAAATTCTGCGACGCAAGGATTCTCTGAATACCTTGTTTCGCTCGATCTCGTCCAACAACGTTGCACTGTGGACTCACAATGTGAGGCGTCAAACCTCGGATCGGCTGAAAGGAGTATTCGATAACGATTTCTGCCGAAATCTGGACAACAAATACTACGACAGTTTTGTAGGCTATCGAATGATGGCCAACGAACTGTATTTGACCGTTCTGTATCGGCCGAAGCCGTCTAAAGTCGGCAAACTCTTCGCAAAATCAGCTCGTCGGAGCATCAAAGAGATCCTCGAAGATCGAAAGAATGCAATTCGCAAGCTAGACGATATTGCATATCAGGTCGAATCCTACATGGAGCCCTATGGCAAAGACCAGTCCAATGGAATCGAGGAACTGAGAACCTATGAGGACGAAAGCGGCGCTCTTTGCTCAGAAGCACTGGAATTCCTAAATTACTTGGTGTCAGGTGAATGGCAGAAAGTGCGTGTGCCTGCAGGACCGTTGAATACCTACTTGGGAACGTCGTGGGTTTTCGTGGGCACAGAAACCATCGAAATCCGTTCGCCATTCAGAACGCGCTATGCAATGGGAATCGACTTCAAAGATTATTCGGCGCACACAGAGCCGGGCATCTTGAACGGACTGCTTTATTCCGACTATGAATATGTCATTACGCAATCATTTTCTTTCATGGGAAAGAAAGAAGGAAAAGACTTCCTAGAACGTCAACAAAAGCAGCTAGAAAACACCGAAGACGGCAGCGCAACGCAGATCGAGCAAATATCACAAGCGATTGACGAACTGATCCAAGGTAGCTTTGTGATGGGTGAATACCATTATTCGATGATGGTATTTGGAGAATCAGTCCAACAAACACGGCGAAATACCACCTCGGCCATGTCTGTGATCGGCGATCAGGGATTCCTGTCCGCATTGATCGGCACAGCAACCGACGCGGCTTTCTATGCCCAACTTCCAGGCAACTGGTCTTTTCGTCCACGGGTGGCCAGAATTACCAGCAGGAACTTCGCTGGACTCTGTAGCTTTCACAATTTCAGCGCCGGTAAACGCGACGGAAATCCGTGGGGTCAAGCGCTGACATTGTTCAAAACAGATTCCGGTCAGCCACTGTATTTCAACTTGCATTACTCGAAAGGCGATGAGGACGCGTTCGATAAAAAGATACTCGGTAACACCCGTGTCATTGGATACTCTGGCGGAGGCAAAACGGTGTTTTTGAACATGATGCTTTGCCAACTGCAAAAGTATGCGCCGAAATCACCAGTCGGATTCACAACCGTCTTTTTCGACAAGGATCGTGGTGCCGAGCTGCTGATTCGCGCCATAGGAGGCAAGTACCTTGCTATCAGAAATGGCAAGGCAACTGGTTTCAACCCTTTCCAGATCGAGCCAACTGAGTCCAACATCATGTTCTTGGAACGCCTTGTGCGTGTCCTTGTCACAACCAATGGACAGACCATCACGACGCTTGAAGAGAAGCGAATCAGTGATGCTGTGCGTACAGTGATGGGAATGGATGAAAAAGAACTGAGGAGCTTGAGCACGGTTCTACAGAATATTCCTGACGGAATTACCGCTGTCGAAAAGCAGAACAGTGTGGCTTCACGCCTTGCAAAATGGTGTCGTTACGATAAGTCCGGCAAGCAAGGTGCCCTCTGGTGGGTGTTGGACAATGAGGCAGACCTTATTGACTTTACGACGCATCGCAATTTTGGTTTCGACGGCACGCATTTCCTGGACAATGCTGACATCCGCACTCCTATTTCGATGTATCTCTTGTATCGGATGGAATCAGTCATTGATGGGCGACGCTTCGTCTATTTGATGGATGAAGCATGGAAATGGGTTGACGATGAAGCGTTTTCTGAATTCGCTGGGAACAAGCAACTCACAATCAGAAAACAGAATGGACTGGGTATTTTTGCAACGCAGATGCCAAGCAGTCTTCTGCAATCAAAGATTGCAGCGTCACTGGTTCAGCAGGTAGCTACTGAAGTTTACTTGGCCAATCCCAAAGCGGATTTCATTGAATATACAGAAGGATTCAAATGCACGCCCACCGAATTTGAGATTATCAAAAACTTTGGTGAGGAAAGCCGTAGCTTCTTGGTCAAGCAAGGCCATCATTCGATGATTGGTCGATTTGACTTGAGCGCAATTAGGGATGAGGATGGAAACACCGTCATCAGCTTTGATGACGAACTTGCCGTTCTCTCGGGCAGCACTGACAACGTCGAGCTGCTGGATCAAGTCATGGAAGAAGTCGGGGAAGATCCAAAAGTTTGGCTTCCCATTTTCCACCAGCGGAGAAAAGCGCGCATTTCTTCGTCCAAACATCAGGAAAGATAAATCATGAAGCTCTTTAAAGTAGTTGCTGCGTTTGTTGTTGCGTTCTTGGCAGGCACTGCGGCTGCGCAGATCCCCGTCACAGACGTAGCCAGCATTACCCGTTCTGTAGCCAATCAGGTCGAGACCGTTGCCAAATGGCAGATGCAGTATGAGCAAATGACCAATCAGATCAATCAGATGAGGCAACAATACACTGCTGTAACCGGTTCGCGCGGAATGGGAAACATTCTAAATAATGCCGCCCTGCGCGACTATTTGCCTCGCGATTGGCAAGGGGTTTATGACTCTGTGAAATCTGGTGGTTACTCAGGATTGAGCGGTCGCGCTTCGGCCATTTACAACGCGCAACGGGTTTTCGACGCATGTGCTCAGATCACGCTTTTCGATCAACGCCGTGCGTGCGAAGCGAGGGCTGTGAAACCCTCACAGGATCAAGCGTTTGCACTCGATGCCTATGACATGGCAAAGTCTCGCTTGAATCAAATCGATGGCTTGATGGGCCAGATCAATGCCACATCAGATCCCAAGTCGATTGCCGAGTTGCAAGGTCGTATTGCTGCCGAGCAGGCCATGATCCAGAATGAACAGACAAAGCTCCAGCTTTACCAGATGGTTGCTCAAGCGGAAGACAAGATTCAGCAGCAGCAAAAACGAGAACGACAAGCCAAGACATGGGCCGCTGAGGGCGGCATCCAAGCTACTCCTTTGACGTTCGATCGGAGATGAGCGTTAGCACTGGACGTCAGTGAATATTATCTAATGCCTGGCACAGCCGGGCTTTTGCAATTTATCGGAAGGCTTTATGACCAAGTACGCATTGACTGCTTTTGTATTTTCACTTCTACTGATCTCGGGCTGTAAGACAGAGCAACCTCCCGAAGAGGTGAAAACGGTCGAGTGGTACAAAGCCAATAAAAACGAACGCGATGTCAGACTCACCAAGTGTGAATCTAATCCTGGTGTATTGGCATTGACTCCGAATTGCGTTAATGCGAGTCGAGCAAAGCAGTCTTCGACGTGGGGTGCCACTGGCGGCGGCATCAGTCCCATGGAACCGATCACAGCCAACGACATAAAAAAGAAGTAGGTCAGTCATGGACCCAATGGTTTTTCAGTTCATCGGCCAATCGGTTGAAAACGCGACCAATGCTTTTGTCACACCAGCAGCGGCAAATCTGATTGGCGGATTGCAAATTCTTGCAGTTACCTGTGTGACCCTCTACATTGTGCTCACTGGTTACGCCATCGTGACCGGCGCAGTCCAAGCACCTGTCTGGACTTTCCTCAAGCAGTGCATGAAGATCATTTTCATCGCTGCTTTTGCTTTGACCGTCGATGGCTATGCGCAGTATGTGATGGGGACACTTAGCGGACTGGAATCCGGATTGGCCTCTTTAATGAACACTACTGGCGGTCCTGCAGGAAATAATATTTATCAAGTACTCGATGCCTCCTTGGGTAGAGGCTTCCAGATCGTCGGTAAGTGTCTGCAAGAGGCAGATCGAGCTGGATGGGAAATTGGTAGTGCCATGGCGTGGTTCATCGCCGGCATGGTGGTTGGTCTTGGAACGCTCCTGATTTCGTGCTTGGGAGCTGCTGTTGTCATCGTGGCCAAATTCTCATTGGGGATCGTTTTTGCGCTCGGACCAATTTTTATTTTGGCGCTCATGTTCCCCGTAACGGCTAAGTTCTTTGATTCCTGGCTTTCGCAAGCGCTCAATTACATTCTGACCATTGTCATCATCGGCATCATCATGACATTTGCGACTGCCGCATACGATCGATTCATAGCTGGCGCCGATTTCTCCGGTAATGGCGAGTCCAATCCCATGTTTGCTGCGTTGCAGATCGGAGGTCTGACCGGCGTCTTGGTCTGGATCATTCTGCAGGCGGGGGGAATCGCCTCGGGTCTTGCCGGTGGTGTGTCGATGGCTGCAATGGGCATCAGGCACTTGGCATCACCAGTCACGGGGAGCCTGAAGGTTGCACGTGGCGCGGGGAACATTGCTAATCCCATGTCCACACGACGCGACATGCAGTCCGGAATGATGACGACAGCTCGTCGGGCCAATCACATGGTGGCTGGCAACACCATGTGGAACCCCGCCTATCGCCAGCACGTGATTTCCAACATGGGTAAGAACTGGGGTCGTGCTCGTGGTGGAACGGTCAATAAAGACTGATGATTTAGACAACCAAAATCCCTTATTTACCCCGTCCGTTCTAGTGCAGATCGGGCGGTTTTTTTTGTCTCAAATTAACCAAGATTACCTATTTTGGTCTTCTTTAAGGTATATTGTGGTTTTAGACTATTTCTACTCAGGGATTCACATGCACCGGGTATCCGCCGTCTTTCTTGCCGCCTGCGTCGCAGGCTGCGCCGGAAACGCTCGACCTCTCAGCTCTCCGTCATACGCGGACAAGCCGCGCGTGCAAATCAACAAACAGGTGCCGCCTGAGGCCGTGCCCAAGCCGCAGCCGCAGGGGGACTGACCGTGTTCAACAAGAAACCTCGATCGTCGTCGCTCGCAGAGACGCCCGCGAAGAAATCTAAGCAGGACGTGCTTCACGATTCGGCGCTCAGTTGGGAGTCGTCCCGGATCGAGCAGATCGAGCGGTCTGAGCGCCGTGCGTGGCGGATCGCCACGATTTCCGTTCTCGCTTCTGCCGGCCTGGTCGTGGCCATCGTCCTGATGATGCCGCTCAAAGAAAACACACCTTATGTGGTTCGCGTCGACAACACCACAGGGATTCCCGACATCATCACTTCGCTCGATTCCAAGGGTGTGAGTGTGGACGAGGTAATGGACAAGTATTGGCTTGCTCAATATGTGCGAGCGCACGAGACCTACGACTGGTTCACGCTGCAGAAAGACTACGACACCGTGGGCCTTCTGTCGTCGCCGGTGATCGGCGGCGAGTATGCGCAGTTGTTCGAGGGGAAAGACGCCCTGGATAAGAAGTACAGCAACGGCGTTCGCGTGACGGTCGAGATCATCAGCGTCGTGCCGCACAACAAGAATATCGGGACTGTGCGCTTCACGAAGACCACCAAACGCGTCGATGACGTGACGTCTCCTGGGACGGTAACGCGGTGGGTTGCGACGATCGGGTATGAATACCGCAGGGCGTCAGGCATTCGGGAGAGCGCTCGGCTGGTGAATCCCTTCGGCTTCCAAGTCACGAGCTACCGCGTCGATCCTGAGATGGGAGCGACAAAATGAAACGCACTTCGCTGGCCTTAGCTCTGCTCGCCAGTCTCGCGGGCACCGTTCATTCGGCAGACATGCCGCAAGGATCGCGCTACGACAGCCGCATCCAGTACGTCCAGTACAACCCTGGGGACGTCGTCATCGTGCGATCGTTGCCGGGCATGGGCACCCGCATCGTCTTCGGTGTGGGCGAGGAAGTCATCGACGTCGCATCGGGCTTCACGCAAGGTTGGGAATTCCTCGCCAGCGACAACATCCTGTACTTCAAGCCGAAATCTGTTCGGATGGGCGGCTCCGGGCAGGAGGGTCGGACGATGGAGCCAACCGCGGGAACCTGGGACACGAACCTGATGGTGCGTACCAATCGCCGCATGTATGACTTCGATTTGAAGCTGCTCTCCAGTGTCGGCAACAGCGGCAAAGCCCTGCAAAACCAGCGCGTCGCCTACCGCGTCGAGTTCCAGTACCCCGAGGACGAGGCTGCTTCGCGTGCCAAAGCATCAGAGAAAGCGAAGACGCAGGTCAAGCTCGATGAAAAGGTGGCTCCGCGCAACTGGGCGTACTCGATGCAGGTCGGTGACGCGTCCGATGGCATCGCTCCCACGATGGCCTATGACGATGGCCGCTTCACATACCTGAAGTTTCCCAACAACCGCGATTTTCCTTCCGTGTTCCTGGTGGCAGCGGACAAGTCCGAAAGTCTCGTGAACACCCATGTGGAAAAAGACGTGCTCGTCATCCAGCGGGTCGCCCGCGAAATGGTTCTGCGCCTTGGAAATGCCGTCGTCGGCGTCTACAACGACAAGTACGACATTGACGGCGTACCGCCCACGGACGGAACGACTGTTCCAGGCATGAAGCGCGTCATCGTCGGAGGGAAACAAGAATGAGCACCCGCAACAACCAGCCGGCCGATCTGGCGACGTTCGAAGGCGAAAGAGGCATGCCGAGCGTGAACGAAGACGGATCTTCGCGCACACGGAAAGGACTCTTCTTTGTTGCGCTGCTGATAATTTTGGGATTGGGCGTTGCTGCGATCTACTGGAAGAACCAGCAGCGTGCGGCAAAGGCTGACGAAGCGAAGCAGACCCGCGCGATGGCTGTAACCAGTGCGGTTCCAACGCGCACATTCACGGACCCTCCAGCTCTTCCCACACCTGCTGCCGGGCCGGCACCTGCCGAAGCTGCAGCGCCGCGCGTGCTAGCACCTGCCGGCTCAGCACCTAGCGCGCCGCCAGCCCTGCCCGGAAGCGCGGGAGGCGACGGCACGGCACAGCGGCCGGTTGCGACTCTGGACAAATCCAGTTCCGGGTTGATGGCTGTGGCGCAGAAATCCGCGTCGTCGCGGGATGCGCGCGGGCCTGCCGGCGTGAGTGCGTCTGGTGGTGCTGAGGGTGGTGCTGGCGGCCTGGGCGGCCCATCACCCCAAGGCGGCGGGAATTTGTCTTCCATGCTTTCATCCACTCGCACACCTGCGCGCAAGGCCGGTCATCTGGGCGACCGCAATTTCATGCTGGCCAAAGGGAGCTTCATCGACTGTGCCTTGCAGACCAAGCTCGAAAGCACGGTGCCCGGCATGTCAGCCTGCGTGGTGACACGCAACATCTACAGCGACAACGGCAAGGTCTTGCTTGTGGAACGAGGCTCCACGATCACGGGCGAATACCAGTCGAACTTGCGTCAAGGCATGCGCAGGATCTTCGTGCTCTGGTCTCGCATCAAGACCCCCAATGGCGTGGTCATCAACTTGGACTCACCGGGAACCGATGCACTCGGCGCGTCCGGTTTACCGGGATACGTGGACAACCATTTCTGGGAGCGTTTCAGCGGCGCGCTTCTGTTGAGCTTGGTAGACGACACCGCACGACTGCTCACGCAAAACGGCAGCAGCAACAGCCAACAAATCCGATTCTCAAGCGCTGGCGAAGCCAGCAGCGGCATGGCTGCCGAAGCGTTGAAGAACACCATCAACATACCGCCCACGCTCTACAAGAACCAAGGCGAGCAAGTCGGCGTCTACGTGGCCCGGGATCTGGATTTTTCGAGTGTCTACGATGTCGCACCTGCCAACGAGTGAGTACCTGGCCGCGAGCCACCATCGAGGCGCCTCGGTCAAAGCGCTGATAAAACCACTCGCGAAGTGGATGGACGATCCCGAGATTACAGAGGTCTGCATCAACCGTCCGGGCGAAGTCTGGTGCGAGCGTCAATCGCGTTGGGAAACGCATCGCGTCTCCGAGCTGACCTATGCAAAGGTCGAATCGCTGGCCACGGCCGTCGCCACCTTCTCGTCCAACGACGTGACGGAAATGCGGCCCATCCTGTCCGCAGTCTTGCCGGGCGGCGAGCGCATCCAAGTCGTGATTCCGCCGGCGTGCGAGCAAGGCACCATCTCGGTGACGATCCGCAAGCCTTCGTTTTCGGTGAGAACGCTTGCCGACTATGAAAGCCAAGGATTCTTCAAGCACATCAGGCCCATCGATTCGGACTTGAGCCCGGAAGAAAAAGAGCTGTTGAGTCTGAAAGAACAGGGGGACTACATCGGTTTCATGCGCCGGTCGGTCCAGCTCGAAAAGGTCATCGTCGTTGCAGGCGAAACCGGATCAGGCAAGACAACGTTCATGAAAGCGCTCATGCAGGAGATTCCTCAAGAGCAGCGAATCATCACGATCGAAGACGTGCCCGAACTGTTCCTGCCGAACCATCCGAATCACGTCCACCTGTTCTATCCCTCCGAAGCCAAGGCCGAAGACACGGCTGTAACTGCGGCTTCACTGCTCAAAAGCTGTCTGCGCATGAAGCCAACGCGCATCCTCTTGGCCGAGCTACGCGGCGGCGAGACGTTCGACTTTCTCAACGTGGCGGCATCGGGTCATGGTGGAAGCATCACGAGTTGCCATGCAGGGTCTGCGGAACTTACGTTTGAACGTCTCGGCTTGATGGTCTTGCAAAACGAACAGGGCCGGGCGCTGCCTTACGAGGTGATCCGCCGACTGCTTTACATGGTGGTGGACGTGGTGGTGCATGTACATAACGACGCCTATGGCGACCACGGACGGCACATCACGGAGCTTTGGTACGAACCGAAAGCCAAGCGCGGCATGGCACCACTGAACCAGTGACGTGGTGACACCTTCCTGCGCTCGAGCGCGGCAAGCTGGCACCAGTCCATCACGCCGCCCCCCTTCTGCCGTTGGCAGGGGTGGGAAAAGGCGGCGCACATCGCCGCACATGGCGACACATCGTGGCGACCTAGCGCGATCGGCAGTCACCAGTTTTTCCAACGCGATGGCGACTCTTGGCCGCTGGCCAAGTGCATGCGCTGTCACCAAAGGGGTCGGACATGGAATCGCCTAAATGGGTGAAATGGCTTTTTGTCGTCGCAGTGTTCATCGTGGCGACTGCCGGCGTTGCATGGCTCGCCGGATTCATTTTCTTCGCCTCCTTCAAGGCGAACCCGATCGGGAAAACCGACTTCACGACATGGTGGACCTACTGGCAGCACTACCAGAGCAATCCGGGTGTGTCGAAACGACTTGTCGGGTCTGGACTTGCAGCGGCTGTACTCGGCTACGGCGCTCCACTCATTGCCCTGTTTGCTGCGATGCGCAACGTTCGCACCCTGCACGGCGAGGCCCGTTTTGCATCGACTGCAGAGATTGCCAAAGCCGGCTTGTTCGGTAAGAACGGCATCATCATCGGCAAGTGGAAAAATCGATTTCTCGTTTTTCCTGGACTGCAGTTCGTGTTGCTGGCCGCGCCGACGCGATCCGGCAAAGGGGTCGGCATCGTGATCCCCAACCTGCTCAATTGGGGCGAGTCCGTCATTGTCTTGGACGTGAAGATGGAAAACTTCCTCATCACGTCGGAGTTCCGCCGACGACATGGGCAGCAGGTCTACCTGTTCAATCCCTTCTCGATGACGGAGGACGGTGAAGGCAGTCCACTCGAAGGCAAGACGCATCGCTACAACCCGTTGTTCTATGTGAGCGACAAGCTAGAGCTGCGGGTGCAGGACATCATGAGCATTGGCTACGTGCTCTTTCCGGGGGAAGGCAAGGACACGTTTTTTGACGACGCTTCGCGCAATCTGTTCCTGGGCCTGACCCTGTACCTGTGCGAGACACCGACCCTGCCGCGCACCATCGGCGAGCTGCTGCGTCAGTCTTCTGGCAAGGGCCGCCCGGTGAAAGAGTACGTCAAGGGCCTCGTGCTGGCGCGCAATTTCTGTGAGGTGGGCACGGTGAGGCTCAACGGCTTGGGAGAGGACTCCCAAGCGGTCGTCGAAGCCGTCATGCAGATCAAAGGATGCTCTGCCGCCGAAGCCGAAGCACTTTGCAAGAAAGCTCCGACTCCGATCGTCGAGGACATGGCAAAAGCCTACGTGGCCGACATCGAAGAGTTGCTGGCGGAAGCTGGCGCGGACTTCAAAACCGAACATCGGCATATTCCGCGTGGGGACTGGGATGGCGAAGGATTGCCTCCGCTGACCGAGCAATGCGTCGATGCGTTGAACCGATTCACCAATACCTCGGACAACACGCTGGCAAGCATCCTGGCCACCTTCAATGCGCCATTGACCATCTGGTCGAGTCCGCTGGTCGATGCCGCCACGGCCTACAACGATTTCGATCTGCGTCTGGTGCGAAAGGAACGGATGTCGATCTACATCGGTGTGCCAGCAAACCGCTTGGCCGAAGCCCGGCTAATCATCAACCTGATTTACTCACAACTGATCGGCCTGAACTCGAACCGGGTTCTCCATTCGACGCCGGATCTCAAGTTCCGATGCTTGATCTTGGCAGATGAATTCGCTGCACCCGGCCGCATCGGAATCATCGACAAGTCCAACAGCTTTCAAGCGGGGTACGGCCTGCCTCTCCTGACAATCGTCCAGTCGCCGGCACAGATCGAGGCCGATGCACCCAAGGGTTACGGCAAAGAGGGCGGGCGAACGCTCATGACGAATCACGCGTGCCAAATCTTCTACACGCCGCGCGAACAGCGGGACGCCAACGAATATTCGGAATCCCTGGGGTACACGACAGCACATTCGCGCAGCCGAAGCCACGGCAGGGGAGGTTCCAGCGTGTCGGAATCCAGCGGTGAGGGCGCCGGTCAGAAACGCGCGCTGATGCTGCCTCAGGAGCTGCAGGAAATGGACAAGCGCGAGCAGATCGTCCGTCTGGAGAACACCAAGCCTATCCGCTGCGAAAAGATCGCCTACTACGCGGACGCCGTTTTCATGGACCGGCTGAAAAACGTCTCTGCCACCCTCAAGAAGCTCGGCACGAAGCTGCCGAGCAAAGAACAACTCGAAGCCGTTTGGGGATCAGGTGAGCTTGCCGCGCCCGTGCCCTCGCTCGATCTGGACTTGCACGTCGCAGTGGTGCAAGCGCGCACCCGTGAGCTGACCGTCGCCGATGTCAAAAAGGGCATCGACCTCACAAAGCTCGTGCCTGTCAAAGAGGGCATCGACCTCAAAAAGCTTGTGCTTGGTGCGGAGGCCATGTCACCGCCGGCCGACAGCGATGGTCTGGATGAAGGCACGGATAAAGAAGAATTTGTCGATAACTTCTTCACTTCGATTGGCGTGTTCAGTGAAGAGGAATCTGAATCCGAAGGGGGTTCAATCACCCTCGTGGACAGTGCCGATCAATTTGACTTGTCAAAGAACAACGGTTCCGCGGTGTCGCTACCGGTGCAGCCAGCAGCAGTCGCAAAGCGAACTCGGAAGCCAGCGCCCATAAGTTCTGCTGCAGCCAAAGCCGGCACTCCCTCCAAGCCTGCAGCGGGCAATCCATCGCCTGAACGCGTCTTGGACTTGTCCGTTCTGCACGAGCCAACTCCTGGCAAACGCGTGTTGCCGGCGCGAGAGCCGGAACCGGCAGGCCGTGCCGACTTGGAAATCGAGCGATGAAACAAACCCAACCACCGAAGGAACATCATGGAACCGCAAGACAAGGAAGCACAGTTGCCAGATACGCAGACTCCGACTGCAGCGCCGCGTGCGCGCGTAGACCCGGAGCGTGAACCGCGCGAGCTGCGCGGGCTGCAGGTAGGCATCGTCCAGATCGATGACAAACCAGCAACTTCTGTCCGCTTTGAGCGTGGCGACAAAGAGGGCCGTCCTACCTACAACGTCTCGTTCGTCATGGACGGCAAGACCGTTGCCCGTCTCAAGGACCTGGGCAATGCTGGCTTAGAGGAAGCCGTTGGCGACAGAAATGCCAAGACGATCCGCGAGACCGAATCCGGGAAAGGCACGCTCAAGGGCTCGACCCTGGCCACCGAGTACGGTTTGTCTCCAGAAGAAAGCGCCCGCAGATCCGCTTCCAAAGAAGAGCGCAAGCAGGCCGAACTCGATCGACAACAGCCTGACGCACCGGATGAAAAAAACGTCGTCGCTCAAGAGTCCTCAAAGCTCCAGCAAGTCGAAGTCCCCGAAGCGTTGGCACGGCTGGCGAGAATTCGAGACCTGCAGCGCGAGGAACGCGAAAGACCAGTTCAGGCGAAATCCGTTCCGCAGCACGAAGGCGAACAGTCAACCAGGCCAAGCACGTCTGCAGCGGGGCAGGGACAGCCGGCAAACAATCGAGCTCCAGAGCGCCAAAGTCCCGAGCCTGTTCCGCTCACGGTGCAGGAGCGCGACAGAGCACGTCAGATCGAACTCATGGATCAGGTTCACACCCAATTTCGGGTGTCTGGTGCAAAGTTCCATTTCAAGGACCAGCCGCAGCGCATCGCATTCAAGGACAAGGGTTCGCGCATGGTGTCGGCGTCCAACGATGAGCGGGTGGCTCATGCGATGGCCACAATGGCCGAAGCAAAGGGCTGGAGCGCGATCCGTGTTTCAGGGCATCCAGACTTCCAGCGGGAAGTTTGGTTGGAAGGCAGCTTGCGTGGGATCGAGGTGCGGGGGTTCAAACCTCAACAGAAAGATCTGGACGAACTCGACACGCGCTTGGATAGGCGATCACGCAATGTCGTGGCCTACGAGCCCGAGAAGGCCGGTCAGGAACCCGTCAAGGCATCAGAACGGGCACCGGGCATGCCAACCCCTCAGGCAGCTCCCAGGGAGCCACAAAGGGCGCGACAGACCCCTCCACTTGACCACAGCGCTTTGCATGAGCCTCCCAAGCCCTATGCACCCTCTGACAGGGCCAAAGTTGTCACTGCTGTCGCCGAAGCTGTAGCGGAGCGCATCAAGAACCCAGAGCAACGCGAGGCTGTGTTGTCTGCGATCGCCACTCGCCTTGAAGCGCTCGACAAGAAAGGGAAGGTTCCAAGCGTGCAGATGTACGACAAAGCTGCACCTTCACAGATCAAGCAGCCAGAGCAAACCCGCCCGCAGGTAGAGCGGAACGCAGAGCGCACTCGATGACTCGATAGCCAGCCGCTGGACAGTCATGCTTTCGGAGTGGTGACTGGAGATTGGATGTTGATCCAATCTCCGTCACCATTTTTCATTGACGCATCAGATTATCCCAATCCAGTGCGGATGGACGCCACGAGCAAGACAGTTTCAGCGTCGTTTTTCCAGTTCATTCGAGCCTTTTCCAGCTCACCATAAACATACAAATGAGATACCAAAATATACTATTTTGGTAGTCTCAAAGTATCAATCTTGGCGATGAAACTGTCTTGAAATCCGAAAAATTCCTTATGAATCAACGATCTAACAAATTTGTTCTGATTTTGGGGTAAACGAGTACCTGGAAGTCGATCCGGTGTGCAAGCGACTGTGCAATTTTGATCGTTGGAGCACCCCTTAGAACAACACTTGCAAGACAGTTTCAGCGCAAGAATGCATCATCAGCGCATACCAATCCGTATAATTTTGGTTGCTGTAAATCATCATCAAAGGATAGTCGAATGCGTATATTGGTTGGTCTGTTGAGTACCGCTGCACTTGTTGCATGCAATTCACCTCCTAAGCCTCCGACTGTGAGCGGGACCGATCGAACAACGGTGAACAGTTCTGAAACTGCTTCGAACCTTGCGCTTCGTGTTGAGCTGGCCGAGTCAAAGAGCCGCGTTCGCGAACTGGAAAACCGTCCTGTGCCATCTGCCGGGCTGGCTCCAGTTGCGTTGCCACGGACATCGTCGGAGGTTGTCACTTTTCACTATCCGTTCAACGTCACGCGTTTCCAGCCAACACTGGCGCAAGAAACGGCGCTGCTCCCACTACTGTCAAATTTCCGGCGGATCGAAGTCCGAGGCAGGACCGATGGTCCTCGGCCAAGCGCTGCTGACGAGCGCGTCGCCTTTCTGCGCGCGCAAAGCGCAATGAACTACTTGGTGGCCCAAGGGGTGCCAGCGACGAAAGTCACGGTCAACTACGTGTCCGGCAGCGATCACATTGGCATCAACGACACAGCGATTGGGCGTGCGCAAAACCGTCGCGTGGAAATCGAAGTCTTCAAGCAGTGAACAGGATCTGTCCATGAAAAAACTAGCTCTTGGCATCGTGGCAGCCGCTGGCATTGCGAGTGCTGCATCTGCTCAGGCACAGGAAGGTTTCACAGGTGACGTCAAGCTCGCTTGCGAAGCGATCTTGTGTCTTTCGACTGGCCAACGTCCTTCTCAGTGCACACCCTCTTTGAAGCGGTATTTCTCCATCAGCTACCGCCGTTTTTCAGACACGCTCAAGGGCAGAACTAGTTTTCTGCAGTTATGCCCGGCAGCCAATCAGGACGCCAAAATGCAAGCCTTGGTCAACGACATCGCAAACGGCGCGGGCCGTTGTGATGCTGCTTCGCTCAACCTGGCACTGGCAAGCTGGAACAGCGAAGGCAGCTCAGGCAGCTCAGGCAGCTCAGGCAGCATCGGCGATGGCGCTCCAAGCTACTGCACTGCTTACAGCGCCAATGCATACACCAACGGTGTCGCAGCCCGCTACGTGGGAACACCAGAACGAAACGGTTTCTGGGTCGATCCGGCCGACTATGAGAAAGCATTGCTCGACTACAACATGCGCATTGTTCAAGAAGATCAGCAACCCCGTTTCGGTGAGTCCAGCCCTGGTGGTTGAGCCGTTCATCGATTGAATCATTGGCTCATGGAAAAAGCGCGGCATGTCCGCGCTTTTTCCATGGAGTTGTCACCGTAGCCTTGTCGGACTGTCAGCGCTCGATGTCTCGATCGGGCTCCCTGTTCTTCTCTTGATCGGCGGTTGGCACGCTGCGCGTTATGACCCTGGACTTGAGCTGTTCGCTCGTCTTGGCCGCTTGTCTAGCAAGTTGCAAAGCCTCGACGCGCTCTGCATGACGCGTCTTGGCCGGTGGCATCTGCTGGACGAAACGTACTATGTCAATTGCCAGTTGCTTGTCGTCCTGATTGCCCGCTGCAAGTTCGCGAGCCACGTTGCCAAAGTTGCGAAGGACTTGCCTTCTCTGCGTGGCGATCTTTGCATGCGCGGGATTCGCGTGGACTTGACCGCGGTCAACTTCCAAAACTGCTTGGGTGCGCTGCGCTGCGAGGACATACGAACCCTGCTCGCGTTGACCTTGCTCATATTGTTGGTCGATGTGACGGATGGCCTGCCTTTCGGCTTTTTTCACAATGCCTCGCACCCTTCGAGGTGTGGCGTTTGCCTCGATGCCCTGTTCTACGAGCTTCTCGGCGAATGTCTCTCGCCAACGTTGCAGATCTGCTTTCCGAGGGTTCAAACGCACTCCAGCGACGTCCATCGCTTTGACTGTCAGATGAACATGAGGATGCTTTTCGTCCTCGTGAGCGGCAAAGACATACTGGTGGTTAGCAAACAGTTCCTTGGCAAAAGCTCGGGCAGCAGCCTTGACAGCCGAGCGATCCGTGCCGGGAGGCATGGACAAAACGATGTTGAAGGCTTCGCGCTTCGTACCGTTCTCGTAAGGAATGCCAGCACCGTACCAGTCGTCTCGCACGCTGCGAACCTCATCTTTGCCTTGGTGAATCAATCCATCATGGTCTTCTATCTCAAAAGCTCCATTGCGCGATATGTAGTCCATATGTGCCTTGACTCCGCGCATGTCTTTCGCACCGCCTGAAATCTTGACAAGAACTTCTGGCGCCTTGTGCACGGTCGCAGCAAGCTTGTCGCGCCCTGCAGGCTTTCTGCCAGGCGCAGCCTTGAGGACCGGGCCTCCAGATATGTTCTTGCCCTTGCGGCCGCGCACACGCCCGTAATCGGAGCGCTCACCCCAATCATGTGCAACATCGTCACTTTTGTTTGTCGCCATCACTAGCTCCGCTGCCAATGCTCCACCGGCTCAAACTGGCGTCAAGCAAAGCGGAAACCTTCTTTGTGTGGGTGTTGATGAAATCCGTCAACTTGTCCATTTGATCCGGCTTGACCGTGACCTGTTGGTCTTGGTTAAGCTTCTTGGCAATCTGGTTGAGGTTGCGACCAATGGCGCGAAGCTGTCGTGAAGAATTCCAAAGTGCTGACGTTGTCTCCATCGTGAACTGCGGCTGATGCGTCAAGCTGGCCCGGACACAGTTGGCAACCCAGCGTTGCGGAGAACTCCCTTCTGCAGCAGACCTGACAGTCAGTGCCTCGAACTCTGAAGGGGTGAACCGGACCTGCAAGCGTTCCTTGGGACCATAGTCGGGCTCCCCATCGTGCTCAAGCCAGCGGCGAACCTCGGGTGGAATATCACCCTTGATGAGGTAACGCATCAAAGAGCGCAGAGCGTCTGAGGGTTTCGCATTTTCCCGGGTGCAGTACTCGTCCCACTGGACCCTCAAAGGCTCTGGCACGCGAACCCGATAGATATAGCTGTCGCGGGTCGCACCAATTTCAGCCTTGCGTGGCATACAGACTTTCAAACGGTTTTGGAGTCGAAATCATAATGTAGTGTGGCACGAAATGGCGGCAAAAGCCTATCCTGCACTAGTCCCTCAACTCCTCGTTTCCTTAGTCATGACTAAGGAAACGCGTCCCTCTCGATGGCCATATGAAGGCGTGCACGCCACCCCCCTTCTGCCCTATCGGGCAGGGTGGGAGAAAGGCGGCTACGCCGCTTCGGTCCGCCATTTCCTTAGTCATGACTAAGGAAATTGGCGGCAGGTGTCGAAGCTTCTTCGACCTCACCGGTCGTTGGGCATGAAAAAACTGCCCGTAGGCGGTTGTTGCGGTGTCAATCTGGTCAGCGCTCGATCAGCTCGTTCATCGTGCAATCAAGGGCAGGAACCTCCTCCTCCCCTCCTCCATCTTCATACCGGATGTGAATGAAACCAGACTTGGTTGGCCTTCTATTCATGAGCAAAGAAGCCAACCGATCTTGATACTTCACAAGCAGCAAAGGACGCTCCAAGAACTTCGCATCGTCTGCCCTTCCGTTCTCTGCATCATTTGTCGTCAGCGTCTGTGCGTTACGTGACTCGTCAGTGCTGTCTTTGGCTCCAGCGTGAGACATCTTGCTCTTGTTGTCATCACCCCTGAAATTTGCATCGCGCTCTACGCTTGGCTCTCTTACAGCTTCTTTGGATTCCCCTGCGATTTCCTCGACAGGCTGGCTTGAAGAATCCGCAGCGTTGCGTTCCTTCGAAGGAGTTTTGTTCGCCGACGCTGATTCTGTTTTTGACTGCTCGGGGTTCTTGAGTTGTGTCGCGAGTGCCGTGACCCCTTTCCGCGTCACATCATCAACTGAGGCGCACCACGCTTCAACATCCTTGGGAAACTGGTCGTGTAGTGCTCTGAGTTCATACAACGTCTTTGGCGATGTGCAGCGCCCATCCCTATAGATTTTTTCAAGGAATGGGGGAGGCGAGACTAGCGAAAGATGCTCAGTGATGACGCTCCCTGGCTTGCCGAGCTTTCGTGCGATTTCTGCTTTCTTCACACCCGTATCCAACTTGCGCTGAATGAAAAGCGCAAGCTCCATCGGCTTCAAGTTGTCGCGCTGCTCGTTCTCGATGACCTGGTCAAAATCTTCGCTGGTGTCGTCTACGAAGGCCGGGATCGAAGTCTTGCCCGCAGCTTTTGATCCTCGATAACGACGCGCGCCGAAATTCAGCATCCACTTGCCAGCCTTAGACGGATGAGGACGAACTGATACCGGCTGACGAACCCCACGGGCCTTGATGCTCGCAGTCATTTCCTCCATCGCTTCAGCGCTGAATTCAGTGCGCGGCTGGTTGGGATCTTCCTCGATGTCTGTCAGTGGAATGTCCAGCGGCTTGCCTGAGGGCTCAGCAGTGGTCAGGGATTTGTCTTCAAGTGCGGAGAGGTCCAGCATCATTCAACTCCCATCTGAGTAGCGATCTTGACGAACACGGGTTTGATCTGTGCCCACGCCTCGCGGGCACTGGTCTTCCCGAGCTTCCACACTGGAAGGCCGACAGCCTGAGCTTCAGGAATCGCGGTCGTCTTCTTGATTGCAGCAAAACCCTTGTCCATCGGAATCAAGAGCTTGGCAAATGCGGTGGACAGGTCGCGGAAATTGTCCCGTTGGAATGGCGTTGGCTCGACCAGATTTGGCAGGATGCCGATCAGCTCAAGCTTCTTGTTGATGGTCGCCTTGATCTTGCGAATGCCGATGGCGTCATGGTTCAGCAGATCTCCAATGCCGTCGATTGCTTCTTGGTTGAGTTGTATCGGCGACAGGACATAGTCGCTCACAACGAGGCTTGCCAACTGACGAATGTCGGGATTGGGGTTGGTATCGATCACGCACACATCGAACTGGTCGCCTACTTCGTTCAGGAAATTAAAAAGGTTGGTCGCAAACTTGTTGTGTTCCGCGGCCTGCTTCTCCATCTTGATGAGTTCGGAGTCTCCAGCCACCAATACGAAATCGGCGTGCTCGACACTGGCCGAATCCACTTTTGATGTCAGGAGCTGACTGCTGGTGATCCCGGACACGGTTGCGAGCTGGCCTGTTTTGAGCGCCTTAGACGTGTTGCGCTGGTGGTCGAAGTCGATCACCAGAACACGCTTCTTCATCACATCCGAGAGAAAGTATGCGAACTGCACGGCAACGGCTGACTTGCCGACCCCACCTTTTTGATTCGCAAGAACTAGCGTTTTCATGCCCTGTCACTCCTTCAAAAAATTTCGTACTGTCGTTACTGACGTTTGAACATCCGATTCGCGCAGGAATGCCACGATCTGAGCGAGCGTGTAACCCCTATCCCTTAGGGTCTGCATGTCCTGCTTGAACGGCTCTAGGACGGTCGTCGACAACTTGGGTTTCTCACGCGCCATGAACGCTTCGATGCGCTCCTGGCCAGTCTTGGCAAGAAAGCGCGTCCGAAGAACGTTAGCTTGCTGCTTCGACATTTCGTACTTCGCGGCTGCATCGGTCATGGAATCACCCTCGACCAACAAAGCGCGCACGACTCCCAAATTCCGCTCGGACCACTTGCGGCACTTCTCGGCGATGCGGGAAAACTCCGCCTCGTCCATCCGCGTCGCTCTCACTGGCATTTACGCCTCCATGTTTGACAGCTCGTGCTGTCAACCTGCGGCAGCGATGCGTCATCCGTGCCTGACCCGATCCAGCGTTTTGCCCGTGCTGAAAAGGTTCTGGATGGATCGCATCCGCCAACGAACACGAGGCTCCTCATGCTTGTTGCTCCAGTTGCTCGGCCAAGATCAGCCGCATCCTCAGTATAACACTAGTAAAACAAAATATAAATCCAAGAAAAACAAATTTTAGAGACGACTCAAGGTTTATTTTGATCTTCCCTTCCTCCGAAGACTTAATCTGCCAATCAGTTTCAGAGAACCAGTCGTTTCATTTAGGTCGCAAACGCTAGAAACAGCCTTAGAACAGACCTTTGTCGTATCCGTGTGGGGTAGGGCCACCTCGGCAGCGAAAAGAGCGTCTGGGTCGGCTGGCAGCCTGCGTGACGCCTACTTGAGCAAGCGCTGTGACTGCCTGAGGTTGCAAAGCGGCGAAGCCGCCTTTCTCCCCGCTGGGCCATCGGCCCGGCATGAGGGCGGTGTGTAGGGCAATGTTTGTAAGGGGAGGGTGTCTCCAGCTTTGGCAGAGAGCACAACTACAGGAAAGAGATTTTTAAAGGGAAGGAATACAGGAAAACCAATACAGGAGGGAGGTGCGCGAACAGCCTAAAAGTTCTTTGTTTTCAGCTACTTAGACCACTTTTGCAGACTCGATCGCAAGACAGTTTCAGCGTAACTGCAAGACAGTTTCAGCGTGACTCCAAGACAGATTCAGCGTTGATAACTTCCAAAAGTAGGCTAACGCGTTGAAACCATTGAAAAATCCCGCAAGACAGTTTCAGCGTGGATAAGTCACCAGATTCCACCCTTGTCCACAGGTGCTGCGATGCTTCAAGTCCGGTTTGCTGCGCGACCCTTGGCAAGCGACAGAAGGTTGTCGGCCACATCCACGTAACCAACTCCCTGTGCTTTCAGCTCGTGCCAGATCTCTGCTTTCCCGGCCGTCCTGGTCACGTAATCCGCAGTGCCTGACCCCTTGCGGTCATAAATGCCTGGGCTGTGCGTTGCGATGGCATCAGCAACCGCTGTGAACTCATACCCTTTGCGAAACATGGCGACTGCTGCCATCCAGTCGGCGCGGCTTGCATCGAAATCGGTCCCGAAATGGGCCTTGAGACCGTTCCACAGCTCTCTGTACCAGCCGGCCAGGTTCTGCAATGCAGCGCCTGCAACCGGTAGATTGCGCGCCTCTTGCTGAACGTGCGCAGCCATGCGTTGGGCTTGCTCGCGTTCTGTTGCCAGCGCCTCGCGTGCGCCCTCAGTCAGCTCGGCCGCGCCGGCGGCAGGCTTGCCGTTGTAGCTCTCCAGCAGCACGTAGGGCGAGCGACCCGTAGAGTCCACGTGATGCGGCTTGCGGTTGGTAAAACCGGCCAACCTTCCGAAATGTGCTGAGTCAGCGCTGTTCGGATCAGCGTCGAACTCTCGCGCAAGTCGGCGAGCAACTTCACGCCGGACGTCCGCTGGTGTATCAGCATCGAGCTTGATCCACGCTTGGAAGTTTCCTGGGCTCGTCTGCACCGTCACAGCCGCTGCGAACGGACCCGCTTGAAGCTTGCGCAGCGTGCCCGGGTCCAGATCATCCACCAGTACCAGCCGGCTTGTCGTGGACCGTGCCGGTCGCACGTAGACATCACATCCGCCGAAGTTCTCTCGCTTGAGCCAGTCCAGTGCGTGGACGATCTCCGTTTCGGTCCACTCTCGATTCAGCATTCCGCGGTCTGTGTGACGCACGCCAATCTCATAAAGCGCGCAGCCCATGCCGCGAAGCTGGCGAACCACTGCGGATCGAGTGCGGTCATGCATCAGCTTGCGATCGCGTCATCAGCAACACAATGGCTTTTCAGTGCTCGGCGCAGAGAAAGCCACGCGCTTCCCGCAACGAGTTTGATGCTCGCTGCGCGCACCTTGACAGCTTGGTCAGCGAGCCGTTGAGTTCGTCGTATTCCTTGGCGCGAGCGATCCCGGCGCGAGCTTGATCGATCTTTCGTTGGTCACACCCGACGTATTCCCGTCGCCGTTGCTCCCCCTGTTTCTGCGGATAGATCAGGTAGAAATACCTTGGCTCGCCTTCCTGGTCTTTGCGCCAGTGCTCGGATGCGTAGACCAGTCCAGCGTTTTTCAGTCCAGCCATGCGGATCGCCACTGCGTCCATGTCCAGTTCCATTTTCTGGATAAGCGCCGGTAGCTCGCCAGCTAACAGGGTCAGCTCTGCGGTGTGCGCCTTCTTCATCTTCAGTCTCCCAAGATCAGCTTCTTGGCGCCATACAGCAGGCCAGCAAAAACCCCTAGAACAACCAACGCCATGACCAAGAATTGCAGGTAGACGAAGGCCGTTCCGACTGCCATCACACACCGGATGATGGTGGTCGCGATCCAAACGATCATGTCATCCAGAAATCGCATGGCATCCCCCTTTCGGTTGAGGAAACGCGGGATGATCCGGCTGTGCTTTGGATACTGGTGCATGTCCAATATGTACTATCTTGGTCATCCTTTGTCACCAGTTTTTTTACTGACTGAGCGGTTTTTAACCTCCTAACAGAGTGTGGGTCGTCGTCCTTGCGCGCGACTTTCAATCTCCCCCGAATTACCTTGGCGTTTTGTGTGTTTTGCGGCGGAGAACCGGCTGTTTTGCTTGATTACCTCGTTAACCTGCATTGCAAGATGCTTGAGCCGGACTGTGGTTTTTGCGGGTAACTCAGGTCGGATTTCCGCCTGTGGTGCTGAACCTGCTTCGCTGAGTGCCTTTCGCCGTAAGCCCGTAGGTGGGACAGCAAAGGGCAGGAGGTAGGGGCGGCACCGGAGGCCACATGCGGAGGCGAAGGGAGCGCCAGCGACTGAGCACCGAACGGGCGAAGATGTCGGCGAAGCGAACCCTTGCCTTTTGTCTGCTGGCTGGCCTACCGTCGAGGCAGGGGAAGGGTGGTCAGCGAAGTCGATCCCTGCGCTTTGGGCACGACATGACACCCAAGGCGTGCACGAAGTGCGCGCCTGCCGCTGAAGGCGGCTTTGTCTGCCGGCTTTGTCGGCAGCATGCATGCCCGCGCAGCGGGCGGAAAGCCGGCGAGGCCGGCTGTCGTGGTCTTGACTCTCTGCCGGCCGCGCCGGCAGCACTTCAACAGGGCGACCGCGACACCTGAGCGCCGCCCTGGTGGCATGACCGTCTGTCTGCCGGCCATCACTGGCAGTCAGACAGCCACGCCAGAAATTAGCTCTTGAGCTTCTTCATCTCGTCGGCTAGCAACCAGAGCGCTCGGTTGATCTTTACGGACTGGTCGATCCCCTGGACCTTACGGGTACGGGTCCGCCGACCGGCAGCGTTGCGAGCAGGAAGACCCCCACGGACCAAATTTTCCTGAACGCGGTTGAAGGTCGTCCACAGATCCGTGCCGGTGTCAGCACTGCGGCGCGGCGCCAAAATCTGGGACTCGGTGATGGGCGCCGGCTTCACCGGGTCCGGTTCGTACTTGAGCGTCAACGCAGTGCGCGCGAAGATTTCAGCCTCGGCCGGACGGAGAGAAATCGCGCGCATGTCATCGCGCAGCTCTCGCACCAGTCCGAACCCGTCGAGCACGTCATAAGCGCCCTCGATCACGTTATCCATGATCTGGCCCTTGTGCGGCACGCGGACATCGGAAACGGCGTTCCCGCAAACCAACCCATTCGAGCAGACGAAACGGAACATGCCCGCCAGCATTTGATAGCTCGATGTGCCGTCGTGGCTGTTCAACAGAATGATCTCGTTGGCTTCGGTGTCGGCGATCTGGCTCGCATGGCGCAGGCGAAGCATGTGCTTTGTGAAATCGCGTTTGCCTTCGTCGCGGACGCAGGTCTGAGTCACCGCGAACGGCTGAAATCCTTCCTTGCGCAAGCCGTCGAGGATGGTCGAGGTCGGAATGTAGGTGTAGCGTGCCGAGCGGCTGTCGTGTGCCGCCTCCGCAAAGATCGACGGCGCGACCTGCCGGAGTTGGTCGTCTGCGATCGGGGTGCTGCTGCGCAGAGAAGGGGAAAAGCGTCCAAAACGTGATGCAAGCATTTGATTTCTCCTAGAGGTGCCGGGTTCCTAGATTCGGAGACCCATCGGATGAGGGTTCCGTGGGCGAGTGACTGGCTCTCGGTGCATCTCGCCGCCGTTTTCCTGAGTTCGTCGCCCGTTGAACGCCTGCAGACTTCCAGTGGAGGGATCAAGGGGGAAGCATTCGTAACGCGCAGCGTTATGAACACCCCCTTGAAGGCGAAGCCGGTCCTGGAGCTGGAAGGCTGCAAAGTCAACGGAAATGGCGACGAACTCAGGAAAACGGCGTGCGCCGCGACCGCTCGCACGCCCACGGAACCGCCGCGCGGCGAGCGCCCACGTGGGCCGCAGGCCCGCCTGGCTATGTTGGCAAGCGCAGCGCGCAGCGACCGTCAGGGCGCGAAGGGCAAGGGTGGCCTGGAGGGTGAGGGCTTGCCCTCAGTCGCGCAGCGACCGAGCCGAATAGGCGAGCCTGGAACGGGCATCCCGGTTTTCGCCTCGGCGAAAATGCCACTGCCTTTTTCGACGTTGATCGAGAACTTGCTGAGTAGTGTTGAGAACAACCTCCGAGCGCATATGTTGAATTACTACCGCCGATTTAAAGAATTATTCATGGTGAAACCGCCGCTCATAGAGTTGGTCCCAACAAGTAATTTCACAAACGGATCGTTCGTCTTTCCAAACTCTTGGTACAGCGTCAGAGCCCGTAGGGCTGACGGTCAATTCGTAGGCTATATCAGCTACGGTGTATCGCCACTAAACGATCGAATTTACGTCGATGGAGTTAGTGTGGACGCTGAATTTCGTAGAAACGGATATGCAAAGGGCATGTTACTTGCAGTAGCTATGCAGTGCTCACCAGCGGGAAAGCTGTTGCCGATAACGGCCTTGCATGAAACGGCGTCCCGGAGCTTTTGGGACAAGATGCGCAAAGGCACTGTTCCTGGCTTGACGGTGACGCAGGACGTCCGCGCAGGCGACATGAAGGAGGAAGCAAAGCGGTGGCAACAACCAACGTGATTTCTGAGCGTTTCTAGACGTTTGAGCGGCGAGCTTCATCGAAAGCAGCTCACCATCCTTCGCCATCGCGTCATATACTGTTCATATGAACAGTGTTTTACCCATCAGCGAACCACAGCCGGCCGAATGTGTGTCAGTGCTTTTGCTATGGGTGGAAGGGTCTGTCAAAGCAGGATTTCCATCGCCAGCGCAGGATTTCGACTGCCGTCCGGTGGACCTCGCCAACGTCCTCATTCGGCACCCACAAGCCACGTTCATGGTCCGCGCCAGCGGCGTTTCGATGCTCGGCGCTGGCATCAACAACGGCGACATCTTGCTGGTAGACCGGGCGATCACCCCGCAGCACGGCCAGATCGTGTGCGCCATCGTGGACAACTATTTCACCGTGAAATACCTCCACTGCAAGCACGGCAAGTTCCGCCTTGTGGCTGCGGACCCCACGATCCCCGACATCATTCCCAAGGAATCGCAGACGGTCGAAGTCTGGGGAGTGGTCACGGCCTCCATCACCCGCCATCTCAAGCTGTGAAGCTCCATGTTTGCACTCATCGACGGCCACAACTTCTACGTGAGTTGCGAACGGCTGTTTCGGCCCGCGCTCATCGGCATCCCGGTCATCGTCCTGTCGAACAATGACGGCTGCGCCATCGCCCGCAGCGAAGAGGCCAAGAAGCTTGGCGTCAAAATGGGCATGCCCTGGTTCCAGATCCGTCGCGAGCTGAACCACGGCGACATCCTGGCACTGTCGGCCAACTTTGCGCTGTACGGCGACCTGAGCGGTCGGGTGATGAGCGTGGCGGCGGGCCTGGGCCCGACGCAGGAGATCTACAGCATCGATGAATGCTTCATTGGTGGTCTCGAAGGCATGCGCGGCGACCTCACGGCCCGGGCCGATGCGGTGCGCCTGCGCATCCGCCAGTGGGTCGGCATTCCGTGCGGCATCGGCATCGGCCGTACCAAGACCCTGGCCAAGCTGGCGAACCATGTGGCCAAAACGGCCGATCGCAAGCCCGGCAGCTACCCCGCGGACCTGGCCCATGTCTGCAACCTCGAAGCCCTGCCACAGTCCGACCTCGATGCCGTGCTGGCCGCGACCGACCTTGAAGACGTTTGGGGGATCGGGCGCCGGATCGCCGAGCAGTTGCGAGCGGCCGGCCTGAAAAACGCGCTCGATGTCGCGCGCCTCGATCCGGCCATGGTCCGGCGCCGCTGGAACATCATCCTGGAGCGCACGGTCCGCGAGCTGCAGGGCCTGTCCTGCGTCGAACTCGAGACGGCGCCGCAGCCACGCAAGGAAATCGCCTGCACCCGCTCGTTCGGCCATCCCGTGCAGTCCCTGCGCGAGCTCACCCAGGCGGTGACCGACTTCACCTCGCGCGCTGCGGAAAAGCTGCGGGCACAGTCGTCGCACGCGGCACAGGTCCTGGTCTTCATCCACACGAGTCCCCATCGACGCGGCGAGCCGCAGTACTCGCGCGCGGTGACGGTGCCGCTGCGCCGGTCAACGGCCGACACGGCGCTGCTGCTGGAAGCGGTCTTGTACGGCTTGCGCGCGATCTATCGCGAGGGGTTCAACTTTGCCAAGGCCGGGGTTCACTTGCTGGAGCTGTATCCGGCCAACCTGAACCAGCATGAACTTGACCTCGATGACGCCCGGCCGGGCCGCGACCGGCTCATGCAAGCGATAGACACGCTCAATCACCGGTTTGGGCGCGGCGCCGTCCAGCTCGGCACGGCGGCGCTCACCAGCGAGCAACGCGAGTGGGCGATGCGCCAGGAACTGAAAACGCCGCAGTACACGACACGGCTGGCTGACATGCCAGTGGCCGTGTCATAACGAAGTCGGAGAAATGCGGCATCCCACGTTGCTTTGCATTCCGTCATGCTGGCATTGGACGCGCGTTGAGGAAGAACACGTCTTGCCGTTGGACGTGCAAGCCTACCGGGTGAGTGAGGAAAAGGAAGGTTGGAAGGTGCGTACGCCGAATGGCGCGCTGATCTACTTTGGTCCTGGGCCAGCGAGGGTGAAGGTCTCGCCGGCGCCTTTCTGACTACATTTCCTCGACGGATGTCAGGCTGTTGCGAGTGACAAATGAATGCACGCCGCCCCCTTTCCTGCCGATGGCAGGGGAGGGGAAAAGGGCGTTTGCAACGCCAGATCAGTGCAATGCCTGATAACGACTTCCCCGGCCTGGTCCAGCTCGGCCGTCAGCAAGCGTGGTTGGAAAATATGCAGCGACCCGTTAGAACGTGAGCGGCCTCTGGCGCGATTTCTTCTTGTCAAACGGCACGTGCGGCGGACTTGGGTGCATGACCAGTCCTGAGGCTGAATCACTGACCTTGGCTTCCGGATAGACCACCAGGACCTGTTTCAGCTCGCGCAGAAATGCCCGTTTGAAGTCGCGCATGCCCTGTTCGTCGGCCGCATAGTTGGAGCCGAACTGACCTTGGAGCGAGATCCACGGAATGATCGTTCGACGCGACAGGTAACTCATGCGGTGCGTCATCCACACGTAGATGTCCAGTGCCAATGGCGACTGACCCAGTGCGCGCATGGCGCGCATGTCCAGCGGGACCGGGTGCTCGATGCACTCCTTAAAAAACGGCTCCGAGAGCTGCAGACGGCTTTGCCAACTGCCTGCTTCGTCCTGGTTCTGGGGTTGCCACCACTCCACCCGATCGGCCAGCAGCACGTTCGACAAGGCCCATTTCTCCGCGCCCTCGTAGTGACAGGAAATCACCGAACTGAACAGCGTGGTCATGGCGTGCTTGAGGCGCGTGATGTCACCGCGTTTGCCGCCCGAGCTGTGCATGCCGAGTTGTGCGAGGTAGCCTGCGAGCGAGCTGCCAAGATTCAGCACGCGGTCCCCGGTCTGGACCGCTTCGGTGCAGACCCACGTGAGCAGCATTCGCGGCACGATGCCGAAGGGAAGACCTTCGGGATGTGCCGTCATCATCATGAGGTTGAAGTCGCCGTTCTTCCGCTTGAACACATGGCCTTCGTAGCGCTTGTGCGGCAGGGTAGCGATCGCGAGCGATCGCGTCATGAAGCCGATCGACCCCGCGCTTTTCGCATCCTCCTGCTCGATGGCAAGGTGGGCATCGATCAGATCGCGGATCTTGTTGGGAATCTCTCCAGTGCTGTAGTCGTAGACCGGAACGATTTTTCGGGTCTTCAAGCTGCTTCCGGCACGCTTGGCCGGCTTCTCGTTCGCAGGTTCTGCTTTTCCTGCATCGACAGCTTTAGGCGCAGGAACCGAAGCCCGTTGAGGCTGTGAAGGCACAGCCGGTGCCTTGGACTGTGCAGACTTTGCAGTGCGCTTGACCGGCGTTCTTCTTGCCGGTTCGACCTTCACTGCATCGACCGATTCAGGCGTCGGAGCTGGACGTGCCGGGGTTTGAGATAGATCGGGCGTGCCGAAGAGGTCACCCAACGACTCTAACCCGGCCGTCCGTGCCGGAGGCACGTCCGGCGCCTCGAAGGCAGGAGCTTGCTTGGAACGCCGCGTCGCCACGGCCAACTGCTGCGCCTTTGCAGGCTCGACACCTGCTTTGACGAAACCCTGTTTCGCCTGCGCCAAGGCGACACCCTCCGCATGCAGGAGAGCGATCTTTGCTGACAGCTCGGCCGCTGACTGTTCGTCCAGTCCAGCGCTCACCAGTTGAGCTGTATGTGCCGATTCATCGAATGTGATAATCTTTGGTGAAGCCATCGGAGAACGTCCCTTTAAGTGATTCGATGGTCAAGCCGGCAGATTTGCCCATCTGCCGGCTTTTCTTTTTCCCGTCGTCTTTCTTGCTCTAGCCCGGGTCGGCTGGCCAGCAAACTGTCGATGACTCCGGGCGCTGCGCGCTCCTGGTGGTCAAGCAATCGCGGTCAGCTTGAGTCCTATGCACCTCGCCACTCATCCGGGCATGGCTGTGGCGGTATCAGCGGCGACCCGATCTTTTTCTCCGACTGTCTTGATGTAGCTGCGCATGAGTTCGCGCAGCACTTGGGATGCCGGCCTGTGGTCGCGCATGGCGGCCTGGGTAAATTCAGCGCGCAGCGCCGGCTCGATACGGATGGTCATCTGGACCTCTTTAGACATGGCGCCCCCCTGGTGATTCGCTCTTGAACGACAGTGAACTACTCAACCGTCTATTGTATGTGCATTGTCCATACTAGCAGACTTCGGCTGTCAGTTCATCATTTAGTCATTTTGGGTGTACTTTGATGGCCTATTTTTGCGAGTCATAGCCCGAAATGCGCACGGCGACCTAAACGGACTAAATACATTGTGACTACCTAAGGGAGCTAATTAGTATGTATAGCTCCGGATCGCGCTTGCGCGCAGCTCCTTTCCATTTAAATTTCACTCCGACCAGCATAGTTTCCCGTCTGCGCAACGCCACCGTCATGGGCAATCCAGCCCTCGTGCCTGACTAGCAGCATGCTATTTACTAAACCTTAAGCCGCTGTTTCATGTTCGGCAGAGCAAGGTGATTCTTAAATAAATTGCCCGACAAGCAATCAACGAAATTACTTTCCTAATCTTTTTACAATGCATTGCCCTAAGATTACTTTAAAGAACTGGCAGCTTTGAAAGACGAAGCCGCGCGTGATCTGTGTGCTCGGATGGTAGGCATGAAACGACTGGGTGCCACGGCCACGAAAGATCTCGATTCGATTTGCCGAGCGCTGATCACATGAACGCGCCTTCGAATTTGCGTAAAGCCCTTACGGACTAGATCCTCAGCGAAGTCCATGACCTCATCCGTCAGGCTGAAGCCATCAAGGCGGGCCTCCAGGCAGCCAGCCAGGACCTGTCGTACAACGTGGCCACCCTCGATGACGCCGGCGACCGTTTCTTCATAGCCATGACTGCGTTCACCGGGCAAGCCAGGGCCGAGTTGACCGAACGCATGAGCGCATGGCGCACGTCGTGCTGACTTACTGACTTACTGACTTACTGACTTGCCGATAGCCAGCGGCACACAGTGCATCTGGGCGCGGATGCGCGGTCCGGAGAAATACATGCCATCGAGGTTACCTACGACGCCATCGGCGACGCGCCAGTGCAGTTTCACTTGCTAGCCCAGATTCCAGAAGACGAACTGCCCTGTTCGGTCAGTGCTGATGACGCTTGCGACACTAAGGCATGGGACAAAGCCATTGCTCATCGACAACGCTACAACCATCATTCCCTCGCGCAGAAATAGTCAGCCCTGGGCCGATAGCCGGGCGGGAGCTCGAGCGAGAAGCAATATCTTGAGAGCGATCGGAGCTGGGACATTCGATCTGAAGGAAGTGGAGCGGCTACCGTCTACGCAACTTGGTGGAAACCAAGATGGGCTGCCTCGAAAGACTGCGTGAGCGGGGCATGGCTGTGGGCTCCGAGCGTTAGGCCACCCAACTGCAAGTTCGGGTTTCGATCTTCTACCGGTTTACCCACTTGCGCCCGCCCTCGACAGCTCAGCTAGCGTGACTCCGTCTGGGATCACGGCCACAACGGCGTAATCCAGATTTGTGCAACAGTGCCCGCCAAGACCACATTCTCAGCAAGACCTGAGATGAAGAGTTATGCAATAGCGCTCTCTTTAAGGCTGGAGACACTGTAGCCTACGTCCGCATAATAGTGCTCCCCCGTCCTGCCATTTAAATCGCCGTTATTGTTTTACAACATCAATGGTAGAAACCATTGCGCTACCGACGAGTGGCAAAAAGTCCAAGTTTAGCTCGCCATTCACGACAGCAACAGGAAAAGTACGTGTGGTTGCCACACGATATCTGCCAGTGGTGGCAATCAAGTCTAAACTTTGAATGACGTCTGAGCCGTTTGCCTTCACATTAAAAACTCGGCTACCAGCCATTGCATTTTTCTCGGGTTCATAAAAACCTAGAGTGACGCTGTAAGTGCCGTTTTCTAGGGGAATTTTATAGGAGAACGGGTTTCGACTACTGCGGTAAGAAGCAAATAGTGGCAAATTCCCAGGATTTACACCTACTCCAGCTGAAATTGGCATTGGGTCACCACCATAAATCGTCGGCGACGCAGCAAGCGCGCCTGTACCGGCAGTGAAAAAGTTATCTGAACCATAGCGATGTCCGCTTGTCGAAACCATGCCAGTGATCATTGTGCCAGCCGCTATGTACACATTGTTGGCACTGTCTGCAGACAAGTTCCACGTTACAGTGTCGCTCAGGTTCTGACTGAAATGCATTCCTTCAGCGACTAAAGTATTAGCACCGGGTTGAAGTTTAACGTTCTTGAAAGTGCATATGCGCTTGACGCAATCTGCAGCAGAAACCGTTCCAAGAGCTCTGCCGTTGAGTTTCAGCGTTACAGAGCTTGCGTTGCTGTAAATCTTGACGTCGACGACCCCAAATGCACGTTCGGTGTAGCGTCGGCCGGTGATATGGGTAACTGGTTCTTGACTCCAATTGGCTTTGTAAAAGAAGAATACATCTTTTTTAGTTTGGCGATCAAAAGTCATAAGGCCTTTGGTGTTCACGCCACCGACATCACCTTCATGTCGAATGCCAGATCCAAAATCGAACATGTTCCAGACGTAAGTTCCCCAGATGTACGGCTGATCAATGATTTTATAGTTTTCTTCGTGAATGCGGTTGGCGTATTCCTCCGGCTGATAACAAACATCTCGCCGACCGCTAATATCGAAGAAGCACACAGGTGCTCCGTACGAGTTGTCGGTGTGATGGGTCAAAGCTGCTCCAGCGCCGTATTCACTGATACCAATCGGCAAAGTTGGGTACTTCGCACGTAGCTCTTGCAAATTCAAAGCAAGAATATCAGCGTTCTGATTCTGATACCAACCATAATAACGATTCAAAGCCCAAATGTCAGTAATGCCACCCGTATTCAGTGGAGGCAAATTCTTGAGAATGGTTGTGTCAAAATTTGGACTAAATTCCGTGTTGTCCGCATAAACCGTCACTCGACCTGGGTCTTCGATATTAGATAATGCATCAAGTTCTCGCAGTAGTGGGGTGACCGTATCTCTACCCTGGCATGTTCCGCGAGTGCCAACTTCATTTCCGACCGACCACATAGCAATTGAAGCACGGTTGTATTGTTGACGAATAAGTTCTTGCATTTGAACTTTTGCGTTTGCGGTGAATGTCTCAGGAACGGTAGTAGTGACCTTGCAATCGCCCTCGGTCAACGTCCGCTCTACGTAGCCAAGCTCTGCCCAGATGACAAATCCCATTTGATCCGCTTTTTGGTAGGTATAGGCGGAATGAGGGTAGTGAGCTAGTCGAATGGTGTTTGCACCTATCTCTTTGATCAGGTCCAAAGAAAGATTGGTATCTGACTTATCAATGGCCCATCCTTTTTCTTGGAAGTCTTGATGCATGTTAACGCCGCGCAAGGGCACATGCTTGCCATTGAGATAGAAGCCGTTGTTCGCGTCAAATTTTATGGTTCGAATGCCAAAGTCTTGAACAATTTTATCTATAACTGCACCGCTGCCATCTCTTAACTCAACTACTAGCTTGTGCAGGTATGGGTCCGCGATGCCTTGCCACAGCCGTGCGTTGGCAATGGTGACTTGCTGGTCAACTGGCGTCAGAGCGCCTGCCTTTAGCAAAAGTCCTGCACTTTCCACTGCATTTAGTTCTTTGCCACTGGCGTCAAAAACGGTTGTACGCACGGTAAAATTATCGTCAGTTGCTGAACGGTTACGTAATTTTGAGATTACTTTCACAGTTGCAGTTCCGCCGGTGATTTCGACGGTGCGTGCATAAACACCGCCTCCGGCGATGTCGACAGTGACGTCTTTGCCGTTGGATCCTTTGCTCGTGACCGGCTCGGTTAAAGCAAAATGCGCCTCGCTTGGCGTTGAGATAATCGACACGCTCCGATACAGTCCGCCCGACATGTTGAAGTCGCCTGACAATGGTGCAATCGCGGTAATGTCAGTGCCAGTTTTAGGGTCGCTATTGTCTGCCCGAACCATCAGGACGTTGCGGCCACTCACCAGTTTTTGAGTGATATCGAAACGAAATTCTGTGAAAGCGCCGCGGTGTTGTCCGAGTTTCTCTCCATTCAGCCAAACATCAGCCACGATGCTTGCGCCATCAAATTGAAGCCACTGAGTGGCGCCCGTCGGAGCGTTTTCAAACTCGAGGCGATACCAACCTTTCCCACGCTTGTAGTTCTTGGTCTCGGGAGTTGTCTGGGCAATGCTGGCTGCGTCTTTTGAATTCCAAGTGTGTGGCAGGGTAATGTTCGCCCAACCCGACGCATTTGAGGTAAGCGCTGCTTCTTCAGTCAAAGAGTCGTCTTGCACGAATTTCCAGCCCTTTTTGTCGAGCATGGTAATTGTGCGTATTTCCTTAGCGTCCGTGGGTGCAAATGAATTGATGCTTTTCACACCAGGCGTATCGTCACTTCCTCCACATGCCGTTAGTGAAATACAAGCAATAATGCCAGCAGCAAACGGAAAAAATCTATTAAGCACAATATTTTTTTTCATGAAATATCTTTTCAATTAAAAATTTGGCAGACGTGTTATTCAATTTGCAACCACCATGAACATGCTGGGCAGCCAGGTGGAGAAGGCGGGGACGAAGGTGACGAGGGCGAGGGCGAAGACGAGGGCGCCGTAGAAGGGCCAGATGGTGCGCATGACGGTGCCCACGGAGACCCCTCCGATGGCGCAGCCCACGAACTGGGTGGTGCCCACGGGGGGGGTGTTCAGCCCGAGGGCGCAGTTGATCAGCAGCACGATGCCGAACTGCACGGAGGTCATGCCGTACTGCTGGGCGATGGGCAGGAAGATCGGCGTGCACAGCAAGATGGTGGCGGCCATGTCCAGGAAGGTGCCCAGCACGAACAGGATGACGTTGATCATCAGGAAGATCAGCCACGGGGTGGTGGTGATCTGGGAGAGCATCTGCCCGGTGAGCTCGGCCACGCCGTAGAGGCTGATGAGGTAGCCGAAGGTGCTGGAGATGCCGATGAGCAGCAGGATGACCCCGGTGGTGCGCACGGCCTTGGAGGCCGCCTTGACGAAGTGCTCCCACTTGATGCTGCGGTAGACGAACACCGTGAGGGCGAGCGCGTAGAGCACGGCCACGGCGGCCGACTCGGTGGCCGTGAAGACGCCCGAGAGGATGCCCCCCAGGATCAGCACGACGATGAACAGGCCGGGCAGCGCCGCGGCGAAAGACCGCGCGACGATCGCCCAGCCGGGGAAGGCGCCCGCGGGGTAGCCGCGCTTGACGGCCACCAGGTAGGCCGCGGCGAGGTTGCTGATGGTGAGGATGGCCGCGGGCAGCAGCGCGGCCAGGATCAGCGCGGCGATGGAGACCTTCCCGCCGGCGGCCAGCGAGTAGATGATCAGGTTGTGGCTGGTGGGCATGAGCGCGCCCACGAGCGCGGCGTGGGTGGTCACGTTGACCGCGTAGTCGGCGTGATAGCCCTCCTTCTTCATCATCGGGATCATCACCGCGCCCATGGCCGAGACGTCGGCCACGGGGGAGCCGGAGACGCCGCCGAACAGCGTGCAGGCCACCACGTTGGACATGCCCAGGCCGCCTCGCACGTGGCCCACGATCGAGCGCGCGAAGTCCACGATGCGGTCAGCGATGCCCCCGTAGAGCATCAGCTCGCCGGCGAAGATGAAGAACGGGATGGCCAGGAAGGAGAAGATGCCCATGCCCGAGGTCATCTGCTGGAAGCCCACGGCCAGGGGCAGGCCCTCGTAGGCGAGCGTGGCGAGCGCGGACAGCCCGATGGAGAACGCCACGGGCACGCCCAGCAGCAGGAACAGCGTGAACGACACGCACAAGATCAGAAGAGGAATGGTCATGACTGCAGGGATGACAAAAGACAGGTGTGGCAAGGAGCATTGCGGAGCTGGCTCTGCCAAGCCACCGGTGCTGCCCGTTTGGCAGGGATAGGCGACGCGCAACGAAATGCGCGCAGACTGGGAGTGGGCATGTTCAGGCCCAGGCGGGTTCGACTTCGCGGCCCTTGGCCAGCGCGATGATGTGCTCGATGGAGAACATGACGATGAGCACGCCGGCGATCGTCGCGGGCACGTACTTCCAGCCCTCGGAGATCCACAGGGTGGGCAGCCGGTAGTCCCACACCGACTCGGCCAAGAGGGCGCAGTTCCACGCCATGACCGCGCCGAAGACCAGCACCAGCCCATGGATGAGGAACTCCATCTTCAGGCGCAGCCAGTCCGGCGCGAGCACCAGGAACGACTCCAGCCCGATGTGGCCCGCGTCGCGCACGCCCACGGCCACGCCGAACATGGTCACGTAGATCACCAGCAGCAGCGCCAGGCTCTCCGCCCAGGTGGGGGTGTTGTTCAGGACGTAGCGGCCGAACACCTGCCAGCTCACCGCGCAGATCACCGCGACGAGCCCGACGATGCCCAGCCACATGCAGATGCGCGCGAGCGTGCGGCACAGGGTGGTGTACATGAGATTTCCTATAGGTTTTAAATCTTCGGCCAGCGAAACACAGCGCGTGGCCTTCAACTTGGCACGCGCTGGTTTTCGTTAAGCCGGATACATAGAGGTGCCGGTCTGTCCGGTTACCTCTGTATCGCCCCCAGTCGAGGGTGGGTGCTGCTACACGCAGCGAGCAAGCCTGGGGGCGAGCCTTACTTGGTGTCCTGGACCCGCTTGACCAGGTCCTTCAACTTGTCGTCGGTGATGAACTTGTCATACACCGGCTTCATCGCCGCCTGGAACGGCGCCTTGTCGATCTGGATGATCTCCGCGCCCCCGGCCTTCACGGTGGCCAGCGACTTCACCTCGCGCGCCTCCCACTGCTTGCGCATGTAAGGCACCGACTCCTTGGCCGCCTGGCGGATCCAGCCCTGCTCCTCGGGCGAGAGCCGGTCCCAGGCGCGCTTGGAGAACAGCAGCATCTCCGGGGCCATCGAGTGCTCGGTCAACGTGTAGTACTTGGCCACCTCGAAGGCGCGCGCGCTCTCGTAGGTCGGGTAGTTGTTCTCCGCCGCGTCGATCAGCCCGGTCTTCAGGCCCGTGTACACCTCCCCCATGGGCATGGGCGTCGCGTTCGCCCCCATCGCCTCGAGCATCGTCACCCACAGGTCCGACTGCTGCACCCGCACCTTCAGCCCCTTCATGTCGGCGAACGTGCGCACCGGCCGCTTGGCCGTGAACATCGAGCGTGCCCCGCTGTCGTAGAACGCCAGGCCCACGAAGCCCTGCTTCTCGCAGCTCTTGAGGATCTCCTCGCCGATCGGGCCGTCGAGCACCTTGTGCAGGTGGTCCACCGAGCGGAAGAGGAACGGCATCGTGGGCACCTGGGTCTCCGCGCAGATGTTGTTCATCGGCGCGATGTTCACCCGCACCATCTGCAGCGCCCCGATCTTGGTCTGCTCGATGGTGTCCTTCTCCTGGCCGAGCGAGGAGTTGTTGAACACCTTGATCGTGTGCTTGCCCCCGGACAGCGCCTTGAGCCGCTCGCCCATGAACTTCACCGCCGTCACCGTCGGGTAGTCGTCCGGGTGGATGTCCGCCGAGCGGAACTCGGTGGCCTGCCCAGAAAATGGAATGGAAAACGCGAGCGCGGCGACTACGGTAAGAAAGCTTTTGATTTTCATGATTCTTTGTTCTTTAAGCTAAGCTTGGTTTCAAACGATATTTGCCGTCAAAACATGGCAGACATCAGTCCACCTTATTGAGAAAAGTTTCCAGCCAAAGACAAGTCTTTTGGTGAAGACGACTGCCCAATATGCAAGGAATATTGGCCCGAGGGCATTACCCATTTGCCACTCGCCTTGCTCCAAACACTCAAAGGATGATTGCTGGCATTCGGATCAATGGAAATCTTGACCTGCTTGGAAGCGCCCGGCGCAAGCTCAACCTTCTGGAATCCCACCAGTCTTTTGGGTGGCTGAACAAAGCCTGTGTTATTGGCCGTTGCAGGCAGAGAGACATAGACCTGAACCACTTCAGAGCCTGCCACGGACCCGGTGTTGGTTACCGTCGCATTGACATCAATCACACCAGTTGACACGTTAGGCAAAACGTTGGAAGCGCCGACATTGAACGTCGTGTACGACAAACCGTGGCCAAACGGGAAAGCTACGCAAGGATTGACACCATTGAGCACCGCACACTGGCCACTGGCGTTCGCGTCATACCAGCGATAACCAATGTTCAGGTGTTCCTTGTACGTGACAGTCTGCGTCTGTCCGTCAGCACTTACAACACCAGGGAACTGCTCGGCTGTCACACTGTCGAGGAAACCCTTGCCCACATAAGGAAAAGTAACGGGCAACTTGCCTGATGGGTTCTTTTGGCCAAATACCAAATCCGCAACGATGTTGCCGTCTTCTTGGCCGGGAAACCAAACTTCTAGAATTGCCGGACCAGAAGGTCCAACCAATGCAGGATCCATGGCCACGCCAGCGTTGTCCTTGAGAACCAAGGCAGTCTTTTGCGCCATGCTCTTTGACGTTGTGGACGGCGTACCCATAAGCGTTTTAATCATGGCCACGGTGTTACTGCTTCGCACACCGTTAACACCAGTGGCCGTAGCCAATGCTTTCACCGAAGTGGCGGGATACCAATCCAAGCTCGCCCCGTCGCCAGGCTTGGCAGTGGGCGCCAAAGGAATGACTGTAGAGATTGCAGCAACGCTACCGTCGGCAACTGTGGCACGGTCCGCACCTTCTTCAGCGATGGTCCCTGCCATCACCAGCACTGCGTCGGCAGCGCCAGCAGCCGCGGCAGCTTGAGCGAAGGTGACTGACGTACCGTCAATGGTTGCCGTCGTGTTGGCATCGTCAACGAGGATCAATTGCACCGCGGCCGTGGTATTGCCCAAGGTCTTAAGCATGTTCTTGAGTCCTTCGATCGGCGAGACGGTGTAGTTGGGTACTACGTCCGAACTGCCGCCTCCAGAACCCATGGGTTTTCCAAGCATGGCTCCGCCCGAAATTGCCTGTTGGGCATACACTTGCGTCGCTTTACCAATAACAACAACTTTTTGTACGCTGCGTGCAATTGGCAAAGCGCCATTGTTTTGGAGCAACACGGCCGATTTAGTGCCGATCTCCCGAGCCACTTTGCCATTGGCGTTGAAGTCGATTGGCGTCTGCTTGAGAGGGCGGTCGAAGATGCCCCATTTGAACATCTGTGTATAGCGACGCTCAAGCGCCTTGTCGATCATCTCGATGGTAATTGACTTTTCGGCAAGTGCCTTGTTCAGGTTGGTCGCGGACCAGAAAAGCGGCGTCGGCATCTCATGATCTAGGCCACCGCGCAATGTTCCAACAGTGCTTTTAATGGCAAAAAAATCGGATTGAACGTAACCCGTGAATTTCCAATCGTCACGCAACACTTTGTTGAGCAATTCGTCGTTTTCGCAAGAGTGCACCGTGTTTACATAGTTGTAAGCGCACATGATCGAAGCGGCCTTGCCATCTTTGACAGTCATTTCGAAAGGTATCATGTAGATTTCGCGCAATACCTGAGGATCTACGGTAGTTTGAATTTTCTGACGGTTGGTTTCCTGCTCGTTTGCCAGGAAATGCTTTGGCATACCAATAAGGCCTTTCGCTTGAACGGCTTTCACTTCTGCTACACCCATGATGCCGGTCAGATACGGGTCCTCGCCAAAATATTCAAAGTTGCGTCCTAAGACCGGCAGTCGCGCCATGTTGACGCCAGGAGCTTCAAAGACATGCAGCGCCAGATTGTTCATTTCCGTGCCGATTACATCGCCATAAGAGGCAGCCACATCTGGATCGAAGGATGAGGCAGCTGAAAGTGCCGAAGGTAGGGCGGTGGCTTTGGCCGAACTCGGATGTGTATATGCCACTCCGGACGTGGTCGAGCCGGTTCTAACTCCTTCGTACAAACTGGCTGAAACACAATCGTTTTGGCCGAGACCAACGGGTCCGTTAGTAATGCGGAAAGTTGGAATGCTGAGGCTTGCAATACCACTGACATGACGCGCGCCAAAACATTCGGGCAGCTCGGGCAAAATCTCAGGCGCAGCACCGGTCAATTGCTGAAGCTTTTGCGCGATGGTCATGGCACCTAGAAGAAGCTTCGCACGTGCTTGAGCGATTTCTTCTTTTTTTGCATCAGTATCGGCAGCAGTTTGTTGACTGACGATCGAACTGCGCATCCACGGGCTACCTGTTTCGGCAACAGGTGTTCCGCCGTCGTTGTCACTGCCTCCACCGCACGCGACAATGGTGAGCGAAAGCACTGAACCCATGGCGAGCACAAGGGCTGTTTTCTTGAAATTGATGATGGCTTGCATGTCTCTATTCCTTATATTTCAATAATTTTGGTTGAATGTAACTTCAGAATCTCTAAATGCGACTTTTATTGGAATGATGTTTATCTGTAACTTTCGGAGGTTTGCTCTGCGCGCGAATAATCGTTTACTACGAATGCACCCCCTTGATATTGCGATGCAAGTGGATCGGGGTGAGCTTCAATATTTTCAACTGCAAATGCCCATTCTTCCGCATTTTGCTGAGGTTGGTAGCCAATAACGTTTGGCGCTTTAACATTCCAATAAGCGCGAGTGTTGTTTGAAATACCCCAGACTTCTGCATAGCCTACGTTAGGCGCCTCAATGGACCGCTCGATCAGATGAATCAAGTCTTCGGGGCCCAACCATGTGCTGAGATGGCGTCGATTAACAGGTACTTTTTCAGCGCTGCCAATCCTTAAGCAGACTGATTCGATTCCATGCTTGTCCCAATAGAGGCGGGCAAGCCCTTCACCCCACATCTTGGAAAGCCCATAAAAGCCGTCTGGTCGGTACGGGGCATTTTGTTCCAACATACTTTCTACCCGATGCATACCGAATGCATGGTTGGAACTGGCAAAAATAATTCTTCGGACGCTTTGACGACGTGCGCCTTCATAAACCTGGTGCAACGCAACAAGATTGTTTTCGATGATCTCAGGCAAAGGTTTTTCGACGCTGGTGCCTGCCATGTGCACCAGCACGTCAATCCCGTGAAGTAAACGATCAACAATTTCGGGCTGCCTTAGATCCCCATGCATGACATCTTCATCTTCATACCGTTGAGACAAGGCGGTGCGACCTCCACACGATCTCAAACTGTAGCCAAGATGGGGTAGCTCGCTGCGCAAAGTTCGTCCGATGTTGCCCGACGCACCACTAAGCGCAATTCTTTGGGTTTTTGTGTTCATGATGAAAATACTGCCATCAAGCTGCTTGCCGTCTGTGTCTTAGGCAGTTGCACACTTGATTGGTGATTAGGGTTTATACTAAGATTTGCAAAAATCAGATGATGTGTTGAGCGAGTCGTTCGATACCGCTAACTACCACTTATCTTCTTCAGGAGCGAGTTTGGGAGGATCGAATAAAATGATCCAATACTTTTTTAGCAAGAGGTCTTGCTTTTTTTGAAGGGGGGGGTCGATGGACTTCAGACAACTCACGTGTTTCATCGCGGTGGCAGAAGAGCGGCAGTTGGGCAAGGCAGCCGCACGCCTGTACCTCTCTCAGCCTCCGTTGAGTCGGCACATCCAGGCACTGGAGACTGAGCTGGGCGTGAGACTGTTTGATCGCACGGCCACAGGCATGGAACTTACACAGGCTGGCATCGCCTTGCTGGAGGAAGCACGAAACATCGAGGGCCTTGTCCAACAAGCCACTCGCAAGACGCGCCGTGCGGGGACCGGTCAATCAGGACAGCTCAAGATCGGTGTGTACGGCTCGTCCATCTACGGAGTTGTCCCGCGCATCCTTAGGCAGTTTCGCTTGTCGTATCCCGAAGTCGAACTCACGCTTCACTACGCACAGACGCCCTCACAGGTTCAAGCGCTTCGCAGGGGACAGGTTGACTTGGTGTTTGAACGGATGGTGCCGATCGAATCGGACATACGGGTTCAACTCGTCTACAGCGAGCGGTTGTTTGTTGCCATGAACGCTTCGCATCCACTGAGCCAACGTGAATGGGTTCACATCAGCGATCTTAGAGATGAGATCTTCATTCTCGGATCTGAAGTCACTGCAGCCTCAAGAGTGATTGAAATTTGCCGACTGGCTGGTTTCGTTCCTAGGCTTGCTGAGCCTTCAAGCAATGTCGTGACAGCCACTTTGCTGGCCGCCATAGGCTGCGGCGTGACGTTGGTTCCTGAATCCATGTTGAACGTGAATGTGCCGGAAGTAATTTACAAACAGCTGAATAGCGAGGCTGAGCATTCAATGGACTTGTACTGCTTTTATTTAGATAAGCAAATTTCGCCACTCCTCAAGAGTTTGCTGGAAATTGTTGACGGCTCTAGCGGCATGACTTTTCGCAGTGGTAACGATGGTTTTCTGGCAATTGAATCCGAGGCCTTGAAGCTCAACAATCAACTTTCTTGACTCGAGCACCGGCGTGCGCATTGATCGAGCAACGCCAGCATCAACGCGATGCGGGCCATGATGACCGGCGAAAGACTCCCAGCGCTATCTAACTTGGCCAAGGATATCGACTCTGATGATCAGTCAAAATTCAACGCAGAACGAGTGAAGCATTTCAAAAATGACAACGCATGCCAGCAGGCGATCATGCGTTCAGCCAAATCATTGGGCATTTCGGCAAATCGAGAAACATTAACTCTGATGCCAAGCCGGCATTCGTGTCCCATCAAAATTCCAGAACATCGGTATTTCAAAGTTCGGCTAGTTAGATGCAGCAACCATTGTTGCAGAGCCGTCGGGTGTTATTCTTGTAACAAAGTCAAGTCGCGTACAGCGCCTTTATCAGCTGACATGACAAGTTTCGCGTAGGCCTTGAGTGCAGCCGACACTTTGCGCAAACGTGGCTTTTCAGGCTTCCAGCCCTTCGTGTCTTGAGCTCGACGGCGGCGCAAAAGCTCATCGTCATCTACCAGTACATTGATCGTGCGATTTGGAATGTCGATGCGAATGACGTCGCCGTCACGCACTAATCCAATTGCTCCGCCGCCGGCAGCCTCAGGGGAACAATGCCCTATGGACAAACCTGAAGTCCCACCGGAAAAACGACCATCGGTTAGCAAAGCGCAGGTTTTCCCAAGACCCTTTGATTTCAAGTAACTGGTTGGGTAGAGCATTTCCTGCATGCCAGGACCACCCTTGGGACCCTCATAGCGGATCACTATCACGTCGCCGGGCTTCACAAGGTCGCCCAAAATGTGCTCCACAGCCTCGTCTTGCGATTCGCAAACATGGGCACTGCCTTCAAAGAATAGGATGGTGTCATCCACGCCAGCCGTCTTCACAACACAGCCATCGACAGCGATGTTTCCGGTTAGCACGGCCAAGCCGCCTTCCTTGCTGAAAGCATAGTCCAATGATCGGATACAGCCTTCAACGCGGTCAGTATCTAGACTTGGCCAGCGCGCCGACTGGCTAAATGCAACCTGAGTAGGAATACCGCCAGGACCTGCAAGGTAAAACTTGCGTATCGTTTCGTCGTGGGTGCGAACAATGTCCCACTGGTTGATGGCGTCACCCAGGGTGGGTGCGTGTACGGTAGGTACGTCCAGATGCAGCTTGCCAGCCCGATCTAACTCGCCAAGGATGGCCATGATGCCACCAGCGCGGTGCACATCCTCGATGTGATACTTGTTTGTATTGGGTGCCACTTTGCATAACTGTGGTACTGAACGTGATAGCCGATCGATGTCTTTCATCGAGAAATCAATCTCGGCTTCACGTGCAATTGCCAACAAGTGAAGGATCGTGTTAGTCGAGCCTCCCATCGCAATATCCAAGGTCATCGCGTTCTCGAAAGCCTTAAAGCCAATCGCACGTGGCAGCACATGCACTGCATCATGCTCATAGTATTCTCGGCAAAGTTCTACGATTCGGCGACCGGCCTGCTTGAAAAGCTGCTCGCGATCAGCATGTGTCGCCACCACCGTCCCGTTACCAGGCAAAGATAGACCTAGCGCCTCAGTCAAGCAATTCATAGAGTTCGCGGTAAACATACCGGAACAGGAGCCACAGGTGGGGCAAGCCGATCTTTCTACCTCGGCCACATCTGCATCTGAATAACGATCGTCCGCTGCAATCACCATCGCATCTACAAGATCAAGCTTCTTGAATTCGACAATCTTTGAGGCAGGATTAGCCAAAAGCGATTTTCCCGCCTCCATTGGACCACCAGAAACAAAAATCACTGGGATGTCGAGACGCATAGCAGCCATGAGCATGCCGGGCGTAATCTTGTCACAATTGCTAATGCATACCATAGCGTCTGCGCAATGGGCGTTAACCATATACTCCACCGAGTCCGCAATGAGGTCGCGACTAGGCAGCGAGTACAACATACCGTCATGCCCCATAGCTATACCATCGTCAACAGCGATAGTATTGAACTCTTTTGCGACACCGCCGCTGGCCTCTATCTCACGCGCAACAAGCTGTCCTATGTCCTTAAGATGCACATGACCGGGCACGAATTGCGTAAATGAATTAACGACCGCGATGATAGGTTTCGAAAAATCATCGTCTTTCATACCCGTAGCGCGCCATAGGGAGCGCGCACCTGCCATGTTGCGGCCGGCGGTAGACGTCTTGGATCGAAATATAGGCATCTTAGTTGTGCAAAATGTCAAAAGAAGAATAGATACTGGAAAGCGTTCAAATGTGCAATGTTGAAAAAATGAGTTTTTTCACGTCTTTGGATCCAAAGCATGTTCGACCCGACCGATGTGTAGGGACATCAAGCTAGCTGCTTTTGCCTCATCTCTCTCAACTATTGCAGCCAAGATAGCTTTATGCTGAGCGTTCGATTCCTCAGCAACGGATCTATTTGAAAAGAACATTTCACGACGAGTTTTCGACATAATATAAAACGGTGTCACCAGCCGCACAAATACAATATTCTGAGTAGCATGAAATATGCCTATATGAAAAAGATAGTCCAAATCCGCAACTTCTTTTTCAACGGATAAATATTGATCCCAACGTTGAATTACTTCCGTCAGTGTTTCTACATCTTTGACTGTTCTTCTTTGACATGCAATGCCTACAGCCTGCATTTCGATGATTCGCCGCACCTCGAGTGATTCAGACAGAGTTCGTGGAGAAATAGGGATACCAACCCCTGAGGACAAAACCAACGTCTCGAGGCTAACCGCTCCAGCGTCTCTACCCAAAAACACTCCTGAGTTTGGCTTTCTCTCAATGAATCTAAGATTTTCAAGCGTTGAAAAAGCTTCCCGCACAACACCTCTTCCAACCAGAAATCTTTCTGCAAGTTCTCGCTCAGAAGGCAATCTCTCGCCCGGCAGGTAATTATTTTTTTCCACCAAAGATACAAAAGATGCGATTACTTTTGCGCTTAGTTCATTGTTTACTTGATCATGCATAAATTATTATTTAAATTATTAACAGTACCGATTAGACAAATTTAAAAGAAATATAATAGTTTTGGGGCAGTTAAAATCACGTATCGTGGAAACTAGATATTTCAATTTCTAGCTCCTAACTTTTTTAAGATTTTCTATTAAATTCGAAATGTTGTATAAAAAAAGAGGCGTTCAAAAATGAACGCCTCATAGTCAGTTAAGACTGTTTTTTACTGTTTGCAAATCGTCAGCAATATCTGGCCTTACAAGAGCCCAATGGAAGAGATTATTATCATTGCGGATATTTCCAAGGGCATTGTAATGTACGAGAGGCATATCTTTATAAAGAGGCCTAGTGACTTTTACAACTTCATCCCAATAAGCCAGACACTTATCAAGATGCTGCGTAGCTTCAGTCCTATTCTGGACTCCCCCTGAGGTGCGATAACTTTGAACAGCGACTGCTCCACGAAGCTTCTCGGCATAATATAAGCCCAGATTAGCCCACGCCTTCACATCAGCTACCTCATAGCGAAGGGATGCGTCTCGGGTTGTGTCAATATCTTTGACCAAACGCAATGCCTCATTATTGTCCGCTTCCAGCAAATCGGCTAGTTTTAGCGGTGTCATCGCTGCATTTGCAATGACCTGAGGAAGATTCCTTTGAGCAACAAAATCTTTTACAGACAACCAGCTCGGGAGTAGCGGCTTTTGACTAATCAAACGATCAACGGTGAGCGGACGCTGATTTTTTTGTGGGTCATAAACCATCATGCCTTCACTATAAATCATAGTATCCGACGTAAAGTTTATCGAAGTGGCATACCTCAATGCAGTAGTAGAAGCCTTCTCATATGCACTCAAAAGAGCCGACGCACCACCACCATACTTTCGGATGAACTCCGCTTCGAATACACTATTAGGAGTAGAAGAGTTATACAGCAATCTGCCCCACAGCTTGTAAAATAGCCATTGCCTTTGAAATGCGTAAGTCCAATTAACAGGTTCAGATGTAGCAGTGAAATAATCTTTCGCTGGAATATAAGTGTCTGAACCTACGAAGTAGCCGCCAACATAATCTTGACTGCCATTTTTAGCAATATGTTCTCTGATGAAGCTTGGAACACCCCAGCGTAGCGCAAAGAAGTCTTCATTACGCATCATCCAGGTAACTTTATAATTTTGTGGCTTTGGAGTGAAGAATGTGTCCGTCAAAGGACCACCATGGATCTTGATAAGTTCAGTGCTTGAATGACCATGCGACCAGTTGAATTTAAATTCAACCCAAATTGGATCTCCGAAGCTCTTGCCTAGTTTTTCTACCGAATTCCGGGTCAAGAGCTCAGTCGCCTTGCTCGTGGAGCCACCGATATTGGCTTCTGCAGACTGAGGCATTCTATAAATCATCTTGACAGATCGACGGGCATTCCTCATTCCAGCAAGCATGACCGAGTCGATCCATTGCTGACGTTCGTCTGGAGTCATTCCTTCCATTTGCTCACCGAAAGTGAAGCCAAAACCAGTCAGGTCTGGATACTCCTCAAGCATCTGTGTCAGACTTTCGCGATTATAGCGGGCTACAAGCTCACTTGTATTTCCCTCTCCGCGATAATAAGGATATGAATTTTTATCTGTAAGATTATTCGCTTTTGCAAACGACTGACTTACCAAAATATTCCACGCAACTACGTAAGTCTCAATACCGCGATCCTTGGCCATCTTGAAAATTTGCTGAAACAAATTTTTCCACTCTGCAAACTGAGCATCTGTGAAAGGATTTGCTTCTGGATAATTCTTTGCTCTGATCATATAAGGATAAGGATGCAGATTCCAAAGACTCAACGTATTGAATCTGTTGTCGCACATCATATCCAAAAATGCCTCCCAATACTTGATGTCTCTTGCAGTGTCGTAATGAAGGTCTAAGGCGGAACTCGATCTGTATGAGTCCCAAGGCAAATTGTGTTTTATGGCTCTGAATGCTAATTGTGGCGATTGACTATCGTTGGAGATAGCTTTCAGATCGACACCATTGGAAACTTGTTCGGCGGCTGACAGCGCACCATAAATCAAGCCTCGGCCATCCCCACCGATGATTGAAAGTGATTCACCGTTTGCAATGATTTTGAATGACTCTGGACCGAGCAGTTTATTGTCCAATTTCAATGAAACGTTAGGTTTTTGGGACAATGTACCCGCCTTGTCCACCACCGCTTGCAGCCTTTTTGCTGCATACGCAGCCTGCGCATTAGTTGTATCGTAATCAATATTGAATGCACCTCCGACTCCGGCTCCGGCTCCGGTCCCACTTCCGCTTTCAGATCCACCGCCACATCCTGGAATTGCAAGGACAGCCAAGCTTCCTCCAGTACTTGCAAGAAACTTTCTACGATTAAAGTTGCTATCACCATCGTACTTCGTATCATTCATGTTATCTCCAATCGTTATGGTATTGATTTTTAAAAATAGGCTTGATTGATAAACCGCGTGCTAATAGTCGCAAGGGCATTACTTTATATATTTTTATAAATATTATTGTTTTTTGAACAGCTTGGGCGCGACAATATTCAGTGTGTTTTGGACAACATTGACTTCCTTTTTTAGCGCCGACCCATAGGTATCTTTGACAGAAAAACCATTCTCATTGGCAAATGCTTTGTATTCTGAGCTTTGAAGAATCTTGTTAAATACCAAAGTTAGTTTTTCCGACACCGATGCAGGAAGATTGGCAGGCGCGACCAGGTAGGACATCTGGATCAACGGGCCTTGTGGAAATGTATTCCAGCCTTTTTCAGCAAAAGATGGTACGTTCGGCATAGAAGGGATTCTATTTTCCGAATAAACCGCAATAGGTTTGATCAAGCCAGCTTGTATCTGTCCCTTACTCTCAGATGGTTTCAAAACGCCTGCACTGATTTGCTTACCGGACAGATCACCAACAACTTTTGCGCCACCTGGATAAGGCACGTGAACAATTTCACCCCCAGCGATTTCTGCAGTAGTCATCGCCAAAATGTGCGCTACGTTATTACCGCCTGCAGTTCCAATAGAGACTTTTCCCGCGCTCGATTTTATTGAGGCCATGAAAGCTTCGGGGGTTTCTATTTTTGAATCCCCAGGAACTACCAACAGGAACTGCTCGACTGAAACTTGATTTAAATATGTAAATTGATCATTTTTGGTTTTGGTTAAACCTTGTGCCACCAATGCAAGTTGCGAAGTAGTTCCAATTCCTAATGTATATCCGTCAGGTTTGGCTGCAGCAATCTTCGCCATTCCGATGCTACCGGTGGCTCCCGGAACATTGTCCACAACCAAAGTTAGACCTTCAGTTTGAGCTAATTTGGATATCATTCGGGCAGTGATATCGACAGCACCGCCTGCGTTCCAAGGAACAATTAGTCTGACCTCTCTTGTTGGATATTCTTGCGCGCCTGCCAATCCAAAAGCAATTAGACCGAAGATTCCACACCCCAGTTTTGCAGCAGTAAAAGAAAATTTCATTTGATGTCTTTTTAAAAGTTGACGATATATCCGGGACCGTCTACAGCAGGAAATTTTTCAAATATCGCCTCGTCGATGTCAATCCCCAGTCCCGGCTTATCTGATGCACTCACAGTTCCATCGTTGTTAAAGCTAAATGCTTCGCCAAACATATCCCTCATCGGGTTAAATTTGGACACACAGGATTCAAAATATCCTGGATTATCGACAGCGCAAAGAAGGTGAATACAGGCCGAATGATTTAAGCCGGTCGCAGAGCTATGTGGATGTACTGCTGCGCCCCATGCTGAAACCATCGCGGCGATCCTCATGCCCTCACTGATTCCCCCCGTTTTTGAAAGATCAGGCTGAAATACCTGAACTGCCTGTGCTTCGATCATCTGTGCGAATTCATATCTCGTGTAATGATTTTCGCCAGCAGCCAAGGGGACATTTCGCGTAATCTTTGAAGCTTCTCTATAACCTGCGAAATTGTTGCAGGCAAAGGGTTCTTCTAACCATCCAATGCCGAGCTCTGAATAGACGGGCATGGTACGGCGTACATCTTCAATTGTGTATGCAGCATTTGCATCAACCAAAATATCGACGTCATCGCCTAGTTTCTTGCGGACTGCAGTAACTCGTTCAATATCATTTTTAGCTCCGTCTCCTACGCGGAGCTTTACGGCCTTATAGCCTCTCTCAACGTATTCTTGTGCTTCCGCTGCAAGACTTTCGGCTGGCTGATATCCGAGAGCGATACCTCCAGCGTAAGCTTTGACTTTTTTGGAAGTACCTCCCAGCAATTGATACAGAGGCATGTTTGCAATTTTGCCTCTGATGTCCCAGAGCGCCATATCTATTCCAGAAAGCGCCAATGCTGCCCCAGCGCCCATGCCATGGCTGGCGAGTTGCATTTTATATATTCGGTTCCACACTCCATGACAGTCGGTGGATTCCATCCCAATGATGAGTGGTGCGAGGGTATTATGAATTAAGCTAGCTACTGCTCCAGGGCTTCTACCAGGGTGGGACTCTCCATAACCCGTAATTCCATCAGATGTACGAATTCGCACAATTATGGCATCACGCTTAATCGTGCTCCCGATGCCCAGCTTGACTGTTTTTCCCTGTGGCAATACATACGAAATAGGAATTGCGCTGACCTCAGATATTTTTGCCATTTATTTGCTCGTTGTAGTGACCAAGTTATAGGGTTTGCATTTAGCAGTTTAGCAATAACCCCTACTAAAACATTTAGTGATCTATTTGTATTTTTTTATTATTAGCTTTTTAGTCTTTGGAATTTTGCTCAGGCCTTTCCCAACGGCATTTACTTGATTCGAACATCAAGTCTTAATTTATTCAGTCGTCTTTAATCTGGTAGTACCAATCTGGTAGTACCGGAGATTATGGATTGGCGTCGCTGGTTTCCATAGGTGTTAACCCCGTGGACTGTGCTCTACGCGTGGTCCGGGCCACGCACCCTCAAACCTGAAGAGGTCGGAAATGAGTGATGGGATGCGGGAGGGACAGGACACACGACGGCCCGTGGGCGCTGGCCGGACGGCGGGGACGTCGCGGTTGCGGCGTCTGACAATCTCGATCGGGCTGTCTGTGCTGGTCACGGGCATCCACGCGCAGGCCGTCCTGCCGGCCGCCGGATCGGTCGCAATGCCAATGGCGCCCGCAGCACCCAGGGTCACCGACGCGCCGCGCCCTGCCTTCGCGCCGGCGTTGCCACCGCCCGCCGCGGCCTCGATGCCAAAGCTCACGGCACTTGACAGCGAAGCCGACGGCCGGGCCCGCCCGGCGGGGGTGTCACTGGTCGAATTCCTGGCGATGGTGCGGCGCGAAAGCCCGGCGCTGCTGGCCGACCGCTCGCTCGTTGACATGGCGCGCGCCGACCTGCGAACCGCCGCGACGCTGCCCAACCCCGCGGTCTCGTACTCCCGCGGCGCAGGTGACCGGCAGGTGAGCGTGCAGCAGCCGCTGCCGATCTTCGGCCAGCGTGGCTTGCGCATGGAGGGTGCACGCAAGGCCATCGACTCGGCCAGCGCCAACGTCGATGCGCTGGCGGCGGACGCACTGCGAAGCGCGGCCGAAACCTTCGCGACGCTGCTTGCCGCGCAGGAGCGCACGCGGCGCTGGAGCGAGGCGCGCGAGGCGCTAGCCGAGGCCGCCGCCATCGTCGAAGGCCAGGTCGCTGCCGGTGCGCGTAGCCGCTACGACCTCGCGCGCATCCGCGTCGAGGCAGCGCAGCTGGCCATGCGAGAGGAACAAGCAGAAGCCACCGAGGCCAATACCGCCGCTCAACTCGCCGCCGCTGTCGGCGCTACGGGTTGGCGACCGCGCGCCATCGGCAGCCCGCGTCCCGCCGTGGGCACGGGCGACTTCGCCGGGCGCTGGGAGAGAGCGCGCGCGCAGCTGCCGGCGGTGCGGGCCGCCGTGGCGTCGGAGGCGCTGGCCGAGACCCTGATCGCCGTCGAACGACGCGAGGCTTGGCCGACGCCCAGCGTCGGCGTCGGCCACCTGCGTGACGGCGACGGGCGTCACATGCTGCTGGGCGTCTCGGTGGAGATCCCGCTGTTCGACCGTCGCGAAGGCCCGATCGCGCGTGCGCGCGCCGTGGCCGACGAAAGCCGCCAGCGGCGCCGCGCCGTGCTGCTGGCGGCCGAAGCGGAGCTCGGCCGGACCGTTGACCAGTTCCAGCACGCGCAGCGGATTTCCGAGCGATTTGAAGCCGACACCCTGACAGCGCTGTCCGAGCTCGAACGCATGGCGCGAGACGCCTATCGACTCGGACGCGGCGGCATCCTGGAACTGATCGACGCGCTGCTCGCAGGCGCCGAGAAGCGTATCGCGCACATCGAGCTGGTCGAGGCCATGCTGAAGGCCGAAGTTGCCGTTCACGTGGCCTCGGGAGAACTTGGCGTCGAGCCATATTGACCCGCCTCCACGAGGCGACGGCCGGAACGGCGTCGGCGTCTGTCTCCGGTCACGCACGCACGCGTCGCAGCCGGTGGGAAGATTGGCGGTCTCTCGCCACCCGCCTGCCGCCATCCGCGCGGCACCCGGGTCACCGCCTCACGCCCAAACGGGTTTCTGAATCACGATGCCGCTGCCGTTAACGACTCTTTGCGTCGACCGCTCCCTGACGAGTGCCAAGGTTCGTCTGCCTGGCCTGATCCTCGTGCTGCTGCTTGCGACATTCCTCGCGGGCTGCGCCGGCGTACCGGTCTCGATTGCACGAACGGCGGCGGGTCACTGCGATCCGCCGTTGTCCTATCGCTACGACCCCGCCTTCCTTCCACGGGAGGACGTGGAAGCGAACCTCACGCCTGAACTCCTGGCGCGCTATTCGCGCCGCAACCTGCTGTCGGCCAACGCCGTGGGCATCTTGCCGGCGCTGCAGAAACTGGTGACGCTGCAGAACGGCAAGCGGCAGGGATCCGACGTAACCAGGGAACTGGCTGTGCTGCGGCAGCAGCAGCTCGTGCTGACCCGGATCGTGCTGGCGGGCAGCACCATCAGCAGCCTGGCGGCGGAACTCGACTGCGAGGGCGAGCGGGCTGACCAGATGGCCAGCCGGCTCGCCGACCTCGACGACATCCGGACCCAGCGGCTCAACGTCCTGTCGATCACCGTCGGAGCGCTCAGCGGCATCGCTACCACGGTCGGCGAGAGCCGGCGCACTCAGAACATTGCCGGCGTCGGCGGTGGCTTGCTAGGCGCCGGGCTGGGTCTGTTGACGCTGCGGCAGAGCGGCCATACCGAGGATTTCCAGCATCCCCGCAACCTGTTGACCGACGTGTGGAACGGAAACTCGGCTTCCAGCATCTGGCCGCCCAGCGTCTGGTACATGCTGACGCGCCCGGTCTTCAGCAACTCCGGCCAGACCAGCATCGCCAACAACACGCGGGAGCGCTGGAAAAAGCAGGGTCATTTCGAAGATCCGGATGCACCGGGCAACGTCAAACTTACGGCACTGCTATTTGGCTCGGGTGGCACCTACTCGTCGGAGCAACTCAAGTTGCGTGCCGACATGCTCAACGAACTGCAGTCATCGGTGCGGCTTCTCAACCAGGAACTTCAAGGGCTGCTCCTGGCCATCCTTGAATGAGACAGCGGCTCCCCTCAGCATGTCCTGAGAGGCCTTCGTCGAGACGTTTTGCCCTCTTTCCCATCAACCGAAGCCCGCCATTGGTAGCGCCGTCCAATCACCTCACTTGTTTGTACATCTCGAGGACGCCTGCCCCAGCCAAGTCCACGTCGTGATGCGCACCTCAGCAAACCTCTCTAGAGCAGCCTACGCTCAGCTTGGCCGCGTATCTGCAGAGCCAACCCAACGCACCTTCTTTGTCTGTTCTTTTTGTTGATAAATCACATAATCAACAGTAAAGATATTGTCAGTTTATGAGGCGCCTGGAGAGCGTCCACCGTGCGGCTGTGAGGCTTTAACCTCACCCACATGACGTACTCAATTTCGGCAGACCGGGTCATCACCTGTGAAGAGTTCTCGGATCTGCTCGGGTCTGTGGGCTGGGGTGACGCTGAAGAAGCAGCGTTCCTGCGCTCGCACAAGGCCTACCCACTCATCGTCACGGCTCGATCCTCCAATGGGCTGATGGTGGGTATGCCTCTGCCTTCAGCGACGGCGCCTTCACCACGATGCTGGGCGAGCTCATCGTGCCCTCGGGTTCCCAACGCCTTGGCATCGGACGAAGTCTCATCCAGCGGGTGGAAGACGAGTTCCCGGGTGTGCCGGTCTATGTCAAAGCGCTGGGCGATGCTCGGCGCTTCTTCGAGGCCTGCGGCTATCGGTGTCCTCCGGTCGAGATGAGCGTCATGTTCAAACGCTCATCTCAGCAAAGCACGACGAGCAGTAGCGAGTGATTCTGACTAGCGACTAAGCTGCAGGCATGTCTTCCTTGCTGACTCGACGTGACCTGTTCGCTGGCTGGTTGGTGGCACCACTTGCTGCGTCACTCCATGCGCAGACCGTCTCCCAGGACTGGCTGTTGGGAAGTTGGCAGTCCGACCTGAAGCGAACGATCGACGAGTTTCGTTTCTCGGACGGACGTCCCGCACTCGACGACCAGACCAAGATACGAATGGCTGATGTGTTCGGCAAGATGAGCTACTTGGTCACCGACACCCACTTCACGGTGCGCAGCACGCGCTCGAGCACTGATTTCGATGAAAACTGCTGGCGGTACTTGGTAAAGAGTTTGAGCGATACCAGCATCACCGTGCAGTTCACAAACTTCCTGCTGCCTACTGCGCCACCTCTGATTCTTTTCAAAGAGTCAGAAGACACCTTGTTCACTGACAGTGGGCAGAACCGAGAGTTCTTCAACCGTGTCGGATCATGAACGCAAGGCGATCAGAGTATCCAGGGCCACGGCCCTAGCACAACGCCCTGCCATGACCCCTGCGAACATCCCTAGAACACTCAGTACACGCCGCCTGTTTCTGCGCAGCGCCGCACCAGGTAACGGAGCGCGGCTGTTTGCAAGGCGATCACCCAAAGCAAAAACGCGCTTCGCGCTTGGCCGACCTTCTTGCAGTGTGCCGTGTACGAGCCGTCCGCGGCAGCCTCCGAGCGCTTTTGCTGTGAGGCATCCCAAGCGTTCGATAAGCAGCAAGGCTTCGCCTTCTTGGCCTTTGGACACGACGGCCGCCTGATTAGCAGTGTCGGCCTTCACGACGTGCAATTGGACCTGCCTAGCATGGAGATTAGATTCTGGATGCGCAGCAATGCACATCGCCAAGGCCACGCAGCACCTTTAAGATTTTTTTCCTGTTCCATGCCGTTCAGCCGCTACTATTCGTTGCAAGTACGCTTGGCAGCTCTAACAGGACGAGCCTGAGCTTGCGAGGTCGCCACCAAAATTTAGAACTAGGAGCAGGAATGTTTGAATCGATTGAGCCGCTTGATGTATATAACAAGAACATCAACGTGCTCATTGGCTCAGGAGCTTCAGCCGACTTGTTCCCGACATTAGGCTTAGCTATCAAAAATGCTAAGGAGGAGTGGGAAACTGTTGAGACACTTGCCACGAGGTACGAGAACAACCCTGACAAGAAAACTGCTCTTTTCATGCACTACTACAATGCGTGCATCTTGCCAGTGCAGACTTTCAACCCCGCAGATATCACGTCGCCAAAAGGTAAAGCCAACATTGAAAACTACGAGATTTTCTTGAAGACATTGTTGGGTTTGCTTGACAGAAGAAAAGATCTGAATCGCAAGATAAACATCTTCACGACCAACTACGACGGATGCTTGGCTCATAGCGCTGACAACATCCTTATGAAGGGTTCGCATGATTTTGTGGTGAACGATGGAACGTCAGGGTTTCATCGCAGACATCTTCATGCCAAGAACTTCAATACTTTCCAGTGTCAGACCGGCATCTTTGAGCGTAGCAACTATGGAATGCCACAGCTCAACATTATTCATCTTCATGGCTCAGTGTATTGGTCTAAAAGCGGTCATAAGATTGAGGTCAAGTACAAAAACGACTTCGAGAATATCATCCACACAAAGACTCTAGCCAAGATAGAGGAATTTTCGGACTACATCACTACAAGGGGTGGAGTTTCCGCAAAAGTCCCGTCAGTTAGTTTCGCATCCACTCAACGAGAAAACTTCTGGCGCGAGTACAACAAGCTTCCAATCGTCAACCCTACGAAGTGGAAGTTTCACGAGACTGTCTTTGAAGAACATTACTACCAGATGCTGAGATTTTTAAGCTATGAGCTTGAGAAACCAAACTCTATACTGATTACTTTTGGCTTTTCATTTGCTGATGAGCACATTTTAAAGCTGGTGCAACGCTCGCTGTCCAACCCACAACTTCAAACGTTTATTTGTTGTTTCAGTCAGAGCAGTGCTGAAATCATGCGTGAAGAATTCAAGCTATGGAGAAATGTGACGATCATCGGGCCGCCTGATGGCAAGAAATTAGATTTCACCAATTTCAACAAATACATTTTTTCGCTAAAGGCTGAAAAATATGAAGCACCAGTTGATGACGAGGATGCAGCATGAGCATTGTCGTAGGAGAAGTCATTGCAGTCTCTGGAATACATATCTCACTTCGCATCTTTGAAGACTCCAGCCAGGAAACTATCTTCTATGAGGGAGTGAAGTACAGAGGTGTGTCGCTCAGGGAGCACATCTGCATCCAGCGCGGCTTCATTGATATCGTCTGTCTGGTTGATGGCGAGTACCTTGATGAACGCCGTATGGAAGCAGATGCGGAGAAGACCCAGTACATCCGCAAAGTGGATGTTCGGCCTATCGGCTACATCGTGGATAACAAATTCTTTGGGGGTGTTAAGTTCATGCCTATGATCAGGGACAAGGCATCCCTGCTCAGTGAGTCCATGGTGAGCAAGATTTACGGCACAGAGGGCACTACTAGCTTCTCTATTGGAGCGATGCTCAAAGAGAACGTGCCCGTCAACCTGCCGTGGAATCGCATCTTTAATAGCCACCTTGGAATTTTCGGCAACACGGGCAGCGGTAAGTCAAACACACTAGCGAAGCTCTACACCACGCTTTTCAACGAAAAGCATTCATCCCTTAAAACAAAGAGCCAGTTCGTCATTATTGACTTTAATGGTGAGTACGTTGAAGACCAGATATTACCCGCCAAGCAAAAAAAGATAACGATTCTGGATTCTAAAAAGGTTAAGCACAAATTTAAAATTGAGGCTTCCCACTTCTGGGATGCTGAAACCCTGAGCCTCCTTTTCCAAGCCACCACCAACACACAGCAACCATTTTTGCGAAGAGTTTTGACAGGCAAAGAGCGTTTTAAAAAGGTGCCGCTTGAACGGTACATTAAAAAAACTTTAGAGAAAGCTTTCAGTTCTGGCGAACCAAAACCCGATGCACTTGAGCTTGCGCGGGAGATTGCCAGAATCATAGATTGCGAAAAGCTTCAGGACCATTTGAAGGGCATCACATACAACGGCAAAAACAAATACTTCAGAGCTGCAGAAGGCCACTACTACGATTCCGATAGTGGAAGTTTTGCTGAGTTCATGGAGCCGCTGTTGGACAAGCATGTTGAGGTTGATGACTTGGATCAGTTCACAGAGCTGATTCTTAGATGCTATCTACAACTTTGTTCGGACGTAGTTCTCGGTTATGCCCAGTATGAGCACATCCAGCCAGTGCTGTCCCGTGCCAAGTCGTCGATCACGGCTCTGCGCAATGTTCTTGAAATTGTCGAAGTGCCACCGCCTCCACATCTATTGCAAGTCATCTCGTTGAAGAGATGCAAGAACGAGATCAAAAAAATCTTGCCATTGCTTATAGCTAAAAATTTCTATACGAACCACAAAGACAACGAAAACCTTAAGAGCCCACCCACCAAGACATTGCACTTGATTATTGATGAAGCTCACAACATCCTGTCCGAACAGTCAACCCGCGAACATGAAATCTGGAAGGACTACAGGCTTGAGCTGTTCGAGGAAATTATCAAGGAGGGTCGAAAGTATGGGGTTTACCTAACCCTTTCCAGTCAGCGGCCAGCCGATATCTCGCCCACCATCGTCTCGCAGATCCATAACTTCTTCATCCACAGGCTGGTAAATGAGCGAGACCTCATGCTGCTAGACAACACCATCAGCACATTGGATTCCAGCTCCAAAGCTCTCATACCAACCCTGGCCAAGGGCTGCTGTGTTGTCACTGGAACTGCCTTTGACCTACCGATGATCTTAAAGATTGACCCACTGTTGAAGGTGCACCGTCCGAGCAGCGACGACGTGAACCTTGAAGAACTTTGGGAACTACCTAATGAGGACTTATGACTGCACACCCACCCATTACACCTGGCGACTGGATCACTGTGGCTGGCACAGACTGTGTGGTCACCAACGTCTTTGAACCAAGTTCGCCTTCTGGCGTCTGCAAAGTCGTTTTTAACAAAACAAAGCCCACCACCCACTATGTTGACTGGGACGGCACGAAGTGGCTCTTTTCCCAGCGACCTGACTACGGCGGCTATGGGCGAGACGGCGATCCGTATGTGCGACAGCTCAAGCTTGGCAGCTGACCTAGCTCCCTGCTTTGTTACGAGCTCTACGGAGAGGCCGGCTTGTTCGTTTGCGACATCGACATAGCAGAAGCCACGGGCTTGCTCGTCCACAGGCTCAGGACGACGTCTTAGCGCCTGCAGTTTCTTTTGCTGGTGTTTTTAGGACGGTAGGTCGAGCATCAGGTTGAGGTTCTGCACCGCCGCGCCGGCAGCGCCCTTGCCCAAGTTGTCGAACACCGCCGTCAGCAGCATCTGACCCGTCTTCGGTTGCGCGGGCTGCACGTGCAGGCTTGCGCCGGTGCTGGTTTTCATCCCGACCCAATGGAAGCCACCTCGGCACGCCACACCCGCTTGGCTGGCCGCCCGGTCGCTGATCGCAAACGACCGCGACACCCGGCTCTCGCTTCAGACCGCCGAGTGGTTTGCGGAAGGTGGTGAGCAGCCACAAGTGCGCATCGAGCTGAACTACAACGACGCAATGAAAAGCTTGGTGGCAGCCGGCTAAGGCGCGGCGTTGCTACTCCACGAAGCCGGTGCGCCGCATTCCGATCCCCGCATAAGCACACGTCTACTGAAACCGGCACTATCAAGAGCACTTGGCATAGCACACCGGACCAAGTCGGACGATAACGCTACGAAAGTGACAATTCAAACCCTGATAGGCATGCAAGAGTGTTAAAACCTTATATTTTGTTAGCCAGGAAGTGGAACTGCTAGAGGTCTTCCTCTTTCTATCTCTTTCTTTTCAAAGATAATAGCTGGATTAGATCGTTTGCATACGCATGCCTCTTGTCGATTCTGGATTTTTCTTTATGATTGCTTTAGCTAATTCAAACTCGTTGGTATTTGAAAACAAATAACGCTCGCTCCAAATTATCTGTAACGAATTTATATTTTCGACGTTCTTTGGTTTGTATGGAACAGGCAACCCACAACGTACGTTCTCATCTAAGTTGAGAATTTCATCCGCATTCTCAATCTGGTGCTTCCACATCCAGTTTGGCATCCGCCTTAAGCGCTCAGCACCTTCAAATACTTTTTGCACCAACGTTGGACACCATAGAGCCAATGCACGCTGAGGCGTTAAGGGAAAATAGATTTCAATACCCTCTACAGCAAGACCCAGATTTCCTCGCCATCCACGGTCTACCATATTCTGCATTGCAATAGGATGATCCCCAAGAATAAAGGGCGTTTGCCGCGGCGTTGATGCCAGCACCCACACTTTGTTAAGAAACTGATGTGAGAAGTCAGTAGGTGCATTTATGATGAAATGAGCTGTTTGCACTTTAATATCATTCTCAGACATGTCTTGCATAAACTCTGCAGCCTGTAGTTCCGCATCTATTTGATCGCTATCAATTCCCAGTTTTTCGCGTATCATTTTCGGAAAACCTCCGAACTGCTCTTGAAATGCGCGAGTTCTCACCATTTGAACTGACAAAAAGTCAGCCAATGTATTTCGATCTTCGTTGTCAATCAACGCTAATGAGTCAATTCGAATAATTCTTTCGATGATAGGCTTTGCTTTGGTTTCTAGTTTTGAGAGCAAAGACTCTAATGACATTGCCTCATCATTTAATTTAAAATCATAAAAACGACTTTCGCTAGCGATGTTTTTTGCATTGGTCATGAAGCTTTTGTTCGTGTGTTTATCAAACACAAACACCTGATCTTTTTTGCCTGTGCCAAAGTTACGCAGCAAAAACTGCGGAACGTAATGTTGGACCTTTGCAGTAGTCATTAATGCTTACTCATTTCTCTTGTGATACGTTGTTAGTTTCAATAAATATCTTAAGATTATCTTGATAATCTCAGGTGCCAATCAGAGCGTGAAAACTTGATTCTTTCTTCGAGTTCGTCGTTCCAGCTCCCCCTCCCCCAATTCGATTGACAAACAGACGAACTGCGTAGGTTGGCCCTCCCTCTGCGCAATGGGATGGCACGGGCTTCTATCGACGCTGCTCAAGCCTGACTCCAATCTCATTGCATTTCTGCGCTGCAGCTGCCGATTAAAAAGACTAGACTTGGCAAGTTGCAAACACAAGCTCGCAGCTTTCTGCAATGACATTTATTCAGTCCGACGATTAATTAACAGCAGGCGGACAATCAACGCATATTATTCTGAATATTTTTGCGATCCGAGTTCTTTATACGGTCACTGTTGGTTTTCAATATAGCATCGAAATTTTTCATGCCCATATCATCTTTAAGAAAAATTTCCATATCTGAACCATCTCTGGTCAGCTCCAATGTTTGACCATCTTGACGCCATGTATCAATCACCAAGTCGTACTTTTTCGTTCTCTTTGCAGCTCCATATTGTTGCTTCAAGCCATCCAAAATTTGAACCATTTCACCAATGCTGATTTCTTTCAACTCAAGTTTGTAAAGAATTAGCTTGTCTTGACGAAAAAGAAGATGTGCGGGCTTCGAAGGTATGGATTTTGCAAAAACTGAAACTGGTACGCTGCATTCCTCAGTACTCATTTCCGTCAGCCCTGGCACTGATTCTTTCAAAACGCTGATTGTCGCTTCAAATTCATTGGTAATTTTCTCATTGCCACAGGCTTGTTTCGACGCCATGCCTAAAGACACACCTTTGAACTGAAATTTCTCAGCAGCCATTGCATTGAAAACAATCAAGAACGATCCCGCGATGATAACGATGCGCTTTATGATTTTTGACATTTAGTTATTGAACATTGTGTTTGACGAATGAATATCCCGCGTCCTTGCCTGTTTTTGCGGGAGCGGCACCGCAATTCAACAGCGCAGGAAAATTTCGATGTGCGAATCCTTAAGTTCGGCATTTTCCAAGTTGAACTTCCGCCTCCCTTGCGCAAGAGTTGGCAACAAGCTCGTACAGCTTCAACCCTTGTTTGGCAGCACATTAATAGCAATCAGTTTCAAAAACCTCATCTGCATACGCTTTTTTATTTCATGACTGCTGGACAAGATAAACGCTTTTCATGAGAAATGTAGTCGATCTTGAGATAGGGTCGTTGCTCTGCAGTCTGTTAAAATAGCAGGTTTTCTGCAACGAACCGAGATTTCAATAATGTCCACCGTTTCCCTCGAAGATATCAATGCTCAGATCCAGCAACTCGAAGCTCAGCGCCTCCAGCTGCAAGCCGAAGCGGAAAAGCAGCGCAAGGAAGCCATGTCTTCCGTCATTCAGGAGCTGATCGACAAAATCGACGCCTACGGCATCACCGCCAAGGATCTCGGCTTGCGCGTTGGCAAGGGTGACAAAGCCGCCAAGGCCCAGCGTGGCCGCAAGCCGCTGGGTGCCAAGGTCGCCGGCACGGGCAAGACCTTTACGGGTCCCAACGGCCAGACGTGGAGCGAAGGCACGCGCGGTCGCAAGCCGGCCTGGTTGACCCAGCAGCTCGCCGAAAGCGGCACTTCGGACAACGCCGAAGGCCAGTGATTCCGCTTCGATGAGAAAAAGGCTGCGCTCGCTAGCTCAGGCGGCGCAGACCTTGAGGATTGATTAGCTGGAGACTTTTCGGGCGTTGTAGTCCAGTACGCGGGCCTGCAGCCAACTGTCGAAGCTGCCCTGGCGGGACGATGCTGGGCCATGGTGAAGCATGGCCGCCAGCATGGCGATGCCCTCTTCCTCGGAATTCACCAGCACGGCCGAGCAGCCCAGCATCAGGTTCAGCGGCATCCCGAAGTCCTCGACCGCCATTTGGCTGTCGCGCTCGCGCAGCATGCCCAACGCATCGCGCTCGCAAGTCCGGGTCTTCGACACGCGATCGGCGTAGCAGTCCGCCGGCGCACCGTATCCCACGATGGGGAGGTCCAGCGCAGCGGCAAAGCCGACTTCGAAGGCGGTGCCCGAGTCGGGTTCGTGGCCGCGCCACTCCTGCAGGTCCGCCAGCACGCCATCGGCGCTGCGCAGCATCTGCGTGTTGGATTCGTAGATGCGCCGCGCCAGCGGCGCATCGGCCGCGCCGGCGCAGTCGTCGGTCGGCAGCAGTGGTGTCAGGCCGTGCCGCTCGCACAGCGCTGCAAGGCTGGCCAAGTGCGCCTTGGCATTGGGCCGGAACACACTGGGACCGGCGAGGTAGACCCGGGGTCGTCGCGTCGGCAGGATCTGGATGTTGGTCGTCACTGTTTTTCCTCCACTTCAAAATTCTTTGCTTGCTCGCCCGCTCGATGCCGGGACCGGGTGCCTTGCGTTGCTCTCGTTGGCACGGTCGCAGTCTAGACCGGCGTCAGCACGCATCCCAACTCGCGCGGTCCCGCCAGGCGGGAGCGCCATTGCGCCGGGCGCGGCGGCGCCGGGTCGATCTCGCGCTGTGCGACCTCCGCGGCGGCCGTGCCGGTACGCGCGCGGACGTAGACGGTCTGGCGGTAGCTCGGCCGTCGCGGCGGCCCGGCCTGAACGTCCACCGCGCAGGTCTTGATCTCGCGTCCACGCCAGTAGGCCATCGCGTCGACCTCGTCGGGAAAAATGAGTCGCTGTGGTGTGAGGGTCATTGGGGTTCCTCAATGGGGTTTCTCGTCTGCAAAAAACTCGAGTGCAGCCCGGCTGCAGCGCAGCCGGGCCGGTGCCTCATCAGGCCTTCAGACGCCGCATGTCCTCGGCCAGCATCCACCGCGCCCGGTTGACCTCCACCGACGAATCGATATCGGCCAAGGCCTGGGTCGTCATCCTTCGACCGTTTGTTGATTTCGTCGTTAATCCGCCTTGCACGATGTTCTCCTGCACGCGGTTGAAGGTGGACCACAGGTCCGACCCGGCGTCAGCCGTGCGGCGCGGTGCAAGCAGTTGCGTCTCCGTGATCGGCGCCGGCTTGGTTGCATCGGGTTCGCACTTCAGCACCAGGGCGGCACGACCTAAGACGGCGGCTTCGGCAGGCGCCAAGGTGATGGCCCGCATGTCGTCGCGCACCTTGCGCACCAGCTTGAAACCGTCGAGCACTGCAAAGGCGCCCTCGATGACGCTGTCCACGATCTGGCCCTTGTGGCGCACGCGCACGTCCGTGACCGTCTCCCCGCACACCAGACCATTCATGCAGACGAAACGCAGCAGGCCCGCGACCCTCTGATAGCTGTTCGTGCCGTCATGGCTGTTGAGCAGGATCACTTCGTTGGCCTCGGTTTCGATGATCTGCGAGGGGTGGCGCAGGCGGATCATGTGCTTGGTGAAATCGCGCTTGCCCTCATCGCGCACGCGGGTCTGAGCCACCATGAAGGGCTGGAAGTCCTCCTTCTGCAGCCCGGTGAGGACGGTGGACGTCGGGATGTACGTGCAGCGCTCCGAACGGCTGTCGTGCGCGGCCTCGGCAAAGATCGACGGTGCGACGCTGCGCAACGGGTCGTCGCTCACGCGCACTCGGAACCGCCGCGCGGCGAGCGCCCACGTGGGCCGCAGGCCCGCCTGGCTGTGTTGGCAAGCGCAAGCGCGCGGCGCCCGTCAGGGCGCGGAGGCGTCAGGGATGGAAGCCCGCAAGGGGAGAGCCCGCAAGGCGCCATGCGCAGCACAACAGCCCGGCCCGGCCGCAGGACGGGAGACGCCCTGCCCTTCCCGCCGCCCGGACATATGCCCGGAATTCAGAAGAATCAGCTTCTGGCTGACGTGGATAAATCACGATCCCAGAAACCGATCATTCCATTGCACCAATCCGGGGACAAGGAAATGGGTGCATTGAAAGAAAATAGAAGAATGGCATTAACGATGTTGCACATTCTCTCGACCACGGAGTTACCACTTACCGTCAAAGGCGGCAGTGACGTCGATGCGGTCCATATACTTTTGCTCGGTGGTCATGTCCAAGCGAACATGGCGAAAGCGGTTCGTGCACCGACCGGATGGGAGCATCCGACGGCGACGGTGACGGAGATCACCAAGATAGGAAGACGGATGCTGAGGGTTTTCCCAATCAAATTCGCTCAAATTTAGGTTCTGTTTTTTCAGCATGCGAAGCCGGCATTTTTTTCATGTCTGACACCAGCTACAGTTCATCGGCTTCAAGATCCAAGCGCCTAATCATGCTGGCGATGTTTCCTGGCCAAACCGTCTCTGCAGTTTCTTCCAGATCTTCGACCGACCACCATCGGTGTTCGGCCATTACTTTGCGCTCTCCCTCGGTCCAACCTTCTCGGCTTAGATCACTAGAGGCGACCTGTGCAGAAAAGAACCTCTCCTCGGCCTGAACGTCCTCCCCATCTGGCAGCCGGAGAATGAAATTGCGGCGTTCAACTTCCTGTTCAGGATCGGATATTACAATTCCTGTTTCCTCTCGCAATTCCCGAATGGCAGCGGCTTTGAAGGATTCGCCGGGCTCTAGCCCGCCACCAGGTGTGGCCCAATACTCTTGTCCTGCCAACGCGCCATGCCGATGAACGAATCTGAAAAGAAGAACGTGCCTGTCCGAATTCAAAACAAGAAGCCGAGCAGATTGACGAAGTCGCATAAAAATAGACGTGTAGCCCGCTGTATTCGAAAGACGTCTTCAGGCAATTTTCAAGGGCAAACTTGCACCTCAAGTGCGTATCACAGTTGCTTGAAAAAGAACGTTGTGCCGGCCAACCTGCCATCCGGCATCAACGCGTAGTTCGGTATCACACCCACTTGCTGCCAGCCTGCACGCTCATACAGGCGTTCTGCGTCGCCACCCGTGGCCGTGTCCAGCACGAGAACGGTCTTCCCTTCTGCTTGTGCTGCAGCGTCGATCGCTGCCATCAGCTGCTGAGCCACACCTTGGCGACGGGCCTTGCGGTGGACAAGCATCTTGGCCACCTCGGCGCGATGAGGCTGGTTCTCAGGCATGTCGGTGATGAGCTGCGCAGTCCCTACGACGGCGCCCTGCTCGTCTTCCGCGATCAGCAAAACACGCTCGTGGCGATCGACGCTCTCGGCGACGCCATGCCAAAACCTCAACGCATCCGCGCGGGACAAAGGCCACAGGAAGCTGACCGAAGCGCCGCCCTCGACGCAATCGATCAGGATGTCTGCCAAAGCATCAAGAGTCCCCGCCACATCGGCACCGACCAAGCGACGGATCTTAAAGTTCGAGAGTGCAGCGACAGCGTCAGTCATGGCTCTTTCCGATCAGCGAACTGTGATGAGCAAAACGATCGGCAGCTTAACAAGCGCGGTCGAAACGCTGTGCGCCTGCTCGTCCCTCGATGGGAGACGAGAGCATCACGTCTCCCATGTCTGCAGCACCTCAAGTGCTGCCTGGTGAACTGGTGCGCGTAGGTCAACCGTCATGGTTGGCACGCCGGCTGGGCCTGAGGAGGCCGTGACGGTTGACCTACGCCCTTGATGGGCCGTCCTGGGCGCTCTTTAGGTGACACGCACCTTCCCGTTGATAGGAGGCGTGAGCATCACGGCTCCCACGTCTGCAGCACCGGAGGCGCTGCCTGTTCAGAGCGGCGCGCTGATACCGCCAGTAGCTCCAAGTTCAGGCACTGGCCGTCGATCTGCGATCTACTGTCCTCGCAGTCGCGCCAGCACCTCGGCCGACGCCTTGGCGGCGTTCCAGTACGGCGTGCCGATCTGGCAGACCGTCCCGGTCATCCAACCGTCCTTGCGCTTGAAGACCACGTTCCCCTCGATGTAGAGGTCGGACACGTCGATGCCTTCCCTGGCGGCCAGTTGCTGCAGCACGGGCGCGAAATTCTCAGTGGTCATGGTTCAAAGCTCCTGGAACGTGGATTGTTGTGCAGGCCGGTGGCCTGCAAGGCCAGCGCTTCGCCATCGAAGCGCCGGCCGGTGGTCATGCCGCTGGCTGTGACTTCACTTCGCGCCGCAGCAGGATCGGCAGCCAGCGCTTGCCGTCGAGCTTGGCCGCTGCATGGGCCACCGCCTCGGCCTTCTTCTGCGTTGCCATCGGCTTGGCCGCTTCTGCGCCGCAAGCCTCCGTCACGGCCTCGATGAGTTGGGCCTTGGAGACGCTGTCGAAATACGTCGCGGGCGTGGCCTGCCACCAATCGGCCATGTCCACGTCCAGCGCCTCGGCCAGCGCGGCAGCCTGGGCGCGCTCCGCACCCTCGCGCGCGTGCATGTCATCGAGGGCACTGGCCGTGCCGAAGGCCAGCAGTTCCAGCAACGTGGCCTGATCCTGCGTGAGCAGCCAGCCAAACAGGTCCTGGCCGGGCAGACGTTCCCCCCAACGCGCCTGGACTTGATCCAGCACGGTCGCTGCCTGCGAGTGCGCGTACTCGGTTGCACGGCTCGACAGCGGCGTGTGGCGCGTCAGGGTCGCGCTGACCTTGAGCGGCCCACCGGCTGTGCGGTGGTGCAGTGGGTTGAAAACGGGCTCGACCAGCCGTTGCACAACCAGGGCGAGGGCCACATGGGTGTTGTCGGTCAGCGCGGCTTGCAGCGCAGCCGTGCGATGGGCCGTCAGGTCCAGCATCAGGCGTTCCGAATGCACCGCGCGCTCACCCTTGGCCGTGTCGGCGCCTTGCAAGCTGGCGGGCACAGGCTGGCCGGCCTTCTTCAAGCTCTGCACGTGGGCCTTGCGGTCCTCCGGGCGCATGAGGCCGCGTCGCACATCGATGCGGCCCTGGTGATCGATCGTCACGATCACGCCACACGTCGCGTACTGCTCTGGTGCCCATTCGACCAGCGACCCTTCCAGCGCCGTTTTCATTTCGCTCAGGTTCTCGGTTGCCCTTTCGGCGTCGTCCAGTTGGGATGCCAGTGCGGCTTCTTCGGCACTTCCTTTGTCTGCAGCCTCATACGCACGCGACAGGGCATCTCTGGCTGCGACGGCTTCTTGCACCAGCACCTCCCACAGCGTCATGACATCGGCTTCCTCGGTCGTCATCGCGCGCGGCGTGGGCCACTGGCGCTCGAATTTGCTCATGGCCACGTAGTCCATCGAACCGTGCGTCTCCACCCAGGACCAGAGCGCCTCACGCTCCACCGACGCGACCGCCTCCAGACGGTCCAGCGCCAACCGATGCAGCAGGGGAACATCCTGCAGCCAGCATTCGTCCGGCTCGCCAAACAGGTCGCGGCGCACTGCACCGCCTGCAGCCGTGTAGACATCGAGCCCGACGAACTTGGCAAGGCGGGTATCGCTTTCCACTTCTTCGTTCGTCAACGCCTGCTTGAGCATGTACGGCGAGCGCTGGTACTCGCTGAGCGAATCCCAGGCCGCGATCTGCACGGCATGGTCCGGCGAGTGCGCCAGCGCCTGCAGTTGATCCATGCTGATCTTGTCCGCGCGGAACAGGGCGATGAAACGCGGCGCGAGGCTGGCGAGCGTCATGCGCCGCTGCACCGTCAGCACCGACACGCCGAAGCGGCTGGCGACTTGCTGCTCGCTCAGGCCGCTCGCCAGGAGCTTGGCGAACGCCTCGAACTGGTCGGCCGGGTGCATGGCTTCGTGCGAGTTCTCGGCCGTGGAAATCTCTACCGCGCGATCCGACGCGTACAGACGGCAGTCGATGGCTTGATCGGCCGTGTAGATGCCTTGGGCCTGCAGCAGTTGGCACGCTGCAAGCCGGCGTCCACCCGCTTCCACCGAATAGCGCCCGTCGCCCGCATCCGTCACCGACAGGCGATGCAACAGACCTTGCGAGGCGATCAGAGCGGCGAGTTCCGGCAGGTCTTCGGCATTGCGCACCTTGCGCACGTTGTGCGACGAGAGGAAAAGCTGCGACAGCGGAATCGTCACGTCCTGCCCGTGAAACTGCACCGCATCGGTAGCGGCTTCGAGGGACTGAACTTCGGTGGGTGCGTCAAAAGACATAATGGTTCTCCTAGAGGTGCCGGGTTCCTAGATTCGGAGACCCATCGGATGAGGGTTCCGTGGGCGAGTGACTGGCTCTCGGTGCATCTCGCCGCCGTTTTCCTGAGTTCGTCGCCCGTTGAACGCCTGCAG
>Ga0308164_10000465_pt1 | contig 68986 bp, 57 predicted proteins | sample PhyTR2_FD_201031 | JGI IMG/M metagenome (GOLD analysis project Ga0308164, IMG submission 201031) | Phyllosphere microbial communities from UC Gill Tract Community Farm, Albany, California, United States - DLSLT.R2 | ecosystem: Host-associated > Plants > Phyllosphere > Unclassified | place: USA... | reverse complement strand
AGATTGATTGATGTGTTTCATTGATGCGGGTGCCTCCCGTCCCAGAAGCTGGTTCTTCCAGTTGTACAACGTGGGCCTGATCACGCCAAGCTTCTGGGCAACCAACTGCGCACTTCCCTCACGAGTGCACAGCTTGAGGACCGCCTGCTTCTTCGGTTGCAGCGGCCATGGTGCACAGGCGGCCCTGCCACAACACGCTGCCGGGACTCGGGGTCCAGCTCATCAATCCAGGCACGCAGCAAATCGCGGCACGGATAGCCCAACGCCTTGACCGTGGAGGCGATGCAGCGCCCGTGCGCGGCGTAGTGTTCGACAGCCTGCGCCTTCTGAATTTGAGAGTACTTCGGCTTCGAGCGCACGTAACCGGACGACAGGTCCAGGCGCCGCTCGTACTCCTCATGCCAGCTCTTCAAAGCGTTCTTCGTCGGGTAGCCCAACTGGCGGATAGTCGTTCCGGTGCGCTTGCCCAGCTTGATGTAGAGCTCAACGGCTCGAATGCGATCGTCGTATGAATACATGAACTGCCTCCTGGCAGTCCAAGTTTTCGTCCGCACCCCCACCTGATCAGATTTGCATCGGCACTAACAGATGTATAGATGGCGTGAGCCTCACCAGTGTTACAAATGTATCCTATGCACCATTTGACTGGGGCATCGCCACCAATTGCGAGAGGCACACGATTGTGGCCAAACACCCCGCCCAGCAGCCCGCCAACACGGGCTTTTTTGCGCCCCTCTAGAGCGGAATCTGGCGCGCAAGTCAAATTAGTGACTCACTTCTGTTGTGTGTGCAACTAATTGAAAGGTCTTGTAAGTTTGGGTCAGTTCCAATTTGTATGATGCTATCGCATGAATTGGAAGAGCGACGAGATTAAAGATCCAGAAGACAAAGCACTGAAGGAAATTTTGCCAGCTGCCCTTTGGAGGGTTCTGGGCAGGAACGGGATTACGACGCTCAAGCAAGCGCAGCAGAGCTACCCTGAACAACTCCTGCAGATGCCTGATATTGGCCCTATCACCTTCAGAAAGATTGAGGAGCTACTGTTTCCTGGTCAGTACTACGTGCCACCTTGTAGTGAAGCATTTGAGGAGGATTCCCTCAATGAGCCCTCCAAGTATCGACCCTATCTAAAACGCGCCCAGAATGACCTGAGGCGGTATGACGCCCAGTCAGCGAAAAATGACAAAGCATAGGTATCAATTTGCTGGCCTGCGTATGATGGCAACAGCATGCATGACATCCTCGCTCTACAACCCGAAACACCCCTTGGCGACCTCCTGCCACCCCGAGTAAAGATCGTTCTTGAAAAAAATGGGATCCATACAGTTGAAGGTGTGCAAAGGGCCTACCCTAATCGATTGCTGAAGATGCGTGGCATAGGCATGCTCAGGTTCAAGCAGATTGAGGTAGTTCTCTTTCCCGGCGCGTCATTCACGCCAGAGCGAGTCTCCTCGCCCATACGCCATATCAAGGGCTCAACTCTTAACGGCTTCCTGTCACCAGGGACGGTTCGAATCTTAGCTGGCGGCGGAGTTACAACAGTCGAGAAGCTGCTTGCGATGGAGCCCGAACAGCTATTGAAAATTCATGGCCTCGGCGTGGGCAAGCTCCGGGAAATCGAGCGCGTGTACTTGATGGGGAAGAAGCGCGCGCGAGCTACTGGGGCTAGAGAACATCCAGAGCAAGACCAGCGTGGCCGAGGCCATCCGCCCCCATGAGCTCAGTCCCTCGGAGATCGAGAGCTTGATGGAGGACGGATACATCATTCTATGCTGCGTCACAGCACTGCGAAGGCGCTTCATTAGCCTCCAGACAGCTGAGACTTCTGGGTGACTTGCACCGTCGAGAAAATTTCCGTAGGCCCCTAGTTGTCGATCAAAGAGCTGCCTGCCTCGCATGGTGTCAGCCGCTTTTTCAAGCCAGCCATAGTCTGGTACGAGCAAACGCTCCAATCTATCTGGTGGTAGCGCATTAGCCATAGTCGACGACTACATTCGCTGGTACAACGAAAAGCGGATCAAGATATCCCTTGGCTCACTCAGTCCCATCGAATACCGGGTGAGCCTCGGACTTGCGGCATAAAACCAGTCCAAGTTTTTATCCGCACCCCCTTCTTGAAACCGCTGGGAATTGCTCGGATGTACTCGGGGCTTGAGATGACGATGCCATCGTTAGCGGAGACTGATTCTAGAAATTCACGAACCACCGAGGGTGTATTCTCCCCTTCGGCATCAGGCGAAAACACTGGTAATGTATGCAGGTGACAAACAACTGAGATATCAACACCCAGTGGAGCTAGGTTTTTCATGGTTTGCAACAACGCCGTATTCGTGGATGCTTCACGTGAGCTGCCTGAGATAGCCAAAATTTTCACGATGTCCTCTTTGTGCTCAAACGAATTCAATTTCGCTGCTGGTAGTCGGCTAGGACAGACCTGTGACGAAACGGATGCTGCGACTAACCCCACCCCACACGAATGAAGCCTTCACGCCCGGACTTTGGGGTTCCAGCGGCTTAGATGACAGTAGTCAGACCACGCCCGTCCAGTTTCTAGGCGTTGGCAGACAGGTTAACAGCGCAATGAGGCTGAGCACGAAAATCGAACAGCTAAGCACACCAACGCCAGTGCCGAAGGCCGCGCTGACAGCCATTGCTACCAGTGCGGCGCTGCCGATCTGAAAGAACCCCACCAGCCCAGAGGCTGTCGCCGCGTAACCGTGCTCGCTGGCAATGGCCCCTGAAACGGCTAGCGACAGCGACGAACCATTTGCGAGACTAACCAAACACATGGGCAGGACCACGGAGCCCGCGCTATGTAGCCCCAATGCCATCACGGCAAGAAATGCTACACCGCCAAGCACAAAGCACTTGATGCCGACCGCAAGGATGCGGTCGTAGGGCCAGCGATCAAGCAAGCGCTTAGCCAGCAGGTTGGCACCGATGATGCCTGCCGTCAGCGGTAGGTACAGCCAACCGCTTTGCTCCTCACTCAAGCCTATACGCGCAAACAGAAACGGCGACTGAGTCAAGTAGACAAACCAGGCGCAATAGATTGTGCAGATCACCAAGGTATAGCGGCGAAAAGTTCTGTCACGCAGAACATGTCTGAAGCCAGCGAAGGGGGAGGTCCGGGTACGTGCAGCGATGGGGAGCGTTTCCGGTAGCATCACCACCACCATTAACAATGCCCCAACACCGAACGCAGCGACGAACAGGAAGTCGGATCGCCAGCCGAAAGCCGCAGCCAAGTGCCCACCTATGGCCGGTGCCAAGGCTGGCGACAGCGACACCAGCGGGTAAATCACCGCATAGACCTTGGCGGAAGTGCGCTTGTCGCATGTATCGGCGATCAGTGCACGACCAACGACCAGGCCCGCAGCTGCGCCGATTGCTTCCAGCATGCGCCAGGCCAAGAACTGGTTGTAGCTGACCGAGATTGCACAACCCACCGAGCCGACTATGTAGAGAGCGACGCCAGCAAGCAATACGGGCTTGCGGCCATTGCGATCTGACAGGGGGCCGTAGGCCAACTGGGCAATGGCCAGTGCCAACAGGTAGAACGAGATGGTTTGTGGCATTTGCCAGTCAGCGACACCAAACTCCGTGGCCATGCTTGGCATAGCGGGAAGATAGACGTCTGACGCAATCAGGCCAAAGGCACTCAGCATGGCGACGGTCAGAATGAAGGATAAGCGAGGCATGACAGCTCCCGGCAGCCTGGCGGGTCGGCTGCGCATCAAAGATTCAAAAGGGATGAGCCCATGCTACGCATCTGCCATCCATGTGAAAATGCACAAAACAGCAGCCGATGGCTGCATATTTGCGTGTATTAGCAATGAGGCAGTCATGAATTGGGACGACGTGCGGATATTTCTGGCAATTCAGCGCGTCGGCACTTTGCGCGGGGCGGCGCAGCAACTGGTCATAGACCAAACCACGGTGAGCCGGCGGCTGACTGGATTGGAGCGAGCGCTGGGCAGCCGGCTATTCCTGCGCACAACGGGAGGCTTGGTGCTCACGGATACTGGCCAGGAAGTGCTGCGCATCGCCGAAGACATGGAGCGGATGGCAGTTTCCTTTGAGCGCCGCGGCGAAGGTGCAGATGCGCGCGTGGCGGGAGAAGTACGCGTAACCACCACCGATGCCCTGGCGGTGGACTTCGTGGTTCCTGCCATTGAACACTTGCACGCCAGTCATCCTGAGGTGCGGGTGATTCTGAGTACCACGACTCGGTTGCTCGATCTGGCGCGACGGGAGGCGGACATTGCTGTGCGGACCCTGCGGCCGGAGCAGCCGGACTTGATTGTTCGCCAACTCGGCTGCTGGGAAGTCGGGCTTTACGCCACAGAAGACTATCTGGCAAAACATGGTGAACCGGTCCTCGGGCAGGGCCTTGCGAATCACGATATTGCGCTTTACCAGCAAGGTGTGACCGGCCGGCAAGACGACACGCTGGCGGGTGAATCCAGGGCACAGGCTCGCGTGGTTGCGGAACTAGATTCGAGTTTGATGCTCGCCACTTTCGTGCGTGCTGGCCTAGCCATAGGCGAGTTACCCGAGTACTTGGCTAGGCGCGATCCTTCGCTAGTACGGTTATGGCCCGAGCGCCGTCGGTCAATGCCCTACGAGGCGTGGCTGGTGCTGCACCAAGACTTGGCGCGTACATCTAGAGTCCGCGTCGTCGTAGAAGCAATCACATCGGCTTTTGCAGATTAAATGTCAGGCATGCGCAAGCCACTTAGTTGCTGCAGGGGGCGAGGGCCGAGAGGCTATGACGTCGAGCAACTTTTCATCTTCGTGCATTGACCGGAGTTGTTGCGCAAGTCTGTGTCGCAGCTAACCAAATAACTGCGCTCGGTCCCTTGCATGTCTGCCTCCTCCTTGAATTGTGGCGCAAATCTCTGTGCACTCATGAGTACCTCCTATGCACAAAATATAGGCTGCTTTCGTTTACCTGACCAGGGGGCAGACCACAGTCCGCTACTCACCTGAAACCCGTCACAGGGTCGGCTCGAACATCGGTGCGCCGATGACCGCTATGCGGCTGTGATCGAACTCGCGCGATGAGACCATGGGTGGCAGCAACCGCTGCAGAGCCGTCCTTCAGAAGCGGGGAGTAGAGATTGTTGCGGGAGGCTATCTTCGTGCCTGGCGCGTCTCATCCGCTAGTTCGGCCAGCTAGCGATAATGGGGGTTATCACTACCTGCATACGGATCACTTGGGGACGCCCAGTATGGCGACGGACAAGACGGGGGCAATAACGTGGAAGGCTGTCAGTGAGGCGTTTGGGGCCTCGCGCGCTGTTGAAAGCGATGTGCAGGTCAATCTACGGTTTCCGGGGCAATATTGGGATCAAGAGTCTGGTAGACATTATAGCTATCACCGAGATTATGAATCGAATACAGGTCGGTATTTGCAAGGTGATCCAATCGGTCTTAAGGGAGGGGTAAATAGATATATCTATGCCGAAGGAAGCCCGCTCGTCTACATGGATTCAATGGGCTTGCAGACTACATTAAATTGGTGTCTAAAAATCCTCAGAATGCAACAACGTGCAATGAGGCAGGTATTTTCCCGAAGCCCATTAGAATACCGCCTCCTATTGTTTTCCCTGATGATTGCGATGAATTGTGTAAAAAGGCGATTGTAGATGCTTCTAATGCTTGGTGGAAGTTGACGGCTAAGCGTCTTCCGCAATATGAATCCGGAGGAACAAGGGGGCGAGATGGTGGTCATTCAACCGCCATTTTAGAGTTGCAAAAAGCTTTAAGAAAAGCGATTCAACGTGTTAAACTTCATTGTAAAACACTACCTGCGGCGCTTCCAGAATGGGAGCGCGCAGCAAACGAACCATTGCCTGAGTAATAATCATGTTGAATTTGAATTTATGGACTTCATTCGACGAAAATCTTAGTACCGTTGATATCGAGGTGCTTGAGAAGCGGCTAGAGTTTCTTCGTGATACACTTGAAGATGCTGCAACTCAATATTGTGTAGAAGATGTAACGAGTGAATTAGATCTTAATTTGCATATTTATCTGAAATATTTTGACTTGTACCCTGATGCGAATATTAGTGCGTGGTTGATTCATGATTCTTGGTTTTACTATTATAGTGATGGAGTAGGTATTGGTTATGAGTTAAATTCAGTTTTGAAAGAGGTTTTTTTGCAACCGGCAACGGATTTGTATTTGCAGATTTCTGGATTTCTAAAATGTCTAAACAGTGGCCACTTAGTTGCGCGAGAAGTGGATGCGGTGGTTTGGCTTTCATTTCTTGATTACATGGCATCAAGATTGATACACCATATAGGTCACATACGGATGCAAAGACTCTTTCAGTCGACTCAGGGCAACAACGCCCCTAAAACCCAGGGTTAGCGCTCAGGCCCACGGCTGTGATCGTGCTGCGCCTGGGTCTGCAATTCCTTTTCCTGGGCAGCTTGCTGGGCCTTCTTTCGCTCTTGCTGCGCCCGACGTGCACGTGCCCGCTCGATCTCCGCGGGCGTGAATAGGTCGGCTACGTCTTGGTAGCGATCAGCCCGCGCCCTTTCGGCCTTGGCGGCTTTCCTCGCCTGCTGCGGAGGCAGCGTTTACCTGCTTGAGCTGCTTTTCCGTGGCCTGGAGCTGGATAGCTCGGGCATTCGAGCCGAGCAACTTCGGTTCGATCTGGCTGATGACGGATTCAGCCAGCCACCCAGGTGACCTACTTCGTCTACAGCGAGCAGGCGCTCATGGGGGAGTTAGACAAGGATGGCAAGCTGCAAAGGGCCTATGGGTTTAACCCGATGGCAGGGCAGCAAGGGCTATGGAGTACCGAGGCGTTGTTGCATAAATCGGCCATAGGGCAAGACATCTCCAACCCCAAATGGATTTACGCAGCAGCGACCGTCTGGGGCGTGCCCAGCGCGGTAAATTGATGCTCGAATATTGAGCTCGGCCACCTGGCGCTCAAACGTCCTGGCCATCACTTTCTCGCCCAGGCGCTTGAAGCAATTCATCTTGGTCTCCACCAGAGACCTACGGTGGTGGCCGCACCAGCGTTTCCAGAGAGCACGCCCCCTGCAGCCTGCAGGATTTGACCACCTCATTTCGGTGAGCGAATGCGAGCCCTTTGCGCAGCTTCGCTCCTTTGCGTAGCGGAATGATTGGAATGGCTCCGTGCCGCCAGCAGGCCTCATGCACATCCTGTGTGTCATACGCTCCATCACCCGTAAAGCTGGCGACTTCTTCATGGCTGGGAATTTGGCCTAGTAGGTCAGCGGCCATGGGCGAGTCGCCTACATCCTTGGTGGTCACCGCGATAGCCCGAATCTGCAGTGTCTGGGCATCGATACCCAGGTGCACCTTGCGCCACTGGCGACGACGCTCAGCTCCGTGCTTCTTGGTTTTCCATTTACCTTCGCCCAAGAACTTGATGCCTGTGCAGGCGGCAAGCATGTGCAAGCCCTGAGTAGTTGCCCGGTAATGTACCCGCACGTCCAAGCTCTTTTGCCTGCGGCACTCCGAGCTGTAGTCGGGAGCTGTCCAAAGCAGGCAAACCATGCGCCACAACGATTGCACCAAGCCCGAGGCCTGCCGCAGGGGCAAGCCAAACAAGCACTTGATGGTCAGACAGAACTGGATGGCCGCATCTGAGAACGTGTGGCGACGCCCGCGCTTGCCGCTAGGAGCGGCCAGCCACTGCATCTTCTTGTCTAGCCAGATGGTCAGCTCGCCTCTGGTTTTCAGCGCTGCGTTGTAAGCCTTCCAGATTGTGGTGCAGTACTTGCGCCGCCCCCAGCTCGTCTCACTCATCACCCGAGCCTACCGCAGCTGCGACCGGGATTTGTGCAACAACGCCATTCGAATGCAATTCGATTTTTAATGTGAATAATCAAATTCTGATTGTATTGAATTTATATTAGCGTCCATTTGCGATATGGCTGGATGCTTTATTTCTTGGATAACTTCGAAGATATTCATCCACATAAAATTGATACTTCACCCTAGCTGATTCATCAATTTTATTTATATAGCCGTCACGGTAAAGCAATGCATTAATCCCAAAAACCTCCCTAGGGTCAGTTATTTTATTGTTTATTAAATCATTCAAATTTAAAACAAAGTTTGCATCGCTTGACGAGAAAGTTTTCATAGCACCCATCCAATTTTCGTAGCGATATACATCAACTAACCCCAAATCTCCAATATACCCTTCAATCACCGGCTTGTTTGCTGCTAGGTTATTAAATATTTCCGACTTTTGCCTTTGATCAATAGAGGCCGCCAAACTATCATGTCCGGACAGATTTGACAGCATCACCTCGAATCCATATTGATTACCCGATTTCAATATTTCCTCAACAATTTTTCCCGGCTCAGACACCGATATTGACAACATATGCGCCAACTCTCCATAATACTCTTTCTCACTGATTATTTTTGAATCGAGTGCCTTCCTTAGGACGTCACGCGTGTTAGCAAAGTTCCCCGCCCTAGAGTATTCAAAAACCTCTTCTCTTTTTGCATTCAAGATGTATTCATCATTGTACTCAGTCTTAGCGCCAGAAAATTTCAGCAGATTATCTTTACGCGCAACCGATTCGACATTAAAACCATGATTCAGAGAAGCATTAGAATAATCCTTGGTTTTTTCGTCAACCGCCCGCACATCTTGCACATTATTGCTGTTTTTTGAGCTCATGAAAAACATAAAGAGAAAGAGCACAACGAGCAGAATAATACAGCTTAATAATTTATGCTTCACCTTGCCACCATTGCCTCTGGAAATTATCATATACATCTTTAGGTGTTCGAATACGCAAAGGGGACGTAAGGAAGTTAATTTGCTTGCCCCAGCGCTGAACATCACTTGCGTTCTCAAATGGAGCTACCTTTTGACCCTCCAGTTGATAAGAACCAATGGTTGAGGTACTTCCCCACGCATCCAAAGCGAAGGTCTCGCACCGATAGATCCCTCGCACTGTTTTTTTCTCCACTAATTTCGGATTGCAAATTGTACCAGTACCAAAGGGACTGCAATGTCTTGTTGTGCTATACCTAATTCCTTGTTTGCTAGGAGACCAAGTGGCAAGCGTAGTATAGCTAGCACCAATCAAATATTTGACGTATGCAGACTTGAATGCCATTTCTCTAAGATGGCTAGTATTTGCACCAACGGGGGCGAGATCACCATTCGCCAACTCAGACATAGGGCATACGGATTTATCACAGTAGCTATGTCGCAAATCAACGGTAACTGGAGAAATAGTTCTCCATGTTGTAGGATCGCTGGCATAGCTACTCCAAGGAGTTAGCTTAAGGGTGTCGTCGCCATTCTTAAGCCCAGTTGCCTCTATAACCCTGGCACCATCCCAAACTCCAATATGCCCGAAATAATTTAATGGCCCCGCCCATGACCACGAAGCACGCGCATATGATCGCAGTCGCCAATTTCAGCAACGCTTCGTGAATGTCCAGCCGCCTATCGAAACGTATGTGCAGCCTGCCAAGCCTGCAAATCAGCCAAGCGTTTTCTCAACCTCCCAGCTATGCGTGCCCAAAGACCCCGATAAGGAGCGGCTCAACTGTCGGCGCTTCCGGGGAGGCTCCGCTGCCCTTTGGGAGAAGCAAACTGACTTCGGCAGGTAGGCAAGCAGCACCAGCTGGTCAAGATTGCATCGGCCCTAACACGCAAGCAACGCACTCGAAAAACTGGATCGTCCTGACCGCTCAGTCATCCTGCCTTGACCCGCTCAGTAGTGGCGGGTTTTGATTGGAACAGGTGGCGGGTTTCATTGGAATACGCAGGTACTCCCCCAGCACCGGCCAATGGACATTTGCCTGGCCAACTGGGGCCGCTGGTGCCACGGTCCGATGCGCCGTGACGTTTCACCCATGTTTCGAGGCATGCCGCGTGAACCGCAGTTGCGTCAGCCTGGTGATGTCGCTCCTGAGCTGATGGACCCAATGGACGCTGCGAAGGTAGCCAAGGGAGTGGCTGCTCTGCCCGAAAAGCATCGCGCCGCCTTGAACTGGTGCTATGTGCTGGACCCGCGCAGCAAGGAAGCCAGCCCCGCCCGTGCAAGCAAGAAGCTGGGCACCAGCCTCCAAGGCCTGGCCGATCTGCTGCGTGATGCGCGTCAGATGCTGATCAACCGAGGAGCGTGACATGCTCGACTGCAATGGAGAGGGCAGCGCATTGGCGGAGGCTGAACGCGTGGTGAATGAGCGCTACTTGGATCATTGCCTGCATAACGATCACAGCGTATGGACCAACCCGTGCTTGAACTGGTGAAGCCGTTGGCGAAGTTGCAAGTGGAAGATTGTCATTCCCAGATACTTACAACAAGTTAGCGGTTCAATTCAATTTGACCAAAGGCGTTGAATGTACGTCCGAGAGCAAAGATTCAATCATGGAAAGGGGATCCGTATTGTGACCCCTGATCATCGCTTCAAGAAGCGTAATTTGAGACGAATCGACACCGAAAGCGCGGGCCGCCACGAGCCACTCGTGGGCGCTAACCTGACCGTTAGTGTTGGTCACGATCAATCTATGCACGAAATCACCGAAACCCTCTCCTCGGCTTTGGCCGGCCCTATCCACTACTAGAGCGAACAGAAAGCCGCATGTATAAGCGGCCTGCTGGTCGTTGCGTTTGAGCGCTCCAGCCAGCGTTCCCAATTGCAGCGAAGCAGCGCAATCAGTACGTGCATTTGCGAAGAAGCCTCTGGAATCAAATTCTGGGTCTTGCTTTGCCATCATGCTCATCGCGAGAAAGTCGGCCCCGCCTTCGGTGATCCACATATCGTCACGGCTTTTATAGCCAATGGTATCCCCCAGCCAAAAATGTGCCGCTTCGTGTGCGATGAACCATTGCATAAATCGCCTCTCGGATGGCGTTTCATTTAGCAACCTTCTGCTCCCTATCCGCATCGCGATGAGGCCCGACGACACGCTGCCACTCACACCCTGCTCGATAGCTTCGGCGCCCGCCCAGCTCACCATGACCATCGGACGGATGCTTTTGTGTTGGCCCATCTTCTGGTTGTAAGAGCTGAAAACCATTGGCGTGAAATCGATTAGCTGAGTCGAAATCCAGTTTGGCAATCCGGGATCTAGGATCGTCACGACAGAGGTGTTCGCCGCCAACTTAATGTCACCGATATATACATAATGGCTTCCAATATCCTCAGCGCGTGACACAAGTTCCCCCTTAAACAACACAGGGGCATCGTCTGCTGTCAGCGAAATGAGTGAGGAGAAATCGCGGGGCTCTTCCAGATCTTCAGGGAGCTCGCGACTTTCGAGGGGGAAGGCAGTGAAATGACCGCCAAAAATCGCAAGACTGCCGTCAGACATGATGATTGCAGGGGAATAGTCAGCGATCAGATCTTTATTCAATGGACGAAAGCTGATCACGACCTCGCGAGGTACGGATCGTCCCTCAGCAACGAAGGTATCAAAAATGCCAATGCGTTCCAGCGTGACCCCGGGGGTCTCGATCGTCCAGCTCTCAGACCGCCATGACCGCTCATCGCGCTGCGTTAGCGCTGATCGCTCAAACGCCCAAACTGGCGCATCTTGTGCAAAATCAAAGCGCGCCTTCCATTGGCCACCAGAGCGAAAAATTTGAACAGCGTTCTGCTTCGCTTCAGCTGTATTCTCAGCCGTTTTATTGCTATTGGTTAAAAAAGCCAGCCCTACAGCGAGCAATGCTCCGGTCAGGCATAGCACCACTCGAATTCTCATCATTCATCCCTCCAATCTGACACATCGTGCTATTCAACTTATCGACATTCATGTTACCAACACATTTGTTGGAATCTGGACGCAAGATCCGACAAATACATTGCATACGGTTCCAACGAGGGGGCTATCCTAGACCGCTGACCTGATGACGTTGAAGTGCTACGCACTGAGACATTGCGCACATCCGGAATATCTGGTACAGTCTACCCATTGACTGAGAAACAGCACAGAGTCGCATACCCCATGTGGAGGCGGCAGTGTCTGCAAATGCTCAGTGAGAGAGCTCTCCGCTAGGGAGGGCTTTTTTTTCGCTTACGGCCAAACGTGTATTGATATTTATGTATCAATAGCATAAAGTTAGACCGCTTCGCTTTCAGAGCCTTTGCTCTTGAAAGGCTTAGGTTTTAATTGTTGAGTGCCGCATGCTGCCAGAAATTGTCATATCTCATGAAGAAGCAAAGATGCTTCGCTCGTTCACTTTGCAGGACGGTTTCACAACCTTTGGTCGATTTCTAGACAGCGAGATCTGCATGGATGATCCCTGTGTTAGCCGGGACCATAGAGCGTTCTCTTTCAAGCGTGGCGTGTTGATGGTCGAGGACCACGACAGTTCTAACGGCATCTTCATGGACGGTATAAAGATCAAGCGTAAAGTTTTGCACGCTGGTGATCGTCTGACCGTTGGGCCATTCGAAATCCACATTAAGCGGGGTACAACAGTCAGCCCTGGAAATTCAGAAAAATAGACTTATCACTTTTCATTGCAAGCCTCGCACAGTGCGAGGCTTTTTCGTTTTCAGCTGCAGCAAGCGCGGCCCGCACCCGAGCGGTATGAAGGTGCGGCATCTCCTACTGAGAGCTTCCCAGTGCTTGAAGAAGCGAACAGCAACCCCAGCCCATGAGGGTTGTCTGATGGGGTACGAGTACCAAGGCCAGCTAAGTGCTGGTCATTCTTCCTGCAAAGGCACTAGCAGCCGTTCGATCACGACCAATTGGCCATCTACTTCAAGAGCGTTATGCATCAGAGATTTGGCCAGTGGCAGGCCCAAGACTCGCTGGTCCCAAAAATCAGGGATGCTGGGTATCCAAGACGCACCCAAAGTAGGGTCGTGGATTAACTCATTTAAGCCGTCTTCAGTCAGGTGTAGCCTCAAGGGCAAGTGCCCGGCTTTGACGGCCTGAAGAAATGCGGCTTCTATTGAGTCGTACAGGCTCATGTTGTTCATGGTGGTCACTACGCCTCCTGTGAGTTGCCATGTTAGACAGCACGCTGCGAGTACGTGTATACATTTGAAACACCTTAGACGCGACGCCAGCCTAGTGCTGGCTTTTCTTTTGGAGCAAGCGAATGAAAGTGCTTAGGCCTACCGCGGCGGTGTTTCACTGCGCCAACGGTTTGATTCTGGAGTTTGATGCGCCGACGAGCCTTGACACCTTTTTCGTCACTCTCGCCGGGTTGGGGGCAATTGAGTTCGAACGGGTTGCTAGCCGCCACCCAGAAACCTTCCAATCGTCGCGATGGCTTGAGGACTGTTCTCAAGCCCGAGGTCAAGAAGTTTCAATACGAGGTGTTTTGTGGTCTCGCCAGGCAGCTCTTGAAGCTGGTCGAGAAATCGCTTTTTTTCAGGCTCAGCAAGATCAGATTCGATGATCCTTGTTTCGATCAGCGCCTTGACCGTGTCGTCATGGAGCTTGATGGTCACCACTCCCAGAATGGCTGACAACCCTCCATCGTCTGCCATGAAATCCATACCGCGATTAGTGGCAGATGCAGTAAGGATGTATCGCTCGCCGCCGTAGTACCTGTCATGAGCCAAGTCGACCAATCCGTGTTGTCCCAAGTAAATAAGATTGGCGAACAACAATTCTGGGGCGATATGCGCCATATCTTTGAATAGGTCTGGGCCGTCGTAGGCGTCAGGATAGATGGCGCATAGCTTCTCCAGCAGTTCGTTTTGGAGAGACCGATCTAATTTCATGAACACCCTCTTGGTGATGGTTGTGTGAGAACTCCCATCGTAAGCCAAGAGGGTTTCTTTTCCGCAGGGCAGGCTCTCCGCACACGCGACCTACACACTTGGAGCCTAGCCCCTGCGACCCGATAGGAGAGAGCCATGACTGACCCACAGTATCTGCATGAGCGCAAGGTGTTGGCCGCTCTATGGTCTGCGTACTGTCTGACTGCACTCCGAAGACTGTTCAGGCGCCCAGTGGGAACCAGGCGCGCTGCCTGGGTGGTGATGTTCGACCGCGAGTTGCTGAGATACCAAGGCGCCGCAACAAGCCGACGCCGCTGCCCGCAGTGATCTTGCAGATAAAACCGCAGCCCTCGACAGAAAGCTTGCAGAAGGCCTCAGCGTGGTCGCAAGCCTCGGAGGCGACCTTAGACGGCGAGACGCCGAAGTAGCCGCGCTGTGCGACCAAGTGAACATCGAGCGCCGGCTGAGCGGTGACGACAGTGATCAGGCCTGCAGCCAGAAATAACAGGAGGCGGGATTTAATTTTTCGTGAAAAATATTCCGAAATTTATTCCAGCCCCAAAAGCAAACAGCCTCCCCAGTGCCTATGTGGCGCAGGGGAGGCTGTTTTTTCGTTTGTGGGGCTATCGAATGCTGGGTAAACTGAATTTATATACAGTATTGAGGATGACCCCATGCAGATCGATCAGGTTGCCATTCCGGTGCTAGGAGCAGCTGCCGCCTGGCTGTCGCAGGCCCGCTCCGAGAGCTTCAGGCGTTGAGCGTGTATCTTCGGCATGCTTGGCCAGCCGTGCTGGTTCTACGCCTCTTGGAAGGCTGAGCAATGGGGCATCTTCGCTGTGAGCGTGCTGTATGCGCTGGCCTGGATGAAGGGGCTGTGGATCCATTGGATTCGGCCTACATCCTGCGCCGAGGCAGTGGAGAAAATAATGTCCGTTGATCCCATCCGGAGAGGCAAATGATCCAGAGCCTGCACATCGAAAAAAGCGCGCCCGGTCAGTACCTTGCCCGGGTCATGAATGAGCATTCGGAAGCCCTGAGCTTCACCGCCTGCTCCATCGCTGGGGCAATCAGGGATACCGCCCAGATGCTGCCCAAAGCTCGCGCCTTCCACATCTGGTATGAGCATGTGAGCATTGGCACCACGCCAGTTCTGCACATGCAGCACGATCCGGAAACACTGGCATCCAGGTTGAAGCTGCTACATGGGCAGTTCTGGGGGTGAAGGTTGACAAACCCTCGTTCTAGATTGACAAAGCCCTGTTCTAGGTTGACAGACCGAGGTTTTCGCGGAGTTGGCCAAATTCGTCAGTTTGCACAGAATCGCAAACCGGCACTGTCGAGCCTGACTCGGCACCCCCTGTTGATTTTCTACGCCCACAACGCAGGTCCGAAAAATCAACATCGGGCGGCGCGCCGGCTGACTCCGGCGACCCCCCCCCCTTGTTACGCTGCAACAAACCAAGCCAGTAGGTGCTCAGCGCGCAAAGTCCATCAAGCGCCGCAAGGAGATTTTGGGGCCATGCATCCGGAAAGTGGGAAATCTATTCCCAGCTTAGGAGGGCGCCTTTTTTGATTTTTCCCGCCTACACTGGAGGTCAAGGAAATCAACATCAGGCTGCAAACGGCCAGAAGCCGACACCCGACATCGGGCCATGGAACCACGGAAATAACATGAATTTGGTCTCCACCGGTGCCTTTGATCGACTTCAGCAAGCTCTCACTGTCGAGCTTCTGCGAACTATCAAATCGGAATTGGAAAAGGTCGATGCTCCAGAAGATTTGATAGAGCACCTGACGGGCAGCATCGGTTTCGCTGTGGCACGTCTTATTGACGACACAGCAGGTTTCGCGGCGAATGGCGAAAACGTATCGCCACTGCTGACGTTTCTTACTGGCGACAAGACTTTGGAGTTCTGCGGTGGCAACTCGTACATGCATGAGTATGTGCACCGACTCCTTCCAGGACTGTTTCATCCAGAGGGCTAACTGGACCTTACTTGTGGAACCGCTCTAGCAGAGTTCGACCAGAAGCATTCAGTTGCCGTCGCTGGCACAATCTAACCAAAAGCAGGCATGAAGTAGCCTTTGTGCGGTCATTCAATGAACTGTTGGAAATATTAGGTAGCAGCATGGAGTCCATCAAGTGCGCTCTCACCTTATGGAACATTGGACTAATTTCGTCCGATGCAGTCATTGCATGGGCGGACGAACAAATTCTCGCATCCAGCAGTCCGGCCTACGAGCTTATGGAGCTGTCAGCTGATGGTCCTGAGGCTTGCCTAAAGCGTCCAGAGCGCGACTTTTCTGCCCGCCCCCTCTCACTCTCCTTCGTCGAGCAACTGTCAGCCTTGGCATTGGCATCTGATGTGTCGTCTGATGCAGTTGTGCTGGGCCTTGCCCAGTGGGCGGCGCATCATGCAATGGGCGAGGATCTAGACGATCCGTTTGTCGTACTTAGTTATCACCTAGACCATTTGCTGAATGACTGCAACGAACTATCCCGTGCAGTACAACTTCTTCGTGCAGAGTTGCCTCTCATGCTTCCCAGGTGCCGGTCTATTGCTATTCCACTCCTCGGTCAGGTGCCTAGCAATTCATTCAAACCGCCCCCGCTCCGCGGCGCGTCTTAACTCAAGCATTAGTAAACTGGGTGTCTGCTTTGGGTCGATAGCCGTCGCCCTGCACTTCAGTGACCCGATACAAAACGCAAGAAATCTGGCGAAAAACCCGGATAACGCAAGTCGGGTCTTTCGCGCAAAGTGGCTCAGGCCAGCCAATGCCGTCGAAAAGTGGGCGGCTCGCCGGGTTAGGGCGGCAGGTGCCTCGCGCTGGAGCCGGCTATGAGCGGGAGAGGACACGGGCCGGCAACTCCCTGCAGCGCCCGGCACGGTCCAGACCAGTAAAAAAACCAGCTAACAACCTGCCGAAATAGGTCTAATTAGTCTGGTTTTGTCCCGATCTTGTCCCGTTAGCAGGATTTTTCGATGCAAGTACATGATTTCATTGATAAACCATGGTCCCCCCGACAGGAATCGAACCTGTACCTAAAATTCGGTAGATCACTGGCACTCTCCGCCCACTCTTGCCATAGGACGGTGAAAATTATTACTCACCAGTTTCCGCCCGTACATAGCGGCCCAATGATTCAACAGAGCGGTGCCTCGTGACCTGACGAATCGCAAAAATCGACATGCCTCTTTGCGCCGCATCGGTGCAAAACCCAGCTCTGAGCGAATGCCCGCTGAACTCATCGGCAGCCTTTGCTCCCCATGCCAGCGCCGCCAAGCGTTTCACTATCAATGCAACTGACTGCGAATTCAGTCCTACGGTGCCCACATGGCCGTAGCGATTCACAGCCCTAAATATAGGGCCGCTACTTAGCTCGGCATGCGCGATCCATGCTTGCACTGCGCGTATGGGGCATAAAGCCGCCCGCTTGCCCCGTGGGATTTGGATCCTTTGCCCTAGGCCGTAAGGATCGGTTTTGGAGCGCCGGATGTGCACAGTCATTCCTCTTTGATCCACCTTTAAGTCGCTTATCTGCAACGCAACGAGTTCAGAGCGGCGCAGGGCTGCGGAGAAACCAAGGAGCACCAATGCAACATCACGCAGCATCCTGGTTGCCGAGTCGGATTGGTTGTTGTTTCGTGCAGAAGTGGATGTCTGCCTTGCAGCCTTTACGAGTAGCAACAGATCCTTGGCGGTAATTGCTCGCACTTGGCGTTGGCTTTCGCCGTAAATTCGTCGCGCGCCGCGCATCGCTTCTTGCACAATGTTGCTCTTGATCGGGCTAGCAATGCCTTGGCTCCTGTGCCAGTGGTCAAGTGCTGCTAGGCGCCTGCTCAAGGTTGCGCAGGCATGCAATGGACTCCATTGAGCGATATACAGCGCAACCTGCGTGGGCGTTGCGGGTAGCCTGCCTTGGTGCAAACGGTAGTGCCGTATGTCGGAAGCGTAGGCACGTTGTGAAGCTTCCGCCAAGCTGGCACTGCGCAGCACTTTGAGATGTTGACGGCGACTCATAACGCTTCTCGGACCTGCTGCCTTACCTTTTACTCTGCTTGTTTGTATGTCTACTTGCTGTGTTGTTGCTCGCGCCATTTCAATACTCCTCAGGCAATAGCAGGCACGTGCTAGAGCGCGATGGTTGGCGCTTGGCATGACCATCCTCCGTGATATCGCTCATTGCTTCTGTGATGATCCATAACCGACCGCCTTGAAACTCAAAGCTCGTCAGAATGCGACTGCCGTCTGCTACAGCTCGGATGTTGGCAGCGCGGTCTTCCGCGTCCATATGCCCCCAATCTCCGCACACATGGCGGCTGAGCAAGCTGCTGACTGTTACGCCAGATGCGGCCAACTCATCTAGCAAGGCCAAGGCTCCTTGCGTTGCGACGACTTGACCCATGGCAAACAACGGCGAGCGGTAGTTATTTGAGGGCTGGGGTGGTGGTGACTGGTGAGTGTTGGAATCGTTAGAAGTGGATGGTTTGCGGTTCATATGTAAATTCCTAGAGAAATGCAGATCCAACAAAGCAAGAGCGCCAATGCATTGATTGCACTGGCGCTCTTGGGCCCGGCGGGTTGGGCGAGGGAAGGGCGTTGGCTAAAACGGTTGCTTATCGAATAAATTTTTAAAGTGGCAGCTCCTGATAACGAGTGAAGGATTGAGGGCGACTGACTATGGGTACCTGATGAATCAGAGCTTTTCTGCGACAAGAGCCACCAGAAGCCATAAGAGTAGATAGATCACCCATGCAGCTATGCCTGCAGCCCAGCTCGCACCGCCCTGGATTCTGAGCGCGCTTATCCAGTGGCTGGGCGGAAGGGCAAGTTTTACCTGGTCAACTTGTTTGTTGGCGTGCCGCTCATAGAGCATGTTGCCTACCTGACCTGCAGCAAAGGCTAGGCCTAGGCCAAAGGCGTTGGAGTAGCGCTCTGAATACCCAAACACTATGGAAGCAATCAGCTCTAACAAAAGCAGTCCGATCCATAGGGCAGAGAGCGCATACATCTTGCGATAGGCAAGCCATCCCAGCGAGAGAAAGAAGGCAGCCCAGTTCCAGCTTGGCTTGGTCGGCCGGCTTGCTGCCTTGTCCCACAAGCTTTGGTATTTCTCGTAGTTCTGGTTGACGTAGGCCCGAAGCAGGGCGCGCTGGATAGTGTCGTCACTGCTGCGCGAAGGTTTTTGTTGCGGTTGAGTCATTTCGGTTGGAGGAAAGGATTATTCAGTTGCAGCACAACGGCTTGATCTCGTTGGCTGATTGGCGACGGCTTGAGATTTATTGGGAAGCTTTCCTCTTGGCGAATGCGACAGCGATTCCGTCTTTGGTCAGGGGCGTGAATTGCAGTGCGATGTCACAGTGCGCAACGGGGACACCTGACAAACTTATGAGGGTGCCATTGGCGCTCAATTGGTTTCCCTTCACGTCTCCACGCAGTGTCCCTTTCCAGCGGTCTTGCGCCGTGTTGGCTCCTTCCACACGAATTTCGATGCTGGGCCCGAGGCGTATTGACATTTTTTCGTAGCCGCCGCCTGCCGTTGCGCGCTCAATCTCCAAACTGGTACCGCCGAGCAGGCTCTCATTCAACGTGTGCTCGAATGACTCATGAGCATTCAAAACGGCCTCAGGCAGCGACATTACTTCGGCACTGCGCTGACATTGGTAAGTACCATCCCATTGCCCAGCCCATGCCAACTGTGGGGCGATCATCACGTGACCGTATGAGACGAGTTCGACCATCGGGCCCAGCGATGCCGATTGCACCTGGATCTCTCCATTGGTGTCATTGAGACGTACTTGGTAGTTCGCCTGCGTTTTTACCCAACCATCGGGGGCTACTTCCACTCCTGGGATATGGACGCTAAAGAGCGATCCACCTATCAAGCGAGAAGCAGCGCCCGCAGCTAGGTCAAGTTGCAGGGTTGCGCTGCAACTTCTCAGTTGAGTGTCTTTACTCACACCGCCGTCGAAGACGTTGGAGAGAGCGGTATTAACGCTGCTGTAGAAGTACGACGAAGCGGGTGTTGTCTGTCCGGTCTCATCCTTTAGCGGCCGTCCGCTAATAGATGCTTGGGCGTTGTTCACCACGATAGACTTCAGAACCTCCTGCACCTCGGGAGATTCGCAGGATGGGGGCTGCTTTGGCTGGCAGGCAGCAAGGCACAGTGCGGCGAGAGAGGTGAGTGCAACTGCTGCTGTACGCTGGTTTGAGGGATGCCCATGCACGGGCAGTTGTTCGAGAGTTGGTTTGCTTTTCATAGAAATCCGGTAGGTGGGCCCAACGTACCTGTAGCTCCAGCCTCGACGTTCTCGGCTGTAGGGTTGCTGGTGGTTGATAGGGGCGCTCAGCGTTAACGGGTTATCCCGCGTTAACAGCCCCAGAGACGCCGTGGATAGCGTTCCTAGTCGCCAGTGAAGAGCAGCATTGATGCGCCGCTGTTTCTATTCACGAGCAGTAGGAGCGCGGTTTTGCTGTGCTCGAATGCGTGCAGCTTGCGCGGCAATGTCCGCATTAAATGCATCGTTCTGTGCTTGCTCTTTAGCCCTTTGTTCAGCGTGTTGCTGGGCCTGGCGTTGGCGCTGCAGTTCAGCGAGGATCTGTTGCTCGCTTTGCCACCGTGCAAGTCGGCCACTCTGCAGACGCATAGCGCCGCGCAGGGAGGCCTCACCAATGTCGTGTACCCAAGCCTTGAGCAGGTCCGCGCATTGCGCGATACGACTGCCGCAGAACTGCAGCGTGTAGGGGTCGAGCAAGTTACGCATCTGCTGCCCCAACGTAGGTGCCTGCCGGTAGTCAGTGATTTCTGCGCCGAACTGTGGAGGATGGTTGCTCACCCGGCCCCAGGTGGCGCTGTTGATGTCTTGCATCACCATCAGCAAGTTGGTGGAGAAGATATGCGCTTGTGAACTGTTTCCGAAGTTGGGCATTCCATTGCCGGCATGTAGCACCGACCAAGCACTGGCCATGAACTGCTCGCCGACTTGGCTGTTTGGATTGACGCCCGTGTAAGCACCGCTTTCTACTGCGGTCACCAATTCCTGCATCGTCTGTTCTTTCACTGGCTGTCGCAGGAATGGGACAAACCTCAGACTTTGCCGGTCGACAGTACCTCCGCGCTGTACTTCATAGGGCTGAGTCCGAGGTGGGAGCTGTGCGTGGACTGATTGAAGTGAAATCCACGACAACGCAATGTTTGTCGCCAATTTGAGGACGAGAGCGTCAAGGCGCTGAGCTTGATATTTCATGATGTCTTCACTGATTTTATTAAAAACTACCAAAACGGTAGTATGCAGCAAATGATAAAACCTGACCATGCCCGTCTTTTGTTCAAAAGACTGGCATGGAAACACTACCTACGAGGATCAAAGAAGCTCGCATCAAGGCGGGCTTGTCGCAGGAGCAACTGGGGATAAGGGTTGGCCTTGAGCCCGAATCAGCTAGCACGCGAATGAATCGCTACGAACTGGGAAAGCGCACGCCAGATTTCGGCCTGATGGAGCGCATCGCTGTTGAGCTTGGCTTACCCACGGCCTACTTTTACTCTGCGAATGACGACGAAGCAGCACTGTTGATTGCCTTTCATCGTCTTAAGCCCACTGCGCGAAAGAAAGTGCTTGGTTTCGCGTTAGAGCTGTCCTGATATCGCAAACCGGCGGCTCAGGTGACAGAATTCCCCAGTGAATTTAAAACTCAATTGGGAGTTCTTGAATTGCAATCGTACGAATCAATTCCCAAATTATGCGATGCCGGTGATTGCGAAAGCATTTATAGGAAGGTATTTATTTTATCTATCTTTTTTCAGATTTAACTCCATGTACCACCATGGCTTAAAGTGCACGGGGGTTACTCCTGTGAGTATCTGCTGCTTAGGCTCTATCCAGTAAGCAGGGTCAATCACATAGCCTGATCCTAAATTAAATAGAGAAGCACCTCCCGCTGAAGATGATGAATGAGATACTCTAGGTGTATCAGAATTTATAGGAGCGAGGGTGGGTGATGTACTCTTTTGGAGACCTTGAGGGAGTGGAGGTCTGAGCCAAAGCACAGTCCTTCCCAAATCAATAACCTCGCTATAGTCCACATGGAGGATAGCAATGGATGGTAATTGACTGAAGTTTGTGAACTCCTTGTAATTCTTTGCGACCCAACCTCCACTCTTCATTGCTAGTACAACCAGCATCTCGTCTGGTATATAAGCGGGCCCATGTCGCGGAAATCCAGCCTCATAGGCCAACGCAGTGACTTCCGCCAAACTCTTGTTTGAGAGCATTGCAAGGCACGCCAGCGGATCATCACAACGTTCGATTTGCTGTATCCGTGGGACGGGCGCGACTACAGCAGTTGATGACATAGCGGCGATGCCCTTATCTCCAAGGCCGCTCTCTGCCTGGTGGCTTGATTTATCTACTACAAGCTTTGCTGTCTTTTGAACAATTTTGTTCGCTGTGTCCTTGGTGTTGTCTACCATAGTACTCTTTCAAATATCAAAAATACCAGTTACATTTTCAGTATTGACTGATCTTGTTTGCTGGGCGATTGACATGGCTCGAATTGGCCATGCGGCAGCACAGCTTTGAAGCAATAAAGCTTTAAGGCCGCGATGTGTAGGAATATCTACGAGATGCAGTTAGTGAATATTAAGGAGGGTCATAATAACAAAGCCGTTTGCCTCCTAACGACTGCACCAGGGAAAGAATTGGCGGGTATGGTCTATTGGAGGGAACCAAGTTGCATTAGTCTTGAATTCCATTCCGTAATTCTATTTTTCGGTTGAGTTGTCCATTAATTTCTACCTGGGCTTAGTCATTCAATTAGCCGAATTTGAATGTTTTGATTAGTAAAAGCTTGTAGTACTATTTTATCGTCAAATTCGCCAAATTTATTCATGTATGTAAGCTGATTTACTTTGTGTATATTCGGGTAGCTATCTTGTAATCACATGGCTGAGTAGCTAAAAAAATCTGCAAAACTCTCAACCAGCCGCAGCGCATCGAGTCGCAGAGCCTGCTCAAGATCACTGGCAGGCCTGCTTTTGCCGTTCGTCACATGCCGCGTATTCTTGTGCGGCAGTGGTGGTCCAATTTCTCGGACTTGGCAGTGGAAGAGGTGCTGTAGGAAATCCCGGTGTTTGCCGGGCTCGATCCACGCATCATCACCATGCCAGATGAAGGCACCATCTGGTGCTTCCGTCGCCTTTTGGAAACACATCAATTGGGTTTGCAGATTCTGGCGCTGGTCATGCCATCCTGACCCGATAAGAACCTGCTCTTGCGACACGGAGTGGTAGTTGATATCACCTTGATAGCAGTGCCCAGCTAGACCAAGAATGCAAGTGACCAGCTAGATCCAGAGATGAACCAAATCAAGAAAGGTAATCAGTTGCACTTTGGGGTGTAGTGCCTCTTCGGCTTCGATAGCTACTAGGGCATTTTGCATACCGTAGTCTTAACGGAAGGCAATGAGGCTGACGTATCGCATGTGCACAGGCTTCCGCACGAGTAGGAGAAGCATGCCGCCCTTGGCGGCAGCGGCTACCGATGTATGAACAAGCGGGTGGAGGCGGCAAATAGCCTCGTGACCTAGCATATCGCCGTGCGCAAGAAGCTTGACATGGATACCCGGCTGGGTTTGCTCAAAGAAAAATACGAGCTAACCAAAGCGAGCATGCGAGCCAAGGTGGAGTACCCGTTTCGCGTGATCAAGCAGCAGTCCGGATTCAGTAAGGTGCGCTAGTGGGGCATTGCCCAGAACGACAACAAGCTGCGGACGATATTTGCGCTGGTCGCCCTATGGTTGGTGAGAGGGCAGTAGACGCCGGTATAGGTATGAGTGAGCCCGCTGATGCCCCAAATGGGGCTTGAAATCTGGCGGCAAAACTGCGTAAAGGCGGGCTCATCGCCATCGAGCTAACTTGCCGATCTGAATTCGGTGGTTCTGCAGACCTTCTCAAAGGCTCAATTAATCTCAAACCAATCTACCGCATTGCAAATTTCATTGTGGGTGATACTGTGGGTAGAAAACTAAAAAACCACCTTAATGGTGGCTTTTTAGTTTAAAATCAATGATTTATTTTAATTAACTGGCGGAAGCTCAGGGATTCGAACCCTGGAACCCTTTCGGGTTGCCGGTTTTCAAGACCGGTGCAATCGACCACTCTGCCAAACTTCCTGGAGGCTGCTGGGCGGAGTGGTCGCCTCGCAGCATCAGGGATTGTATGCGAATTCCGGCCCGCCGCCTCAGTGGCGGGCGGGCTCCGGGTCGTCCTTGAGGCGGCTGTGGGCCAGCGCGCCAGCGGCTTCCAGGATCGGGTAGGCGACCGAGCACAGCAGCGAGTTGATGCGCTTGAGGTCGCTGATCAGGTCGATGTGCAGCGAGCTGGTCTCGATGCTGGGGACGGTGTTGTGCGACAGGCGCTCCAGGTGCGAGGCGGAATAGGCGAGCTCCAGGTCGCGGAAGCGCGCTTTTTCTTCGAGCAGCTTTTGCGCATCGCGCACATTGCCCGAGAGGAACACGCTCATCGCCAGGCGCAGGTTGTCCAGCAGGTGGGCGTGCAGCTCGTTGATCTCTTCCATGCCCTGCTTGCTGAACTGGCGGCGCTTCTTGATCTTCTTGTTTTCGACGTCGGTCAGCACGCGCTCGATGATGTCGCCGATCTGCTCCATGTTGATCGTGAAGTTGATCACTTCGGTCCAGCGCTGGCTCTCGCGTTCGTCCAGTTCGGCGCGCGAGATCTTGGTCATGTAGTACTTGATGGCCGAGTACAGCTCATCGACCGTGTCATCGAGCTTGCGCAGGTCTTGCGACAGCTGCTGGTTGTCGGTCTGTACGACGTTGTGCAGGCCGATCAGCATGGATTCGACCACATCGGCCTGGTGCAGCGCTTCACGCGCGGCGCAGGAGATGGCCAGCGACGGGGTGGACAGGGCCGATGCGTCGAGGTGGCGTGGGCGCTGGGGGCCCTTGTTGGCTTCTTCCTTGGGCAGCAGCTTGCGCATCCAATCGCCGATCACGCCGGTAAACCAGATAAAGCCCAGGGTGTTGAGGATGTTGAAGGCCAGGTGGAACAGCACCGCCGAGCGGCCCGCATCATTGATGTAGGGCATCGCATAGGTAGACCACAGACCGACGAAGGGCGCGACGATGGCCACGCCCATGATCTTGAAGACCAGGTTGCCAATGGTGACCTGGCGCACTTCGATGCTGGATTTGGCCGTTTGCAGCACGGCCAGCACACCGCTGCCCAGGTTGGCACCCAGCACCAGGCCCAGGGCCATATCGCCGGTGATGGCGCCCGACGCGGCCATGGCCGCGATCAGCAGCACGATGGCGAGGCTCGAGTAGGCGATGACAGCCAGGATCGCGCCCAGCAGCAGCTCCATGAAGAAGTCGCTCTTGACGCTGACCAGCAGGGTGCGCACGGCCTCGGACGCAAGCAGCGGCTCGGTGGCCTCGACGATCAGGCGCAGCGCCAGCAGCATCAGGCCCAGGCCGATAAAGACGCGGCCCACCCGTCCGGGCGTGGAATCCTGCTTGGAGATGAACAGCACGACGCCCGAGAAAATCAGCAGCGGCGAGAGCCAGGACAGGTCGGTGGAGAACAGCACCGCCATCAAGGCGGTGCCCACGTCGGCGCCGCGCATGACCGACAAGGCGGCGGTGAGCGGTATCAGGCCCTGGCCGACGAAGGACGCGGTCATCAGGGAGGTGGCACTGCTGGACTGGACGAGGGCCGTGACCCCGATGCCCGAGAGCATCGCGGTAAAACGGTTGCTCATACTGCGCGCCAGCAGGTTGCGGAGGTTGGCGCCAAAGACGCGCAGCACCCCTGTGCGCACCATATGAGAGCCCCACACCAGCAGCGCAATGGCGGCAAGAAGATTGAGCAAGTGTTTCATAAGGCGAACCGGACACTATACCCCTGATAAGCGCGCTGCGCTGTAGGGCGAATGCCAATGTGTCTCTTTTTATGCAGGCCAGGCGGTGATGGGCGCCTGGCAGCGGCTGTTGCGGAGGCGGGTAGGCCCCCGATAAAAAACACCGCCGTCGCATGGCGAGGGCGGTGCCTGGGTATTGACTATAGATGCGGCGGAAAGCCTGATCAGCCCTTTTCGCCCCGGCGCATGCGCAGCAGCTCGTCCAGAATCAGCAAGAAGGCGCCCAGGCAAATGGCCGAATCGGCCAGGTTGAAGGCTGGGAAATGGCTGCCCATCCAGTGGAAGTCCAGCATGTCAACCACATAGCCGTGGCGCATGCGGTCGACCACATTGCCGATGGCTCCGCCCATGATGCAACTGAGCGCCAGGCAAAACAGGGCCTTGTGGCTGTGGCGGTAGAGCTGCCAGACGATGACGGCCGTCACCACCACCCCAATGCCGGTGAACAGCCAGCGCTGCCAGCCGCCGGCGCTGGCCAGGAACGAGAAGGCCGCGCCAGGGTTGTGCGCCCGCACGATGTTGAAAAAGCCAGTGATCGTGGTGTAGTCGCCCAGCTGGTAGTGGGCCAGGATCCATTCCTTGCTCCACTGGTCCAGCCAGAAAATCACCGCAGCAATCACCAGCCACAGCACAAACCGGCCTTTGCCGGCGCTGCCCACAGCAGGGGTGGCGGCGGCGTTCATCAGGCCATCAGGCGGGTTTCACCCGCGCCATGGAGGTTGCTGTCGCAGCGGCCGCACAGGGTGGGGTGGGCCGGGTTCTGGCCCACATCGTCGCGGTAGTGCCAGCAGCGCTCGCACTTGGCCTTGTCCGATGGGTTGACGGCCACGCTCAGCGCATCACCGGCGGCCACCGTGGCGGCCGACGTGATCAGCACAAACTTCAGGTCGTCGGCCAGGGTCTGCAGCAGCGCCAGGTCTTCGGGCTGGGCGCTGATGGCCACTTCGGCCTGCAGCGATGCGCCCACCTTGCCATCGGCACGCAGGGTTTCGATGTCCTTGTTGACCACATCGCGGATCTCGCGGATGCGCGCCCACTTGGCCAGCAGGGCTTCGTCGCCGGCGGGCAGGTCGCAGAAGGTCTCCAGGAAGATGGTCTCGCTGCTGCCGACGATTTTCCAGGCCTCTTCGGCGGTGAAGGACAGGAAGGGCGCCATCCAGCGCAGCATGGCCTGGGTGATCTGGTGCAGCGCGGTCTGGGCCGAGCGGCGCGCCAGGCTGCCTTCGGCGCTGGTGTAGAGGCGGTCCTTGAGGACATCCAGGTAGAAGCCGCCCAGATCCTCGGAGCAGAACAGCTGCAGCTTGGCCACCACCGGGTGGAACTCATAGACCTTGTAGTGTGCCAGCAGCTCGGCCTGGAACTGCGCCGAGCGGGCCAGCGCCCAGCGATCGATCTCCAGCATGTCCTCGTAGGCCACCGCATCCTTGGCGGCGTCGAAGTCGCTGATGTTGGCCATCAGGAAGCGCAAGGTGTTGCGGATGCGGCGGTAGGCATCGACCACGCGGGCGAGGATCTTGTCGTCTATACCCAGGTCACCCGAGTAGTCGGTCGAGGCCACCCACAGGCGGATGATCTCGGCGCCCATCTTGTTGCTCACATCCTGCGGTGCCACGGTGTTGCCGACCGACTTGGACATCTTCTTGCCCTGGCCGTCAACAGTGAAACCGTGGGTGAGCAGGCCCTTGTAAGGCGCGCGGCCAAAGATGGCCGAGGCCAGCAGCAAGGAGCTGTGGAACCAGCCGCGGTGCTGGTCATGGCCTTCCAGGTACAGGTCGGCCTCGGGGCCGCTGTCATGGTGGTGCTCGGCGTGGGTGCCGCGCAGCACATGCCAGAAGGTCGAGCCCGAGTCGAACCAGACTTCGAGGATGTCGGTGCTCTTGGTGTAGAGCTTGGCTTCGTCGTCGCCCAGGATCTCTTCACCGGTCACGCGGCTCCAGGCCTCGATGCCGCCCTTGGCAACGATTTCGACGGCCTGGTCGAGGATCTCCATCGTGCGCGGGTGCAGCGCGCCGGTGTCCACATGCAGGAAGAAGGGGATGGGCACACCCCAGCTGCGCTGGCGCGAGATGCACCAGTCGGGGCGCCCGGCGATCATCGCGCGCAGGCGTTCCTGGCCGTTTTCCGGGTAGAAGCTGGTGTGCTCGATGGCGTCCAGCGCGATCTGGCGCAAGGTCTGTGCGGGCTTTTGGGCCGGGTCGGTGAACACGCCTTCGCCTTCGTCCATGCGGATGAACCACTGGGCGGCGGCGCGGTAGATCACCGGCGTCTTGTGGCGCCAGCAATGCGGGTAGCTGTGGGTGATGGTCTTGGTGTCCATCAGGCGGCCGGCAACCTTGAGCGCGTCCAGGATGACGGGCACAGCCTTCCAGATGTGCTGGCCACCGAACAGCGGCAGCTCGGGCTCATAGACACCATTGCCCTGCACTGGGTTGAGGATGTCCTTGTAGTCCATGCCGTTGTTCACGCAGGAGTTGAAGTCATCCAGGCCGTAGGCGGGCGCCGAGTGCACGATACCGGTACCGTCGTCGGCCGTGGCATAGTCGGCCAGGTAGACGGGCGAGATGCGGTCATAGCCCTTGTCCACATGGGCCAGCGGGTGCTTGAAGGGCATGTGGTCCAGCATCTTGCCGGGGGCCGATGCGATCACCTGGCCTTCGATGCCCCAGCGCTCCATGCACTTGTCGACCAGCGCGCTGGCCAGGATCAGCAGGCCGCGCTCGGTATCGACCAGGCTGTATTCCAGATCGGGGTTGACGTTCAGGGCCTGGTTGGCCGGGATGGTCCAGGCCGTGGTCGTCCAGATGACGATGAAGGCCTCCTTGTCCAGCTTGGCCAGGCCAAAGGCGGCTGCCAGCCGGGCCGGGTCGGCCGCCGGGAACATCACATCCAGCGTCTGGCTTTGCTTGTCGGCGTATTCGATCTCGAACTCGGCCAGCGACGAGGCGCAGTCAAAGCACCAGTAGACGGGCTTGAGGCCCCGGTAGACAAAGCCCCGCTCCATGACCTTCTTGAGTGCGCGCAGCTCGCCCGCCTCATTGGCATAGTTCATGGTCTTGTAGGGGTGGTCCCAGTCGCCCAGCACGCCCAGGCGCTTGAAATCCGCCATCTGCTGGCCGATCTGCTCGGTCGCAAACGCGCGGCTCTTGGCCTGCATCTCGTCACGGGGCAGATTGCGGCCATGGAGCTTTTCGATCGCGTTCTCGATCGGCAGGCCGTGGCAGTCCCAGCCTGGCGCGTACAGCGCGTCATAGCCTTCCAGTTGGCGGCTCTTGACGATCATGTCCTTCAGGATCTTGTTGACGGCGTGGCCGATGTGGATCTTGCCGTTGGCGTAGGGCGGGCCGTCGTGCAGGATGAACTTGGGCGCACCGCTGCGCGCATCCCGCAGGCGCTTGTAGATGCCTTGGTCCTCCCAGTCCTTGACCCAGCCGGGCTCGCGCTTGGGCAGATCGCCGCGCATCGGAAACGGGGTGTCGGGCATGTTCAAGGTGGCGCGGTACGCAGAGGCCTTTTCTGCGGGGGACGATTTGTCGGACATAAATACCTTCAAAGCAAAACATGGTCCTGATCCGGGCGGGGTGATCATGCCGGTCAGTGGAAAAATGTATAGCGCAGAAGCGTTGTCTGACGTGCACGTGGTGCAGGCGAGTGCGGACTTCTGCGCGGCACGGCGCAGTCAAGTCAGCGTCAAATTCGGTCGCGCGTGGTCTGGCGACGGGTTTCGGCGTGGCTCGCCGTATGGAAGAAGGCACGGGCATCCGCGCAGTCCTTGGCAATCCCTGTGGTCAGGGCGTCCAGACTGTCGTATTTAAGCTCGTCGTGCAGTTTGTGTAGAAGTTCCACTCGGATGATTTTACCGTATGCCCCGTCTCCACCCAGTTCCGCGGGCCATTGCAGGCAATGCGTCTCCAGCAGCACGCGGCCGCCGTTGACATCGTTGGGGTCTAGCGAGGGGCGCACGCCCAGGTTGGCGACGCCGGGCAGCGGCTGGGCCGACAGGCCGTGCACCAGCACCACAAAGATACCGCTGGCAGCGGGTTTCCAATGGTCAAAGCGCAGGTTCAAGGTGCGAAAACCGTCGCCCGCGCCCGCGCGGCTTTCGGCTAGCTGCCGGCCCAGCTTGCGGCCGTGCACCACATGGCCCGATATCGCATAGGGGTAGCCCAGCAGCTTGGCCGCCGCCGTCATCTCGCCCTGGCCCAGCGCCTGGCGCACTGCCGTGCTGGACACGCGCAGGCCATCGGACTCGTAGCTGTTCATGCGCGCCACATCAAAGCCCTGTTTGCGGCCGGCCTCGACCAGCATCGCGTAGTCGCCCGCGCGCTGGTGGCCAAAGCGGAAATCATCGCCCACCAGCAGGTAGCCGGTGCCCAGCCCCTTGAGCAGCACATCGCCGATAAAGGCCTGCGGGGCCTGCGCAGCCAGCCGCGCATTGAAGGGCAGCACAATCGCCTGGTCAATGCCGCATTGGGCGAGCTGGTCGAGCTTATCGCGCAAGGTGGAGATGCGGGCGGGCGCCAGGTCGGGCTTGTTCAGCACTTGGGCAAAGTAGTCGCGCGGGTGGGGCTCGAAGGTGAGCGCGCAGCTGGCCAGACCCCGGCGCTGCGCTTCGCTGCGCAGCAGCGCCAGCATGGCCTGGTGGCCCCGGTGCACCCCATCAAAATTGCCAATGGTCAGGGCGCAGTGCCGGGTGACCTCGGGGTGGTCAAGTCCTCTGAAGATTTTCATCTTTGCTTTGTTTTTTGTAGCGGCTTGCGCTTTCGAGCCGCGCGCTGGTGTGCAATTTCACAATAAAAGTGTATATTGACCATTATGACTTGGTGCCCGGGTCTGCGTGCAGCATGTGCGTGGGTCGCGGCATTTTTCGTGGCCAGGCGCCGCGCGGGTCAACGGTATTTCGGTTCAATTCCCAATGCGCAGGAGGCCCATTGTGAAGGTGTTGAAGTTATCGGCAAGTGGCGTTCCGCAATCCTGGATCACGTTGCAGGAGGCGGTGACGCACTACGCAGCAGGTGATGTGCGCTGGGAGGCGGGCTCGAGTGTGGCCTGCTTCCGCGGCGGGCATAACGCCATCACCGGCCTGCAGTCACGCATCGAGGTGGCCAGCATCATCGGCACCCGTGGCAAGCCTGGTATCGACCCCTTTGCGATGCGCATGACGCTCACCAACAGCAAGCTGTTTGGCCGTGACCGCCATATCTGCGCTTACTGCGGCGAGCATTTTGACGAAGAACACCTGACCCGTGAACACGTCATTCCGGTGTCCCAAAAGGGGCCCGATACCTGGATGAATGTGGTGACGGCCTGCGCCTCCTGCAACCACCACAAGGCCGGCCGCACGCCCGAGCAGGCGCATATGCCGCTGCTCTATGCGCCCTACACCCCCAGCCTCTGGGAAGACTTCATCCTGCGCAACCGCCGCATCCTGACCGACCAGATGGAGTTCTTGATGGCCCATGTGCCCAAGAGCTCACGTCTGACGGCTTGAGTGCTGTCTTCGCCACCCCCAGCAAAAAGGCCTTGCCGCAAGACAAGGCCTTTTCCTTTGGCGGACTCTCAGAGCGGTGGGCTATCAGGCCTCCTTGGGCTTGTAGGCGGTGACCACAAAGCCATCGACGGCCTGGCCCGCTTCCATGCGCAGCTCCACATCGCGCGTGTCGACACGGTCAAAGCCGGCAGCCTTGGCCAGGCGCACGGTGCTGCTCAAGGTGTGGGTGTAACGGCCAAAGGGCTGCAGCTGGCTGTCCGGGCCGGTGACATCACCGTGCTCACACGAAAAGATCAGCACGCCGCCGGGGGTCAGCACGCGGTAGGCATCGGCCAGGGTTTGCTGCAGGTCGCCGACATAGATCAGCACATCCAGCGCGGTGATGGCCTCGAAGGTGTTGGCCGGGGTGGCCGCCAGCGCTTCGAGCAGGTTGACCTGGTGGAACTTGTAGTAGACCTTGTGCTTGGCCGCTTGCTCGAGCATCTTGGCCGACATGTCCACACCCAGGATGTAGCCGTCGATCGCGCCCAGCGTCGCACCCAGCAGGCCGGTGCCGCAGCCCACGTCCAGCAGGTTGAAGCGGCGGTCCGGGAAGATCTGCAACAGCTGGTCGGCCACCTGCTTGGGCAGGCTATAGGCCAGATGGCGCACCATATGCATGTCATAGACCGAGGCCATGCCATCGAACATGTGGGTGGTCAGCTCGACCGGCACATGCGCGGGCACCTGGCCCTGGGCCAACTGGTGGTAGTACTGGTAGATCTTGTCATCGGGCTGCAGCGCCAGCAGTGCCGTGGTATCGGGCAGGGCGTCCTGCATGGTGCCACGCGCTTGCAGCATCTGCACCCGGCCGATACGGGCCAGGTGGTCTTTCGGATCTTCGTCGATCAGCGGGCCAAACACGGCCAGCGCATCGTCGTACTGGCGCACGGTGCCCAGGTCAACCGCCAGATGGCGGCGCAAGGTGCGGTCACCAGGAATCAGCTGCAGTGCGCGTCGCAGGTGGCGGATGGCCATCTCGGTATTGCCAATGCGATGTGCAATGTCGACGACGCCGGCAATCACCTGGGCATTGTTGGGCTCCAGCGCAATGACCTTCTCTGCCGCTGCCATGGCCTCGTGCTCGCGGTTATGGCGTGCATACAGCAGCGCTTGCTCCAGCAGGCCAGGCGCCCAGTCGGGAGCCAAGGTCACACTGCGCTGCATTGCATCAAAGGCACCTTGGAGGTTGCCCGATTTCTCTGCCATCAAACTGGCGAGCACAAAAAGGCGTGCATCGCGTGGCGCACGCTGGCGTGCGTCGTTAAGGGTTTGGGCTGCACCCGTGAGGTTGCCCACAGAAATCTGGTGGCGGGCGGTTTCGAGGAATTTGCGAATCGGATCGACAGGTGCTTTTGCGCTCATGGAGTAACTGCGGGCGAGCCCGTAAACGTGGCTGTGAATTCAGTAAAGCCTTTGATTATCCGCCATTTGAGGCCGCGGCGTGTTTCGGGACGTTCGCCGCCCTGCGATAATGCCGCCTCCATGAAAAACATCGTCATCCTGATCTCCGGCAGCGGCTCCAATATGGCGGCCATCGTGCGAACCGCGCAGCAAGAGCGCTGGCAGGAGACCCTGGGGGCGAGGGTGGCGGCGGTGGTTAGCAACAAGGCGCAGGCCGGCGGCCTGCAGTTTGCCCAGCAGCAGGGCATTGCCACTGCCGTGGTAGACCACAAGGCCTATGACAGCCGCGCGAGCTTTGACGCAGCGCTGATGCAGTGCATCGATGCCCATGCCCCTTCGCTGGTGGTACTGGCCGGTTTCATGCGCATTCTGACCCCCGGTTTTGTTGCGCATTACAGCGGCCGGCTCATCAACATCCACCCCTCGCTGCTACCAGCCTTTGCCGGGCTGCACACCCACCAGCGCGCGATCGATGCGGGTTGCAAGTTTGCCGGCTGCTCGGTGCACCAGGTGACCGCCGATCTGGATGCCGGCCCCATCCTGGAGCAGGGCCTGGTGCCCGTGCTGCCGGGCGACACGGCCGAGCTGCTGGCCGCGCGCGTGCTGGTGCAAGAGCACCAGATCTACCCCAAGGCGGTGCGCGCGCTGTTGCAGGCGCGCTGAGCGCTGCGCAACGCGGTCACACCTGGTCAGGCGTCTCGGTCTGTGGCGTATAAGCCGCAAACCGGGGCTGGCGCTGGCCGCCTAGTTCGACCTCTTCGCTGAACATGGCCGCTGGCCGCACCCACCAGCCGTAATCGCCATACAGCGCTTGGTATACCACCAGCCACTCGCGTGTCTCGCTGTGCCGGGCCAGCTGCCAGACCTGGTAGAGCCGGCCTTTGTAGTGGCGGTAGAGTCCGGGCGAAATAGCTGGTGCTGGCATCGGGTGCTGTTCCATAATCTGAAAAAATAACCAAGCCTAGCAGATGCGCCCGCCTGCACATGCCGACATGGCCCGTGCGCGCCAGGTACCAGCGCTGCGCGGCCAGAACCTGTTCGGAGGGTGGGGTGGAGCAGATAGATTTTGTGCAGCGGGTCGATGCCTATACGCGCGCCGCTGCATCAGAGCCGGCGGTCTTCCGCCGCCATGTCTTTGGCATGCTGCTGCTAGTGGGGCTGTGGATCTGGGGCGGTCTGCTGCTGGGCCTGGTCTTGCTGGCCTGGTCAGTGCTGTCCTTTGTCTACCTTGGATTCCATGGATTGCAGATCTTTGGGCTGTTTGCCGGCTTGGCACTGCTGCTGAGCGTATTGCGGTTGACGCGCTCCGACTGGGTCGCGCCCGAGGGCATCGCCGTGCCCGCTGCTGAATGCCCGCGCCTCTTTGAGGCGCTCGAGCGCGTGCGCCAGAAGGTGCGCGGCCCCCGTATCTCCCAGCTGGTGATCACCGAAGACTATGGCCTGCGCATTGCGCAGCAGATGCGGCTGGGCGGCTTGCTGCCGGCGCGCTACCACCTGCTGCTGGGCCTGCCGCTGGCGATGGCGATTGACCGGCCGCGCCTGGTGGCCCTGATTGCGCAGGAATACAGCCATCTGCGCCGCCGCCAGGGCTGGCTGCAGGCTGCGGTCTACCGCGCCCGCCGCCGCCTGCAGGGGCTGCATGAGCGCCTCGCCGATGCGCGCCAGATGACGCACCTGGGCTGGGCCAATGAGCGCTTCATGCGCTGGTATTTGCCGCGCTGGTGGGCGGCCAGCTTTGTGGTGGCGCGGCAGGACGAGGCCGTTGCCGACCGCATGGCGGCCCGCTGGGTCAGCAAGCCGCTGATGGGCGAGGCGCTGTCCGAGGTGGCGGTGCGCGGGCGCTGGTTCCGCGAGCAGTTCTGGACCATGCACTGGCTGCGCGCGCGCGAGCTGGCCTCGCCGATCGGGCCCTTCAGCCTGATGGCCGGGGTGATGAACCACAGCATGGATGTCAACTGGGTCTACCAGGGCTGGAAGCAGGAATACCATGCGCCCGCCAGCTACCAGGACACGCCCCCCAGCCTGCGCGAGCGCCTGCGGGGCCTGGATGTGCCCCCGGGCCTCACGCCCATGTCCAGCAGCAACTGCCTGGCCTGGCTGGGCAAGCGCTCGGAGCGCTGGATCGAGCTGCTCGACCAGCGCTGGTGTGTGCGCCATGGCCATGACTGGGTGGCCTACCGCCAGATCCTGAGCGCCTCGGCCGCACGCGTGGCCGCGCTGATGCCGCGCGAGCCTTACCTGGATGCCGACCAGCTGGTGGAGCTGGGCTGGCAGCTGCAAAGCACCGCCTTGCAGCACCAGGATGCCCCCTTGCCGATCTACCAGCGCGCGCTGGAGCTGGAGCCGGGCAATGCCCGTGCGCTGGCCGCCTGCGCCAGCCTGCACATGGGCATGGACTGGGAGGCGCAGCTGCAGTACCTGGCGCAGGCTTTTGCGCAGCTGCCGGCCATGGGTGCGGCCTGGTGCCAGCTGGCTTCGGGCGTGCTCGATGTGCTGGAAGACGAGGACTTTGACGAGGCCTCGGTACGCCAGCTGCGCAGCGACTGGCGCGCACGCGAGGCGCTGGCCCGCACGCAGCTGCAGGCGCTGCGCGATGAGCGCCTGGCGCAGGGCAGCCTGCTGGGCGCGCGCGCCTGCACCGCGCTGCCGCATCCGCTGTGGGCCTCGGAGCTCGCGGCACTGCAGCTGCATCTGCAGCACTGCCCGCGCTTGCGCCGTGCCTGGTTGCTGGCGCGGCCGCTGCGCAGCTTGCCGGGGGCCTATGCGCTGGTGCTGGTGCTCGACCGGCCCGGCGTGCACTACCAGGACAACAAGCGTCTGGAGCTGCAGTGGCGCGGCTACTTGGAGCGCGAGCTGCTGCTGTGCAAGCTAGTGCCGCTATGGATCACGCATGTCGAGGAGCTGGGCCCCACCGCGCTGCGCCAGCTGGCGGCCATGCCCTGGGGGCTGGTCTATGACCGCACCGAGCAGCCCGGTGGCGCGCCCAGCAGCGGCACAGCGCCGCTCACCGGTTAGCCGGGCCTGGCGCCCGGATACTGGCGCAATGGGACAATAGCGGCTATGCACCCCAAAGCCCTTTTAGATGCCTGCGCCGAGCTGGTCGCGCAGGCCCTCACCTTTGAACACCCGGCAGACGCCGTGGTGTCGCGTTATTTCCGTGAACACCGCAACCTGGGCCCGCGCGAGCGTGGCACGCTGGCCGAGACGGTGTACACCGTGCTGCGCAAGAAAACGTTGTTTGAATCGCTGGCCCGCTCGGGCAGCGGCGCGCGCGCGCGCCGCCTGGCCATCCTGGGCTTTGCCGGCCCGCGCAGCTTTGTCAAAAGCGCGCTCAGCGACCAAGAAGTGCAATGGCTCGACGACTGCGACGCGATTGCGCCGGCCAGCCTCATGCCCCAGCACCGCCACAACCTGCCCGAGTGGCTGGTCGAGCCGCTGCAGGCCCAGGTGGGTGAGCAGTTCGAGCAGCTGGCCGCCAGCATGCTGGAGACGGCCCCGCTGGATCTGCGCGCCAATGCGCTGCTGACCAAGCGCAGCGAGCTGCAAAAAGAACTCAAGGAAGCGGGCATCAAGGCCGAGCCCACCCCTTATTCGCCCTGGGGCCTGCGCGTGGCCGACAAGCCTGCGCTCTCGCGCCTGGAGGCCTTTGTCAAAGGCCGGGTCGAGGTGCAGGACGAGGGCTCGCAGCTGCTGGCCCTGCTGCTGGACGCCAAGCGCGGCGAGATGGTGACCGATTTTTGTGCCGGCGCCGGCGGCAAGACCCTGGCCATTGGCGCCACCATGCGCAGCACCGGCCGCCTCTACGCCTTTGATGTGTCGGCCCACCGCCTGGAGGCGCTCAAGCCGCGCCTGGCCCGCTCGGGCCTGTCGAATGTGCACCCGGCTGCGATTGCGCATGAGCGCGATGAGCGGGTCAAACGCCTGGCCGGCAAGATGGACCGCGTGCTGGTCGATGCCCCCTGCTCGGGCCTGGGCACCTTGCGCCGCAATCCAGATCTGAAATGGCGCCAAAGCCCCAAGGCGATTGAAGAGCTGACGGCCAAGCAAACCGCCATTCTGGCCAGCAGTGCCCGCATGGTGAAGTCCGGCGGCCGCCTGGTCTATGCCACCTGCAGCATCCTTCCCGCAGAGAACGAGGCGATTGCCGAGGCCTTTGCCGCCGCCCACCCGGACTTTGTGCCGATGGATGCCGGCGAGCTGCTGGCAGGCCTGAAGGTCGAGCACGCCGCCAGCCTGTGCAGCGGCGGCGACAGCGGCAGCCTCTACCTGCGCCTGTGGCCCCACCTGCACCAGACCGACGGCTTCTTTGCCGCCGTCTGGCAGCGCAAGTAAGGCAGTCAGTCCAATAAGGCATAGGCCACCAAGGCGATTGCGCCTTGGCAGGCTGCCTCAGCTGTCAGCCTTTCCAGCCCAGCCAGTCGGCCACACTGCGCCAACCGGCGCGCCAGCCCGCATAGGCCTGCACCTGCACCAGCAATTGGGCGGGCTGCAGGCCTTGTGCTTGCAGCCAGTACCAGCCCGCATGGGCGCCATTGCAGTGCGGGGCGTCTTCGGCCACCAGGCGCAGCGCGCTGTGCCAGGGCGAGCTGATCTGCAGCTGCCCGGCGTGGCAGTACAGGCTGCTGCCCGCCTCCAGATACAACCATTGGCCCTGGCCTGCACGCAAGGCCAGGCTGCTGCTGTGGATGCCTGGCTGCGCGGGGGCGCTGGTCTGGACCTGGGAGGCGGCGCTGCCTGGCAGGGCGGAGGTGAGGCGGGCGGTGGTGCTGGTGGTCATTTTTGCGCTTTCCTGAGCGTGGCAGAACAGGGCTCTAGCGTAAAAAAACGCGCTGCAACACAACAGACACAGTCCGCACCAGGGTCGGGCAGAACAGCGCAAGCACAAAGGGTCTGTTCTGGTTCAAAATCGCAGTTTCTGTATCTGTTCTGTCAGGGTTGAACCTGAGACCATAGCGCTGCGAATGGGAGCCTGGCCCTGGCCACTGCGGTGGCGCACAAGGGTGATGGACAGGTTCCCGGAACCAGGAGTCCTGCTGTGCCGCTGTTAGATGAGAGTCTGTGTGACATCCCCGAGAGCCATTCCGTAGACGCGGCAGGCAGCCCGCCCGCCGACGATGCGTTTTTGTACGAGCGCATCGCCGCGCATTTTGAGCAGGCGATTGCCCAGCAGACCCTGGGTGTGGGGGCGCGCATGCCCTCGGTACGCGATATCCGGCGCCAGCACCATGTCAGCCACAGCACGGCGCTGCAGGTGCTGCGCGTGCTGGAGTCGCGCGGGTTGATCGAGGCGCGGCCGCGTGTGGGCTACTTTGTCAGCGACAGGGCTTTGCAGATGCCCGCCGCGCGCGAGCCGCTGCAGCTGGGCCCTTTTCCGATGCAGGACCACCGCTTTGAAGGCATTGGCGAGCGCGCGGCCGAGTACCTGAACAAGGCGCGCCTCAAAGGGCCGCTCAAGGTAGACCTGGGCAGCGCCATGCCCGCGCCCGAGCTGTTCGATGCCAAACTGCTCAACCAGCTGGCCGTGGCCTTGCTGCGCGAGCAGCCCCAGATCCTGGTCCATGGCCCTTCGGCGCCTTTCACCCATCCGGATTTTCAGGCCTCGATGGCGCGCTACGCGCTGGGCTTTGGCGTGCGCCTGGCGCCGATGGACATTGCGGCCACCTTTGGCAATTCCGAGGCGGTGAACCTGGCGCTCGATGCGCTGACCCAGCCGGGCGATATGGTGGCGATTGAGTCGCCCACCTTCTACGGCATCCTGCAGGCGATCGAGTCCAAGAAGCTGCAGGCGCTGGAGATCCCGTCGAGCCCGCACACGGGCATGTCGATCGAGGCGCTGGAGCTGGCCTTGCGCACCCACCCCAACCTCAAGGCCGTTGTGGTCGTGCCCCATCTGCAGATGCCCCAGGGCGCCACCATGCCTGACAGCCACAAGCGGCGCCTGGTGGCCCTGTGCCGCGAGTACCGGGTCGCGCTGATCGAGGACGATATCTACCGCGAATTTGTCGAATCCGACGAGGTGCTCAAGCCCTGTAAGGCCTGGGACACCGATGGCTCGGTGATCTATTGCTCCTCGCTGTCCAAAAGCTATGCGCCGGGCCTGCGCCTGGGCTGGATGAATGCCGGGCGCTGGCAGGAGCGGGTGCAGATGATCAAGTTTGCACGCTCGCGCAACCTGCCGGTCTGGCCCCAGCTGCTGGGCGCACGCACGGTGGGGTCACCGTCGTACATGCGGCACCTGGTGCGCCTGCGCCAGCAGCTGCGCGTGCAGCGCCAGGCCGCGGCGCAGGCGGTGGCGCGCTATTTTCCGATTGGCACGCGCCTGAGCCTGCCCGCGGGCGGCCTGAGCATCTGGCTGGAGCTGCCCGAGCAAATCTCGTCCAGCCGCCTGTACGACGAGGCGCTGGCCGTGGGCATCCGCGTGGCGCCTGGCGACATGTTCAGCAACACTGGCCATTACGACCACTTTCTGCGGCTGAGCTGCGGCATGCCGTTTACCGACGCAGTGGACGAGGCCTACCGCAGCCTGGGGCGCATGATGCATGCGCAGCTGGGGCTGCCGCCCAGGGCTTGATGCCGAGGCGCCGTGGTCGTGCTGCCTAGAAAAACCGGACGCAAAAAAACACAAAGGACACCGAGGTGTCCTTTGTGGTGTTTGCATGCCACCAAGTCAATGGCGGCGTACAGGCTGATTACTTCAGCTTCACTTCCTTGTAATCCACATGCTTGCGAGCCTTGGGATCGAACTTCGTGATCAACATCTTTTCAGGCATTGTCTTCTTGTTCTTGGTGGTCGTGTAGAAGTGACCGGTGCCGGCTGTCGATTCCAGCTTGATTTTTTCGCGTCCGCCTTTGGATGCCATGGTGATACTCCTTAAGCTTGGCCACGTGCGCGCAGGTCTGCGAGCACAGAATCAATACCGTTCTTGTCGATCAGACGCAGAGCGGCGCTGGAAACACGCAGGCGAACCCAGCGGTTTTCAGTTTCCACCCAGAAACGGCGATATTGCAGGTTCGGCAGGAACCGGCGCTTGGTTTTGTTGTTGGCGTGGGAAACGTTGTTTCCCACCATGGGCTTCTTGCCCGTTACTTCGCAAACGCGTGCCATCAGGACACTCCGAAAGTTTTAACAGCTGCTTGCCCTGTCCGCCTCGTTAAAAGCAGCGCGGCTTGCAGCCTCACCTCGCCAATCAAAGGGTGGCGGTAGCCCATGTTCACAGCCGGGTCGGCTCAGTGGTGCAAGACCGCTGGCAAACCTGCCGTAGTTTCCTGTTCACGCGCCGAAAATTGCGAATTAGCAAAAGGCGGCAAGCAGCAAAGCCAAGGATTATAGCCTGAAAGCAAAATTCGGGCTATGCCCCTGGCTTGCGGGCTTATTCCTGTTCCAGGAAGCGCTGGGCATCCAGCGCAGCCATGCAGCCCGTGCCCGCGCTGGTAATGGCCTGGCGGTAGACATGGTCTTGCACGTCGCCAGCCGCGAAGATGCCGGGCACGCTGGTTTGTGTGGCAAAACCGCCACGGCCCATCTGGGTCACCAGGTAGCCGTTTTCCATCTCCAGCTGGCCTTGGAAGATGTCGGTATTGGGGTGGTGGCCAATGGCGATAAAGCAGCCTTGCAGCGCGATGTCCTCGGTGTGGCCGTCTTGCGTGCTCTTGATGCGGATGCCGTTGACGCCCGATTGGTCGCCCAGCACTTCATCGAGCGTGAAATGGGTCTTGAGCTCGATCTTGCCTTCCTGGACTTTCTCCATCAGCTTGTCGACCAGGATGGGCTCGGCCTTGAACTTGTCGCGGCGGTGCACCAGCGTCACCTTGCTGGCGATGTTGGACAGGTAGAGCGCTTCTTCCACGGCGGTGTTGCCGCCGCCGATCACGCAGACGGGCTGCTCGCGGTAGAAGAAACCGTCACAGGTCGCGCAGGCCGACACGCCACGGCCCATGAAGGCCTCTTCGGTGGGCAGGCCCAGGTACTTGGCCGATGCGCCGGTGGCGATGATCAGGCTGTCGCAGGTGTAGGTGCCGCTGTCGCCCTTCAAGGTGAAGGGGCGCTTGCTGAAGTCGACCTGGTTGATGTGGTCAAAGATGATCTGGGTCTTGAAACGCTCGGCATGCTCCAAAAAACGCTGCATCAATGCCGGGCCTTGCACGCCCATCACATCGGCGGGCCAGTTGTCCACTTCGGTGGTGGTCGTCAGCTGGCCGCCCTGGGCCATGCCGGTGATCAAGACGGGATCGAGGTTGGCACGCGCCGCATAGATGGCGGCGGTATAGCCCGCAGGGCCCGAGCCCAGGATCAGAACTTTGGCATGTTGGTGGATGGCAGACATAGAACTCCTATCGCATTCAGGGGCAGCTGCGGGGCAGCTGCGAATCAGTGAGCAGGCTGGCGCATGGCGCTCAGCAAAACATGAAAGAGTATCAAACACTGGCCATCCTCTGTGGATGGCTTGTGTCAATGTCCTTGATTGTCGCAAGCCATCGCAGCACCTGAGGACGCCCGGCGCTGCCCTTGCACGCCAATGACAACAATCGTTGCGGCGTGCTGGCGCAAGGGGTGGGATTGTAGGAAGATAGGTAGATTACAAAATGTTGCGTGTTGCCTGGTGGCAGCGGCCTAGCACCGGTTGCGAGCCATGCTTTTCGTGCATCAGATTTATGTTTTTATTGGGTATTTGTGCTGATGGCCACGGCCTGTCGCTGCGTGGGCGCCCCGCTCTGTGCCGCAGGGAGGCCCGCACTTTGCCTGAACTACCGCGTCGCACCAAGGCATCACCCGGCCCCAGGCGCCTGGCCTGCTATCGAATTTGCAATCCGCTTAGGGTAAGCTCTGGCTCTTAGGTTATGGCTTACTCATCAAAGAAATCAAAGACAGCACCCCAGACCGGCCATTCGCTGGTGATGGGGGTTCGCCGTTTTGGGCACGAGCTGGTGCTCATCGTCAGTTTTGTGCTGATGGCGTTTTGCGTGGCGGCCATGGTCAGCTACTCGCCCAAGGACCCGGCCTGGTCCACCTCGGGCACGCAGATGGCTGGCCATGTCAGCAACTGGATGGGTCGCCTGGGTGCGATGGTCTCTGACGGCGGCTATTTCATGGTGGGTTTTTCCGTATGGTGGCTGGTGGTGGCCGCCGTGCTGGCCTGGTTCTCGTCGCTGGCGCGCTGGCTGCGCGCCGGTGAGGCGCCACCCAACGATCCGCGCCCGCTGTGGCTGCGCCGCATGGTGTTCTGGGGCGGCCTGGTGGTGCTGCTGCTGGCCAGCGCTGCGCTGGAGTGGTCGCGCCTCTACCGTTTTGAGGCCAGCCTGCCCGGCGCTGCTGGCGGCGTGCTGGGCTTTTTGCTCGGCCCGTTGGCCGAGCGCTGGATGGGTTTTACCGGCTCGGGCATTGTCGGCGTGATGCTGCTGCTGCTGGGCCTTTCCTGGATTCTGGGCTTCTCCTGGGGCCAGATCGCCGAGAAGGTCGGTGCCGGGATCGAGCGTACTTTGCAAAAGCTGATGCTGCGCCGCGAAGCCGCTGCCGACAAGGCCGTGGGCAAGAAGGCAGCGCTGGCGCGTGAGGCCGAGGTCAGCAGCGCAGCCCCTGTGCCGATGGCCTCACGCCTGGATCCAACCGGTGATGGCATGGACAGCATGCTGCCCGCTGCGCCGCGCAGCGCAGCGGTCGATTCGGGCCTGCATATCGCCCAGCCGCTCAAGCCCCAGGCGCAGCCCAGCGCCCGCGTGGTCAAGGAGCGGCAAAAGCCGCTGTTCAACGAGCTGCGTGACACGCGCCTGCCCCAGGTGGACCTGCTCGATGCGGCGCCCAAGACGCAGGAGAGCGTCTCCTACGAAACCCTGGAGATGACCAGCCGCCTGATCGAGAAAAAGCTCAAGGACTTTGGCGTCGAGGTGCGTGTGGTCGAGGCCGCGCCCGGCCCGGTGATCACCCGCTACGAGATCGAGCCGGCCACCGGCGTCAAGGGCTCGCAGATCGTCAACCTGGCCAAGGACCTGGCCCGTTCGCTGTCGCTGGTGTCGATCCGCGTGGTCGAGACCATCCCCGGCAAGACCTATATGGCGCTGGAGCTGCCCAATGCCAAGCGCCAGACCATTCGGCTGACCGAAATCCTGGGCTCACACGAGTACCACGACGCCAAGAGCCTGCTGACCATGGGTCTGGGCAAGGACATCATCGGCAAGCCCGTGGTGGCCGACCTGGCCAAGATGCCCCATGTGCTGGTGGCCGGTACCACCGGCTCGGGCAAGTCGGTGGGTATCAATGCGATGATCTTGTCCGTGCTCTACAAGGCCGAAGCCAAGGATGTGCGGCTGATGATGATCGACCCCAAGATGCTGGAAATGTCGGTCTACGAAGGCATTCCGCACCTGCTGTGCCCGGTGGTCACCGACATGAAGCAGGCGGCCAACGGCCTGAACTGGTGCGTGGCCGAGATGGAGCGCCGCTACAAGCTGATGAGCAAGCTGGGCGTGCGCAACCTGGCGGGCTACAACACCAAGATCGACGAGGCCAAGGCGCGCGAGGAAAGCATTCCCAACCCGTTCAGCCTGACGCCCGAATCCCCCGAGCCCCTGCAGCGCCTGCCGCATATCGTCGTGGTGATCGACGAGCTGGCCGACCTGATGATGGTTGTCGGCAAGAAGATCGAAGAGCTGATTGCACGCCTGGCGCAAAAGGCGCGCGCTGCCGGTATCCACCTGATCCTGGCCACCCAGCGCCCCAGCGTCGATGTGATCACTGGCCTCATCAAGGCCAATATCCCCTCGCGGATCGCGTTCTCGGTAGGCTCCAAGATCGACAGCCGCACTATCTTGGACCAGATGGGCGCCGAGGCGCTGCTGGGCATGGGTGACATGCTCTACATGGCGAGCGGCACGGGCTTCCCGGTGCGGGTGCATGGCGCGTTTGTGTCTGATGAGGAAGTGCACCGCGTCGTCAGCTACCTCAAGGAGCAGGGCGAGCCCGACTATATCGACGGTGTGCTCGAAGGCGGCACCGGCGAGGGTGATTCCGGCTTTGGCGATGAGGAGGGCGGCGGCAGCGGTGAGAAGGACCCGATGTACGACCAGGCCGTCGAGATCGTGCTCAAGGACCGCAAGGCCAGCATCTCCTACGTGCAGCGCAAGCTGCGCATCGGCTACAACCGCTCGGCCAACCTGCTCGAAGAGATGGAGCGCGCCGGCCTGGTGAGCGCCTTGACCGGCAGCGGCCAGCGCGAAGTGCTGGTGGCCCACCGTCCCGGCGGTGAAGAATAGCGCAGCGGCGGGTAAACATTCGTAAAGCCAGCGCCTTGGCGGCCCACAGCGGGCACTTGTGGCCCGCTGCCGCACTCCAAACCCCTTGTTGGCCCGAAAGTGGCCCATGCATTGGCTTTGTTCGCAAAGCACGAAAGGATTCACGATGAAACAATGGATCGCAGCAGCCGCCCTGGTCAGCCTGACCGGTTGGGCACAGGCCGATGGCCTGCAAAGCCTGGAAAAGTTCATGACCAGCTCGCAGGCCGGTGAAGCCCAGTTCACGCAGACGGTCACCTCGCCCGCCAAGCAGGGCCAGGCAGGCAGGGTCAAGACCTCCAGCGGCAGCTTTGCTTTCCAGCGGCCGGGCAAGTTCAAGTTCATCTACCAAAAGCCGTTTGACCAGACCATCGTCGCCGATGGCTCCGTCCTCACCGTCTATGACGCCGACCTGAACCAGGTTACCCAGCGCCAGCAGAGCAAGGCCCTGGGCCAGACGCCTGCGGCGCTGCTGGCGTCCGCGTCGAGCCTGCAAGCCCTCAAGGCCGAGTTTGATGTGAGCAGCCTGCCCGAGGCCGATGGCCAGCAATGGGCCCAGGCCATTCCGAAGAACAAGGACGGCCAGATCAAGCAGGTCAAGGTCGGCTTCAAGGGCGATGAGCTGCAGACCCTGGAGATCGAGGACGGCTTTGGCCAGCGCTCGGTGCTGCGCTTTGTCGGCTTCAAGGCCCTGCCTTCGCTGCCAGGCTCGGCGTTCGAGTTTGCGATTCCGTCCGGGGCGGAAGTGATTCGCCAGTGAGCAGCATTCCGGCGGTGATGCCAACCGCGCGGACATAAAAAAAAAGGTGCTCACGCATAGGTGAACACCTTTTTTGCTGTGCAGCCACCGTGAACGGCTGCAGCTAGGGGTTACAGCGCCATGTCCGGCACCTTCTTGACAGCGCCCTTGTCTTCCTGGGGCTGCACACCGGCTTCCACGCCGTGCAGGCTGGGCGAGGCAATCGCCAGGTTCAGCGCCTGCTCGGTGGCCTGCCATTCCTGCTGCAGCATGGCGGGGTTTTCGTTGAGCTTGACGCCGTAGCTCGGCACGATCTTGCGGATCTTCTCTTGCCAGTCGGCGCTCTTGACCTTCTCGGGGAAGGCCTTTTCCAGCAGGGTCAGCATGATCGCTGGCGAGGTCGAGCCCCCGGGCGACGCGCCCAGCAGCGCGGTCAGCGAACGGTCCTGGGCCACGACGACCTCGGTGCCGAGCTTGAGAATGCCGCCCTTTTCGGGGTCGTTCTTGATGATCTGCACGCGCTGGCCCGCTTCCCACAGGCGCCAGTCGGCATCCTTGGCCTCGGGCATGTAATGGCGCAGCGCGTCCATCTTCTGCTCCTTGTTCAGGCTCAGCTGCTTGGCCAGGTACTTGACCAGCGCAAACTCGTTGACGCCGACCTGCAGCTGCGGAATCACGTTGGCAAAGGTCGTGGCCTTGGCCAGGTCAAAATAGGAGCCGTTCTTGAGGAACTTGCTCGACCAGGTCGCGAACGGCCCGAACAGCAGCACACGCTTGCCGTCCAGCACGCGGGTGTCCAGGTGGGGCACCGACATCGGAGGCGAGCCGGTATCGGCCAGGCCATAGACCTTGGCCAGGTGGCGCTCAGTGATCTCGGGCTTTTCGGTGACCAAGAACTCGCCGCCGACTGGGAAGCCGCCGTAGACCTTGGACTCGGGAATGCCCGACAACTGCAGCAGCGGCAGCGCCGCGCCACCGGCGCCGATAAAGATAAAGCGCGCATCCACGGTCTGGATCTTGCTGCTGTCCTTCATGTCGAAGGCCGACACGCGCCAGGAGCCGTCGCTGTTGCGCGTGATGGAGCGCACTTCCTGGCCGGTGCTGAGCTTGAAGTTGGGCTTGGACGACAGGTTCTTGTAGAACTGGCGGGTAATTTCACCCAGGTTCACGTCGGTGCCCAGCGGCGAGCGGGTGGCGGTCACCACTTCGGCCGGGTCGCGGCCTTCCATCATCAGCGGGATCCATTCCTTGATCTGTGCTGGGTCGGTGGACGACTCCATGCCGGTGAACAGCGGCGAGGCTTCCAAGGCCTTCAGGCGCTTTTGGATGAAGGAGCGGTTTTCCTCGCCGAACACCAGGTTCATGTGCGGCGTGGAGTTGATGAACTCGCGCGGATTGCCGAGTACTCCAGCGCGCACCTGGTGCGACCAGAATTGGCGCGAGACCTGGAAGTTTTCATTAATGTTAATGGCAGAGGAAATCTGCACATTGCCATTTTTATCCATCGGCGTGTAATTGAGCTCGCACAGCGCCGAGTGGCCGGTGCCGGCATTATTCCAGCCATTGGAGCTTTCTTCGGCAACCTGGTCGAGGCGCTCGAACAATTCATAGCTCCAACCGGGTTCGAGCTCCTGCAGATAAACGCCCAAGGTGGCACTCATGATGCCGCCGCCAATCAGCAGCACATCGACCTGGCGGTCTGCTTTTTCTGCGCGGTATTGGCTACCGAAGAAATACTGGTAACCGACCACGCCCGCACCGACGGCCGCTGCCGAGGCGACGAACTTGCGGCGGGTGAAGCCCTTCTTGGGCGCTTTGGCAGCGGAGGCCGCTTGGGGATTTTCTGTTGGATTCGTCATTGCTGAAACTCCACAAATTTTTGGATTTTGACGGTGTTGTCGTAAAAGACCATGAATAACCATGGTTTAAGCAGGCTCAATGTCTCTCCGATTCTGGGGTGCCTGTTCTGACGGTATTGAGCTGCTTGGCGTAGGCGGTTCTGAATGAGGGTGTCAATGAATATCCGAGGCCGATATTAAGGGTGGCTCTGCATATCCATTAAGCAGGAAGTGGTTAATCAGCCATCAAGGACGCACCGGTATTTGGCGGCGTGCCAAAAACCAGTCGGCCAGCCCCGCGCAGACCACGGTGGCGGCCACTGGCGTAACCCAGCCCAGGCCCAGCGCGGCGCCGGGCAGGTGGTCCAGCCAGGTGGGCAGGGCAGCAGTCCATTGCAGCGCCTTGGCGCCGTCGACCAGGCCAAACACCAGCGCCACCAGCATGACGGGGATGTAGACCCGAGCGGGCTGCTGCCAGCGCTGCAGCAGGCTGAGCGAGACCAGCGCAATCGCGGGGGGGTAGAGGGCGACCAGCACCGGGCCGGCGATCTCGATCAGCTGCGCCAGGCCCTGGTTGGCCACGGCGGCACTGAAGATGCACAAGGACAGCGCGACACTGCGGTAGGAGAAACCGGTGAGCTGGCTGAAAAAGCTGCTGCAGGCGCTCACCAGGCCTACGCCGGTTGTGAGGCATGCCAGCAGGATCACGGCGGCGATCAGCCAGATGCCGGCGCTGCCAAAGCGGTGCTGCACAAAGGCGCTGAGGATCTGCACGCCAGTCACGGTGTTCTGTGCCAGCTCGCCACTGGTGGCGCCCAGGTAGCACAGTGAGATGTAGACCAGGCTCAGGCACACCGCAGCAATCAGCCCGGCATAGATGGCGTAGCGGGTGTGCAGGCGCGCATCGGTCACGCCCGCATCCTTGATCGCGTTGACGATGACAATGCCGAACACCAGCGAGGCGAGGGCGTCCATGGTCTGGTAGCCCTGCACAAAGCCCTGGGCAAAGGCGGCCAGCTGCGTGCCATAGTCGGGGTTGGCCGTGCTGTAGCCGCCCACAGGGGCCAGCACCGCCATGCCGCCCAAAGCCAGCAACGCGGCAATCAGCAGCGGGGTGATGAGCTTGCCCAGGGTGTCCATCAGCTTGCCGGGGAACAGCGACAGCAGCAGCACCAGCGAGAAATAGACAATGCTGAACACCAGCAGCGCAATCGAGGTATTGCCGACAAAGGGGGCAATACCCATCTCGAAAGAGACCGTGGCGGTGCGTGGCGTGGCAAAGAAGGGGCCAATGGTCAGATAGATCGTGGTGGCCAGCACCAGGCCGGCAATGCGGCCAATCGGATGGGTCAGCTGGTCCAGGCCGCCACCGACGCGCGCGAGTGCAACGACGCCCAATAGCGGCAGGCCCACGCCGGTCAGCAGGAAGCCGGTGGTGGCGCCCACCAGGTTCTCGCCAGCGGCCAGGCCAACCAGCGGCGGGAAAATGATATTGCCCGCGCCCAGGAACAGGGCAAAGGTCATGAAGCCGAGGGCGATAATGTCCCTGGTTTTCAGTGATTTCATAATGGCTCTTGGTTCTTGCTGGTTAGCGCCCACTTGTAGTGGATGCCGTCAGCGAATGGATTCGCGCAGACGCGCATCAGAAAAATCGCCCTATGGGGGACATGCGCTGTGCAAAGCGTTGGCTGCGGGCTCGGCGCAAAGGCCTGGAGCGCGTGGCGTCCATGTCGGGCTGGTGTTATAGGCTGGGCCAATAAGAGCCCTGTCATCTGAAGCGGCGCAAATCCGTATAAACCCTTATTTTCTGCGAAAAATCGTGACCCATATCAGCAAAGGCATATGTACCCCAGGGATTAGTGGGGTGGCAGCGCACAAACGTAGTAAGCACCTGCCCCGCCCCGAGGCGCAGCGGCTGGCGCCTGGCCAGGCACCAGGCCGTGGTTCCGGAGCCCTGCATGGCTGATTTGTTCAGCCAGGAACCGGCCGCGCCGCTGGCCGAAGCGCTGCGCCCCAAGACCCTGGACGAGGTGGTGGGTCAGTCCCATTTGCTGGGAGAAGGCAAGCCGCTGCGCCTGGCCTTCCAGTCCGGCAAACCGCATTCGATGATCTTCTGGGGCCCACCCGGCGTGGGCAAGACCACGTTGGCGCGGCTGACGGCGACGGCGTTCCAGTGCGAGTTCATCGCCCTGTCTGCGGTCTTGTCGGGTGTGAAGGACATCCGCGAGGCCATGGGGCAGGCCAGGCAATATCTTGCGCAGGGCAAAAACACCATCTTGTTCGTAGACGAAATCCACCGGTTCAATAAGTCGCAACAAGATGCCCTGTTGCCGCATGTGGAATCAGGGCTGTTCACCTTTATCGGTGCCACCACCGAGAACCCCTCCTTTGAGGTCAACTCGGCGCTGCTGTCGCGGGCCCAGGTCTATGTCCTCAAGTCGCTGACAGAGGCGGAGCTGAAGCGCTTGCTCCAGCGGGCCCAGGAAGAACATGCGCTTGACGATCTGGCGTTTGACGACCTGGCCGTCGATACCCTCGTGGGGTATGCGGATGGTGACGCCAGAAGATTTTTGAACCTGCTTGAACAAACGAGCACAGCAGCCAAGGCTTCAGGCGTTGCGGAGATCACGGCCGAGTTCTTGCAGAACGCGCTGACCTTGAACAGCCGCCGTTTTGACAAGGGCGGCGACAATTTCTACGACCAGATCTCGGCCTTGCACAAGTCGGTGCGCGGCTCGCACCCCGATGCCGCGCTCTACTGGCTCACGCGCATGCTCGATGGTGGCGCCGATGCGCGCTACCTGTCCCGGCGCATTGTGCGCATGGCCTGGGAAGACATTGGCCTGGCTGACCCACGCGCGATGCAGATTGCCAACGATGCTGCGCTGACCTATGAGCGCCTGGGCAGCCCCGAAGGCGAGCTGGCGCTGGGCCAGGCCGTCATCTACCTGGCCATGGCCGCCAAGAGCAATGCCGGCTACAACGCCTACAACCAGGCCAAGGCCTTTGTGAAGCAGGACAAGAGCCGCGAAGTGCCGGTGCATTTGCGCAACGCCCCGACCAAGCTGATGAAGGAGCTGGGCTATGGGCATGAATACCGCTACGCCCATGACGAGCCCAATGCCTATGCAGCGGGAGAAACCTATCTGCCAGATGGGATAGACCCGCCCGGCTGGTACCAGCCCGTGCCCCGGGGGCTGGAGCTCAAGATTGGCGAGAAGCTGGCGCAGCTCAAGCGCTGGGATGAGGAAGCCGGGCAGGACTGATGCCCGGTTTTTCCAGCGCAGTCATTGGCTTGCTGGCGGTTTGAGCGGCGTGGTAGGGCACCCGCTGCCAAGGCCTTGCCTCCTGTGCGCAGCACGCGCTGATAGTTGCGCATGAAACCGGTACCACATCTTCGCGCAACGCATATTGCGCTGGATGAAGTGTGAGTAAAACACCGGGGTACACCCGGGGACCTCGGCAGAGGTCGTACAAGTTGTCGAAAATTTGCCGTAGATACGACAAAAGACTCTAGCGAGCATGGCGGGCATGCGCGGGAGTCGTATGACAACAAAGGTCTCTCACGATGCGGTTTTGCAAGTCAAAGTCGGGCGTCTCCTGGTCCAGGACTGCCTTCGGCTTGGTGTTTTCTGTGTGGGCGGGGATGCATGCGGCTCAGGCCCAGACGGCGGCGCCTGTAGCGGCCACGGCCTCTAGCGATGCGCTGCTGGTGGAAAAGGGCCGTAAGCTGGCGGTAGCTGCGGATTGCGCAGCCTGCCACACGGCGCCCAAGGGTGGCGCCAGTTTTGCCGGTGGCTACCCCATCGCCTCACCGCTGGGCAGCATCTATGCCTCCAATATCACCCCGTCCAAGACGGCCGGCATTGGCAGCTACAGCCTAGAAGACTTCAGCCGCGCGCTGCGCCAAGGGCTGCGCAAGGACGGGGCCCATCTGTACCCGGCCATGCCGTACACGGCCTATGCCCAGATCAGCGACGAAGACACCGAGGCGCTCTACGCCTACTTCATGCATGGCGTCGAGCCGGTGGACCAGGCCGCGCCGCAAACGGCCCTGCCTTTCCCCTTCAACATCCGCCTGTCGATGGCCGTGTGGAATGCGCTCTACCTGAAGGACCAGCGCTTCAAACCCGATGCCAGCAAGCCGCCGGAGTGGAACCATGGCGCCTACCTGGTCGATGCGCTGGCCCACTGCAGCACCTGCCACACACCGCGCAATGCGCTGATGGCTGAAGACAGCAGCCGCTACCTGGGGGGCGGCTCGCTGGGCGCCTGGTACGCGCCCAATATCACGTCGGACGCGGTTAATGGCATCGGCGGCTGGACCGAGGCCGAGCTGGTGCAGTACCTCAAGACCGGCCGCGTGCCCGGCAAGGCCCAGGCCGCCGGCCCGATGGCCGAAGCCATCGAGCACAGCCTGCAGCACCTGCCTGACAGCGATATTCAGGCTATGGCGTCCTACCTCAAGCAAACCAAGGCGGTGGCAGGCGGAGAGACCCAGCCGCGCTACCGCTATGGCCAGGCCAGCCTGCAGTCCGAAGACACGCAGCGCGGGCTGGTCGACGGCGCCGATGCCGGCTGGAAGGTGTTCAGCGGCAGCTGCGCCCACTGCCACCAGGCCAATGCCAGCGGCACGGCCAATGGCGAATACCCTTCGCTGTTCCACAACAGCGTGACCGGTGCCGACCGCGCCGACAACCTCATCGCCACCATCCTGCACGGCGTGGACCGCACGGTGCAGGGGCGTGCCCATTTCATGCCTGCGTTTGGCGATGCCGCATCCTTCACCGACCGGCTCAGTGACCAGGAGATCGCCGATGTCAGCAACTATGTGCTCACGCAGTACGGCAACCCGGCCGTCAAGGTGCAGGCCGCCGATGTGGCTGCCGCACGCGCCGGAGGCAAGCCGCCGCTGATCGCCCAGCTGCCCGCCCTCATCGTGCCGGCCGCTGTGCTGCTGCTGGTGTTGGTGCTGGCCTTCATCGTGATCCGTCAGCGCCGCAAGGCCGCTGCCTCGTCTGGAGTCTGACCCGCATGACCTCGTCCTCTTTCCCCCCATCCGCCGTGCTCTGCGCCAAGCCCCTGGTGCCTGCGATGCCTGCGGGCATCTCGCGCCGCCGCCTGCTGGGCGCTGCGGCTGCCACCGGTGTGGCGCTTGCCGCCGGCGGCTTTGCCGTGCTGGGCTCCAGCAATGCCTTTGCCGCCAGCGAGGCAGCCGATGATTTCCTGCGCCTGTCGGAGTTCGTCACCGGCGGCAGCCCGCTGTCGGCAGCCCTGGCCACGCGCTACCTGGCGGCACTGACCAAGAGCGATGCGGCCTTTGCCGCCGCAGCGCAGGCGCTGCACCAGCATGTGGCCAGCCAGAAGATCAGCCATGTCGACGACCTGCTCGCTGCGCCCGATCTGGACCCGGCGCTGCGCGCCACCGCCACCCAGATCGTCTCGGCCTGGTACCTGGGCGTTGTCGGCGAAGACGCAGACGCCGTGCTGATCAGCTATGCCAATGCGCTGATGTACCGCCCCACGGCCGGCATCCTCGATATTCCTACCTACGGCAGTGGCCCCGATTCCTGGGGCGAAAAGCCCGTCGTGCCTGTCAGCCCCAACAAAAAGAGCCCACAAGCATGAGCAGCAACCAAACGCAATACGACGCCGACCTGATCGTTATCGGCTCCGGGGTCATGGGCGGCATCATCGGTGCCAAGCTGGCGCAGGCCGGCAAGTCCGTCATCATTCTGGAAGCGGGACCGCGCGTGCGCCGAGCCGACATCGTCGAGACCTTCCGCAATGCGCCGATCAAGCTCTCGCTGGCCAATATGAAGCTGCAGGGTGCGGGCTCGCCGTTCCCCAATCCGCCGCATATCCCCTCCACCTATGGCGACTACCTGCAGCAGACCGGCCCGGTGAAATACCCCACCAAGTACCTGCGCGTGGTGGGCGGCACCACCTGGCACTTTGGCTCGGCGCTGTGGCGCATGATCCCCAATGACTTCAAGCTGCAGACGCTGTACGGCCGCGGCCGCGACTGGCCGATTGGCTATGACGAGCTCGAACCCTATTACTGCGAGGCCGAGGCCGAGCTGGGCGTGACAGGCTACGACGGCCAGGACGAGAGCGGCCACGGCGGCGAGGCGCATCCGCCGCGCTCCAAGCCCTTCCCGATGAAGGGCTTCAACGTGCCCTACTTCATGCAACGCATGGACGAGATGCTCAAGCCCGGTGGCTACCACCCAGTGCTGGAGCCCCATGGCCGCGCCAGCCGCCCCTACGGCAACCGCCCGGTCTGCGCCGGCAACAACAACTGCAACCCGGTCTGCCCGATCGGCGCCAAGTACGACGGCTCCATGCACATCGATGTGGCCGAGCGCGCAGGCGCCAAGCTGCTCGACAACGCTGTGGTCTACAAGATCGAGGCGGGTGACGACGGCAAGATCACGGCCGTGCACTACAAGAAGCCCGATGGCACATCGCAGCGCCTCACCGCACGCCACTTTGTGCTGGCCGCCTATGGCATCGAAAGCCCCAAGCTACTGTTGATGTCGACCTCGGAGAAATACCCGAACGGCATTGCCAATTCGTCCGACCAGGTGGGCCGCAACCTGATGGGCCACACCGGCATCAGCATGAACATCATGATGAACGAGGACGTGTGGCCGGGCCAGGGCCCGACCGAGCTGCTGGTCTACCTGAACTACCGCGATGGCGCCTTCCGCAAGGACATCCCCAGCTACAAGACCAAGTTCCGCAATACGGTGACGACCTCGCAGATTACCTCCAGCCTGATCGCCAAGGGCGTGCTGGGCAGCAAGCTGGACGAGGAAATCCGCCGCCAGTCGGCCCGCTCGCTCAACGTGGCAGTGGACTTCGAGACCGAGGCGCTGCCGCAAAACCGCGTGGTCCCCAGCAAGACCAAGACGGATGCGATCGGCATCCCCGTGCCCGAGATCTACTACAGCGTCAATGACTACTGGAACGCCGGCCGCGACTTTGCCGTGAAGGACCTGCAGCGCATGGCTGGCCTGTTGCAAGCCGACATCCTGAAGATGGACACCAACCACCAGGACCGCCAGCACATCATGGGCACCACCATCATGGGCGACGACCCGAGCAACTCGGTCGTGGACCGCGACTGCCGCACCCATGACCATCCCAACCTGTTCATCGCCGGTACCAGCGTGATGCCCTCGGCATCGTGCATGAACCCGACCTTGACGGGGGCCGCCTTGAGCGTGCGTATTGCGCACCAACTGCTGAAAGAAATCTAAGCAGCCCGGCCTCAGCCGCTGCCCGGCGCTGAGGCCAGCCTTTCCCCTCGGATAAGCCCCGAGCAGGACAATACCGGCCATGATCGTCCGTCCTCCCTTGCATTGGCTGCGCATGCTGTTTGTGTGGCGCGGCTCCATCCTGCCGGCGATCACGCCGCAGCTGATCCTCATCACCATCCTCGCGGTGGTGGCCACGCTGCTGCATGGCTCCATCCTGAGCTGGAAGGTGCCGCTCAACTTTGTGCCGTTCTCGCTGATCGGCCTGACCCTGGCGATCTTTCTGGGCTTCAGAAACAGCACCTCGTATGCGCGCTTTTGGGAGGCGCGCACGCTCTGGGGGGTGCTCCTGGTCGAGAGCCGGCACCTGGCCGCCCAGGCGCTGAGCCTGACCCAGGACCGCGCACAGGCGCGCGTGCTGGTGCTGCGCCTGTGCGCCTTTGCCTATGCGCTCAAGCACCAGCTGCGCGCCAGCGATGCGCGTGCCGATCTGGCGCTCTTCCTGCCACCGGGCGAGGTGCAGCAGATCAGCGAAGCGCGCTTTCCGGGCGCGATGGCCATGCTGCTGGTGCAGCGCTGGGTGGGTGAGCAATGCCAGCAGGGCCGCATTGCGCCGGCCGTGGTGCCCGTGTTCGAGCAGGCGCTGGCGCGCCTGGGCAGTGCGCTGGGCGGCTGCGAGCGCATTGCCAGCACGCCCATTCCGTTCACCTATTCGGTGATCCTGCACCGCAGCATCTACATCTACTGCTTTTTGCTGCCCTTTGGCTTGCTCGATTCCATCGGCACGATGACGCCGGTGATCGTCTGCTTTGTCGCCTACACCTTCTTTGCACTGGAGGCGCTGGGCGCCGAGCTGGAGCACCCCTTTGGCATGGAAGCCAATGACCTGGCGCTCGATGCGATGGTCTACGGCATTGAGTCCTCGGTGCTGGAGATGCTGGGCGAGGCGCCGTTGGCTAAAGCTCCCCAGGTGCGCGATTTTGTACTGCACTGAACACCAGGCTGGCGCGCAGTCCTGCGCCCTCTGAGCGCGGCGCCAGCTGAAACCGTGCCTGCTGCAAATGGGCCAGTTTGGCCACAATCGCCAGGCCCAGGCCTGCGCCCTGGCCGAGCGACTGGCCGCTGGGCCCTTGCTGCCAGCGCTGCATGGCGGCCTGGCATTGCGCCTCGCTCATGCCCGGGCCGTCGTCAATGACGGCCAGCTCGACGCTGCGGCCATCGTCAGCAGCCTGCAAGGCCACGGTGACCGACTGGCCGCCATAGCGCAGCGCATTGAGGATCAGGTTGTCGAGCATGGCTGCGAGCAGGTTGGCATCGGCGGCAATGCGCAGCTGTTCGGACTCGGGCCTGTCCAGGCCCTCGGCACCCAGGTCGATCCGGGCGCGGCTGGCGGCATCCCAGTGGCGCAGCACCGCCTGCTGCACCAGGTCAGCGGGGGCGACGGGCAGCAACTGCACGGCGCTGGCCTCGTCGCTCAGCGCCAGCAGCAATAACTGATCGACCAGGTGACTGGCACGCGCCACGCTGTCGGAGATGCGCTGCAGTTGCTGCTGCTGCACCGCAGGGTCAGCATGGCCCAGCCCATAGTCGGCCAGCGCCTTGATGCCGGCCAGCGGCGTGCGCACCTCATGGGCCACATTGCCGGCAAACTCGCGCTGGGCCTCGACGTTGTCGGCAATGCGGGCGAGCAGCGCATTGGTGGTCTGGCGCAGCTGCTCGATCTCGCGCGTGGTGGCCGGCGCGCTGGGGGGGATGGGCGCCAGATCCTGGGCATCGCGCCGCGACAGCGACCGTTGTAGCGCCGCGAGCGGCGCCATGTCTTGGCCAATGCGGTGGTGCAGCCACCACAGCAGCAGCACCAGCAAGCTCAGCTGCGGGATCGCGGCATAGAGGAACAGGTGCTGGATCAGGCTGTCGCGCACCCGCGTGGTGTGCATCATCACGATGCTGAGCTGCTGCTCGCCCACGGCGCTGCGCAGCGCCACGGCCCGTACCAGCTGGCCGTTGTACAGGGTCTCGCGGTAGCTCACCGGCTCGCTCTCGTCCCAGGGCAAGAGCGGCAGCGGCTCGCCGGCCAGCTGGCTGCCGTCGGCGCGGTAGACCGCGTAGTACACATACTCGGCTTGGTCAAACAGGGCAGCCTTGAGTTCGCTGTCGGTCAGCTGCAGGGCCACGTCGCCTGCGTCATCGGCGCGCAGGTGCGAGGCAATCGCATAGGCATCGTCGAGCAGCGCGCGGTCAAACGCACTTTGGGTGAAATGGTTGGCCAGGCCCATCATGAACACGGTGCCCAGCAGCCAGGTCCAGACCAGCGGCCAGCGCACATGGCGCAGCACGCGCATGCGCAGCGATGGCAGCGCGGCGGGGTGGGGGGCCGCGGCGCTCATGGGGCATCGCCGCAGTCGGCCTCGATCAGGTAGCCAATGCCGCGCAGGGTGCGGATGGCCGCGCCGCTGTGCTGCAGCTTCTTGCGCAGGCGCGAGATAAAGGCTTCGAGCGCGTTGTCGCCCAGCGCCTCATCAAAGTCCGAGAGCTTGTCCGACAGGCTGCGCTTGCTCACCGCGCGGCCGGGCGGGCTCATCAGCTCCCAGAGCACTTCGAACTCGCGCGCGGGCAGGTCCAGCGGCAGCGCACCCACGCGAAAGCGGCGGTTGTTGCGCTCCAGGCTGAGCTGGCCCACGGTCGATACATCCTGCGTGCCAATGGCGCGGCGCACCAGCGCGCGCAGCCGGGCCTCGACCTCGGCCAGCTCAAAGGGCTTGCCCAGGTAGTCGTCGGCGCCGCTGTCCAGGCCGGCAATGCGCTCGGGGGTCTGGTTGCGGGCGGTGAGCACCAGCACGGGGGTGTTGTCGCCGCGCCTGCGCACCTGCTGCAGCAGCGCCAGGCCGCTGCCCATCGCACTGCCGCGCACGGCGCTGCAGGGCAGGTTCAGGTCGAGCAAGATGGCATCAAAGCGCTGCACCCGCCACCAGTGCTCGGCCGCGCCCAGGTCGGCCGCCTGGTCCACATGGTGGCCTGCATCGCGCAGGCTGCTGACCACCACATCGCGCAGCACCGCGTCGTCTTCAATCACAAGAATTCGCATGGTCCAAGCCTAGCAAAAGCAAAGCACCGCAGCCAGAAAAAAGCCTGTTCAGGCCGGATGGCCAGAACAGGCGCACACTGGAGTGCAAACGGTCAAGACGATGCTGCAGCGGGCACAGCGCTGTCTTGCGCCTGGGCAAAGGCCCGGGCTTCCTTGCGCGATTTGCGCACGCCCGACCAGATGGCCCACAGCAAGATTGCGCCAGTCAGCGCCAGCAAGGAGGCGCTGATCGGGCGATTGAAGAACACCGAGGCATCGCCACGCGAGAGCAGCATCGCACGGCGCAGGTTTTCTTCGAGCATCGGTCCCAGGATATAGCCCAGCAGCAGCGGCGCCGCTTCAAAGCGCAGCACCATCAGCACATATCCGATGATGCCCAGCACGGCCACCATGTAGATGTCGAACAGGTTGTTGTTGACGCTGTAGACGCCCAGCGCGACAAAGACCAGGATGGCCGGGTACATCCAGGCAAACGGAATGCGCAGCAGCGCCACCCACAGCCCGATGGTGGGCAGGTTCAGGATCACCAGGAAAATATTGCCGATCGCAAAGCTGACGATCAGCCCCCAGAACAGCTCGGGCTGCTCGGTCATCAACATCGGGCCGGGCTGGATACCGTGGATGATCAGCGCGCCCAGCATCACGGCCATCACCGCGTCACCCGGAATACCGATGGACAGCGAAGGCACAAACGCGGTTTGCGCAGCGGCATTGTTGGCCGATTCGGGCGCAGTGATGCCTTCGATGGCGCCATGGCCAAAGCGGCTCGGGTCCTTGGCCACGCGCTTTTCGATCGCATACGACATGAAGGACGCAATCGACGGGCCCACGCCCGGCAGCGCCCCCAGGAACGAGCCCAGCGCCGAGCCGCGCAGCATCGGCTTGACGGTGGCGCGGAACTCCTCGCGCTCAGGCACCATCGAGCGCAGCGTGACCTTGTCGGGCTTTTGGTTGGCATCGGCCAGGTTGATGCAGCGGATCACTTCGGCCACGCCAAACAGGCCCATCGCCAGCGCCACCAGGTTGACGCCATCCATCAGCTCGGGAATGTCAAACGAGTAGCGCGCCACGCCCGAATTCACATCGGTACCGATCATGCCCAGCAGCAGGCCAAACACCACCATGCACAGGCCCTTGGTGGCCGAGCCGGCGCTCATCGACGAGGCGGCGACGAGGCCCAGCAGCATCATCGAGAAGAACTCGGTGGGGCCAAACTGCAGGCCGATCTTGGAGATCGCCGGCGAGAACAACACGAGCAGGATGAGGCCCGACATCGCGCCGACCAGCGAGGCAATGGTGGTGACAAAGAGCGCCACCCCGGCCTTGCCCTTGCGCGCCATCGGGTAGCCGTCCAGACAGGTCACCGCCGAGGACGGTGACCCGGGCAGGTTCAGCAAGATGGAGGCGGTGGAGCCGCCATACTGCGCGCCATAGTAGACGCCGGCCAGCATGATGATGGCCGCCGTGGGCGACATATGGTAGGTAAAGGGCAGCAGCAGCGAGATGGCAGCGAGCGCACCGATGCCGGGCAGCACGCCGACGACGGTGCCCAAAAAGACGCCCAAAAAGCAGTACCACAGCGTCGAGGGATCGGCCACCACATTGAGGCCCATCCAGAGGTTTCCAAGCAAATCCATACAGATCCTTCGTCAGTGCCGGGCTCAGGGCCAGATGGGCAGCGTCATGCGCAGGCCAATGGGAAAAATCACGGTGGTCAGGGCCGCGACGGCCAGGCTCACCAGAAAGCGGGTGCGGATGCGCATCTTGGTGGCCAGCAGTGCGACCAGGCTGGCCACCAGCGCGGCCAGCGCCACGCCCAGCGGATAGAGCAGCAGCGCAAAGGCCAGCAGACTGGCCACGGACCAGAACAGGTTGCCCCACTGCAGCGTGATGGGGCTGCCCTGGCGCCAGAAGGCGGGCAGGGCCAGCAGCAGGCCCAGGCCAAACAGCAGCCAGCCCAGCACGACCGGGAAGTAGCCCGGCCCCATGCGATCGGCGCTGCCAAAGTTGTATTCGCGCCCGTACAGCGCAAAGAACAGGCCTGCTGCTGACATCAGCAGGCCGCCGACGATGTCATGGATGTCTCTTGTCATTTTCATTCGGTTCAATCCTGTGTGGTTGCATGCCTGCGCGCAGTGGAGCCAGGATGGGCACACACGCAGGCGCCGCCACCTTAAAGGCGCTTACCTGACGGGAACCTGATTGAAGGGCGCAAGTCGCGCTGGCAGGCGTGCTGCGGGCGACTCGGCGCTGAGCCTTGAAGGGCCGCTGAAACGGGGCCCGACGCTTAGCCCAACGCAGCCAAGCTGCCGGCCTGCTGCGACTGCTCGAGCAAAAAGCTGATCATCGTGCGCACGGCCTTGGTCTGGTGGCGGTTGGGCATCCACAGCAGGTACATGTGGTTGCCAAAAATGCTCAGCCGCCAGTCGCGCAAGGTGGTGACGACCTCGCCGCGCTCGACCTCGGCGCGGATCACATAGTCGGGCACGATGCCCACGCCCAGGCCGGCCATGATGCCCTGGCGCAGAAACGGAAAATGCTCGGAGATGAGGCTGGGCTCGAGCCGGATCTCCTTGCGCAGCTCGCCCTGGTAGGCGCGCACCAGCAGCTGCTGGCCGACCACGCCGCTGGTGATCAGCGGCACATGGCGCAGGTCCTCGGGCTGCTGGGGCAGCATGTTCTGGCCGGCATAGTCGATGCTGGCGCAGGCCACATAGTTCATCTCGCCCATGTGGCGGGCCACCAGGTTGTCCGGTGGCGTGGGCAGCACGCGCACTGCAATGTCCACCTCGTCGCGCACCAGGTTGTCGACCCGGTTCTCAAAGATCACATCGAGCACGATGTCGGGGTAGAGGCGCTTGAAGGCGATCAGCCAGTCGCTCATCACCAGCTGGCCATAGCCGCTGGGCACCGCCAGCCCGACCCGGCCTTGCAGGCCCTTGCCCAGGCTGCGGATGGTCTCGGCGGCGGCGGCCAGCTCGTTGCGGATGCTGCGGCCATGCTCATACAGGCGCAGGCCCACCTCGGTGGGCTCGACCCGGCGCGTGGTGCGGCGCACCAGCTGCACGCCCACCGATTTCTCCAGCTGGCCCAGGTGGTAGCTGACATTGGCGCGGCTCATCTTGAGCTTGGCGGCAGCCCGGCTGAGATTGCCGGAGTCGATGATTTCCACCAGCAGGGTGAGGGCGTTGTGGTCCATGGGGTGTGATTGTCCAAATTCTTTTGACAGTCTGTCAATCCTCTATGTGATTGTCAAATAAGCCTAGTTGCATTGACAATGGTTCGCAACCCGTTTTCGATTGAACAACCAGGAGACATGCATGAGCGCAGAGAACGCTGCGGTGGTGGACATTGCCCGCGAAGGGCAGGTATTGGTCGTCACCATCCAGAACCCCCCCGTCAACGCCTTGAGCCAGGCCGTGCGCCAGGGCCTGGCCGATGCCGTGGCCCAGGCGCGCAGCGATGCGCAGGTCCAGGCCATCTTGCTGGTGGGCAGTGGCAAGGCCTTTATCGCCGGTGCCGATATCCGTGAGTTCGGCAAGCCTGCGATGCCGCCCAGCCTGCCCGATGTGCTGGTGCAGCTGGAAAACAGCGACAAGCTGGTCGTGGCTGCCATCCATGGCCCGGCCCTGGGCGGCGGCCTAGAAGTGGCGCTGTCTTGCCACTACCGCCTGGCGGTCTCCGGCGCCAAGCTGGGCCTGCCCGAAGTGCAGCTGGGCCTGCTGCCCGGCGCCGGTGGCACGCAGCGCACGCCGCGCCTCATTGGCGTCAAGGCTGCGCTCGATCTGATGCTCTCGGGCCGCCACGCCAGTGCCGAAGAAGCGCTGACCATGGGCCTGGTCGACAAGGTCGAGCCCGCAGGCAGCGATGCCCGCACGGCAGGCCTGGCCTACGCCAACGCGCTGCTGGCGCAAAACGCCCCGGTGCGCCGCACCCGCGAAGCGACGGCGCTGGCCGACAAGGCCACCTCGCAGGCCGAGCTCGATGCCGCCAAGGCCGAGTCGGCCAAGAAAAGCCGGGGCCTGTTCTCGCCCGGCAAGATCATCGAATGCGTGCAAGGCGCGCTCGATCTGCCGTTTGAGCAGGGCATGCAAAACGAGCGCAAGCTGTTTGTGCAGTGCCTGGAGAGCCCGCAGCGTGCCGGCCTGATCCACGCGTTCTTTGCCGAGCGTGAAACCGCCAAGATCCCCGAAGCCAAGGCCGCTGCACCGCGCGCCCTGAACAGCATCGGCGTGGTGGGTGGCGGCACGATGGGTGCTGGCATCACCGTGGCGGCACTCGATGCCGGCCTGCCGGTGGTAATGGTCGAGCGCGATGAGGAATCCATCGCCCGGGGCCGCGCCAATGTCGAAAAGGTCTACGACGGCCTGATCGCCAAGGGCCGCATGACCGCTGAGAAAAAGGCCGCCATCATGGCGCGCTACAGCGGCAGCACCGACTACGCCGCGCTCGCCCAGGTGGACCTGGTGATCGAGGCGGTGTTTGAAGAGATGGGCGTCAAGAAGGCGGTGTTTGCCGAGCTGGACAAGGTCTGCAAGAGCGGCGCCGTGATTGCCACCAACACCTCCTACCTGGATATCGATGCGATTGCCGCGAGCATCTCGCGCCCGCAGGATGTCATCGGTCTGCACTTCTTCAGCCCCGCCAACATCATGAAGCTGCTGGAGATCGTCGTGCCCGCCAAGGTGAGCGCCGATGTGGTGGCCACCGCTTTCGAGCTGGCCCGCCGCATGAAGAAGGTGCCCGTGCGCGCCGGTGTCTGCGATGGCTTTATCGGCAACCGCATTCTGGCCGTGTACCGCGAGGCGGCCAACTACCTGCTCGAAGATGGCGCCTCGCCCTACCAGATCGATGAGGCGGTGCGCGAGTTTGGCTACCCCATGGGCCCCTTCCAGGTCGCCGACCTGGCCGGTGGCGACATTGGCTGGGCCACGCGAAAGCGCAAGGCCGCCACGCGCAACCCCCAGGCCCGCTATGTGCAGATTGCCGACCGCATTGCCGAAAAGGGCTGGTTTGGCCAGAAGACCCAGCGCGGTTACTACCTGTACCCGCAAGGCGCACGCGTGGGCGAGCAAGACCCCGAAGTGCTGGCCATTGTGGATGCCGAGCGCCAGCGCGCTGGCGTGACGCCGCGCAGCTTCAGCAATGCCGAGATCATGCGCCGCTACATGGCCGCGATGGTCAACGAAGGCGCCAATGTGGTGCGCGAAGGCATTGCGCTGCGCCCGCTGGATGTGGATGTGACCTTCCTCTACGGCTATGGCTTTCCGCGCTTCCGGGGCGGCCCGATGAAGTGGGCCGACATGGTGGGCCTGGACAAGATCCTCGCCGACATCCGCGAGTTTGCAAAAGAGGACGCGCTGTTCTGGACGCCGTCGCCCCTCTTGGTGGAGTTGCTGGACAAGGGCGAGAACTTCGAGAGCCTGAACAAGGCGGCCTGAGCGCCATCGCGCCCATCCGGCCCTCGGGGCCGGCAGTGCAGCCCGGGGCTTTCGCACAGCCAAACCCCGGGTTGCTACATAAAAAATAGCTGTTAGCGCTTGGGTGACAAGCGCTGGCGGCCGCAAAAATCACAATCAACGGTCGCTCAGACCCAAGGAGACATGCATGCGTGAAGCCGTCATCGTTTCGACAGCGCGTACGCCGCTGGCCAAATCCCACCGTGGGGAGTTCAATGTCACGCCCGGTGCGCAGCTGGCCGCCTTTTCCATCAGCGCAGCGGTGCAGCGCGCCGGCATCGACCCGGCCTTGATCGAAGATGTGGTGCTGGGCTGCGGCTACCCCGAGGGGACGACCGGCCGCAATATCGGCCGCCAGGCGGCGGTGCGTGCCGGCCTGCCCATCAGCGTGGGCGGCACCGTGGTCAACCGCTTTTGCGCCTCGGGCCTGCAGGCGATTGCCTTTGCGGCAGGCCGCATCATCGTTGACGGCGCACCGGCGATGGTGGCCGGCGGTGTCGAGAGCATCTCGCTGATCCGCTCGAGCAACACCAACCCCTCGGATGCCGACCCCTGGCTCGTCGAGCACAAGCCCGACCTCTTCATGGCGATGATCGACACCGCTGATGTGGTCGCCAAGCGCTACGGCATCAGCCGCGAAGACCAGGACGCCTTCTCGCTGCAGAGCCAGCAGCGCACCGCAGCGGCCCAGGCCAATGGCACCTTCGACAACGAGATCGTGCCCTGCGCCACGCGCATGGCCGAGAAGAACAAGGAAACCGGTGAAGTCAGCTACAAGGACGTCACCGCGACCATGGACAACTGCAACCGCCCCACGACCACGCTCGCGGGTCTGGCCAAGCTCGAACCCGTCAAGGGCGCGGGCAACTTTGTCACCGCCGGCAATGCCTCGCAGCTGTCCGATGGCTCGGCCGCCTGCGTGCTGATGGAAGCCAAGGAAGCGGCCAAGCTGGGCCTGGCGCCGCTGGGCGCCTTCCGCGGCCTGGCCATTGCCGGTTGCGAGCCCGACGAGATGGGCATTGGCCCGGTGTTTGCCGTGCCCAAGCTGCTGGCGCGCCACGGCCTGACGGTGCAGGACATCGACCTTTGGGAGCTGAACGAGGCCTTTGCCTCGCAGGCACTGTACTGCCAGCGCAAGCTGGGCATCCCGATGGAGCGCCTCAACGTCAACGGCGGCGCGATCTCCATCGGCCACCCCTTTGGCATGACCGGCGCGCGTTTGACCGGCCACATCCTGCTCGAAGGCCAGCGCCGCAAGGCCCGGGGCGAGAAAGTGAAGTGGGGCGTGGTGACCATGTGTGTGGGCGGCGGCATGGGTGCTGCAGGCCTCTTTGAGATTTTCTGACCCCCTGAGGCGCTGCGCGCCTTCCCCCCGGGGACGCCGCCGCCGCTACGGGGCGGCCCTGGCTGGGCGTCACCCAGATCGCGCAGCGCAGAGTTTGAGATGTGCGGGCCTTGCCCGCCCACGTTAATGAGGAGATAGCCATGGACTTGCAATTCAGTCCCGAAGAAGAAGCGTTCCGCGCCGAAGTGCGTGCGTTTCTGAAAGACAACCTGCCCCAGGACCTGGCCGCCAAGGTCAAGGCCGGCCAGCGCCTGACGCGCTTTGACCAGGAAAACTGGCATGCCATCCTGAACAAAAAGGGCTGGCTGGCCTACCACTGGCCGCAAGAGTTTGGTGGCACGGGCTGGTCGCCGGTGCAGAAGTTCATTTTTGACGACGAGTGCGCACTGGCCGGTGGCCCGCGCCTGGTGCCCTTTGGTTTGTCCATGCTCGGCCCGGTGCTGATCAAGTATGGCAACGAGGCGCAAAAAAGCCACTGGCTGCCACGCATTCTGAATGGCGATGACTGGTGGTGCCAGGGTTACTCCGAGCCCGGCGCTGGCTCCGACCTGGCCTCGCTCAAGACCACGGCCGTGCGCCAGGGTGACCACTACATCGTCAACGGCCAAAAGACCTGGACCACCCAGGGCCAGCACGCCAACATGATGTTCTGCCTGGTGCGCACCAACAAGGAGGTGAAGTCGCAGCAGGGCATCAGCTTCGTGCTGATCGACATGAACCAGCCTGGCGTCGAAGTGCGCCCCATCCGCACCCTGGACGGTGACAAGGAAGTCAACGAAGTCTTTCTGACCGATGTGAAGGTGCCGCTGGACAACCTGGTGGGCGAGGAAAACAAGGGCTGGACCTATGCCAAGTACCTGCTGACCTATGAGCGCACCGGCATTGCCGGCGTGGGTTTTTCGATGGCCGGGCTGGAAAAGCTCAAGGTGATTGCCCAGCGCGTGCAGCGCAACGGCAAGCCGCTGATCGAAGACCCGCAGTTTGCCACCCGCATGGCCAAGGTCGAAATCGAACTGCTGAACATGGCCACCACCAACCTGCGCGTGATCGCCTCGGTCGCGGGCGGCGGTGTGCCGGGCGCCGAGAGCTCGATGCTCAAGATCAAGGGCACTGTCGTGCGCCAGGAGCTGCTGTCGCTGATCCGCCGTGCGATGGGGCCGTACGCGCTGCCCTTTATCGAAGAGGCGCAGTTTGCCGAATACGCCGACGCGCCCGTGGGCCCCAAGGAAGCGGCCACCGCTGCTGCGGCCTATTTCAACTACCGCAAGCTGTCGATCTTCGGCGGCTCGAACGAGATCCAGCGCAACATCATCTCCAAGATGATTCTCGGCCTATGAAATAAGCCACCCCCTGAGGCGCTGCGCGCCTTCCCCCTGGAAGGGGGACGACGCCTATGCTGCGGGGCGGCCCTTGCTGGCGTCTCGCAGCTGTGCCCTGCAGGTTCCAGGCGCTGCGATCTCAGCAAGCGCCATGGTTAGATAAGGAGATTTTTTATGAACTTTCAACTGGATGAAGACCGCCGCATGCTGGCTGATGCGCTGGGCCGCTACCTGAGCGAGCAGTACAGCACCGAGTACCGCAACAAGGCCGCCTATGGCGACCAGGGCTTCAGCGCCGAGACCTATGCCAAGCTGGCCGAACTGGGCGCGATTGGCGCGCTGTTCAAGGAGGCCGATGGCGGCTTTGGCGGCGATGGCGTCGATATCAGCGTGGTGTTCGAGGCACTGGGCACGCACCTGGTGGCAGAGCCGCTGCTGGGCGCCTTGCTGGTGGGCCGCGCGCTGACCGAGGCCGGCAGCGAGGCGCAAAAGGCGCAGCTCGAAGGCATCATCGGCGGCGAGACGATTGCCGCGCTGGCGCATGACGAGCCCGCGAACCACTATGAGCTGAGCCGCGTGGCCACCACTGCCCAAACCCAGGGCGATGGCTGGGTGATCAACGGCAGCAAGGCGGTGGTGCTGTTTGGCGACCAGGCGCAGCTGCTGCTGGTCTCCGCCCGCACGGCAGGCGCCGTGGGCGATGAGGCCGGCATCTCGCTGTTCCTGGTGCCGGGCGATGCCGCAGGCATCAGCAGCCGGGGCTATGGCCGCATCGATGGCGGCCATGCCGCCGAGCTGGTGCTGGCCAACGTCAAGGTCGGTGCCGATGCCTTGCTGGGCACGCTGGGTGAAGGCCATGCGCTGCTCGAACGCATCTGCGGCTTTGGCCTGCTGGCGCTGGCGGCTGAATCGCTGGGCGCGATGGATGTGGCCAAGAACCACACGCTGGAATACCTGCGCACGCGCAAGCAGTTTGGCGTGCCCATTGGCAGCTTTCAGGCGCTGCAGCACCGCATGGCCGATCTGCTGCTCGAAGCCGAGCAGGCGCGCTCGGCCGTCATCAACGCGGCAGCGGCGATTGACAACCCCGACTACCTTGAGCGCGAGAAAGCGCTGTCGGCTGCCAAGTACAGCGTGGGCCAGATTGGCACCTTGATGGCCGAAGAGGCGATCCAGATGCACGGCGGCATTGGCGTGACCTGGGAGCTGCCGCTGGCGCACTACGCCAAGCGCATCATCATGATCGACCACCAGCTGGGCGACATGGACCACCACCTGGCGCGCTACATGGCGTTGCAGGCCCAGGAACGCGCCGCAGCCAAGGCCGCCTGATGACGACCGCCAGCACCGCCACCCCCGCGCTGCTGGCGCGCCGCGAAGGCGGCGTGCTGGTGCTGACCAACAACAACGAGGCGGCGCGCAATGCGCTCTCGCCCGACTTCTACCTGGGCCTGACCGCAGCGCTCAAGGAGGCTGCGACCGACCCGGCCGTGGGCGCGATGGTGCTCACCGGTGCCGGCGGGCATTTTTGCTCGGGCGGTGACCTGCGCCGCATTGCAACGCGCCGGGACCAGCCCGTGGAAAAGCGCCGCGAGCTGCTCGAAGGCCTGCATGACCTGGTGCGTGCACTGCGCGACTGCCCCAAGCCCGTAGTGGCAGCGGTGGAGGGCGCAGCCGCCGGTGCCGGCCTGTCGCTGGCCTTGGCCTGCGACATGCTGGTCGCTGCGCGCAATGCGGCGTTCTCTGTGGCCTATGTGAAGGTGGGGCTGTCGCCCGACGGCGGCGCCACGGCCTTTTTGGCCGAGCACCTGTCGCGCCAGCTGCTGACCGAGCTGTGCCTGACGGGCGACCGGGTCAGCGGCGAGCGCATGCAGCAGCTGGGCCTGGTCAACCGTCTGGCCGAGCCGGGCGACGCGCTGGCGCAGGCCATCGCGCTGGCCGCGCAACTGGCCGATGGCCCCTTGCAAGCCATGGCCAGCATCAAGTCGCTGTGCCGCGCCGCCTATGACAACAGCCTGGAAGCGCAGCTGGACATGGAGGCCGAGCTGATGGTGCAGGCGCAGGCTACACCGGAATCGGCCGAGGGCATTGCCGCGTTTTTGGAAAAGCGCCCCGCCAACTACCTGGCGCTGCGCCGCTGAGATGGATCGAAAAAAGTGACGCCAGGCGGGCCCGTGTTGCGGCCGCCTTGGTGATCCGAGGAGACAAGTATGCGTGAGCAAGAGAACGCCGCGGCCCTGCCGCTGGCGGGTGTCAAGGTCCTGGACCTGTCCCGTGTTTTTGCCGGCCCGCTGTGCGGCCAGGTGCTGGGCGATCTGGGGGCCGAGGTGATCAAGGTCGAGCACCCCAAGCGGGGTGACGACACGCGGGACTGGGGCTTGCGCATTGGCAAGACCGAGACGACTTACTACAACAGCATGAACCGCAACAAGCGGTCCATCACGGTGGACCTGCAAAAGCCCGAAGGCCTGGCGCTGATCCTGGCGCTGCTGCCGCAGTTCGATGTGGTGATCCACAACTTCAAGCATAGTGGCGCCGACAAGCTGGGCCTGGGCTACGAGGCACTGAAGGCCTTGAAGCAGGACATCATCTACTGCAGCGTGACGGGCTATGCCACCGACACCGAGGAGGCGGCCCGCCCGGGCTACGACATTTTGGTGCAGGGCGAGGCCGGCTTGATGGCGATGAACGGCGAGGCCTCGCAGCCGCCGCTGAAGTTTGGCGTGGCCGTCGTGGACCTGATGACCGGCATGAGCGCCGCCCAGGCCGTGCTGGCCGCGCTGTTTGCCCGCGAGCGCACCGGCCAGGGCCGCAAGATCGACATGGCGCTGTTTGACAACGGCGTCAGCATCACCGGCTACTACGGGCTCGATGCGCTGTTCATGGGCAAGGACCCGGAGCGTTTTGGCAATGCCCACCCCTCGATCGTGCCCTATGGCATGTTCGAGGCGGCCGATGGCCCGCTGATCATTGCGGTGGGCAACAATTCGCAGTTCGAGCGCTTCTGCCGCGATGTCATCGAGCGCCCCGACCTGGCCGACAACCCCAAGTACGCGACCAATGTGGAGCGTGCCAAGGACCGCAAGCTCTTGCTGCCGCTGATGATCGAGACGATCCGCAGCTTCCCGCGTGCGCTGCTGATCGAGCGGCTCAATGCCTGTGGCGTGCCATGTGGCGAGGTGCTGGGCCTGCATGAGGCGCTGACCTCCGAGCGCGTGCAGCAAGCCGGCCTGGTGCAGAACATGCCCCATCCGGTGGCCGGCCACACCGCCGTGCTGGCGCCGCCCATCCGCATGGATGGCGAGCGCCTGCCGATTCGCCGCGCGCCGCCCACACTGGGTGAAGGTACACGCGAAGTGCTGCAAAATCTGCTGCGTTTGAGTGATTCGCAACTGCAAGCACTCCAGACGCAAGGCGTGCTGACCTTGCCCGATTGATACCGTGGCCTGCAGGCGGCAAGCGACGCCGCAGCGGGCCCAGAGTTTATTGTTAGAAAGCTGAGACTATGAAAGTACTGGTACCCGTCAAACGCGTGGTGGACTACAACGTCAAGGTGCGCGTCAAGAGCGATGGCTCGGGAGTGGACATTGCGAATGTGAAGATGTCGATGAACCCCTTTGATGAAATCGCGGTGGAAGAGGCCGTGCGTTTGAAGGAAAAGGGCGTGGTCACCGAGATCATCGCAGTGAGCTGCGGCGTGACCCAGTGCCAGGAGACGCTGCGCACGGCGATGGCCATTGGTGCGGACCGCGCCATCCTGGTCGAAACGGCCGAAGAGCTGCAGCCGCTGGCGGTTGCCAAGCTCCTGAAGGCGCTGGTGGACAAGGAGCAGCCGGGCCTGGTGATCTGCGGCAAGCAAGCGATCGACGACGACGCCAACCAGACCGGCCAGATGCTGGCAGCGCTCGCTGACCTGCCCCAGGCCACGTTCGCTTCCAAGGTGGAAGTCGCTGGCGACAAGGTGAGCGTCACGCGCGAAGTGGACGGCGGTCTGGAGACCCTGTCTCTGTCCATGCCCGCTGTCATCACCACCGACCTGCGTCTGAACGAGCCGCGCTACGTCACCTTGCCCAACATCATGAAGGCCA